>Ga0213868_10004734_pt1 | contig 12405 bp, 8 predicted proteins | sample PICome_9_FD_160087 | JGI IMG/M metagenome (GOLD analysis project Ga0213868, IMG submission 160087) | Coastal seawater microbial communities near Pivers Island, North Carolina, United States - PICO127 | ecosystem: Environmental > Aquatic > Marine > Coastal | place: USA: North Carolina | collected...
ATTATCATCCTTCCAACTAGTAGAACTGGCCACACATTCCACAACGAGATGCAAACGAATGGATCGATTCGTTCCTTTCACCACTCATTCATGGATATCAAACTCGTATCATGGCATGAAGATCCAACCATTTCATTCTTCTTCCAAACACATGATGGTGGAATCTCATACTGATACTAGTAGTACTACTGATACTGTCCAAATCACATACATTGACTCTCTGGGAAATGAAAAAACAGTCAATGCTCCCATTGGTAAAAACCTATTAGACATTGCACACGACAACAACATTGAACTAGAAGGAGCGTGTGGTGGTGAATTAGCATGTGCTACATGTCATTTAATTTTTGAAAAACATATATATGATATACTTCCTGAGAAAGAACCAGAAGAAGATGATATGCTGGATCTTGCCATGGAATTGACGGATACGAGTCGATTGGGATGTCAAATTAAAGTGACGAAAGAAATGGATCAGATGAAAGTACGAATACCTGATGATGGATATTAAAAAAAAACATATAATACTATGGTATAGTATATATAGTATAGTAGTAGTATTATTCCTCCAATTGTTGTTTGGGTGGTATTTTTACGCCCACCATCTCGTCTGTTTCAATCTCCAATAATTTATAAATATCCTTGGGTTTCTTCTCTGCAGCATCTGCAAAATTCTCTACAAAATCGACACATTTGTCCTTGTGTGATTTCCATTGTAATCTCATAGAATTGATATTCTTTTTCAATTGATTCTTGGTCAATGGCTTTTTGGAAGGATTCTGTTTCATTCCAGCCGTTAACAAACGTGGATGAGATGGTACTCCTTTGGATGTATTTGAAATACGATCTTTCACTTCTTGAACACGTGTCTGTAATTGAGTGACTTCTTCATCGAATCTTTGTATTTGTATAGATACTTCTTCATTCGATAATTCGGATGAAAAATCGGTTAGTATCTTTCTTAGTTCCTGCTCTTTCTGTTGACATTGTTTCAATTCGACATTGGCTTGCATACGTTCCGTCTCATTACTCATAGTTGTACCATACAATTCTTTACTCGCTTTTTCAATATCAATCCAATAGATTTCTTTCTTAATTTTATTCCCGACCTCTTTCCGACGAACCACTTGTTTATCTAACAAGGAAAGCATTAAATGATGGAGAGCCGTATCGGTCGTTTTCATTTCAGTCGCAAGAGTTTTTAAGGTAAATGGTTTCAGAGAGGTAAGAAGATGAGATAAGACTTGTTTCTCGAAGGTTAACTTTTTCTTTTTTGGTTGTTTTGGAGCATTGTCATTGCTACTAGATGCAGTGTTTGGAACAGGCATTGATTTGTGTAGTGACGATTCTGACGAATCCAATTTGGTCTTCTTTGCAGGAGTACTGTCAGATGTTGATTCGTCTAATGTTTTCTTCTTTTTCGCGACACCTGAAGTTGAGACAGGAACAGTTGGACGATGGTCATTAACATTCGCTGCTTTGGATTTGACATTGGATGATTCATGATCGTTCTTGACCGTAGGAATACCAATATCGTCGTCATTGTCATCTTCCATTACAGTCACGTCATAAACTAGGCCTTTGTCACTCCTAATGCCTTTCTTCTCTACGGTAGATTTATCCTTGGTTTTATCTCGAACAGAATCTGCGTTTCGATCCTTTGATTTCGCTTGGAGCTTCAATTTGGATACTTTTTTCGATCTCTCTTCCTTCTTCTCCATATCCTGATTCTTCTGATGACCATCTACTCTGTCAGAATCTTTCAATTCACTCTCGTTGGAATCCATTAATATTTTTGTTTTACCCGATAAGTCAGGTTGTGTTCCTAGGAAGATGTCATGTTCAGATCGATGAGAGGAAGCTACTGACACATCCTCGTCATCATGTTCTTTTTGGAATTCATCGTTGTCCATAAGACTATCCACGTCATTATCCTCATACTCGTCATCTGAATGTTCACTGTATTCTTCCTCACTCTCATCAGCAGATTCATCAGAAAATGATCGTTTCGCCATGATTCGTGTTGTTTTTGTGGATATATTTTGTTGTTATCAAAAGACTATGAGAGTAACTACTAACTACGAACTACGAAGTAGAGTTAGGTCCCAAAAAAGGGCGCGCTGATTTTTTCGGGGGCTGGTGTTTGGACCGTTACAATGCCGTTACTTAGCACATATTTCTTGCAACACAAACCCATCATGTCTGCTCAAAGAATTCCTTCATTCCATCTTCTTTATTCAAATCCACCAATACGAAAACAAAAGGTTGGAATCATGTCTAGAATCAGCAGAGTTCTATTTCCAGAGTCATTGTCGTTATCAAGAACTTCATCGCCGACAAGAGATAGAGTCTCTGGTGTCGATTCCCTTGCAGGAATGACACATGATACCCACCAACTAGGAGCCCATGCGAATGATGAGAAAGAAAATGACAACAGGAACAAGAACAAACGAAGAAGTCGAAGGAATAAACCGCAGAGTAGAGTGCAAATGAGTTCATCAAAGTCATTGGGAAATTCTCTCATGAACATTGGTCAATGTCAGGTTGTTGAAAAGAAGAAGGAAATGGATTCCAACAAATCCAGAATTAGGACATCGCCATCTTCCAAAATGAGCACAAATCCATTTGGAGTCTTTGCAGTTCTAGGAAATTTGAATCCTCAATCCAATCGTAAAAAGAAAAGGAATCGTGTTAGCTTTGTGGTGGAAACTAAAAATGACAGTAAGAGTAAGAGAGATGAAAGACAACGTAACCGTGCAGCGTCTCGAGAAAAAAATGTGGATAGAAAGAATCCAAAAGCTTCGTTCAAACGAAATCAAAAGAGTTCTTCAAATCCAGAAGTCGAAGATGAAAATGATTGTCCTGGAGTAATATTTGAATCAGATGATGCTGATGTTGTTGTATCCCCAGTGTCGATCCCCAGAACAAAAAGGATGGACCAGAAACAAGATACTCCAGTACAAACACACGAATCATATGTATCTTCCAAAAGAAGATCAAAACAAGAAGTGGATGAAGAGATTCTTTCTCCTTCTATCGCACCCAAACCTCTGAAAAGAATGGATAATAGAGCCACTCCTGATTTGAAAGCCTCTCAGTCGTCACAAATACTATTTACTGAAGCGTCACATAACTTTGATGAAATACATGCAGAAGCGCAAGCTATACTGAGAGCCGCTGAACAAGCCCGTTCCATTGTATCAGTAACAGATATTTCGGGTTTGTCTCCAGATGAAATTGAGTCAATAGCGAGAATTCAAGCAAAAGCTATCGTTGCTGCCAATCCAGAAATATCTCTTCCCAAAAACTCAAAGAACACCAAGCCAAATTCGGAACAAATCAATCATCAAATTGACTTACAAACGAAAGCTCTTCTACATGCCTACACTACTGCTTTAAGGTCGATACCAAGGATAGACACTTATGAACGGTTTGAAGAATTTCAACAGGGCAAAGTTACAAATACACTTGAGACAGATGCAGTTGTTTCTCCCGAGCGTCACACCAACACCTGCGTTGATATAATGATCGAGCAAGATAGTGAAAATGATGCAATCGAATTTGATAATAATGAAGAAGACGAAATAGATCATGTCTCTAAAGAATCAATAGATGAAACTGAACATTTCGATGTCGCGCCAATGAAAGAAAGTTCGAATCCAGACGAAGAAATTTCTGATGTACCGGACTCACTTACCAAAGAAAAAAATCACAACAATGTACAGATGGCGCCTATGATAGAAAGCTCAAAACCACATGAAGAAATTTCCCATGTACCTGACTCAGTTGATAAGGAGAAAGACAACGACAATGTATCTGATGGTGACAAGCAAATCGACGCTGTTCAAATAGCAGATGGCATTGAGATCACACAGTCTTCTATCTTAAATAATGTGACAAATCAACACGAAACGCTTCATGAAATTAATTCATGCGATGCTGTAGGCCAAGAGGTCCAAGCCACATTATCTCATCATAATGGAGATAAATGTTCGAAATCAACAAATGATAATGAAACAAAACAAAGCGAGCTGAATAGCGAGCTTGACCAGCTGCAAAAACACACTACTATAAATAGTGTAGATAATATTCCAACATCAGAGAGCAATGTTTCGAATGAATATAAATCATATATAGGCAGACGTGTAGCTGGTTACTTTCCCCGATTCAAAAAGTACTATCGTGGAACCGTTGTTAAAATTTATAAGAATGACGAAGAGGTCCTTTTCCGAATCAAGTACGATGATGGAGATGAGGAATTTATTAATTATAGTGATGAAAATGCCGTCGAAGGAAGAGACTTGAAGCGTCTTTTGGAAAATTTTGAAAAGTATGGGGAAGAAAGTATATCGAAACCAAAGGATAAAAAGAAACAAAGGACCGCGAAACTAGCCGAGACAAAAAAGGCGAAAGAGAATGAATGCCACAATAATACTGCCAACGTATCGAAGCGGCCAAAAAGACATGTTCGTCAAGTAGATCGACTTGAATTAACTTTTCGACGCAAGAAAAAGAAACAGACAGACAAGTCAGTATCCATTGAGGACTCAAATATACAGAATGATGAAAAAGGCGAATACGTTCATAATCAGATATCAGAGCAAAACAGCTATATTTGCTCTACCACATCCCAACAAATGCAAAAAGGAAAGAATTCATTATCTGAAGAAAATGCGCAATCTGAATATATCCACAGCAACGCTGAAACCAATGCATATCTCAAACTAAGAGAAGAAAGGATCGCCAGAAATCAAGAAAAACTTAAAGAACTTGGACTATCTGTGTCGATCGAAAAAACTCCAAAGAAAAAAGTTAATAAGAGTACTCATTGCGCTCCTCAGACTACGTTGGATGAAAAGGAAAAAGTCCCTCGTCGATCAGTGCGCCATAAAAATTCGACCACACCAAGCATTGTGGATGACAACGAGGAAATTAGAGTCGAGGAAATATTTGAAGAGCAGCTTGATGAGGATGGCTGGAACACAAAAACTATTTCTCTTTTGAAGAAAGCATATACAACGACAGATCCATTGGCTGCAAACTTTTGGGGGAAAATTGCTGAAACTGTCGGCGATAGAACAGGAGAAGAGTGCAGAGACAAATGGTTCAGTTTATCTACTGTTCACGATATAAAAAAATCAAAAGTATCTTCGGAATCAAAAAACCTGGACTGTTTAACGAACGATGACCAAGACGAGGATGATATCTTTAATTCTACTCCTTATAGAGAAAATCGAATGAAGGTGAGACTTAACTCGCCATCTCAGTCGAGAAAGCCACTTTCGCGATTGTCTGATATTTTTTCAAGTCCAATTTTTAATCGGCTTAATGCTAAAACCAAGAACGAAGGAAGCGTCGACGATGAAGATGAGACTCCAAGGCGTTTTCGATCGCAGTATAAATCTTACGTGAAGGAGATAAAAGCGGGAGCAATTGGCAAATTTAAACGACCAAAGGGCAAGAAGAAAGTGGCGCAACTCTTACCAAAGTCTCGTCTATGTGCCTCCGCCGAGTCTGGTGAAATTCAAGTAAGAGGTGTAGTTTCACCAGGTGGCACGTTCAAACTTGACGAACCAGATCTTGACGAAATAGAAAACGCTTTTTTGTATGAGGACGAACTCGATAATGTTAGTGACAACTGCAGCGTGTATTAAATATGTTATTTCATCAATTTTTCAAATTATTTCAACAGTAGGATTGTCGCCTGGTGTAATTACGATAACGTTATCACAACATTCAGGTATAGCATAAATCCTAGTATCTTTCCCCACAAACCCCCCTTGCCATTTATCGTCGCAATCTTGAAATCCTTCACCAATAAACGATATTGTAAGTGGCGTATCTGGATTGGTATCTATTCTAAGTATGGAATTGAAATCGGCACATAATGCATAAATGCATTTATCGTGTCCCAGAACGCCCCCTTGAAACTTATTTTTATTAGGACTCACTTCTCCGAATGTAAAAGCTTCGTGTTTCTCAGTATCAATCTTTAAAATACTCGTTGCATCACTTGGCATTCCATAAATATTACCATCGGCACCATAACTTCCTCCGAGCCATTTGTATTGTAAGTCTGGTGAATCTTTATCACCTGCATGCCGTTGAATAGGTATAGTGCTAACTCTCCAAGACTGATCAACGCCGACACAGTCGTCCGTAGGTTTTGTGTCAACACAGAGAACGTCATTTTCATGGGCAGGGAACGCATATATTATACCTGTTTTGTGGCATAAAAGACCACCGTGCCACTTATAATTTCCCTGAGGGAACTCTCCTATTATTTCCACAGAGTCATGCTTTGGGTCAATGCGAAGCACTCCAGAAGCTGTGTAACACATTCCATATATGCATCCATCATTTCCTAAAATTCCTCCGTACCATTTATTTTGTCCTTCTGGTAATGGATGTCCGATTTCATCAACGGCTTCTGTGGCCAAGTTTACCTTGAGGACGTGAAGAGCGTTACTAGGTACACAGTACAACGCTGGGTCACCGTTTTGATCTATGGCAACTTGTCCACCATGCCACATCCATCTTCCTCTATCTACTGAAGTATACTCAAATTTGCCTCTGACTATCTTATCATCAGCATCCACTATTGTCTCATAATACTCAGGAGGATTCGGAAGAGGTAAAACTTTGACCCTTGGTCCTTTCACGAACCTACTCTTTTCCGCCAATCGCACCTTCAGCACCCCGTGAGTACTCCAAGAAGGAATGGCATACAAATGTCCATCATGAATGACTCCACGTAACCATTTGAACTTGCCTTCTTTATACTGATTCGGCAAAGGAATAGTATTTATCGTCGCCTTCTCGCCTTTTTCTTCTGGTGGACGGATCTCAATGATTTCAATCGAATGGCTAGGCACACCATAAATATAACCAGTTTTAGGATCTACTGCACCTCCTAGCCATTTATGTTTTCCAATAAAAGTATTAGGCGGTGGCCTTTTAGCTAAGCGATCTTGACGTTTTTCTAAAGCTTTCAGTTTAGCTTGTTGTCGTATTTTCTTTTTAGCTTCTTTCTGAGCAGTGTTTTCAGACATTATCTGCTTTTTTTAATTCCAAAGTATACAATATGCACACAATCTTTTCTAGGAGAGAGGAAGGTATTTATGATGTTGCATGAGGCAAAAAGATGCAGCATGCAGCAACTTTGAAATCCAAATTTAGATGGATGAGAAAAAAACCGCGAAGACACACCCAACATGAGATCCACCGATTTTCACTCCCCACCCTTCAAACTCAAAACATATACCGTACAAACCTGTAGTTATATTTATCACGTATTAAAATTAAGTAAAATGAGCGACGACGATCATTCTGTGGGAGGAGCATACGAACCTGACAATGAAGATACCTTTGGTCAAGAGGACGATGATGAAATATTACCGGCAGATGCCGAAAATCCCGACCTTGACGTTACCGGCGAAAATGATCCGAATGTACAAGAAGATCTTAACATGATGAATAACTTTGAGATTCACGGATCTATAACTCCTGGAGGAGGCACAGCAAAAGAAGACAGAATAACTACTCGGTATTTGACAAAGTATGAAAGAGCAAGGGTTTTGGGAACGAGGGCTCTACAGATTAGTATGAATGCACCAGTTATGGTAGATTTGGATGGCGAAACGGATCCATTGAAAATTGCAATGAAAGAGCTGCGCGAGAGGAAAATTCCCATCATCATTAGGAGGTTTTTGCCAGATGGAAGTCATGAGGATTGGTCTATTGATGAGTTAATTGTGGATTAGAATATGACTTTGGGATTTTTATATTCACAAAAAAACATACTATGAATTGTATTTGAATGGAATGTTTATAAATTCAAATTATCTTTAATATGACCACTTGAACTATATAGAGTGATAAGAATGGTGCTAGAGTATTTCGTTTTGTTATCCTTTTCTCGTCATCGTCTCTCTGGGGGTCTCAGTTTATCAGTCTTGGCATATCTTTTCCTTTTCGGATTTCTGATGTTTTTCTTTTGTTCTCCTCGAATAAATACCCTGCTAACTTAAAAGCACCATCGTTATTTATATATCCTTTCGAACCATGTCAGCAGCATCATATCCGAAATTAGCATCCTTATTTCATTGGGCAGTAGCGATCCCTCTTATTGGAAGTGTAGGTTCTGTTCTGAAGGCCCAGTCGATCCCAAAGGAGCAAATGGAAGAGAAGATGATGTGGATGCATCGTCATAAGAGTTTAGGGACTCTAACCGGTATGATTGTACTTCCCCGAGTTGGTTACAGACTATTGAATATGGGAAAGGTGCGTCTTCATCATTATTTATTGTCATAATGACACGGTTTTGGGTTTAAATGTATCTCTAATATTTATCTATTTCATTTTAAATATACAGTTCAACATTGAAAAGCTACCTGGAGAAGGACCCATTCAATCTCTTGTAGCAAAAGTTACACACTTGGGGTTGTATGGGTTTATGACGATTATGCCAGCAACTGGAATTGCCATGGGATTGTGAGTAGTATCATATATTTTTTGAATGTGTTGATGTTATCCATTTTATTGTATTGTATCGTAACTCATCTTCGAATCAATCTCCATTCATTACTTTATAGGTACGGAGGTAAAGGGTTGCCATTTTTCTGGACCACTATTCCAGGGCTAGAGAAAGATGGAAAGTTTGCTGGGAAGAATTACAAAATTCAGTAAGTTTTGTGAAAACATATCGTTTTTGAATCTCTCTAGAGAGCAAATTATAACATGTTCATTCATTCGACTAATCTTACTTCATCTCAAAACAGCAAATTGGTTGGAGAATATGGAAAGTTTCTGATTCCAATTCACTCTGGAGCCGCTGTCGGTCATTACTTTACAAATGCACCACGTATTTTTTCTCGAGTCAATCCTTTCGGCCGCGGACCTCCCATGTAAACGTGACGAGCATGATGTGTATTGTTTTGATGTCGTCAGGGACTCAATTCAAAACCATACTATTACATAAACTAAAAACATAACATCAATTCACCAATTTATATTTAGAATAGCCAATTGATGGTATTTGAAATTACATCCATTGTTGCTCAGATACCGTTATCCTACAGAATCTTCTTATAAAAAGTTCAAAAATTCAAATGATTTTCAAACGATTTACACAACCATGGAGGCAGCCTTTGCCTTGACTTCTTCAATATTTCCAACCATGTAGAAAGCTCCCTCTGGAAGATCATCATATTTTCCACTAATAATTTCAGCGAATCCAGAAATGGTCTCGTTAAGAGGAACGAATTTACCGGCAGTTCCAGTGAAAACCTCAGCGACGTGGAAAGGCTGGGACATGAACTTCTGTACCTTACGGGCACGTGACACGATGAGTTTATCATCCTCGGAAAGCTCATCCATACCAAGAATGGCAATGATATCCTGAAGTCCCTTGTAATCCTGAAGAAGCTTTTGGGTAGCACGGGCAACATCGTAGTGCTCCTGTCCGATAACACGAGGGTCAAGCATACGAGAAGTGGAATCCAAAGGATCTACAGCGGGGTAAATTCCCAACTCAGCAATAGCACGAGAAAGCACAGTGGTGGCATCCAAGTGAGCGAAAGTTGTGGCGGGGGCAGGATCGGTAAGATCATCGGCAGGTACATAAACGGCCTGTACAGATGTAATGGATCCCTTGGCGGTAGAGGTAATACGTTCTTGAAGGGCTCCCATATCTGTAGCAAGAGTGGGTTGGTATCCTACAGCAGAGGGAATACGTCCAAGAAGGGCAGACACCTCGGAACCGGCCTGGGTAAATCTGAAAATGTTGTCAACGAAAAGCAATACATCCTGTCCTTCCTCATCACGGAAATATTCGGCAATGGCGAGTCCAGTAAGAGCAACACGGGCACGGGCTCCAGGGGGCTCGTTCATCTGTCCATACACAAGAGCAGCTTTTGATCCAGCGCAGGATCCAGTTTCCTTATCAATCTTGATAACTCCTCCCTCAATCATTTCATGGTAAAGATCGTTACCCTCACGTGTACGTTCTCCAACTCCGGCGAAAACAGAGTATCCTCCGTGGTTCATGGCAATGTTGTTAATAAGTTCCATAATAACGACAGTCTTTCCTACTCCGGCTCCTCCAAAAAGTCCAATCTTTCCTCCCTTGGCATAAGGAGCAAGAAGATCGACAACCTTGATACCAGTGACAAGGATATCCTGGGTCTTTCCCTGTTCACTGAAGGTAGGAGCAGCTCTGTGAAGAGGAGCCCACTTTTCATCTTCCTTCTTTGCGAAGATGGGTCCCTTTTCATCTACAGGCTCTCCAATAACGTTGATGATACGTCCAAGAGTCAATGGTCCGACAGGAACCTGAATGGGGGCACCGGTATCCACACACTTTTGTCCTCTGACCAAACCGTCGGTGGACTCCATGGCAATGGTACGTACAGTGGATTCTCCAAGATGCTGGGCTACTTCAAGCACAAGACGATCCGAACCTTCGGGAACTTCAACCTCTAGGGCGTTAAGAATCTTGGGTAGCTTTTCATCGAATTGTACATCGACGACGGCTCCAATCACCTGAGTGATTCTTCCGCCTGCGTTGAGTGCGGCAGATGCAGAGTATGCACGGCTTCCTCCTGTAGGATTGATATGAACAAAAGAAGGAAATATGTTAGAGCATTAGCGTTTAAGAGAGCGAATGGATGATGGAAAGGCAAGGGAAGCATTTAGATTCCGAGGTATACTGGATCCGCATCTTTGAGAGAGAGAAAAAAAAAACAAGTAGCACACCGGCGAACCTTTTCAAATCTCTCAACACTCGTCTCTTGGATTCCAACAAACATGGTATTATCTCCAAGCAAACTATGTAAGATGATGAAGGCGCATCTGATGTATCCATTCTCCCTTGGACACAAACGTCTGTGTGTCGTGCTCTAACTTCCAGCACGACGAGAGCAGCTCTGACCAGCCGCTAAGCTTCCTTCGGATTCCAATTGTACTTTTTCAAGACAAACACACAAAAGCTTCCATCGCCTTAACATCATAACAAAACAACAATAAATAATCTCACCGAGATGAGCGAGCTTCCTTGCGGCCAACATGGTGTAAAATATATTCTAGGACTACTGAAGGGAGTTGTGGTCAGCAGCGGCCAGCGGCGGAGAGAAGCACACACAAAAAAGCCGAAACCGAGGGCGTGTGTGGTATCTACAGTTTTCGCCAACGCTTTTTTTTGGATGGATTTGGCTCGTTTTAGGAATATCTGTCAGGATTTCTTCCAGGATCCATTAGATTCGCGGATTTTATTGACGGTGGGGGACACACCCAAGGCCTTTTCTGAAATGGCGCGAAACTCCGTCCTCGGCGACAGTAGAAGTAGAAACTTGTGTGCTTCTTGTTGCGTGCTGCTTGCGCTCGCTCTGTTTTGCTTCCAACGGAGCCACATGGAAACAGTAATTGAACCTCCATTCTTTCCCTTCTTCGTATAACCTATATACATACATTTATACATACCTATATCTCATGTTGTCCAGAGCCATTCTTGCACGTAGAGCAGCAGCCTCTCAGCGCATCTCTGCTCGTTTCTTCAGCACAGAAGAAACCTCCAACTTAATGACCCTCAACTTTAACCTCCCCCATGAGACCATCTACTCCAACGCCAAAGTATCCTCGGTCATCATTCCCGGAGCTGCGGGTGAATATGGTGTCACAGCTCAGCACGTACCGGTGGTAGCTCAGCTTAAACCTGGAGTATTGCAGATCAATCATGCGGCAAGTGGAGCCGAGGCGGAGAAATATTTCGTAGCGGGAGGATTCAGTATCACACATGAGGGATCTGTCACGGATGTTATTTGTCCCGAGGCTGTCAAGATTGATGATATTGATGGAACTGCTGTTGCGAAGGCTTATGAGGCTGCTAAGGCTGCTTTTGCTTCTGCAGAGGCCGGAAGTTTGGCTTCTGCTGAAGCACAGATTGATATGGAAGTGAGTAAGAGTATGGCGGCCGCCATTGGGATCAATCTTTAAACATATATACATTTGTTGATGCGGTTGAGAATGGTAGTAGAAACAGGCGAAAGAGATAGTGGATACATGTGTTGAATCATTCCATACATAAAACAGGATGATAATTACAACAATAATACATGCATTTATTTGATTACTAGTAAGTAGTAAACAGTAAACAGATACGTTTGTCTATCTACATCATATGTATCAAATCATCCGACACTAGTTTCAAGCCCAAAGGTACAAGAACCCTTTCTTATCGACACTTGCAAATTGCTGACCATTGGAACTACCTCGACCCCATGAAACACTCACTACTCCAACACCATCATGACCATCCAATTGATTCTCCAAATTCCCATCGGATGTCCTCCATACAAAGATATTACCGTTGGCAGATCCAGCTGCAACATACTTTCCATCGGGACTGAT
>Ga0213868_10004739_pt1 | contig 12400 bp, 12 predicted proteins | sample PICome_9_FD_160087 | JGI IMG/M metagenome (GOLD analysis project Ga0213868, IMG submission 160087) | Coastal seawater microbial communities near Pivers Island, North Carolina, United States - PICO127 | ecosystem: Environmental > Aquatic > Marine > Coastal | place: USA: North Carolina...
GAAAAACAGAAATTAAAAGAAGTTTTGGATATTCCTGTTTTTCACGACGATCAACACGGCACAGCAATTATAACTACGGCAGCTTTAATAAACGCTCTTGATATTTCAAAAAAAAAAATTTCAGAAGTAAAAATTGTTATTAACGGAGCGGGTGCTTCTGCTCAAGCATGTTCTAATTTGTTTAAAAGTTCAGGTGTAAAAAATGAAAATGTAGTTATGTGTGATAGTAAAGGTGTTATTTATAAAGGTAGAAAAAATATTGACCAGTTTAAATCTACTCATGCTTTAGAAACTAAATTAAGAACTTTAGAAGAAGCAATGAAGGGGGCTGATGTTTTTTTAGGGCTATCTGCTAAGGATGTAGTAAGTAAAGATATGATAAAGTCAATGGCAAAAAATCCTATCATATTTGCGTGTGCAAACCCAGATCCAGAAATCAAACCTGAGCTTATTAAAGAAGTAAGAGATGATGCAATTATTGCTACTGGAAGATCGGATTATCCTAATCAAGTAAATAACTTAATTGGTTTTCCATATATTTTTAGAGGTGCTCTCGACGTAAGGTCAAAAGCTATAAATGAGGAAATGAAAGTCGCTGCGGCAAAAGCTATAGCTCTATTAGCTAGAGAAAATGTACCCGACGAAGTTGTATCGGCATATGGTGGTGACAGACCAAGGTATGGAAGGAATTATATAATACCATCTACATTTGACCCAAGGCTTATAAGCGTAATACCTGCAGCTGTCGCAGCTGCTGCAATAGAAAGTGGTGTTGCGCGAAAAAAAATACAAGACTTTGATCTTTATAAAGATCAACTTTCGAATCGTTTAGATCCATCAATGTCATTAATGCAAGGTATAAATGCAAAAATCAGAAAAAATCCTAAGAGAGTTATTTTTGCTGAGGGAGAAGATGAAAATATGCTTAAAGCTGCTATTGAATTTGGAAGAAACAAATTAGGTAAACCAATTTTAATAGGTGCTGAAAAACGAATTAAAGAACAACTTACAAAAATAGGATTGGATGAAAAATTTAAAATTGAAATAGTTAATTCTACAGATAAAGAAAAGAGAGAGAAATATGTAAAACACTTATATAAAAAATTACAAAGAGAAGGTCAGTTAATAAGAGATGTTGATCGACTAGTTAGAAATGATCGAATTGCATGGGGATCCTCTATGATTGCATGCGGAGATGCTGATGCTATGGTAACAGGTAACATTAGACATTATGCAGCATCTATTGAAAAGCTTAAAAAGGTAGTGCAAGCTAGACCAGGAGAAGAAATATTTGGCATGACTATGATAGTTTCGAGAGGAAAAACTATTCTTGTTGCAGATACAAATGTAAAAGATTTTCCATCTTCAGAACGATTAGTTAATGTATCTAAATCCTGTGTAAGGGTTGCTCGTTTATTTGGTTTTGATCCTAAAGTTGCTTTCCTATCTCATTCTACTTTTGGAAAACCTATTTCAAAAAATACAAAGCATGTAAGAAATGCTATTGAAATATTAAAAAAAGAAAAAGTCGATTTTGATTTTGATGGAGAAATGCAACCAGATGTAGCACTAAATCCTATTTATAAAGAAATTTATCCTTTTTCAAAAATAGTTGGTAATGCAAATATTTTAATAATGCCAGCTTTGCATAGCGCTGCCATTTCTACAAAACTCATGAAAGTTTTTGGTGGGGGAAAGTTAATCGGACCTCTTTTAATTGGTTTAGGTCTTCCTATTGAAGTAGCTCCTTTAAGAGCAAGCACATCAGAGATTTTAAATTTAGCCTCAATCGCCTCATACTCCTCAGGTATAATTGATTATTCTAATTAAGTTTATTTCTACTTAATTCTGTTGCTAAATATATTGAAGGGAATATTTCTTTGACATCATAAATTTTATTTGCTTCATTAATCACTTCTTTTTTTTCACTATCATCCATTGCAATGCCGAAAATGTAAATATTCTTATTAATCGTCTCTAAGGTGTAATTTCTAGATTTTGTTTTTTTATTAAAAATTAAAGCCGATCGTAATTGACTTGTGATTAAGATATCTTTTGCAGTGTTTTTAAAACTGCTTTGTCCTTTAATCGTGATAGCATTTTTAACAGATCGAACACCCTTTGTTTCCCATGCCATTTTTGTTATTTTAATTTTTTCTTCAGGTTCATCAACTTTTCCAGATAAAAATATTCTGCCATCAAGCACTTCTGATTGTACGGTTAAAAAGTATTTTTTATTTGATAATGCCAATCTTGCTGACAAGTTTTTTTGCATTAGTGTATCATCTATTTGCATGCCGATTGTTCTTGGATCAAATGTAATGTCTACCCCAGCTCCAAATTTTCCGACTGAAGTACAAGAAGTTAATACTAGAATTGATAAAATATTAATAATTTTTTTCATTTTTGGTTTTTAAACACAACTTATAAATTTCTTTTTTACTGAATTTTTCTGACTCTAAGATTAAATCAACAGTATCCTTAAGACTATATTTTTTTAGATATTTTTTTGCTTTATTAACAATTATTTCTTCATTTAAAACTTCTTTTTTTGAATTTTTTTCAGAAATTACTACAGTTAGTTCACCTTTTATGTTGTTATTAAAAGTTTTTAGATTATCAATATCTTCTCTGAAAATAGTCTCATGAATTTTTGTTAATTCTCTAGCAATTAGAATTTTTCTTCCCGAATAATGTATTTTGAATTTCTTAATATAAAAATTAATTTTTATTGCAGGAACAAAAAAAATTTGTGAGAATAAAATTTGTGATAGAGAAGCTAATGTTTTTTCAAGCTCATTTTCTGTTTTAGGTAGAAAACCATAAAATAAAAATTGATCTTTATACCCTGTAATACTCATTGCAGTAGTAATAGATGAGACTCCAGGTATAGGCGTGATCTTAATTTTATTCTCAATACACTGACTAATTAAAATTCGTCCTGGATCGGATAGAAGCGGTGTTCCAGCATCTGAAATTAAAGACAAAATTTTGCCCTGATTAATATATTTAATAATATTTGAGGATTGTTTTTTTTCATTAAACTTATGATAAGAAATTAATTTTTTTTTGATTTTATAATGATTTAATAATTTAAGTGAACGTCTTGTATCTTCACATAAGATAAAATCAGAATTTTTAAGCACTTCTATGGCTCTAAAAGTAACATCTTCAAGATTTCCAATGGGCGTTGAAACAATATATAAACTATTAGGTAATAATTTCATTCTATGAAAAAAAAATTTATCTTAGCACTATTTTATATAATATTTTTTTTTAATTCTAATCTTTTAAGTGAGGAAGAAAAAAACAATTTAAAAATAGGCTTACTTGTACCTTTAAGTGGACCTTATACTGAATTAGGAAACTCTCTTCTATACTCATTGCAGCTAGCACTTGAAGAAATAAATGATAAAAATGTTTTTATAGTTCCAAGGGACTCTGGTTTTAATAACAAACAAAAACTTGATGTAGCCATTCAAGATATTAAATCACAAGGTATCAAGGTTATAATTGGACCAATAACACATGAAGAAGTTAAAGATGTGAAAAAATATAATGATTTAGTTTTTATTTCGCCTTCAAATATTAATCCAGAGTTTACCAACAACGTAATAAGTATAGGTGTTAGTTTAGAGTCTCAGCTTTTAACTTTAATGAGATTTATCCAAAAACAAAAAAAAAATAAAACAATAATAATGTATCCTAAAAATGAATATTCAGAATTAATTGAAAAAAAAATTAAAAAGCTGAATTTAAGCAATATTAAAACTTTTACTTATAGTCCAAATCCTGAAATACTTACGGGAGAAATTGAATTGTTAACAAATTACACTAAAAGAAAAAGGAGTTTAGAATTAAGAAAGAAAATATTTGAAGATAAAGAGGACGAAGAATCTTTAAAAGAATTAGGAAAACTTGAGAAATTATATACTTTAGGTGATGTAAATTTTGATTCTGTTATAATTATTGATTTTGGAAATAACCTAAAAAGTGTTTTAACTTCGCTTGTCTACACAGATGTTGATCAAAATAAAGTTTTGTTTACTACAATTAATCAGTGGTTTGATGAAAGTATATTTTATGAAAACACTATTAAAAATTTGTACTACCCATCTATTAATTATAATGAATTTAAAAAGTATAATAAAAAATACTTTAGTAAATTTAATAATTATCCAAATGAGATTTCTATTCTCACATATGATGCCTTAGGTCTTGTGTATTATGCGTGGAAAAAAAATAGCAAAATCGACTCAATTAATGATTTTTCTTTTAAAAGTAAAATTAAAGGTAAGATAGGAACTTTTAGTTTGAAGGATCGAAATGTAATACAAGAACTAAATATTTACAAAACTGAAAAAAATAAATTTATTAAATTTTAATTATTTTTTTTAATTTTTGGAAAGCTATAAATCTATGATCAGACTTAATTTTTTTTAACTTGGACATCTGCCCAAAAGTGATTTTCCCTTTATTTGGAATGAAAATTGGGTCGTATCCAAAACCTTTATTTCCTCTGATTGTATTTGATATTTTTCCGTTAATTTTCCCTTCGACAGAAATGATTTTACCTTTAACATCTTTGAAGGAAAGGCTACAAACAAAAGTGGCCTCTCTATTTTTTTTTTTCTTTAACTTTTTTAAAATGAATTTCATTGCTTCTCGGAAACCACCTTTTTGCTCAGCTAATCTTGCAGAGTAAATGCCTGGTTTATTTCTTAAGCTTTTAATACATATACCCGAGTCGTCAGATATTACTGGATAACTAACAAATTTTGAAAAAAAATTTACTTTTAGTTTTGAATTTGAAGAAAATGACCTTCCGGTCTCTTTGGGACTTTTAATTTTTAAGGCTAATGGAGATATTTTTTTGTATTTTTTTGTTATTAAATAAGCAATTTCTTTAAATTTTCCTTGATTATGTGTGCCTATTAAAATTTTTTTCATTTGTGTCTAGTAATTTTTAAATTACTTACTATATACCATTCGAATGACTGCTAATAACAAAAAAAAACATAACGAACATCAAGAAAATAATAAAGATATTGAAGAAACAATTAATATCGCTGATAAAAAAACTAAAACAGAAGTAGTGGAGAAAACTTTAGAGGAAAAACTTAAAGAAACAGAAGAAAAATTATTAAGATCTCTTGCTGAAATAGAAAACCAAAGAAGAAGATTTGAAAAAGAAATCAAAGATGCATTTGAATTTGGCTCATTTAATTTTGCAAAAGAAGCGTTGGCGATTCCTGACAACCTACAACGTGCAAAATTAGCTATTAAAAATGATGATCAGCTTAAAACAAATAAAGATTTAGATAAATTTTTAGCAAATATAACTATAATCGAAAAAGACTTGATTTCGATATTTGAAAAAAATGGCATTAAAAAAATAGAAACAAAAGAAAAAAAATTTGATCCTAATTTTCATCAAGCAATGTCAGAAATTGAAGATGATACTGTAGAACCAGGAAAAGTTCTTCAAGAAATTCAAGCGGGCTACATGCTGGGTGATAGGCTATTAAGACCTGCATTGGTAGAAGTTACGAAAAAAAAAGATAAAAATAAGGATAAAAAAGAGGAAAAATAACCTTGTAGATGAAAAAAAAACCCCTATATAAAAATTACAAACAAAGGAATTAAACAAATGAGCAAAGTGATAGGAATAGATTTAGGAACAACAAACTCTTGTGTAGCCATAATGGACGGTACGCAAGCTAAAGTATTAGAAAATTCTGAGGGCGCTAGAACCACACCATCTGTTGTTGCTTTTTTGGAAAGTGATGAAAAATTAATAGGTCAACCAGCTAAAAGGCAGGCTGTAACTAATGCTCAAGATACTATTTTTGCAGCTAAAAGATTAATTGGAAGATCATTCGAAGATGAAACTGTAAAAAAAGATATTGGAAAAGTTCCTTTTAAAATAATTAAATCAGATAACAACGAAGCTTGGATTGAAGCAAAAGGTAAAAAATATTCTCCAGCACAAATCTCAGCTTTTATTCTGCAAAAAATGAAAGAGACTGCGGAGAAGTATTTAGGTCAAACTGTTTCAAAAGCAGTAATAACTGTGCCAGCATATTTTAACGATGCACAAAGACAAGCCACGAAGGACGCGGGGAAAATCGCTGGATTAGAAGTTTTAAGAATTATTAACGAGCCAACTGCTGCAGCATTAGCATATGGATTAGACAAAAAAAATGGTCAAAAAATTGCTGTTTATGATTTAGGTGGAGGAACTTTTGATGTTTCCATACTTGAAATTGGTGATGGAGTTTTTGAAGTTAAGTCAACAAATGGAGACACTTTTTTAGGTGGTGAAGATTTTGATGACATGATTGTCGATTACTTAATTGATGAATTTAAAAAAGATAATGGTATTGACTTAAGGAGTGACAAACTAGCTCTTCAAAGACTTAAAGAGTCAGCGGAAAAAGCAAAAATTGAACTATCTTCTGCAACACAAACAGAAATTAATCTTCCTTTCATAACCGCAGACAAAACTGGCCCTAAACATGTAAATCTTAAATTTACCAGGGCTAAACTAGAAGCTTTAGTTTCAAATCTTGTTGAAAGAACTTTAGAACCTTGCAAAACAGCTTTGAAGGACTCCGGCTTTTCAGCAGCAGAAATTAATGAAGTTGTCTTAGTGGGCGGGATGACAAGGATGCCTAAAATTATTGAAACTGTAAAAAATTTCTTTGGTAAAGAACCTAATAAAAGTGTTAATCCCGACGAAGTAGTTGCTATGGGAGCGGCTATACAAGGTGGCGTGCTTCAAGGTGATGTTAAAGATGTTTTATTGCTTGACGTTACTCCATTATCTTTAGGTATAGAAACACTGGGTGGGGTTTCAACAAAATTAATTGAAAAGAATACAACAATACCAACGAAAAAAAGTCAGGTTTTTTCTACAGCAGAAGATAATCAGCCCGCTGTATCGATTAGAGTTTTGCAAGGAGAAAGGGAGATGTCTTCAGACAATAAGATTTTGGGTAACTTTGAACTAGTAGGTATACCACCTGCACCAAGAGGCACTCCTCAAATAGAGGTAACTTTCGATATAGACGCCAATGGTATTGTAAGCGTTTCTGCTAAAGATAAAGGTACAGGAAAAGAACAGAAGATACAAATTCAGGCTTCAGGTGGATTGTCAGAAGAAGAAATTCAAAAAATGGTTAAAGAAGCCGAGGCAAACAAAGAGGCTGACAAAAAGAAAAGGGATTCAGTTGATGCTAGAAACCAGGCTGACAGTTTAGTTTTCTCAACAGAAAAAAGTTTAAAAGAGCATGGTGATAAAATTTCAAATGATGAAAAGAAAGCTATTGAAGATGGCATAGTTGATCTTAAAAAGTCTTTAGAAGGAACTGAAGTTGAGGATATAAAAAAGAAAACACAAAATTTAATTCAAGTGTCTATGAAATTAGGTGAAGCAGTCTATAAAAGCCAACAAAAACCTGAAGCCAATAAAACAGGAGGACCTGAAAGCTCTAAACCTAATGATAAAGAAAATGTAGTTGATGCTGATTTTGAAGATGTAAAAGAAAAAGAAGAAGACAAAGAAAAAAGCGCCTAAGAAATTAATTAAGGAGACGTCCTGTGGCTAAAAGAGATTGTTATGATGTCTTAGGTGTTACTAGATCAGCATCTAAAGACGAAATAAAAAAAGCATATCGTAAACTTGCGCTAAAATTCCATCCAGATAAAACTAAAGGTGACAAAGTTTCTGAGGAAAAGTTTAAAGAGGCTAGTGAAGCATACCACATTCTCTCAGATGAAAAGAGAAAAGCCAATTATGATCAGTTTGGACATGCCGCATTTGAAGGTGCTAGCGGAGGTGGACAAGGTTTTGGAGGTTTCGACACTTCATCTTTTTCGGATATCTTTGAAGATTTTTTTGGAGATTTTGGTGGAGGAGGATCAACTAGAAGATCAAGTAATCGGGGAAATGATTTAAGATACGATGTTAGTATAAGTCTAGAAGATGCTTTTAAAGGTATTGAGAAAAATGTTAAATATACAACGTACAAATCATGTTCATCGTGTTCTGGTAGTGGTGCAGCAAAAGGTTCTAAACCTATAAAATGTGATTATTGCTCTGGAAAGGGAAAAGTTAGAACTAACCAGGGATTCTTTACAGTTCAACAAACATGTCCTCAGTGTAGTGGGTATGGAGAAACAATTGGAAAACCATGTAATACTTGTAATGGTAACGGCAAAGTGCAGGCAAATGAAAATGTGACCGTAAAAATTCCTAAAGGTGTTGATGATGGTACAAGAATAAGAGTATCTGGAAAAGGAGAAGCAGGATCCAAAGGAGGGTCTAGTGGTGATCTTTATTTATTTATTTCAATCGATAATCATGAAATTTTTAAAAGATCAGAGGAAAATCTTTACTATGAATTACCTATTTCATTTGCTAATGCAACACTTGGAACTTCTGTCGAAGTGCCATCAATTGATGGTGGAAAATCAAAAATAAAAATACCACCAGGCACACAACATGGAAAGCAATTTAGATTAAAAGGAAAAGGTATGCCTGTTTTGCGTAGGAGTGTTCTTGGAGATTTATATATAAGAATTACTACTCAAGTGCCTACGTCTATTTCAAAAAGACAAAAAGAGATATTGGAGGAATTTAATAATATTGAAAGTAGTAAACCCGATCCAATTATAAAAAATTTTTTTGAAAAGGCAAAAAAATTTTGGAGAAATTCCTAATTTAAATGCAACTTGACCAAATAATGTCTGCAATTTTTTTAATTGCAGTGTTAACACTAATCTTGCCTAGCTTTTTATCAACAAATAATAAGATAAAAGAATTTTTAAGAAATTTATCTATTTGGACTATAATTACATTGGTTATTATTGTAATAATTTATTTCGTAAAATAATGAAAAAAATTAACATATCTATTACAGGCTGCATGGGTAGAATGGGTCAACAGCTGATAAAATCCTCAAAAAAAAATAAGAATTTCAAACTAGTTTCATTAACAGAAAATAAAATAATTAATAAAAAAATTTTAGGCATTAAACCTAGCCTTAATAATATTGAGTCGTTTAAAAATACAAATGTAATTATAGATTTTACTATTCCAAAATGTACTATAGAAATTTTAAGAATTGCAACCAAACTCAATAAAAAAGTTGTCATTGGTACAACAGGTTTTTCAAAAAAGGATGAAAATTCTATCAAAAAATTTTCAAAGAAAATTCCTATTTTAAAAGCTGGTAATATGAGTCTTGGTGTAAATCTTTTAATGTATTTAACAGAAGTTGCATCTAAATCTTTAGGAAACAATTTTCTTAGCAAAGTATACGAAGTTCATCATAAACATAAAAAAGACTACCCATCTGGAACAGCATTAATGTTGGGAAGAGGAATAGCTAACGGAAGAAATAAAAATCTTTATAATTTAATTGGAAAAAAATATTTAAATCAAAAATCTTTTCCTTACTCAAAAAAAATCAATTTTAATTCTATTCGAAAAGGTGAAGTTATTGGCGAGCATGAAGTAAGATTCTCGAGTGGAAAGGAAATCATTAAACTTAATCATGAGTCTTTTGACAGAGCACTTTATTCTGAGGGCGCTTTAACTGCAGCTATGTGGCTTACGACCAAGAAACCAGGGCTTTATTCAATGCGTGATCTTTTGAACTTTAAGTGAAAAGTAAAGAGAAATCTACAATCATTTTAAGGGAATTAAACAAAATATATCCCAAAGTATCTATCCCTTTAAATTACAAAAATACTTTTACTCTATTAATATCCGTATTACTTTCTGCTCAATGCACTGATGTTAATGTTAATAATGTTACTAAAAGTATTTATCAAAAATATTATCAACCAAAACATTTTGTAAAGATAGGAAGAAAAAAAATTGAAAAACTAATAAATAAGATAGGTATATTCAGAGTAAAAGCTAAAAGTATTTATTATCTTTCAAAATCAATTGTTGAAAAATATAAAAATAAAGTTCCGAGAACATATGAGGAGCTTGAAAGCCTTCCAGGTGTAGGCCATAAAACTGCAAGCGTAGTAATGTCTCAAGCTTTTGGTTATCCGGCTTTTCCTGTAGATACTCACATTCATCGACTAGCTCAAAGATGGGGACTAACAAACGGAAAAAATGTTATTCAAACAGAAAAAGACTTGAAGAATATATTTCCTAAAAAACACTGGAATAAACTTCATCTACAAATTATTTGGTACGGAAGAGAATATTGTAAGGCTAGAGATTGTTATGGAATTACTTGTAAAATTTGTAAAAGCTGTTATCCAAACAGAAGAAAACCAATTAAAACAAAAAAAGCATAATCAATGAATATTTTAGGTATAGGAAACGCAATAGTTGATGTTATTTGTAAAGTGGATGATGAGTTTCTTGTTAAAAATAATTTAGCAAAAAGCAATATGAAATTAATAGATGAAACAGAATTTAAGAAATTATTAAGCAATCTAAAAATTGAGGAAACAGTTTCAGGTGGATCTGCAGCTAACTCAATTGTTGGTTTATCACAACTAGGTAACAATGTAGGTTTTATTGGAAAAGTAAATGATGATGAACTTGGTCAAAAATATGAGCAAGGCTTAAGAAAAGAAAATGTAGAGTATTTTTACAATAAAAAAACAGAAAACTTACCAACTGGAACATGCCTTATACTTATTACTCCAGACTCAGAAAGAACAATGTGCACTTTTCTTGGAACAGCTGGAAAAATAAATAAAACTGATATTGATATACAAGCTATTAAAAATAGTGAAATGATTTTTCTAGAAGGTTATTTGTGGGATGAAGGAGAACCTAAAGAAGCATTTAATGAAGCAATTAAGTATTCAAATAAAACAGCAATGTCTCTTTCAGATAAATTTTGTGTCGATCGTCATAAAAAAGAGTTTTTAAATTTAGTTCGTAATAAATTAGATATTACTTTTGCTAATGAACAAGAAATATTAGAATTAATTGATGCCAGTTCTTTTGATGATGTAATTTCTTTTGGAAAGAAATTAAACAAAACTCTTGTTATAACAAGATCCGACAAAGGTAGCATTGTGATTAATAAAAGTGAAGTGATAGAATGTAAGAGTCAAACAGACCTTAAAATTATAGATTTAACTGGAGCTGGTGATTTATTTGCAGCGGGTTTTCTACACGGACATATTAATAATTTATCAATTACGGAAAGTTTGAATAAAGGAACTGAAATGGCTTCTAAAGTAATTCAAAAAATTGGAGCAAGATTAAACTAACTTTTTTCTCTTAAAACTTCCTTTACCCTTTTTTGGTTTTACAATTCTCTTCCTATATTTTTTAGTAAAAAGGTCCGCTGCTATCTTATTTCTTTTTTTCAAAGGAAATAGCCTTCTTTATTGTTTAAGATAAATTTTTCATCAAGGAACTTATCAATAATTTTTTTTCTCAGTCTATAGATATGAGTTTCAACGGTATGTGTATCGGCATCGGAGGAATAGTTCCAAACAGATGATAATATTTTATTTTTTGAAATTGGTTTTATATTTTCTATAAATAGCTCTAATAGCTGAATTTCCTTTTCAGTTAAAATTATAAAAAAATTATCTTTAATTAGTTTTTTTTCATTTTTATTAAGTAAGTAATTTTTTATTTTTATTGATGAATTTTTATTAAATATTTTTTTAGCAGCGATATTTTCTACAACAGAATTGAACTGCTTAAGAGTTGTTGGAAGCTCTAAATTTGTCTCATAAGTATTTGGGTTTTCCTTTTTTTGAGAAGCACATATTTTTATTGCAATACTTTTATCTATTAAAGATTTATTTTTAATGTTTTTTAAAGCTTTGCTGTGAAACAATAAAACATCGTAGTTAATCTTAGAGACATCAAAGTGTGGAATAAACTTTAAAAAAGGTTTTAGTTCATTTAATGTAGATAAAAAAGAATTTGGACCAAGAAATAAGACATTTAATTTATGCATATTTTAATTAAAAAAAAAAATTTAATTTTTAATAACTATAAAGTAAAATGTGCTTTAGGTAAAAGAGGAATTAATAAAAAAAGAAGAGAAGGAGATTTTGTTACGCCAAAAGGCGTATATAAGATTAAGTATATATTATATCGCAAAGATAGGGTTCCAAAAATCAAAACTGATTTTTATAAAGTTATTATAAAAAAAAACATGGGATGGTGTGATGATCCAAATTCATCAAAATATAATAAACTTATCAAGACGCCATTCAATTATAGTTATGAGAAGCTTTATAGAAAAGACAACATTTACGACATTATTTTAGTATTAGATTTTAATATGAACCCTGTTAAAAGAAAAAAAGGGAGTGCTATATTTATCCATGTTGCAAAGAAAAATTATGATAAGACAAAAGGGTGTATAGCAATAAAGAAAAGAGATCTTTTGAA
>Ga0213868_10004740_pt1 | contig 12396 bp, 13 predicted proteins | sample PICome_9_FD_160087 | JGI IMG/M metagenome (GOLD analysis project Ga0213868, IMG submission 160087) | Coastal seawater microbial communities near Pivers Island, North Carolina, United States - PICO127 | ecosystem: Environmental > Aquatic > Marine > Coastal | place: USA: North Carolina...
CACTTTTTCTTTTTCTTTTTTTGCACTCTGGGTATTTAGCTTTCAGCTCTAAAACACAACTTAGTCTCTTCAGTCATGTCCTACGTGAAAATTCTCTCATTCACACACATATCTGCATTTCTCGCTGGTGGTACGTTTCGTAGAATTGGGATTAAGTTTATGGACTGATTGACTCACTCACTCATTCATGATTTGTCATCTGTTCCGCATTTAGTGTATGTTGGAAAGAGCATTGATGCAGATGAACTACAAGCCTATCGCTCTGCTAGCACAGATGCTACTTATGCTTGGATAAAAAGGTCACTATTAATAGGAACGAGTGTGGCTGCTACAATTTTGGTGATTCTTGGTATAAATAGTTTTTCTAGTAGAAAACAGATACACTAAATCTCTTTCTATAGCCACAATAAAGATGTATTCGTGGTTTAGCCTTAGCGGGATATTTCATAAAGTATAAAATGACAAATATAAAATCTTATCAGTCTGCAACAGTCACAAAGCCGCCACTGCTTCGAGAAGTTTTTGGATTTAACTGAATGGCCCAATCCAATTGCTCCATGGTCTGTAACATCATAACCCTCATCAGATCTCCACGTTCTGATTGAGGTAGTTCATTTCTTTTGCTTTCCAACTCTCTAAATACACCCTCCATTGCCTTGACAATCTTTTCAAGTTTTCGTGCAGATTTCAATGTTGGTTTGTTCAGCTTCTGCTCCTCTTCAATGACATGGCGCAATGCAAAAAAGTGTCTAAGAAGTTCAGAAGAACGACGAGTGTATGAAATAAGTTGTGATCGAAACTCCTCAGGAAGAGATTTGACTTGTTTTGCAGTATCTTTATCAGTCATTGCATCCCGTACCATATGCTTTGTTAGAGCCAAAAGTAAATTCTTTCCAAAGTTTGGATCCGGGAATGCGTTTTCTGTTGCCATATTCGATGCGTTTTGATGGGATGTTTCTTTTATCAATGGTTGCACCATGGACTTGAGAAGTTCCATGGAACTTTGTGCAAATGCCATATCTCTGTCATCTATATCCGTTTTTGATTCGTCATTTTGCCCCTCGCGGTCGAAGGTGTATCGATTTATATTCGCGAGTTTCAGTTCTTTGTATAAGACCAACTCGGAAGAATCCCTTGTATCAGCATAGTTATCTCTAGCGTTGGCATATCTGACCAATTGATGCATTTCTCTTCCTACACCTCCCAGTGCTTTGGCGTCATCATCACCCTCTACAACGTGATTGACAGATTCGTGTACAAGATCCGACACATTGCATCCTGCGCGTGCGAGATCAGGATTTAACACTATAGCCCAGTGTTTATTATATTTTTCAATCACCTTCCGAGAACGATCATCAGAAGGTTCCAAATCACTTGATTTCAGTAGCAATTTTGATCCACGCTCTGTATTTGCAGTGGAAGTCAGATCAAATTGACCAAATGCAATATTTACAGAAGACTGCCTCATCTTTCTAGAACTCAATGTTTGAGCTTGAATTCTTTGAAGTTCCATTTCCTTTCGAGAAAATATATCGTTGGAGGATGCTGCCCCCATTCTAGCACTCTCTTCACGTTCCTTTGCAATCATTTTATTCTCTTCCTCTTTGGAAATGCCTTTTTTATCAGCATCTCCAACTTCACTTCCATCGGCAACACTCACCGCCTGACTAGAAGAAATCATCCCATCGTCCTTTCTGTCCAGTGCTTTACTGAAAGCATTCAATCGACCACGATCTCTATGAAAATATTCACTTTCTAAATATTTTCTCCAAAATTGTTCTTCGCTTAGTTCCAACGGAACCTTTTCTTCATAGGCTGCATGAACAGCTGGGTACATGATAAAAATTTGACGAATTTCATCGACACCTAATCGTATAGGTTTTGAAACGATATTACCGGATATTTGAATATCAAGAGATGATTTAATCGAAGAGGATATACCTTTTCCAATGTATCCTTGTATTTTAGCATATTGATTGGATACCTTTTTGCCATGTGTCGACCAAAAGTCATTTTCTTGTAGAATGGGTTCTGAATGTGTTGTCGTTGTAGAAGCCGACTCGGCCGTGGCAGCTGTTAAGAGAGAATGTTGAGTTCGAACATTTCGATCGGATGCAAGTATAGAAGAGCATGAGACTGATTGTTCATATGTGGAAAGGCTGGTAAGATTTGTGGTGGATGTTGTTGTAGTCGTTGACGACGGTTCAGGATGCGTACCTGATGAAATATCACCAATTTTTCTCTTTCGCTGATCTTGTGCATGAGGTAGTAGCGATTTTTGATCTGAATTGAGTGCCATAATTCGTCTTGAGTTGACGAGACGAGCTGAAATGTCATTTCGTATTCGTTCTAGTTCATTTCTACTTTGAAATTCATATGTATGTGCCGTAGTAATGTTCTTAATTTCTTTTCCTTTTGGATCGCTATTCGATTCAGAACCTGCAGCATCTTCCTTCTGAAGAAATACAATTTTCAACAAATGTCGGGCATGAGTAATGGGACTGACTTGATGTTTCGATATCGAAGTCCAGGGCGATTGTTCCGAAGCAACGCCAGTGGACAAGGGATAAAATGTTAGATGAGAGTCTGTCAATATTACTGTGCCCGAAACTTTTTTATGAGTCACATTCTGATAAGACGAGGATTTCACAGTGGATGGTACATTGCTTTGTTGCTGTTGTTGTTGATGTTGTTGGTCGTTGATGAAGTTGTTCATATCGAAAGGGAGTGAATTGTGAATTGTGCTTTGTAAGATTTTGGTAATTTGGTATTGGTATTGGACATCGCGTGGATCGTGGAGCCACTTGTCTCCTTGTGGGGTTGGGGGTGCTGTACTAACCTGACCCTTTTTACGCACTGACGACCACCGTCGGTCCGACAAACCACTCATCACTTTTTCTTTCTTTTTCTGTCTACTTCTTTCTCACAAAGAGAATCTAAAAAAGATATTCTTCCTTTGTGCCGAACAAAATCATTGGTCGCTTGATCAAACATAAAAATGACTAAACAAAAGGTAGCAATCATTGGAGGTGGAGTCACTGGTCTATCTGCAGCTTGGCATTTAAATACCAATTGTAAAGATATTGATGTGCATCTCTTTGAATCTGAAGATCGTCTTGGTGGACATGCGCATACCATATCCGTCACTCCTGAGGGAGAAGAACCTATTGATGTTGATGTTGGATTGTAAGTGTTGTTCCATTATTTTGACTCGATCTTTTAAAGCGGGAACAAAGTACTCATCCTTTTTGTCTTACTTAGTATGGTATTCAATGATTCTAATTATCCAAACATGACCGCATGGTTCAAAGAATTAGGAGTCGAGGTAGAGAACACAGACATGTCTCTTTCCGTTTCTTTGGATGGAGGAAAACACTTGGAATGGTCATCTGATGGACTGGCTGGTCTCATGGCAAATAAAACTCAGCTCTTTCGTCCATCGTTTTATCGTTTCTTGAAGGATATGGCACGTTTTAACAAGGAGGCAGGGAAGATCTTAACCCTTGCATTGGATGATCCACGTCGTTATATTACTATCAAGCAGTACTTAAGAGAAGAGGGGTATTCTGCTGATTTTGCAACGAATTATCTTTTACCAATGATGGCTGCATTGTGGTCTGCTAGTATTGGGGATGTACTTAACTTCCCCGCAGCACAATTGATTGGATTCATGTGCAATCATAAAATGTTGCAAATTTTTGACAGACCTGTCTGGAAAACTGTTGCCGGGAGATCTCGCCAGTACACTGAAATGATTCTTTCTATTCTGGGGGATAAAGCTCATGTATCCTCTCCCATTACTGAAGTAAAGAAGATTCAGAATGGCGGATCGATAAAGTATGAAGTGCTGAAAGGTAAAGAGAAAAAGTCTATGGGAACCTTCGATCACGTCGTATTTGCCTGTCACGCACCACTAGCTGTTAAGCTTCTTAAGGGACAATCAAACTGTGATCCTGAACTACTCAAGTTACTTGGGGAAATTCAGTATGAGGATAATGTCGTCTACATTCATTCAGATACATCTCTCATGCCGAAAAGTAAGGCGGCATGGTCTGCTTGGAATTGTATCGGAAAATCGGAGCAACTCAAAACACACCTGTCAAGGAAAAACGTTGCCAAGGAATCTTTTGAGGGAGGAGACTCTGGTTTTGGAAATCATCTAACTGATACAAAGGGAGAACTTGAAGGCGAAGAAGGGCGTATGAAGGCTGTGTATGTGACATATTATCTTAATCGATTGCAAAATTTGACTTCCAAGAAAGATATATTAGTTTCTCTCAATCCCCATCATCAACCTGACCCCAACTTAGTTTACAAAAAGCAAATCATGGCTCATCCGCAGTTTACTCCCAATACTTTGGCCGCTCGTGAAGCTATTGCCAAGGATTATCAGGGCAAAGATGGTCTTTGGTTTTGTGGAGCTTGGCAAGGATATGGTTTCCATGAGGATGGTTGTCGTGCTGGATTTGAAGTTGCCACTTCTATTAGCAGCATTCCTTTGCCTTGGGTGACATCGAAATCTGAAATGGTTCTTGCTCAACCTAACTTGATTGCTCCTCTATCGAAACACATGCAAGGCGGAGTTTTGGACAAGCTTTCAAATATTATTCAGTATGAGCTACCCGTGGCTGTGTGCAAATGGATGGTTTTGGGATTTTTAAGGCAGGCAATTCAACAGGGTACTTTACATCTGAAGTTTAATGACGGTAAAATTGTTACCATTGGTGATGGAAACCCTTGTGGTTGCGATCCAGAACCGGTCACTCTTCGTATCTTTGATGACTGGTTTTTTGTAAAAGTTGCCATGGAATATGATTTAGGATTGGCTAGAAGTTACATGGCTGGGTATTTCAATGTGCAGAAGTTATCCAATAATGCATCGTATGATCAAATTATTCGCCCGTCTAAGCTTCGCGACGAATCAAATATTGTACTTGGTGATCCTGTTGGTCTTACCCGTCTATTTTGGTTATTCATTGGAAACCGTGACTCGGGTAAAGTATTTACTCCAAAGAGGTCTGTGAAAATTTATTCAAATGCATTGACAAATGCTGCTGGACTCCTATTGGCAAAGGTTGGGGCATCGCTCAACTACTTCCGGTACAAGCTGACCATGGATAACTCTGAAAGAGGTGGAAGTTTGAAAAACATCCACGCTCATTATGATTTGAGCAACGATCTTTTCAGGACTTTCTTGGATAAACAGACTTTAATGTACTCCAGTGCGATTTATGATGCAGTGAAGATCCCTGGTCCATTGGGTAAACTACATTTCAGAGATAGTTTGGAATCGGCTGAAGTTAGGAAGCTCGACACGCTTCTTGCGCGCGCTCAGGTACAAAATGGACAAACTTTGCTCGATATTGGATTTGGATGGGGTGGATTATCCCTTCATGCTGCAAAGAAGTATGGATGTAAAGTGACCGGAATCACATTATCTGTCGAGCAAAAGGCTTTAGCAGAAGAAAGAGTGCGAAATGAAGGACTTGAGCATCTGATTCAATTTGAAGTCTGCGACTATCGCACATTTGCTAGAAGAAAAGAAAATAGAGGATATTTCGACCGTGTTTTGAGCTGTGAAATGATTGAAGCCGTTGGTCACGAGCATCTGGGAGAATTTTACTGGGCTGTGGAGCAAGTACTTAAACCTAATGGTGTTCTGGTAATGGAGGCAATTACTACACCAGAATCTCGTTACGAAACCTACATCCGATCAACAGATTTCATCAATACGATTATTTTCCCTGGTTCTCTGTGTCCGTCACTTCATGCTTTGGTAGATGCTGCCTACAAATGGTCTACGCTTACTCTTGAACATATTGATAACATTGGTATTCATTATGCAGAGACGTTGAGAGAATGGAGAAGAAGATTCAATGCGTCTGAGGATACAGTCCGTGCTCTCGGATTTGATGATGTTTTCATGCGTGTTTGGAACTACTATTTGACATATTGTGAGGCAGGCTTCGATTCACAGACTGAAAACTGCTTGATTTTAGTGTTCTCTAGACCAGGTTGCAGAGCTCTTCTTCCTCTCTCCGAGACTCGTTCTGTCACGCAAGCAAAAGAAATCTCAGAGGATGAAATGAAAGTTTGGTTACTTTAAAAATTATTTTTGTTTATATAAGATAAGACATCATGAATGACGACTTCTTGGAATAGCATTTCTTTGAACTTGATACATTTTTTTATGTTTGAGATCCATTCTGATAAACTGTTTGGGGTTGTCACTTGGCTTTGCTGACTGTCGAGTAAATAATGACGATGAGAGCTGAGTTGGAAGTTGGAACGCAAGAAGATAGAAAAAACAAAAGGAAACTCGCCGAGTGTTGCGTTCATTAAGTAGATATACTTTCTGTATATATTCAATTCAATCTCAGTCAGCATAAATACATATTCAGATTAATTTTTAAAAAGAAAAAAATGAAGTTCTTCAGTACAGCTCTACTCTTTTTCATGGCTTCCAGTCAAACAGAAGCTTTCTCGGTTGGAGGCAGTATGGTATCCGCTTTTGGAGGAAAGGTCCTTTTGACAGCAGCTCCTACAAGCAGTGGAACTTATGGATCTGGTGCTTCCATTGAAATGAAGAAAGGAAAATCTAATGTACCTATCACTATGAGAGCGCAATACGAGCGCTCTAAGGAAATGGCAAAAATGAGAGAAGAGATGGAAGCTAATCAAAGACCTGGTGCTGATGGATTGCCAGTCTTTAACTTGTTTGTTCGTACCAAAAGAGCAAATGTAAGTGAATCACGAAGTAATCTTCTTCTTCAATCACATTTGAATGTATATATTATTTTGAACAATCAATCTTTCTTTCATCAAAACTCACATGATTTTATCTGGTTTCAGTTGTGGTACCCATGTGGAAGTTTTAAAGGAGACGAACGCTCTGGTGCCCTCTGTGCTAGCTATCGTGATGGAGGATTCTTATCTGGAACTTCTAAAAACCAACTTGACGCTGGAGTTGCAGGATCCTTGTACCGTGACCAGGCACAATTGAAAGAAACGATTTGCAGAGCTTACCCTCAATTACGTAAATCAAAGGATGAATTAGAGTTCGGGTATAAGTTGGCGTATGAAGGACTTGATGAAGAGAAGTCAAAGATTCAGCCGATTGAACCTAAGGAGCAGAAGGGATGGGTTGATGGTATTAAGGCTTCCCTTGGATTGTAATTTGGTGGCTGTGGACGAAGTATATTATTGACACTGTTTCACTTGATAAAAACTTAAACTTGCTGCAATTTGCATCTATTTATGTGACTTCATAACGTTTTGTGAAGAAAAAAATGCAGAATTAAATCATTAGAAGTGTCTTGTGTGTGTGTGTGTTTTTTTGCATCGTTGAAAGGTATGGATATTTATTTCAAGTACAAAAAGTCAAAATACACTGCGATTATTTAATCTTCCATCTCCTCGTCTTCATCACTCTCATCATCTCCTTCTGCCTCTTCAATATCCTGCTTCGCCCACTCGACTGCCTCTTTGATAAAATCTCTTGGAACTCCTTTGTGCTCCCATCCACTTTCCTCACAAATCCAGCTCATCTCAAGTTCAAATGGCTTATCCTTTCCCTCTTCATGCAATAGATGAATAATTCTAGCAAGTTGCTTCACTCCCTCTCGAACATCAATATTTTCACTAGCATCTGCTTTATTAATGGCCAACTTTTCCATTTCCGTCTTGGCCGGCTGACGTCCTTTTCCAGCTGCACAACCGAAATATGCATAAGAGACACCAGAAGGCTCCACCATGTTGAGAGAGTGTTGTTTTGTTTCGGGGTCGAAAGATGCAATCAGAGCGGTAGTTCCAAAGGGGCGGAGGGAGCCATGAAGTGTGAAATAGTGAATGTAGGCTGCCACACGGTCTGCTAGTACAGTGGCAGGAATATGGGATCCGTATCTAAACAAAAAAAAAATCAATATATGCATGATGCATGATGTTTGTTAGAATACATATTCATTCATCAAACAATTGCACAATTACATAATTCCAAGAAGGAATTTTGAAAATATTACAAACATAAGGAACTCACGTCTCTAGGTAATTGGCAGCCTCTTCTCTGGCTCTGTTCACAATCTGTCTCCCATCACTCACAAATCCAGTAATAGCTACACCACTGTGAGTATCAATGGTATGTATCCTTCTTGAACTACTAGGTAATAGCATCTTGTTCATGAGTGGTTTCTCGACGCAGAGAACGACGCCATTTTTGCATTTGAGTCCAAGAGCAGTACCAGCGTTTTCGACGGCCTTGGATGCATATTCTACTTGAAAGATGCGACCATCGGGTGAAAAAGTTGATGAGGAAAGATCGTATCCACTTCCCGAGCTTGCCATTTTTATTTTATTATATCAAGGAGAATGTATTGAAGAACGGATGGGGTCACGGTATACAACAAAGAGACGTTGTCTTTGTGTATTGTTGTTGTGAACGGATGTTCACGTAGTAGTGTAGTTTTTTTTTAGGAAGGCCATCGAAAACAGATGCATTGTGTTCATCCGTGTCGGTGTGAAAAGGATTGTGAGACTTCCAAATCCTCTCCAGAGTCCAAAAACAAATGATTTGATGTGTTTCATGTCTTTTTGTCTAAAAATGCTCAAAACAAAACTTCAAAGCCTGCTCACAAAACAAACATCAATCGTTTTTGCACTGATCAATTGAAGTTTATACTACTGATCAATCAACAAAAGAAATGGACAGGTCTGTGTTTTTCAATCTTACCAATTCCGTTCATAGTTCACTTCGTCAGAAGAGAGGTCCGTTGCTAAGATTTGAAAGAATTCACTCCAAGTCATATTATCTAGATACATTTCCAAGGAGACAAAAAATGATTCCAGTTGCTGCAACTAGGAATGACGTGTTATCACCAAATGAAATATCTTTTCAAGGCTTTATTGCCCATGCATCATTGGGACGATTTCTCTTTCTTGCATCCAAAGTCAAAACTTTGCGTTTGTCATTCATCGCCAAGACTGTACCAAATCCAAGTGAGGTATCGATTCTACTTGATACAGAACACAAAGAAACTCAAGAGCACGAACAGAACGAGATGGCATCCTACGTACGTGAAAGACTTCTCGGGAGGTCATTTGAAAAACTGTGTTTAAATGATACCAATGATACTGCAAGCAGTATGATGAACGAAAGTCAACGTTTCTTGGATAGTTTAATGTATGACTCTATTCAAGTTCTACTTAAGGATCTTGAACATTGCATGAAATGGTATGCACGAATGGCGTCATCGCAATCATTGGTCAATTCATCTGCTCGTGTCACGCGAATTCCAGTCCACAGAAACGACAATGGAAAGAATTCGAAAAAGGGATCGTCTGATGCCATTGCAGTAAAATATTCAAAGGAACAAACTGATATTCTCACGAATTGGATGATAGAGCATAAGGTAGGTCTCAGAATTTCATGTGGCTTACGTCGATCATTGATTGTCCACATCCTTGTCGTGTCTCATAAGCTTCCTTCTGGTGTTTTCCTTCATAGAGTCATCCATTTCCAAAAGCTGATGAGATCAACAATCTTGCAAAAGCGACGAATCTATCATATTCACAAGTTGTCAATTGGACTACCAATGTTAGGAAAAGGAATCTGAAGGCTACTGTTGAAAAAGGAAAGAAGCCTCACCACTTTTTAGACTTTTTGTTCTTGGCTGATGATCGTGACAAACAAGGGATTAGTCGTGAAGATAGTGATCGTATATCTCATATCGGGAGCAGGAGAAAGACAGCTTTAGCTAAATCTAGTGCAAAGGAGAAAAAGTCGTCTACTCTCAAGGCATCTATGAATCAAGGAGGTGCAAACATCAAGGTGAAAGAACGTATGAAGAGAACCAAGATGGAAGACAAGGGTGACAATAGGGATTTTCCCTTGCTTGCTGTTACAAGTCATCCGCCTCCATTAGTAATCAGTTCAAGTTTGGATGATGTCAATATGAACATCAATAGTGAAGGAGTGGAATCGTTATTTACGACGCCAATGAGCCAACAACCTTTCTCTGGGAGTAAATATATCGTTGGTTCATATCCCAATTTGAATTCTGTTCTCAGCTTCGTTCCCCTTCCACGACAAGTCACTCCTCCTCGAAGCTCCAGTGTTGGATCCAATCATGCAACTGAAAAGGATTATTTTGATCATCATTTAAATGATCTGCCATCCGTTGATGAGATGCTAAATTGGCCTGAACATGATATTTCGTATGGCGAAATGGCTACTCAAATGAACATAGTGGAAGACGAACCAATGAGTGAAGATGCGCTCGTCAATATTTTCACTCAAAATGGACTAGTTTCAACTCCGAAACGCAGAGACTCATTTGAAATTCTGAAGGATTTGGATGATGATAAATTTGCAAAACAGTTAGAGAATGTATTTCGAGAAAAGGAGGAAGACTGCATGTCTCTTTCAGATGATGATCTTAATGCTGTAATCGTGAATGATGTTCCTTTGGACGATTCATTCCTTGGTCTTGATGGGCTCGATGATTTGGAGTTTTAGCTACTAAGTAAGGTTGTAATTTTTCAAAATAGCTTTCATATGTATTCATTACAATTTAGAAACTGACGTCTAATGAGTGCAGAACATGTATTGTTGCTTATTTATGTGGAGACCAAACAACCACCTTCCCTTGCCATTTCTTCAAATTCTTCAAGCATTGCAGGAGCTGCAGGCACATCTAACTTGATATCCTCGATATTTTTATGTAGACGGCTAATGCCCTTTGATACTTGATGTTCCGAAACGATTGCATTTTTAACTAAAAATGAAAAAAGTGCAGCAATTGCATCGAGAGCCGACACACTTGTTTGAGCGTGATCCATGCCATCTTTCTCCATCGCAATCATCACACCTCTCTTTACCAGCTCATGATGGAAGTGAGAAGCGTCCATTTCGCGAACACATCGTGCAGCTTCATCGAGCTCTCTAGATAAAAGATATTCTTCAATAAGCTGATCAATGACTTTCTTTAGCTCGGATACTGGTCTTCCATCTCCAGGGCCCCAAATTTTTTCAAGGCGAGCGGTACAGTGTTCTCTTGAAAGAAGAGTGACAGCTTTCTCAGTGACTTCATCTCCTGGGTTATTGTTATTCCTGTTTGAAATAAAAGCAGGTGGTAAAACTTCATCAACAATAGCCCTTGCAAGAAAACATCCAACAATTGGCTATCAACAAAAAGATAATCGTTAGAAAACACCTACCCAAACATTACCTAAAGTTATACAAATCACATTCAAACGTACCTTAGCATCTGGAATATCAATCTCAAGGTCATCTAATGAATCTAAAAGAATCTCAAATCCCTGGATAACCTCTTCGTCCTCCAATGGGTAAGGATGCAAGCAAGTCAAAAGTCTACTGATAAGTTCTCTTTCCCTGGATCCCTTATCAAGGCTGAGGCTGATGATTTTTTTTACAATCTCAGGATGAAATTCTTTGCACTTGAGCTCTGCAATTGTTCGAATGACTTCGTCAGCATCAGCAGAATCAAAATATTCCTTTACCGCATCGGCTATTCTGGCTTTGAACTCTGACAATGTTAGCATCGGACCATACACAATTCGATCACCAACGGGGTCATAGCCAGTTTCTTCATTTGCACCATGTGAACTGGACAGAATGTACTTTCCCTCCTCTGCAAAATCGTCATAATTCGGATCGTGTTCATCAAGAGCTTCCGGTGCACCCTCCACATCATCCAAATTCGCTCCCCACTTACCCTTTCTGTCAACCAGAGAGTGAGAATCTATGGTTGGAAACCTAAAAGCGTTGAACACTAAGATGAAGATGACTTACCCCGCGCCTCCCTGTTTCTTTTTCTTACCATCAAATGCACTTTCGTTTCCACCTTTCTTTCTCGTGATGTTTCGACGAGCAGATCCTTCCTCTTTTACTACCGTTTCATGTTCTTTCTGTGAAACTGCTTTCATATGTCTCGACATCTTCTTCTTGACCTCAGCTGAAACAGCAGCAACGCCTTCTCCAGTAGGATTATGAACTTTTCCCTGTACAGTTGTCGTAGAAAAAAAAACATGAATTCACAAATATGAGCATCTCATATAAAAAAGATGAAAAGATTGACTGACTCGACTCGCTTAATTGTTACTCACCATCGTGTCAACTGTGACCTCAGCTCTCTTTGCGAAGTCAGTCATTGTTCACAGGATTAAGAAAATGGTAGAACAGGAGTGGGAAAAAAGGGTTTGAATGAGCGAATGAAGGTATTTCTGTTCCAAGAACACAAACAGAAGTTGCTGTTTTCGTTTTTATGAGAGAGTGTCAAGATAGCATCTTCGAGAGAACTTCGAAGATGCTATTTAGGGGTTAGTCAGCGAGTTTGGGTTACAATCGAGAAGCGTATCAACAATTTCACAAAAAACGTGCGT
>Ga0213868_10004743_pt1 | contig 12387 bp, 29 predicted proteins | sample PICome_9_FD_160087 | JGI IMG/M metagenome (GOLD analysis project Ga0213868, IMG submission 160087) | Coastal seawater microbial communities near Pivers Island, North Carolina, United States - PICO127 | ecosystem: Environmental > Aquatic > Marine > Coastal | place: USA: North Carolina...
TGTTACTTTAATTAATTCCATATAGTTATCTGTGTATAGCATAAGCAGCTGCTTCACCTAACTGCTTTAGCTTGTTATTAATTTTTACTAATACTATTAATACTATGTGTGTAAACTTTCTCATTGTATTGCTTTTTTAAGTTCGAAATAAGCAGACGTAGTATCTGATCTATTTTTACCACCTATGTGCCACTCAACGTACTCGTCAAGACTTAGTTTTCTGTACTCTTTCCAGTCATACACTGTAAAGTATACACCCTCTTTAGTATCAAAGTCAAAGTCAAAGTTAGTCTTGCCTTCACCCGTGTTGTTATCACAGTAGTCTATATTGTTTTTCTCACAATAGTCAATCAACTGTCTAGGTGTTAAAGTAATAGTTGTTCCGTGAAAGCTTGAGCTTCCCCACTGTTTTGGCTGTGTTAGCCTTGCTTCTTGTAGCATAGTTGTTTTATTTAGTTATTATTAGTATTTATTGCGTGTTTCTCTCATTGCTAAAATGTACTTATAAGGACATTTAAGGTATTTAAAGATTTCTTTGTTTCTTTTATTAATCTGCTCAGCTTGTTCTTTGCTGTAAACTTTATCACCTTTACTGTTTACTATAGACGTAGCGCAGTCATTAGGGTGATAAATATACTGAGTTTCAATGAAGTCAATATAGTTTTTAGCGTCTCTAGAGTTAAAAATCTCTTTATTAATTAAATCTTGCATAGTGTATGTGTATTTTTGTTACATATATATTATCGATCACTCGTCGTATTAATTTTGTTTCTAGTCACCTGTATATCTACCAGGATATGTGGCTTCGTAGTACTCTTGTTTACCTTGTCTACTTAATTCTTGAATAAGTAGCTTTGCTTTTCTTTGATCTAAATACTCGTCTATTATTGTGAGTAGATCTTTTTCACTTTTTCTAGTTATAGATATAACTTCAAGGTCGTTAAATAATCTCTTGTCTTTGCATTCAAAGCCAAACGCTTGCTTACCATTCCAGGTAAACCAAGTTTTTCTACTGTATTTTATTCCTCTATATTCCATAATTCTTTTTAATAATCATCACTTAATCTCTCCCCGTAACCATGCGTTTCGATGGTAGGGTACCTGTCTCTTCTGTACGGATACCTGTCGCTTTCGTAACAGTCATTACACCAGTAACCAGTTGATATACCATGAGCGTCATACTGCTCCTCTCCTTCACCATCTTCACACCCTCTACAAGGTATTACTCTCGCTACGTAGTGACCATATTGGTAGCTTTCATTAAACACTTCATAGGCTTCGTCTATATCGTAGAACTCTTGTTCTGTTAAACCTGTATTCTCGTTAATAATTTGATACTTCATGTCTCATTTGTTATATTTATCTTGTCTTATTCTATAGCTCTTACAGTGTCTTCCATATCTAGTAGACTTATTATTTTTGAGTATGTGTGTTTACCACTTCTACTCATTCTATCGTAATCCCAACCTAAATCTTCTATTAGGCCAAGTAATTCTTTTAATGCTTCCTTGTGTGTACTTACAAGTTTAAACGCTTCAACTGCTTTATTGTTCATATTTGCTTTATTTAGTATAAGTAATCTTCAACTGACTCGTATACGAATTCGTAATCTTCGTTGAGAGTATCGAGCATCTCGTCTGACATAGGCTTACCGTTATAGGTGGCTGAGGCTATGAAAGCGTCACAGAAATCTGGGTAGTCATTATAGTCAATACCTTCGACTGCCACGTCCTCTATAAGGTCGTAGTCAATAAAGTTGTTAATCTTGTTCATTAGTGTAATATTTTAAAAGTTATGCGGTGTTTTAGTGTGTATAGCAGAAAATAAAGAGGTGTTAAATAACCTCTTTATCTTTCAATACTACAGGCACTGAAGTACTTGAAGTATATGAGCCATACTTGATGAAGCACGCCATGTTAGACAATTTATCACCCATTATCTCCCACACTTTGTCGTGGTTGTAAGTGAAAGTTTTACCACTTTTGAAAGTGACATTTACTGTAGTGTTTTTGCCAATTAATGACTTGCGAACTACAAAACGCTTTGAATTTAAAGTATTCATAAGTAAAATATTTAAGTGTTATTATTAATTTTCGTTACATTAGTATTATCGACTACTCGTCGTATTTTATTTGACAACTATATTACTTTGTAAGTTATATAATTTCTGTCAAGTAGACTCATCACTTTGTCATACTCAAATCCTGACTTGATGAAAAGTGTATTACCGGCGAACTGTATAGCATAATGGTTGTTAGTTAGTAAGTTAGTGGTAATTTTGACTTGAAATTTATTGACTTTGAACATGGTGATATATTTTAATGGTTATTAATTTTGGATTCATATATATTATCGAACTAACATCGTATTTATTTTGTCAAAGGTGTGAAATAGTTTATTGGTAAAAATAGTTAGAGGGGTTTTACACTATAACTCTATCTTATCAAAGTAAAAAAAACTATAAGTTTTATCTATAGTAGGAGATATTCCTGTAAGGTGGAGTCTACTCTTCCGATCTTATTTCAGGATCAGGCGGTAATGGAACACACTGTGAAGTGTATAGCATAAAAGTGTGACATTAGCCTATTAAGTATAATATAGTAACAGGCTATTGTCACTATTAAATAGTTATTATAATTTAGTTATTATTTCTTCATATAAGTAATCAAGTACTGATTCGTTATATTTTTCTCTACAATCTGTCTCTTCATTAAAAGGGAAGTCTTTTTTGATTTTGTTTATTAATTCTAACATACTTAATATTTTTTTGATTCAGTTATATTATCGTTTGTGCTTCGTATTAATTATGACACGCTTCGCTGCTGCTATACATAGTGCTATACACAATTACTTTTTAGGTAACTGTGGATTTGAGCTTAAGACTTGAACATGTATTTCGTTAACTACGATGTCTTTATTATCTGGTGATAGCTTATTGTATTCTATGCCATTGAAATGTGCTTTTGCAAAATGGTTCAATAATTCTCTCTCTCTTTCTTCTAAATATTGCTTCATCATATTTTAATAGTATTTAAGAGAGTTATTTTACCAACTCTCTTGTTACTAGTGGGAAGTTACTACTTGATGTATAACTTTTATACTTCTCCCAACAGTTCATACTATTTAGTTTATCTTTCATAACTTCATACACTTCATCGTGATTGTAAGTGCCTGTTTTACCATTTTTGAATGTTACTTCAATTACTTGGTTTTTACCAATTAAACTTTTTCTCATAACAAATCTTTTGCTTTTTAATACTTGTGACATAATATATAATTTTTAAATTCATATATATTATCGACGTAACGTCGTATTAGTTACGACAAGTGCTATACAAAAGTGCTATACACTTTATGCTATACACGCCCTGGCGGGCGCGTTGCATTTTTAATATTACACGAGTTGCTTATCTTGTAATATTAATGGCAAGTTAGTTGAGCTTGTATAAGATTTATACTTAGCGAAGCATGCCATAGCCTCTAGCTTTTCACGCATTATTTCGTAGGCGATGTCGTGATTGTACTCGGCAGTTTTGCCATTTTTAAATTCAACTTTAATGATTTGATTTTTGCCGATTAAAGATTTGCGAATTACGAAGCGTTTTGATAATAAAGTTTGCATATAATAAAATATTAAGTTAATAAATAATTTTTTAAATTTTGAATTAAAATATAAATTTTAAATTCATATATATTATCGAGAATACGTCGTATTAACTGCGACAAATGCTATACATATTTATAAAAAATAAATAAAAAACCTAAAAATTTCTGCAGAAATATTAAAAAACGAGGGGGGCCCACTAATTAAAAACGCATTTCCGTAAACCGTTGACAGTGAGTGAGTTAGGGTACAGCACAAATACCCTCAATATCTAACAAAATTATATGACATTAGCCCTATAGTAGTATAAGTAAGGGGCTATTGTCACACTTTTGCTTATATTTGTAAAAAAAGCGTGCTTTGTGTAAGTATAAACATGTAAAGTAAATACAAATTATGGCAAAACCAAAAAAGAAAGGTGGACCTAAGCAAAAACTAAGTCCATTAGCTGCTAGAAGAAAGGCTAGAAGAGACAAAGCTGCTGCTATGACACCAAGACGTAGAAGAATGAAAGCAGAGAGTCAGAGAAAAGGCTGCGGTAAGGGTTTAGACTATGATCACAACACTAAAAAGTGTGTTAAAGAGTCTCATAATAGAGGCGGAACCCAGTCTAAAAGTAAAAAAGATGGTACCAAGGCTGAAAGAAGACAAAACAGAAGAAAAAATAAAAAATAATAAAGTATATGAACGAGATTAAAAGTTATTTAAAATTTATATTAGAGTTTACAACAGGTTTAGGGTTTTATGGCCTTGGATTATTGGGTGCAGCTGTATTTGCTGAGCTGTTTTTAGGTTGGAGCATTGTAGCTTCTGGTTTAACAGGGGCTTTTGTGTATAAAAACTATGGAGCTATTGTAGAATACGTAAAAAGTAAGTTAAAATGAGTAACATATCAAGTTACACCGTAGCAATACCAGAATCAGGCGACTATGTTCTCGGTATTAAGAAGAAAGATCCTGGAAACCCTGCTAGTAGAATACAAACATCGTTATTTTCTACAGACGAGCTAAAATCAGTTGGATTAGGTTATAAGTCTTATGAAGCTAAAGTGAATCAATCAGGTGCAGATGATCCAGTTGCGGTTGTACTATATAATAACACTGGTTTAACGTTCACTTGGAGTAGAATAGCTAATGGTTTCTATCAAGTAGCACCTTCAACTAACTTCGTTGACACTGGTAAAGTTTTAGTGTTATTCACAGCGGCTAAAAGATCAAATGGTATAACTGTTTTAAACGATACTAACGCGTCAGAGATTAGTTTTGAAAATATAGTTACAACATCAGGACCTATACCATCAGGGATAGAAAATGGAAACATAGAAATAAGAATATACCCTTAAGTAATGGCCATACAGTTCACTTACCCTAGAAAAAATAACCCAGACTCTAATGACTTACTACTTATAGCGGATAGTCAAAATTACTGGAGAACTAGACAGATAACCATAGATGATATAGCTGCTGCTGTAATACCTGGAGGTTACACTTTACCTACGGCTTCAACAAATGTCCTTGGTGGGGTAAGAATAGACGGTGATACAATAAGCATAGACAGTAATGGTGTAATATCAGTATCGTCAAGTGTCGGGCAGCAAAACCTACAACAAACACTAGACATAGGTAACAGCGCTACTAGTTTAGATGGTAACTCATCTATATTAATGGACTTGAGTAACGGTGCTAGTGGTTCTTTCAGTGTTGTATATGACACAAAAACTACACTAGATGTATTCAGCGGAAGTGGTTCGTTTAGAACTAAGCAATCAGCCTCTATTGATGTAAAAGAGCCTGAAACAGGTTTTCAAATGACTAATATCCCAGTACCAGGTGGCAGTTTATTTAAAGCATCTTTATTTTACAACTCTGACACAACCACCCCTTCTAACTCGATAGGTGGAGTTTCTTCAATTACACCGGGATCTTCTAAAATTGACTTCATAAGCAACAACTCATACTATGCCCCTGGAAGCACAGTACCTATAAATAACGGTAGAGGTTATTTCTTTAGAGGCGACTACAGCTCCCAGGATTCATTTTGGTCACCAGGTCAAGGTGAATTAGATTTTTCAAATATACTAGGTATTAGAAACGGTGGTAACAACCCTTTAACTAAGACATTTAGTTTTCAAAACAAAACAGGTACACTAGCACACTTAGATGACATAGGTTTAAAAATAATTGACGAAGGTAATGGATTTGGATATAGTTTAAGTCTAAATGATAGAAGTAAAAACCTACCAAACGGGAACCAGTCCCTTGATTTAGGTACGTATTTGTATACAGGTTTTGCTAAAAGTGTGAGTTTAACTAATCCAGGTAACTACCCAGGTGTGTCTGATGGAACTTACACAGCCGGAGTGATGTCACAAACTGGATCAGGTTTCCCTACAAACGGGGCTAACTATTCCCCAATAGCAGAAGTAGTTGTATCTAGTGGAGCAATTACAGATGTTTTACTAACAGGTGTTGAGTGGGCTGGTTTTCAAGTAGGTGACGTGGTAACATTAGACATAACATCTCCAGCAGCCATAACAGATGCAACCATAACAATAGACGCTATAACTAACCCAGGTATTGAAGTTTTAGGGACCACAGCTATTGGTGGTGATAACATATCTTACTCTGAGGTAGGTAATTATGGAAGCCACACAATGGTTGGTTATGGTAACACTGTTTTAGGCTATTACGGTAACAGTGCAATTGGAACATATAATAAGGTTTTAGATGGTTATGCTTTCACTTCTATTGGTTACAGTAACTGGGCGGATATGACTGGTTCTATTGGTATTGGAGGTTCTATGGGTGCTTACAATAAAAACACATTGTCAGCAAATATTACCTTAGGTTTTGGATTAACAACTAGCGCTAAAGGGCACGTGGCTGTAGGCGCCGGTAACGTAGTTTACACTGGAAGCGCAACGGCTGCAGATAGACCAATTTTTACTGTTGGTATTGGTGACGTGGATACTACAAATACTCTTAAGAACGGGCAAGTAACAAATAGAGCAGATGGTCTTAACGTCCTTAAAAACGGTGTTGTTATAGCTGACTCATTGACAATCGGGTTAATAAATCTTCAGACCAATGGTAGAGTGCTTGTTACAAGAGAGTGGATTGAAACTAATATATCAACAGAAGCACCTTTTTTAATAACTACTTTCTCCGGAGGATCCTCATCTTATGCTGGTACTAAAAATACTATTTACTTAAGCTGGTCAGGTAACTCTGGAACATATAATTTAACATTACCTTCAGCTTCAGATATACCTTATAGAAAAATACAAATTATATCTGATGGTTCGTTAGGAGCTAATGACAAAGTACATGTATTAGCGCCGGTGGGTGAAAGCATAGATGGAAGTCCAAATCCTGGGTTTTATACATTAAACAAACCATATAATGGTGTCACAGTTTGGTCTGATGGCTCTAATTGGATAGTTACTCAAGCAAAAGCTACTTAATAAAGTAAAAAAATCAAATACCAAGTGAGTATAGACTTGTAAAGTATAAATAAATCAAATCAAATTAAATGTCAAATGCAATAGTTAAAAACCTAAACTTCGGTGACGAGGCTAGGTTGAAAATACAGAATGGAGTAGACAAGCTTACTAAAGCTGTTAGCTCTACATTAGGAGCTGGTGGTAAATCAGTGATAATGGAGGATCACACTGGTAAACCAATAATAACAAAAGATGGTGTTACGGTTGCTGAGTCAGTGATATTAAGGGATCCAGTTGAAAACATGGGTGCAACCTTACTGAAAGAAGCTGCTAGAAAAACAGTTAGAGAAGCTGGTGATGGTACGACAACAGCCACTGTTTTAGCTAATGAAATACTATCAGTTGCTAATGAGGCTTTAACTGGTTCGACTACGTCTAGAGACATAGTAAATGGTATAGATTCTGGCTTAGAAAAGGTTTTAAAGTATTTAGATAAAAACTCTAAAAAGCTAAACGACAAAATGCTAGAACATGTAGCTAGCGTTTCTGTTAACAATGATGATTTTCTAGGTAAAGTTATAGCGGACGCTTTTAGATCCGTTGATTTAAGAGGTGTGGTTATGATGGAGACGTCAGAAGACGGTAAAACTAGTTTTGATTTAGTTGAGGGTGTTCAGTACGACAAGGGAATTAAAAATCCAAACTTTGTAACAAACGCAGAAACCAAAACAATAGAGCTACATAAACCGTATGTCTTGCTAGTGGAATCACCTATAGATAACTTTAGACAAATACAAAGCGTCATGGAGTATTGCGTGAAAAAAAACAAGCCGATACTTATAATAGGTGACGTAGACAATACGGTTGTAAACACCTTAGCTCTTAATAAAAAGAAAAACGGGTTGAAGGTCAACGTAATAGATGCTCCAACGTATGGAGTTAACAGGAAGGAGGTTTTTGAAGATCTAGCAATGGTTACAGGTGCTACTCTTATTAATGAGGATTTAGGTGATGATTTAGATTTAATCAGACCAGAGTTTTTAGGTAGATGCGTTAAAAGTGTTACATACGACTTTGAAACAAAAATAATTATAGACGGTGAAAATGATGAGTCAAAAGCTTTGGTTGAGGTTTTAAAAGATAAACTATCTAAAGCAAAATCACCACAGGATATAGTAAAGATAGAGAAGAGGTTGGCTAGAGTTTCAGGTAAAATAGCTGTAGTAAAGGTTGGTGCTAACTCTGAAGTAGAGTTGAAAGAAAAACTAGATAGAGTGGAAGACGCTATATGCGCTACAAAAGCTGCTATAAAAGAAGGTATTGTACCAGGTGGTGGAATAGCTTTATTAAACGCTTCAACACATATAAAAAGTAAAGGCTTAGGTGAAGAAGTTTTATTAAAAGCTATAAAAGCCCCTTACTTTAAGATATTGGAAAACGCAGGTATCACACCATTAGAACCACAAGATAAAGGCGTTGGTTTAAACGCTGTAACAGGTGAACCTGTAAACATGGTTAAACATGGTATAATTGATCCATTAATGGTAACTAAAAGCGCATTAAGAAATGCCGCATCAGTTGCAAAAACTATATTATCAACTAATTGTGTAATCAATAATTTAAGAATAGATGAAGGCAATAGGTGATAACTTAGTTATATTAAAGGATAAGCAAGGTATAACTAAAACAAAAGGTGGTTTACTACTTGCTGAGAAACAGAGAGAAGACATAAGATATACTAAAGCCATCGTAATAAATAAAGGTGACTTAGTAAAAGGCGTAGAAGAAAAAGACGTAATATACTTTGACAGACACGCTGGTCACAAGATAGAATTTAAAGGAGAAACATTTCACGTTATAAAACTAAGGGATGTAGTTGTTGTTTTATGAGAAGGCTAGAAGCAGATGACTTAAAAAAGTTTAATGTTTTAAAACACTACAGGACAATAAGAAAGTGGGCTAGTAAAAACAACAACCTTAACGACGCTGATCTTGAGCTTTTAATATACTTAGACTGTATAGAGCATTTTACTATTGACGATTTCAAAATGGGTACTTATGCTTATAGTTGGGATAATAGAAGGTGGAATAAGCTTATACAAAAAGATTGGGTTAGCGTTTGGAGACGTAGAAATAGAACCACTCAAAAGTATAACATATATAAAGTTTCATTCAAAGGTAAGCAACTTATAAAGAGGATTTATAGGGTTATGGTTGGTGATGAGGATATACCAGAGACGTCTAGATCAAATAAAATAATGAAAGGACAAACATATATGGACAGGGTTTTAAAGACGTCTATAAACAATGTAAATAAAGATAAAAATAGATAATTATGGCTAAATGTAGTAAATGCGGTTCCCCCGCTTGTATGTGTGGATCACCGGCTCACATGGTTGGTGAAGTGGTTGACGCGCAAGAACAATTAACGTTTAAACCACCTGTTCCTATGAACGAAAGAGGGGGTAGTAAACCAGTTTTCTCACCTTACAACAATGCTGTTGGTCAGAATATTTTTGGCACACCCGAGCAAAGACAGAAAACAATGCCAAACCCACCGCTGTACAAGTTAGACCCTATGTATAACGGTAAACCAGGTGTTCAGAAAGAAGACTTCGAACAATTTAAAAAATAAGTTATGAAAAACATTAAAAACGGTACAGTAGGTGAAAACGCTTTATGGGACGGACCACTAGACATATCTAGCTTTCCGACAGGTAAAGGATCTAGTTCTGGAAAAAACGGCATGGAGATATTAAAAGCTAAATGTGGTTGTGGAGAAGACATGTCATCTATAATGCAAAGAGTTAAAAGATAATTAAAAAAAATAGTTATGAATAGTTACGATAAAACAATGATGCATGATAGAGAGTTAATCTCTGATGCTAAAAAACAAATACACAGAGTCGACAAGGCTAAGAAAAAATCAATGGCAAACTACAACACTCCTATGAAAAAGAAAGGGTGCGCTAGTAAGTCACCACTAAAGATGGGTGGATCTTGGATGTCTAAGCACTGTAAAAGCAGATAACAGTAGAGAACTGTTTAAAACTCAAAAAAGCCAAACACTAACACTAACACTAACACTAACACTAACAAAATGGCACAATTTATTTCTATTACATCTTCAGCAGCAGGATTGCAGGGTGGAGAATATTTAATTAACATAGACAAAATACTGTTTTTAGACGGAGGTGACGACGGGACAGATATATATCTAAAAGGTGGCGACGGAGGATCATACGTTGAAACGTCGTACGCTACACTTTCAGGTGACTATATAGTATCTAGAGCTATTATTAAAGCCATGACTTCTAGCCCAGGCGGTAAAAAAGTAAAAGTTTCTCTACCAGCTGGAGTATCTTTATCGAGTATTGAGCTTGGGTCTTAAAAATTTAAACAAATAAATAAAAAAAAGAAAAATGGCAAATTTTATAAAAATTAAAACTAGCGATTCTGGTGATCACTTAATAAACACAGATGATGTTTGTTTTGTTTATCAATCAGACGATGAAACAACTGTAGTAGTAACTGATCAGTATCTATTAGGCGTCGCAGGCGCAAGAAACTACACATTATCACACACTTCTACAGGTACAACTCCTTCTATGCGTGATGCTGTTAACACAGCTCTTACAGCTAACCCAGGTGGTGTTGAGGTATTACTTATAGCTCCAACGGGTGTAGATATAGAAGATGTATCTTTTCCAGATTAATAAAAAAACAATAAAACAATGGCAAATTTTTTAAAATTCAACCTAACGGCTGGAACAGGGGAATTATTAATCCCTATCAAAGAGATCGCAAACGTAGAGACAGTATCAACTACAACAACTAAAATTGACTTAGTAAACGGTCTTAAAAAGTACACTATCACTCATGAAACATCTCCAATTGATACAGCAGGAGTTGTAAAGGCTGTATACGCTGCGATGATTGCTAACCCAGGTGGCATAAAGTCAACTGTAGTTGGACCGGTAAGAGTAGCTAAAACTGTAGACTCTGAAGATGGTAAGCAATTTATTACTACTGAGCAAGAGAACTTAACATTCACATCAGCTGTATACGAAAACGTATAATAGCTAACTAACTTAATCTTACGGGCTTAAAAACCCGTAGGATTTTTTTTTAAAAAACTTATGCCTTTCAAATTAAAAAACCCACCATACGAGCAAAACAATACACCTATCTACAATGTAGATATGGAAGAAGGCGTGTTGGGTAAAGCTAATAGAAATGGCACTATATTAATAAATAACAAGCTAGACCCTAGTAAAGCTCAGAAGGTTATAGATCACGAAATGGTCCACATAGATCAAATCAAAAGAGGTGATTTAGATTACACAGATACAGCTGTATTTTGGAAAGGTAAAAAATATTCTAGATCTCAAATGCAGGAAGGTGCTAAAAACTTACCTTGGGAAAAAGAAGCGTATAAAAAATCATAACTATGGCTTACAAAATGAAACATTCACCTATTAATTTTACAGAAGGTGATAAAGACAAAGACAAGGATAAGAAGAAAAAGAAGGATAAAGTAGTTTACAAAATCCAAATTGATAAAAAATACAGAAAAAAAGATAAGGATCAGAAAAGAGCAGCGGCGAAAGAAAGAATGGTTAGAAATATGAAAGCCACTGGTAGAGGATCTATGGTAGCTGAAAACAATTAACATGAAAAAAATAATTCAATGGCTAACCGGCGGAGTGATAAAGGAGGTTGGAAATGTCATTGACAAGCTAACAACCACTAAAGAAGAAAAGCTAGAAGCTCAAAGGTTAATACAAGAGATCTTAGAAAAAGCCGATAGCGAAGCTCAAGAACAAGTTAGCAGAAGATGGGAGTCGGATATGAAGTCTGATTCTGTTCTTTCTAAAAATATACGCCCAATGGTTTTAATATATTTAACATTTATATTTTCAGCATTGGCATTTACTGATGGTAATATCGGTGAGTTTAATGTGTCTGAGGAATACATACCGATATTTCAAACACTATTAGTAACAGTTTACGGTGCTTATTTTGTAGGTAGAACCTGGGAAAAAGCAAAATCAATAACAAATAAAAATAACAAATAAATGGGACAATTTGGAAATCAACCTGATTTTGGAACAGCTATAGAAACTGTTTCAGCTTTTCCAGCTACACCAACATCACCTTCAGCTATATACATAGGAACAGCGGCAGATCCCGCTACTATAACTGTAGTTTGTGTTGATGGTACTAGCGCAACTTTCACAGCTATTACTTCAGGCGTGTTTTTACCTATAATGGTTAAAGAAATAACATCAGCAGTTGGTATATTAGCTTCTGATATATTATTTATTAGATAAAAAATGGC
>Ga0213868_10004744_pt1 | contig 12385 bp, 15 predicted proteins | sample PICome_9_FD_160087 | JGI IMG/M metagenome (GOLD analysis project Ga0213868, IMG submission 160087) | Coastal seawater microbial communities near Pivers Island, North Carolina, United States - PICO127 | ecosystem: Environmental > Aquatic > Marine > Coastal | place: USA: North Carolina...
AAAGTCGTTGACACGTTCCGCAAAGGCTAAACCTATATCCACACTATTAAGAACAGAAGCAATGATGCCGACAAGTATGACTTCAGACCAGTGTGCGTTGTTGTCAGGCTTACACTGGTGGAATTGTTTGACCACAAGGCGCGATGCCAGTATCAATTAGTCTCTGAAACGGGGGCAATAAACTTGAAAAGCATGTTTGTTAAGTTCAGGTCCTCCGAAGATGGGAGCTCCGCGATTGAGTACGCGATTATTGGCGCGATCATTCTTGCTGCTTTATTTGTTTCGCAGCTAAGCATGAACGTCCCTTCAATCTTTAATCAATTCACCGCAGCTGTTGCAGATCTGTCAACTGATGACGGCACGCAGACTGATACCAATGGCAATAGTGAAGGCGTCAGTCAAACAGGTAAAGGACAGCAATCCAATAACGCATGCGACAACCGAGGCAAGAAGCCTAATTGCTAATCCCATTAGTTCTCATTTCTTATGCTCCGCGACCGTTGATATTTAAGCAAGTGCACATCTAACAGAGAATCGCTCTCTCTGTCACATTATGTCTTACTCCGGGTGTCACGAACCATGTTGCCCCAAAATTCCGCCAACACAGTTTTTGAGATAAAATCCCCCAACACAGTGTTGGCAACATAGCATGCGACACAGTGTTCCAAGTTGTTACGCAAACACAGCATCCAGCAACTTCACAGTGTTCAACACAGCGATTCCACGCAAATTTTGGCGACAAACACAGCAAAAAGTGTGTGTTTGGTGTGTTTTTGAAAAACACACGCATAGGGCGTTTTGCACTGACCTATGTCTATGATTTTATTTGTAAAATGGTGCCCAGGGGCGGAATCGAACCACCGACACGAGGATTTTCAATCCACTGCTCTACCCCTGAGCTACCCGGGCACCGGGATGGGATGCATCGCATCCCATATTGGGTGTCGCGGTTTTAGACGCGGTGGTTGGGGGTGTCCAGAGGGAACTGCGCGAAAAATCAATGACTAGTGTGGTTTATTCAAATCCGCTTGCCGAAGTTGGCTTTCCAAATCATCCGCGTCCTCGGGATCGTCCGCCGGAATGGCGTAACTGCCAGAAAACCATTTGCCCAAATCGATATCAGCGCAGCGTTTAGAGCAAAACGGGCGGAATTCAGTGAGGGTCGGCTTTTTGCAAATTGGGCAGGCCATCAGATGTCCTTTAGCAGCGCCTTGGGGAAAGGCGGACGTTCGCGTTTGCGCTGTAGCTCGAATAGGCCCATGGGGGTCCAGCCCACCAGCGATGTCTCAATCGGGTCCGCTTTGAACGCCGCGCGCAGTGATTGTTCAACTTGTTTGCGGTGTGCTTTCGACATCGATACGAAGTCGACAGTAATTTGTCCGGCTAGTCCGCGCAGGCGCAACGACCGAGGCAATGCGCGCGCGGCGGCAATGTTGGCTTTCAAGGCTGCCGCAGGCGACGTGTCATTGCCCGTGTTGACGTCCACAGCAACAAGCGCGCGCGTGGGTTCAACATACATATAACCTTCGCCAAGAGGGACCAATTCGTCGCCTATTGCGGCGAACTGGTCTAAAATGCCCAGATGCGCAAACGACCCTGCTTCGGTCACAACGTCAGCCCGACCCGTCCATTCGCGCCAAGCGACAGTGTGCGGTCCATCGCCTTCGGTCAGCGCCTCTGGTGTTGTACCCTCTGCATCAGCAAGGACTGTGTCAGCCATTGTCAGCATCGCTTCGATGTCGTCTGCGATTTCATCCGCGTCTGCGCCCTCGCAAGAGGATCGCAAAATAAGGCCGTGCGTGCTGTCAAATACCTGATGGGCGATGGCCAGTAATGCGTCGCGTGTGTCTTCGTCGGTAATCTGGCGCGAGATGTTCAAGCCGGGTTTTCCAGGTGTCACAATGGCGTAGCGGCTTTTAAACAAAACGCGATCTGTGACGGGAACAGCTTTGCCACCATCTGCGTGACCAGTGACTTGCACCAACAAAGGTTGACCGGGGCTTAGCCCTTTGCCGTGCCGCAAGAATGCGGTTTCGCCTTCGGGCAGGCGCAGCATCATACCGCCTTGGCCTTTGATCGGCCGATCGCAAATGCCACGGTATATCGCACCGGGGCGGGGTGCATCGAGATCGTCGATGAGGATATCATCAAGTTTGCCGTCGACCAGATAGGCGGCTGCTTCAATTTCGCCGATGTGGTCCAGAACGATTGTGCGGCCCTTCATGTGTGGTCTCCGTAAATGGCGATGCCTGCTGCGGTCAGCAGGCCTGCAGTTTCTGCCAAAGGCAGGCCCACGATCCCAGTGTATGATCCATTGATCCATGGAATAAAGGCGCTTGCGGGTCCTTGTATTGCGTAGCCACCAGCTTTGCCGCGCCAGTCGTCACTGGCGAGATAAGCGTTTACTTCGCCGTCTGACAATTGCTTGAACGCTACAGTGCTTTGAACGTCTTTGGTCCAGACCTGCGTGCCGCGTTTGACCGCGATTGCAGTGATCACCTTATGGCGGCGACCCGAAAGCGCGTAAAGAAACGACGCGGCTTGCCCTGCATCTGCGGGTTTGCCCATTATCCGGCGACCCAAGGCGACGGTGGTATCTGCACATAAGACGACTTCGTCTGCGTCGGCTGCTACGGCATCCACTTTTTGCGCTGCAATGCGTTTGACGTAGTCGCGGGGCAATTCGCCCATTTGCGCGTCTTCATCGATGTCAGGAGCGCGGATCGCAAATGGCGTCAATCCAATTTGCGCCAACAGCTCCAACCGCCGAGGCGAGCCAGAGCCGAGCACCAGTTTCAGCGAAGCGTTAGAGGGCAAAGTGGTCATCGCGGGCCGAATTGGCACGGGCGCGCCACGTTATTTGAAACGATAGTTAATCCGACCTTTGGTCAGATCATAAGGTGTCATTTCGACCTGCACCTTGTCGCCAGCCAGAACGCGGATGCGGTTCTTGCGCATCTTGCCTGCCGTATGTGCGATGATCTCATGGCCGTTTTCCAGCTCGACCCGAAACGTCGCATTTGGCAGAAGTTCTTTTACGACACCTGGGAATTCGAGCAGTTCTTCCTTGGCCATGTGATCTCCTATATCTGTAATCCACTTGGTGTGGACGGCGCTTAGATGCGCCTCAATTGACTATTTTTCAAGGGGTAATCGGTCTGACCGCGCGCCATGTGGCAGTTTTGATGCGTTCAGTCGTCTTGTGCGTCGATGCCGGGGCCCCAGCGCGCGATCAGGCGGTCCCTGATTTGGTTGCGGGCTTGGCGATAGAGGGCCATGCGGGCCTCGCGGTTGTCGCCCAAACCAGTGGGATCAAGGATCGGCCAGTATTCGACTTCGATGTGATAAAACTGTGTTAAATCAAGCGCGCGGCGTTGGCTGGCAGGGGATAGGGCAAGCACCAGATCAAAGGATGACAGGTCATCGCCCCAGTCTTCCATTTCATCGAATGACCGCGATCGGTGGCGCGAAAGTTCCACCCCCAGTTCGGCACAGACAGCGATGGAAAAGCCGTCAATCTCGAGATCATTTTTCACACCGACCGACTGCACATAACATTGCTGGCCATATAGCTGCTTCATGATCCCTTCGGCCATTGGAGAGCGGACAGAGTTATGATCGCAACAAAATAGCACTGACTGAGGCAAGTCTTGGTATGTTTTGCCCTGCGCCATTTCCTAGCCCCCGAAGTGCAATACGCAGATCAGCGTAAACAGGCGGCGGGCGGTGTCGTTGTCGACTACTGCTTTGCCCTCTAGCCGTTCTTGCAGAACACGCGCGCCTTCGTTGTGAATGCCACGACGGGCCATATCGATGGTTTCAATCTGGCTGGGCGGCAGCGTTTTGACCGCGTCAAAATAGCTTTCGCAGATTTGGAAATAGTCTTTTACGACTTGCCGGAACGGTCCAAGCGACAACAAAAACGCGCCCGCAGGTTCATCGTTTTCTTGCGTCAGATCAAAGACCAACCGACGTTCCTTGATTGACAGCGCCAGTTTGTACGGCCCGGGCGGCACTTCGCGATCGTCGCGGTCCGGGATAGAAAAGCTGTTATCTTCCAACAGATCAAACATCGCTACTTTGCGTTCTTGATCAATCTCTGGTGTGGGCGGCGGCAGGTTGCGATCATCAAGATCGATGTGGATAATCCTGCTCATGCGTCACCTCCGTTCAATCGGTCCAATCGGGCGCGCACTGACAGGCCATGTGCCTCTAGGCTTTCTGAAATTGCCAATCGTTCTGCTGACGGGCCAATCGCCGCTAGGGCCTCGGGTGTCATGCGTGACAACGTGGTGCGTTTGATGAAATCCATGACTGATAAACCGCTTGAAAACCTTGCTGAACGTGCTGTTGGCAGCACGTGATTTGGACCGCCAATGTAGTCACCGATTGCCTCGGGTGTCCAACCACCAATAAAGATCGCACCCGCATGGGTGATCTTGTCGCTGAGCGCGTCCGCATCAGCAGTGCACAGCTCCAAGTGTTCGGGGGCGATCCGGTCTGACAGGGTCACAGCCTCGTCGAAATCGGCAACCGTTATGATCGTGCCAAAATCACGCCAGCTTGCCCCTGCAATCGCACGCCGCTCAAGTGTTTCAAGGCGCTTGTCGACCGCGTGTGCAACTGCTTGCCCAAAACCTGCATCATCGGTGATGAGGATTGATTGCGCACTGACGTCGTGTTCGGCTTGGCTGAGCAGATCAAGAGCGATCCAATCAGGGTCGTTGTCTTTGTCTGCAATCACCAGAATTTCCGACGGGCCAGCGATCATATCAATGCCGACTTTGCCAAAGACACGGCGTTTGGCAGCGGCCACGAATGCGTTTCCAGGACCAGTGATTTTATCGACAGGCGCAATCGTTTGCGTGCCGTAGGCAAGGGCGGCAACAGCCTGTGCGCCACCAATGCGGTAAATCTCGTCCACGCCAGCGATACGCGCGGCCATTAACACGAGCGGGTTCGTCACCCCGTCAGGTGTCGGCACGACAATCGCAAGACGCTGCACGCCCGCGACCTTTGCAGGAATCGCATTCATCAGCACCGATGACGGATAGGATGCGGTGCCACCGGGAACATAAAGCCCAGCAGCCGACACAGGCGTCCACCGCCACCCAAGCGTCGCGCCGATCTCGTCGGTCCACATCGCATCAGCGGGCATTTGGCGGCTGTGGTAGGCACGGATGCGTTCTGCAGCCAATTCTAAAGCGGCACGGTCAGCATCGTCGACTTTCGCGCACTCGGCTTCGATTTCTGCTTCGCTAAAGCGCATGGTGTCAGCTGTCAGTTCTAGCCGGTCAAACTTTGCCGTCAGTTCCAGAACGGCTGCATCACCGCGCGCGCGCACATCGGCGATGATGTCGGCGACTATATGATCGACCTCTGGGCTGTCTTCGCGTTTGGCACCCAAAAGGGCGGTAAAGCGGACCTCAAAATCGGGATCAGATGTGGATAGAAACTGTGGCATCGCAAACTCCTTGGACGCACGACATAGCGGGCAGGGCGGGGTGCTTCAATGGACGCGTTATGCGGGGTGTGACGGTGCCTTGGCAGACGGTGCCACATAGGGGCGTGTCACGTCGCGCAAAAGCACCTCAAGCGCTTCAACCTCAAGCCCGATCATACCGTCACCTGCAAGCGTTAATTCAACACGGCCCATACCGTCTTCGCCTGCTACGAAATCAATGGATAACAGCGAATACACCATGTCAGTGGCGGCTTTATCAACACCTTGGCTTTGCACTTTCATCACGTCTTCGATGACCAGTAACGACTGTACGCGTTCAAAGCTACGCTTGCGCAGGCGGGCGCTGTCGACGTCTTCCCAGCGGAAGCGATTGAGCAAGATCGCAAAGCGGCGCGCCTTGGCGTCCCACTTCATTTCCGACGCAGGAAAGACTGCGTCCTGAACAAGTGCTGCCATCACTGCCAAATCATCGGTGTCGAGCGCCTTGAGCCGCAAAGGCGCCTCGCGTCCATCTTCGAATTTTGCGTCTTCGGTCATGAAGAAACCCTTTCGATTTTTGCCCCGACAGCGCTTAGCTTGTCTTCGATATGCTCGTACCCGCGATCAAGGTGGTAGATGCGGCTAACCTTTGTCTCGCCCTCGGCAGCAAGTCCCGCAAGGATCAGCGACACAGAGGCACGCAGGTCCGTGGCCATCACAGGCGCACCCTTTAGGCGATCAACACCTTTTACGGTCGCAACGCCGCCGTGGACCTCAATATCTGCCCCCATGCGGATCAGTTCAGGGGCATGCATAAAGCGATTCTCGAAGATTTTTTCTTCTAGCACGGACGTTCCTTGGGCGGTGCATAGCATCGCCATCATTTGGGCCTGCAGGTCGGTCGGGAAGCCCGGAAAGACCTCCGTGGTGATGTCCACGGCCATGGCGCGGTCCGTCCTGCGTTTCACCTTAAGACCATCTGGTGTCTCGGTTACGTCAACGCCTGCAGCGTCTAATTTTTCAACAAAGGAGCCGACTAAATCAAGACGACCCCCAAGGCATTCGACTTCACCACCTGCAAAGACAGGAGCGAGCATGTACGTACCCAATTCGATTCGGTCAGTAACAACAGGATGTGTAGCAGCGCCAAGGCTATCGACGCCTTGAATGGTGATCGTGCTGGTGCCTTCGCCTTCGATCTGTGCACCCATACGGCGCAAGCATTGGGCCAAGTCCACGATTTCAGGCTCGCGGGCGGCGTTTTCAATTACGGTGGTACCTTTGGCCAAGGTCGCAGCCATCAGGATGTTCTCTGTCGCACCCACAGAGGCAAAACGCAGTGGTACTTTCGCGCCTTTCAAGCCACCTTTAGCGACTGCATGCAGATAGCCGTCTTTAAGCTCGATTTCGGCACCCATCGCTTCAAGTGCTGTGACGTGAATATCCATAGGGCGCGCACCAATGGCGCAGCCGCCGGGCAAAGACACAATAGCTTGGTGGTGGCGGGCCAGAAGGGGACCCAGCACAAGGTTGGACGCGCGCATCTTGCGCACGATTTCATAGTCTGCCGTTGTAGACGTCATGGCATGGCTGGAAAGGACCTGCACTTTGCCGTCCTGCATCGAAGTGACTTCGACACCTAATGATTGCAGCAGGGCAGTCATCGTCTTTATGTCGGACAGGCGTGGGGCATTCGTGAGGGTCAGCGGTTCTTCTGACAACAACGTGGCGGGCATCAAAGCCAATGCTGCGTTCTTAGCGCCCGCAATAGCGATTTTGCCATGAAGGGGGGTACCACCCGTAACGACGATAGAATCCATGCCTGCCTACTCTTTCTCTTTTGCGTCGCTTGCCCGTGCGCGGGCCTGAGCCTTGCGTTTGGCCATATTGGCCTTCAGCGCCGCCTTCAACCGGTCTTCGCGGGTCTTGGCGGTCTTATCTGCTTTGTTCTTGGTGTGTTTGTCGCTCATGGTACCTCTGTTAGCAACAAGGGCAAAAACCGTCCAGAGAGGGCTTGCACCAAAGTCAGATTACGTCTAATTCCCCGATCCAAAGATGCTGTGGTAGCTCAGTGGTAGAGCGCGTCATTGGTAATGACGAGGTCGGGAGTTCAATCCTCCCTCACAGCACCATTTTTTCATTTAAGATTTTGATTTTACAGGTGTTTTGTCCGCAGGTGGTTACTTGCCTTGGAAAGAAGAATGGCCGCTATGTAAAACACAGCGGCCAAAGAATTCACTTAGATTTCAACGTTATGCGTCGATTTCAGTTAGACTTACTTGCGCAAGCCACTTTCGGTGTCGAAATAATGTGCAAGCTCTGGCTTGATGGTAAAGCCGATCACGTCACCTTTTTCAGCAATTGGTGGCTTTTCAGTCTTTGCAATGAATTGCACGCCTTGCGCAGAAATCAGATGCACAAGTGCATATTCCCCAAGATTTTCAACAAGATCCAAGCGCCCTTCGACGACAGCACTTGCTGCGTCCGTGACGACCAAATGCTCTGGGCGCAGGCCGACCTGTTCGGTCGCACTGACGGTGCGTCCAAGAACATTGCTGGCATTCGCAGACAAATCATTAGCCGAGAAGAAGTTCATTTTCGGGCTGCCAATAAACTGTGCAACAAAGGCATTTGCCGGACGTTCGTACAGTTCAATAGGCGAACCGACCTGTTCAATACGGCCGTCGCGCAGCACAACGATCTTGTCGGCCAGCGTCATCGCTTCGACCTGATCGTGGGTCACATAGATCATCGTGGTCTTAAGGCGAGCATGAAGGCGCGCGATTTCAAGGCGCGTTTGCACACGCAATGCAGCGTCAAGGTTGGACAGTGGCTCGTCAAACAGGAACACTTCCGGATCGCGGACAATCGCACGGCCAATGGCAACACGTTGACGCTGACCACCGGACAAATTGCGCGGTGAACGCTCAAGGTAGTCTGTGATCTGCAGGATTTCTGCAGCATCACGCACGCGGCGGTCGATTTCAGCGGGATCAGTCTTGGCCTGCTTGAGACCAAACGCCATGTTCTTATAAACCGTCATATGCGGATAAAGCGCATAGGACTGGAAAACCATTGCCACACCACGCTTGGATGCGGCCACGTCATTCACGACCTGTTCGCCAATCGCGACGGTCCCGTCGGAAATTTCTTCGAGGCCTGCGATCATGCGCAGCAATGTGGATTTACCACAGCCTGACGGGCCGACAAATACGACGAATTCACCGTCTTCAATATCAAGATCGACGCCGTGCATGACTTGCACATCGCCATAGCGTTTGCGGACATCGCGTAAGGTTAGACCGGCCATTGTGACTCCAATTCTTTAATTTCTTGCCGCAGGGTCTGGACGAATGCGGGATACTTTTCAGGAAGATCGCCCCATAGTTGGCGATTGGTCAGAAACGCCTCAGTGCCCAAAAGCGCCTGAAGGTCGTTCCAGCGGGGTTCGATATATTCGAATGGTATTTTTCCAGCGACGACATGCTGGGCAAAAACGTGCCAACTGGCGATGCTTCGGATTGTAAAGATCGGCAGTATGCCTTGTTCAAAGCAACCTGCCAGGGTTGGGCGCAGAAATATCGGAAACTTGGCCATGCCGTCTGCGCTGATGCGGGCGACCGTATCGCCAATAGCTGCGTTGCCAAAGCGTCGCGCGATATCCGCCAGATAATCCTGCTTTGAGAAGGGCAGATCGATTGTGATTGCGGGCAGAACTTCTTGGCTCTCGAAGTTGTGGAAATGGGCGTTCAAAAGCGGAACCCGCATAGCAGCATCAAAGGTTTCAACGCCTTCGAGTGCGGCCAAATAAACTAGCGCCGTGTGCCCACCGTTCAGAACACGGATTTTGGTTTCTTCGTAAGGATCGACATCCGCCGTGACGGTGACACCCGCTTGCGCCAAATCTGGCATTGCGGCTGTTGCACTGTCTTGCAGAACCCATTGGATGAAATCTTCGGCCATTATCGGCGAAGTGATGTCCTTGCCCAAAAGCGCCGATAATTCTTGGCCAAGGTTCGCATGGCTGCGTGGCGTGATCCGGTCGACCATAGAACAGGGAAAGACAGCATTGTCTTGAACCCACTGGGCCAAGACATTATCGCCGCAGAATTCTAGATAGGCCAACAGATTGAGGCGGAGCATTTTGCCGTTCTGGCGGATATTATCACAGCACGCGATGGTCAGCGGTGCGGCGGTGCTTGCCATGCGCTGGCCAAGTGCCGCACGCAGGTAGCCGTAAACGCTTTGCGGTGCATGGCCCGCCTTTTCAGCGATGATTGTCGCGTCTTCAGTGTTCAGATCACCGTTTGGATCAGTGTAATAACCGCTTTCAGTGACAGTAATCGTAACAAGATGAACGGATGGCTTGGACAACAGCGCCTCAGTTTGTTGCGGTGCGGTGCTCCAATCCGCAAACTGGACATGCGGGCGGACCATACGAATAGCGACGGCGCCGTCGGCGGAATGGGACTTTAGGTAATAGCCGTCGTTGCGCGTGATGTCTGCTTTTGCCGTTTCAAAATGACCCGTTTCAGAGCCGCGCAAGTTGACGGCAGCGATACCCCAGCGCAAATCGCCCGACAGGTTCATATAGTCATCGATATAGACGGCCTGATGGGCACGATGAAATGCGCCAAAGCCAAGATGAACAACACCGACTTGGCACGCGGACCTGTCGTAGGTCGTCGCTGATACAGGTGCGTGTGCCGCGTCGTTCATGATGTCGACTCCAATTGTGGTGCTAGATCCTTGCGCGCAATATCGCGGTACTCGGAAGGGGTCATGCCCTTCACTTTCAAGAAATGCCGGTTGAAATTGGCAAGGTTTTTGAAGCCCGCCGTTTGGGATATTGCAATGATCTGATCGTCAGAGGCGTAAAGCATGCCGCATGCCTCGCCGATGCGAATGCGGTTCACGAACTCGACAAAGCTATGGCCAGTGACGGCCTGAAAATTACGGCTAAAGGTGATTTCGGTCATACCTGCCATTTTTGCGGCTTGGCCTACTGAAAAGCTTTCACTGAAGTTCTTAACAACGTGGTCAACGACTTCAGCGATGCGCGCTTGTTTGCTGCCGCCCTCGGGCTGGATCAGTTTGGCAGCTGATAGCGTCTTTTTTTCGGCGTGTTCATTGAGGCGCACAAGAAAGCGCACAAAGGCCAAAATACGTTCGGCCCCGATACTGTCACGGATCGATTCCATATGACCGCGCGCAAATGTCGGGTTGAAGCCTTCAAAGTGAATACCTGATTGGGCCAGCCGCAGCAGTTGCAGGACTTGCGAAAACTCTGGAAAGCCTTCGGCTAGCTTTTCAACGCTTTCATGGCTGAACTGGACCAGCATGTCGCGGGTTTCAACGGGTTCGGACCAAACGTGGTCGGTCACCCAATTGTGCGGCAAATTTGGCCCTGTCATAAACAGATCGCCCGCTTTGAAGTCACCAATATGGTCGCCAACAAACGCCTTGCCGCGCGTCTCTGTAATCAGATGAAGCTCGTACTCGACGTGCGAATGCCAACGGCACAATTCGTGCGGCCATCCATGTTCAAGATAGCGGATAGACCGCGTGCTGCGGTCGACCATCTCAATTTCGGGTGCGATTATTGACATCAGATTACCTCAGCACGTTTCCACCATCGACGCCGATGGTTTGTGCGGTCATATAAGCTGATTGATCGCTGGCAAGAAAGACTGCGGCCCGCGCCACATCGGACGGATCGCCCATGTAACCCAGTGGTACAGCTTTACCTACTTCGCGTTTCTTTTGGCCCGGTGCCTTGTTTTCGAACTTGGCAAACAGTGCGTCAACAGTGGCCCACATTGGTGTGTCAATCACACCGGGGCTGATCGCATTGACGCGGATTTTGTGTGGTGCAAGGGCAAGGGCTGCTGATTGCGTGTAGCTGATAACGGCCGCCTTGGTTGCGCAGTAGTGGGCGACCAAAGCCTCGCCACGGTGCCCCGCTTGCGATGCGAGATTAATGATAGACCCTTGCTGGCCGTTTGCGACCATGGACGTCGCACAAGCCTGCATCACCGCGTAAAACCCACGTACATTCACACCGAACAAACGGTCCAACTGGTCAAGGTCGCCGCCATCCAAAATACTACCCATTCCAAAGAGGGCGGCATTATTGAACAAGATGTCCGGTTTGATCTCGGCGATCCAATCGGTGCAGGCGGTCAGGCTTTCATCATCCAATAGATCGAACGGTTTGTAGATAGCATCGCCATCGAAACTGTCCGCAATATCAGTTGCATAAACCGTCGCGCCAAGGGCTGCGAAATGCGCGACCGCACTAGCCCCGATGCCGCCAACGGCACCTGTGACCAAGGCCGTCTTACCGGTCAGATCTGTAGGTGCCGCGTTCAACATTACTTCACCGCTCCGAATGTCAGGCCTGCAACCAGCTGCTTCTGACAGAACCAGCCAAGGACAACAATTGGCGCAATCGCAGCGGTGGACACGGCAGATAGGCGGCCAAAGAACAGGCCTTCTGGTGCGCGGTTACCTTCGATCAATGTCGAAAGAGTTGACGCATTGAACGTCGTCAGACGCACAGTCCAGTAGGCTTCGTTCCAGCAGAAGATGAATGTCAAAAGCGCGGTAGATGCAATACCACCCCATGCCAGCGGGATCAGGATATCCTTGATCTCGCCCCATGTAGACACGCCGTCCATCTTGCCAGCTTCGATGATCTCTTTCGGGATTTCCTTGAAGTAGGTGAACAGCATCCAGATCACGATGGGCAAGTTTACCAGGCACAGAACAAGGATCACCAGAAAATGGGTGTCATAGATGCCCAGCATGTTTTTCGTCAGGAACGTCATTGGATACAGCACCGCAGCCGCAGGCAACATCTTGGTCGACAGCATCCACATCAGGATATCTTTGGTGTGGCGGCTGGGGTTGAATGCCATGGCATAGGCTGCTGGAACACCC
>Ga0213868_10004747_pt1 | contig 12384 bp, 11 predicted proteins | sample PICome_9_FD_160087 | JGI IMG/M metagenome (GOLD analysis project Ga0213868, IMG submission 160087) | Coastal seawater microbial communities near Pivers Island, North Carolina, United States - PICO127 | ecosystem: Environmental > Aquatic > Marine > Coastal | place: USA: North Carolina...
GTAAAACCCTTATCGTACCTCTCTGCAATTAATTGGTTTTTATACAACACTAGAACAGCTCTTGTTTGATGTGAATTTTCAAAAATTGAAGAAACCGCTGAGTCTAATTTTTCATAATTTATAGTATTAAATAGAGTATCGTTTTGAGTTTTGTTTCCAAAAGGGTAAGCTAATGAGGTGTTTTTAATATAGCGCTTTGGGATTAATTCTTTTTTATTGGCATCATACCCTTTTGTGATTAATACACTCCCTAACCCGTTTCTATAAACTGCTTTTCTAGTTAATAAACCTAGTGTAGATGCAGATGCAAAATTATTTTCAAGACTAATAGCGGTGCTCGCCAAGTTTATAGGTGAAAAATTATTGTCTGTAGCGTCTGTAAAAGCCACTGTCCTGTTTGCAACAAAAACTGAAGAACTGGTGTTTTTTGCTGCATATCCTGAAATAATATTAAGTTTAGGATAATTTATTATTATTATAAGTAGGAGTGTTACTGATAAAAGCAGTAGAATTCTTTTAGTGATTTTCATATAACAAGGGTTCAGTAATTACAAAAATAAGAATAAAATAACAGGTTTATTAAAAGATTTATCTTTGATGCCCTACCTTTGTGTCTCAAAATCAATAGAATGTTTCCAGTAGAAAAAATTCGGGCAGATTTTCCAATATTACAAAGAATGGTCAATGGAAAACCTTTGATTTATTTTGATAATGCCGCAACTTCACAAACTCCAAAAATTGTGATTGACGCTATAGTTGATTACTACATGAATTACAATGCAAACATTCATAGAGGGGTTCATACTTTAAGTCAAGAGGCAACAGACAAGTATGAACAGGCTAGAGAAACACTAAAAACTCATTTTAATGCAAAATATGCTTACGAAATGATTTTCACTTCTGGCACTACGCACGGAATTAATATGATTGCTTCAGGCTTCTCTAATCTACTTAAAAAAGGAGATGAGGTTATTGTTTCTGCTTTAGAACATCACTCTAACATTGTTCCTTGGCAAATGTTGTGTGAAAAAACAGGAGCTCAATTAAAAGTTATTCCCATGAATGAGGATGGAGCACTGATGATGAGTTCATATAATGAGTTGCTTTCAAATAAGACAAAATTAGTTTTCTGCAATCATATTTCAAATGCACTTGGCACCATAAACCCTATTGAAGAAATTATTGAAAAAGCACATCAAGCAGGTGCAGCTGTTTTAATTGACGGGGCTCAATCTTCACCTCATATGAAAGTAGACTTTCAAAAACTAGATGTAGATTTTTATGTAACCTCTGCTCATAAAATTTGCGGACCTACTGGTGTAGGACTTTTATACGGCAAGAAAGAATGGTTAGAAAAGCTTCCACCTTACCAAGGTGGTGGTGAAATGATTGAAACAGTTACTTTTAAAAAAACTACTTACGCAGGTTTACCTCATAAATTTGAGGCAGGAACCCCAAATATTTGTGGGGGTATTGCTTTTGGTGTGGCCATCGATTATATGAATTCAATCGGTTTTGATGCCATTAATAAGCATGAACAAGAACTCCTTGAATACGGAACTCAAGAGTTATTAAAAATTAATGAGCTCAAAATTTATGGCACCTCAAAGAAAACCTCTGTTATTTCTTTCAATGTAGGTACTATTCATCCATATGATATTGGGTCTATTCTTGATAAATTAGGAATAGCCGTTAGAACTGGACATCATTGTGCTCAGCCAATCATGGATTTTTATAAAATACCAGGTACCATAAGAGCTTCTTTTGCATTTTATAATACGAAAGAAGAAATCGATGTTTTTGTCAAAGGCCTAAAAAGAGCAATCTTAATGTTAAGATAAACAGGCCTTTTCAATAAAATTACTGTTTTTATTATCTTTATAAAAATAGCCTTATGAAAAAAACAACTCTTCTAATTTTTGCAAACTGCTTCTTGTTCTTTAGTTGTTCTTCTTCTAAGCATATAGATCGTTTTCAGAAAATACAATACAAATCTATTACTCGAGGATATTCAACACAAATTCTTCTACAAGGGGATACTCTGAAGTATTTTGAAAATAATAATGAAACTCTTTCATTAATTATTTCTAAAGAGGTTAAAAACTCTTTAAATAAATTGCTTAAAAAAGTTCATCCTGAAACGTTACATCTTCTTAAGGCTCCTTCAGATAAGTTTCAATATGATGGAGCTATGTTTACAACTTTAGAGATAATTTGGGATAGAAAAACTTATAAAAGTAATGGATTTGATGATGACAACCCACCAAAAAAACTAAGCCCTCTTATAAACTTCTTGCTAACTTTAGTTAAATAAAAAAGGCAACCAAATGGTTGCCTTTTTTATTTTAAATATCTTTTTAAATTATATTAATAATCAAAAGTTAATTTAAGAACAGTTCTACGACCAATTACTGGCATACTTGGGAATGCTCTAAATTTCTGATCTAATACATTAGTTGCTGATAAATCTAATTTTAAATTGTCAGAAACGTTGTATCCTATATTAACATCAAATAAATTTTTCTCTTGTACCTCACCAGAGAAAAATCCTTGGTTAGAATAAAAAGAATCATCATGCTGGAAAGCAACCGAACCTCTTACTTTGTCTTTTGAATATTGGACACCAGCTCTATATTTGAATTTTGGAGCATTTAAGTAAGAAGAAAATGGTAATCCATCATCGTTAGATTCTCCAGGAATCCATTCATTCTGACTTAACCACGAAGTATTAAACCATAAGGTAACGTCATCATTTAAGAAATATTCCATCGCTAAATCTGCACCTACGTGGCTTCTTGTAGCACCATCAAAACGACGGTATCCTGCAGGGATATGCATTAAGCCATCTCCTTGAGGCACTGCTGTTGTTTCTACAGTACCAAATATTGGAAATAAAGGTGATACTGCTCCTTCAAAAGCAGCTCCACCTTGAGCAAATGCACCTCCAACTGAAGCTGCTGCTCCTGCAATTGTTCCTCCAATTACTGCACCAATAGGCGCAATTGCTGGAGATCCAGGGAAAAGAGCATCTGCTGGCGCTCCTGTATCCCAAATAGACTGTGGAATTCCTGCTGCTGTGTACTGAGCTTGTACAGCTCCTGTTACGGCTCCAATTACTCCTGGGTCAGAAGCAAAATCTGCTCCTACTTGAGCTCCTAAGTCATTTGCTATATTTGCTCCTACCAAATTAAATGTTGGACCAATAGCTGTAAATTGAGTAAATCCTTTTCTTTCATAAGTATATACATCTAAAGCTACAGATAATTTATTAGCAATTAATCCTTTATATCCTACTTCAAAAGAATTTAATGTTTCTACTGCAGATCGTCCTGTTCCTGTTAATTCATCCATTGGCTCTCCATTGAATAAATTATATCCTACTAATTGCCCCGTTCCTCCTGAAGGTACATACCCGTTAAAGAAATTTTGTACTACTGGTAGTAAAGGGTTTCCTGCCAAGCCTCCATATAGAGCTGTTAATGTAGGTTGAGCGACCGCTCCGTAAGCATACGCTAGAGGGAATGATGTTGCTCCATAAGGAAGGTCAGGTAAACCAGGTACCGCTAAATCTATTGTTGGATTGTCTGGAAACACTTGTGGTGCATATTGCCCAGATAACCAAACATCTGCAATTCCAGGTGCTAATACAGACACTGGAAAATCTATATTTTGTTGTAAGGCAGAAGGACCAGTGTTTGCTTTGTTAAATGACGCTCTAAAGGTATGATTGTCGTTAGCTTTGTAAACTATCGCAACTCTAGGAGCAAAAGCTCCTTCATCAATAAAATTAAACTTGTCATATCTTCCTGCATAAGTAATATCTAACTTATCACTAATTTTAGAGGTTCCCTGAAGGTAAGCTCCTGTAATAATATAATCATCTCTATCTTCATTAATACCATATAATGTATTCGCTGTCATAGATTTAGAATTTCTATAATCAGTACCTATGGTAAAATTGGTGTTTAAAAATTTTGGAACGTCAAAGTTGTATTGAAGTTGAGCCTCTAAAGAATTTCTTTCGGCTACTTGCCTTAAACCTGTTTGGTATAAAAATGTAGGGTTTTCATCATTTCCACCATCATTATAATTGTAATATACTTGAGCAAATAATCCACCCGATTGAACTCTACCTTGAACCCAGTAATCATTTCCTTGTTGATATCCAGCTCCTTGTGAGTTAAAAAATACACCTCCTCCATTTGCGAATCCTGCTGAAAGAAAAGCAGTAGTTTCGTCTGTAGGTCTAAACTCTAAATGTATATTTGCTGAATAATTTTTATATTCTGTCGCTAGAGGGTTGCCGTCTCCATTATCATCTAAGTCTGTAAGAGATAATAACTGTTCTCCAGGCTGGGTAGGATCTACTCTACCATTTACAATAGCTGGTTGAGAAACGGTGGTTTGTAAACTAGAAATAAAATCAGCATCTTCAACAGGGTCTAATTGAAAATCATTCCCCTTCATATATCTTACATTAACTTTAAATCCAAATTTATCATTGTCATTTTTAAAAGCATGACGAACAGTCATCCCCGTAGTACTTAATGTACCTCCAAGCATTTCTACCGTAGTTCCTGGATAATCTATTGGACTTTTAGACATGAAATGTACAACACCTGAAGTAACTCCAGGACCATATAAGGCTGAAGCCGCACCTCTAACAACCTCCACTCTTTGAATGTCTATGTTAGACATTCCTGTTTGATTGCTATAAAAAGTTCCTGCAGAAGGTGTTACTAAATAACGGTAGTCTAATATTGGAAATGTAGAAGTTCCAAATACACCAGAACCGGCACGCATTTCAATATTAATTGTATTTGCAGATTGTTGTTGCATCTGAACACCAGCTATATTTGCTAAATTCATCACAGGGTCAACCGATGCTGCTGAATTCAATATATCTTTAGGTGTAATGATACTTACTGAAGCTGGTGCTTCTTGGACTTTCTGTCTTCTTCTGGAAGCTGAAAAAACGATCTCTTCAAGAGAAGTTGCGTCTTCTTCAAGACTTACCATTACTTCTTGATTATTTTTAGTTATTTCTACGCTTGCTGCTTTAAAGCCAAGCATTGAAATTTCAATAGTGAAAGGAGGGGCAGCATTAACTTTTAGTAAAAACTTACCATCAAAGTCTGTTGTTGTTCCAATAGCTTTACCAGAAACCTTAACATTAGCTCCTAAAAGCGTTTCACCTGTTTGTGCGTCTTTAACCAATCCTGTAACGGTGGTTTGTGCTAGCATTGTTGCGCTAGCAAGCATAACAAATGCAAAGAATATTGTCTTTTTTATCATGATATAAATTGTTTATTAACTATGACGAATGTACGATATTTTTTGATTTTTGTAATATTTTTGTAATATTTTTGAGTTATTCATTAGTGATAATGTAACTTTTTATCAAAATCTTATTTTAAATTGAATTGATTTTTTATAACAATGTATTGTAACTTTGTCTCTTAATTATTCTTCTTTTGAAAATTATTCATTCTATTTCTAATTTTAGTTCATCTAGTAAGACTATTGTTACTATTGGCACTTTTGACGGCATACATGTTGGTCATCAAAAAATATTGAAAAATTTAATTGATACCGCCAAAAAAGAGGGTGAAAAATCTGTCCTTCTTACTTTTTTCCCACATCCAAGAATGGTTTTACAAAAAGATAAAGGCATTCTCTTGTTAAATACTATTAATGAAAAATCTTTTTTATTAAAAAAAATGGGGCTAGATTTTTTGATTATTCACCCATTTAGTAAGGATTTTTCTAGAATAACAGCTCTTGATTTTGTGAGGGATGTATTAGTTAATAAATTAAATACCTCAAGACTAATTATCGGTTATGACCACCATTTTGGCAAAAATAGAGAAGGCAATATTCACCAGTTAAAAGAATATAGTTTATTATATGATTTTGATGTTGAAGAAATTCCTGCACAAGACATAGATGATGTTTCAGTAAGTTCTACCAAAATTAGAACAGCATTAAAAAATGGTGAATTAAAAACCGCAAACAAGTACCTTGGATACCCTTATTTATTAAATGGTATTGTAGTTGATGGTAAAAAAATTGGTGCTAAAATTGGCTTCCCAACAGCAAATATTAATATAGAGGAATCCTACAAACTAATACCAAAAACAGGGGTCTATATAATTACTGCAATTATTGACGAATCTTCATATAATGGAATGATGAATATTGGGTTTAACCCAACTGTAAGTGGGAAAAAGCAAACAATTGAGGCTCATTTATTTGATTTTCATGAAAACTTGTATGGTAAAAAAATAACGGTTGAATTACTTTATTTTCTTAGAGATGAGCAAAAATTTCTTTCTGTTGATGAATTAATCGATCAATTAAAAATAGACAAAGAAAATGCTATTTCCTTTCTAGCAAACAATCCATCGTAACTCATTGTAATATTGATTCACTTACTATATCTTTGAACCCTTATAATATTATAGATCATGTTACAGGTTCAGTTTATCAAAGACAATCAAAAAAAAGTTTTAGAAGGTTTGGCAAAAAGAAATTTTGCTAACGCCAACACTATTATTGATACTGTTCTAAAAGCAGATGAAAACAGAAGAAAAACTCAAGTATTGCTAGACAATACTCTGGCAGAACTAAATACACTTTCAAAAGAGATTGGTTTATTGTTTACATCTGGTCAAACACAAAAAGCAACCATAGTTAAAGAAAAAACGAGTATTCTTAAAGAACAATCAAAAACTTTAACTGATCAATTAAATACGCTTTCAAGAGAGCTAACAGATTTATTGTATCAAATACCAAACATACCTCATGCTAGTGTTGCTTCCGGAAAATCTGAGGAAGATAATGAAGAAATTTTTAAAGAAGGTGCTATACCATCTCTTCACAAAGGATCACTTCCTCATTGGGAGCTAGTAAAGAAGTATGATATTGTAGATTTTGAATTAGGAACTAAGATCACAGGTGCTGGTTTTCCAGTTTATAAAGGAAAAGGAGCTAAGCTTCAAAGAGCGTTAATTAACTATTTTCTAGATAAAAACACAGAAGCAGGCTATAAAGAGTTTCAGGTTCCACATCTAATAAATGAATCTTCTGGAATAGGAACTGGTCAATTGCCGGATAAAGAGGGTCAAATGTATCATGTTGGAATTGATGACTTGTATTTAATTCCTACAGGAGAAGTACCTATTACTAATATGTTTCGTGGTGATATTGTTAATGAGGGTGATTTACCAATATTGTCTACCGGATATACTCCTTGCTTTAGACGTGAAGCCGGAAGTTACGGTTCTCATGTTAGAGGTTTAAATAGATTACATCAATTTGATAAGGTAGAGATTGTTAGGATAGAACACCCTGATAATTCTTACAAAGCCCTAGACGGAATGGTAGAGCATATTAAAGGAATACTCAGAGAATTAAAATTACCTTATCGCATATTGCGTTTATGTGGGGGTGATACTGGTTTTACAGCTGCTCTTACTTTTGATTTTGAGGTGTTTTCTACAGCGCAAGACAGGTGGTTGGAAATTAGCTCTGCTTCAAATTTTGAAACTTTTCAAGCAAACAGATTGAAACTTCGTTTTAAAAACAAAGAAGGAAAAAATCAATTAGCTCACACTTTAAATGGAAGTTCACTTGCTTTGCCAAGGGTATTGGCAGGAATTCTTGAGAATTATCAAACAGAAGAGGGTATTCGAATACCTGAGGTTTTAGTTCCTTACACTGGCTTCTCCATAATTAATTAGCAATTACAGCTGTCATTAATCTCTTGTATTTATTCATTTCTAAAAGGGCCTTAAAATAATTACTTATTTGACCAGACCTCATGAACTCTATTGAGTTTTGTTTTGCTGTTTCGTGTTTGTTAGCTAGTTCATTCATTTTTGTTCTTATTTTGGGGTTATATCGTTGTTTTTTCTAACTCATCTAAAAATTTAATACACAAATTTAGGCACTCCATCATCACATAATACTTCTGTGGGTTGATTTGGCTGGGAACAATCACTAGATATTTGCCATTTTTGGTTAAAATCTTCTTGTGCTTGTTTATGAGCTTCTATTAATTCAATAAATAACTGAGTATCAATAAATACTGGATAGGCAATATACCCAACAAACCCTCCACAAGCTTTACTGCCGTAACCTATGAAAGTCCAATCTTCCGAGTTGTCACAACTAATAGTGTTTACCATACTTTCTATTTCAGTAAACATATCTTGTAAATCTTGAGCCGCCTGATCTTGGCTTAGCGTTTCATTGTCTTGACAAGATGTTAATGTTGTTAATAATAACACTAATAATACTTTTTTCATTTTGTTTATTTAATAATTAAGGATAAAAAATCATAAAAAATATTCCAAGAAGTGTGCCAAAATTTTAGAATTCGTTTTCAAAATAAAAAGTTTAATGAAATTTAACATTTGAGTTGATTATCTTTGATAGAGATGAAGCACCTTTTTCTCACATTAACATTCTTTGTGTCATATTTGGCTTACAGTCAAAATAATTCTTCTTTAGCTGAGAATTATTTCCGAGAAGGAGAATACAAAAAAGCAACTCAGCTATATGAATCACTAGAAAAGAACAATCCTTATAATACCAGGTACCTAAAACGTTTAATCACTTGTTACCAAGAGACAAATAATTATGAAAAAGCATCAGAGCTTCTTCAAAAAAAGCTGCTCAAAAACCCTTCTCAACACTACTTAAGAATAGAAATAGGATATAATTTTGATCAGCAAAAAAAACCAACATTAGCAAAAAAAGAATATGATTTTGCTATTGAGGCAATTGAATCAAACCCTAGTTTAGGAGGTATTATGGGAAGAATGTTCCAGCAAAACAATCTTTTAGACTATGCCTTAAAAGCATACTCAAAAGCATTGGTCTTTAATAAAGATGCTAGTTTTGAATACCAAATAGCTCAAATTTATGGTGAAAAAGGAGCATATCAAAAAATGTTTGACTCTTGCATGGAACTATTAGATAAAGATGAAAATTATCTCGGAGGAATTCAACGTTACATAAGTAGATATATTAGTGATAATGCCAATAACACAATCAATAATTCTTTAAAAAAATCAATTTTAAAAAAATCGATTAGCAATCCAAAAAATATTTGGAATGAATTATTAAGCTGGCTTTTTACAAAACAAAAACAATACGATAAAGCTTTCATTCAAGAAAAAGGGCTTTTTAATAGAGGCCTGGAAAATGTTGAAACAATTTTTAGATTAGGTAAAATAGCCTTTACTAACCAAGACTACAAAACTGCAAGAAATTGTTATTTATTCTTGCTAAAGAATACAAATTTTATTGAAGAAAAACTTACTGCTGAGTTATATCTTTTAAAAATTTCAGTAAAAAATGCAGATAAGAATAACCTTGTTTTGTTTGAAGAAAAACTAAAAGAATATGGGGTAAATAGAAACACATTAGATATTCAATTAGAATTTGCAGACTATTTAACTTTTGTAAACAATACTCCTCAAAAAGCCATAAGAGTGTTGGAAAAAGCATTAAGTTTTTCTTCCTCTAAGTTTAAAAAAGCAAGAATAAAATTAAAATTAGGAGAGGTACTTGTTTTTGTAGGAAAATTTAATGAAGCTCTTATATATTTTTCTCAAGTACAAACCAAACTTAAAAACCACCCTTTATCTCAAGAGGCGCGTTTTAAAGTGGCACAAACCTCCTATTTTAAAGGAGATTTTAAATGGGCAAAATCTCAATTAAAAATTTTAAAAAACGCTACAACTCAACTTACTGCAAATGATGCGGTTGATTTATTCTTACTAATTTCAGACAATGAGTCTAAAGATTCAATTCCTTCGGGGCTAGAAGACTTTGCAAAAGCAGAATTACTGGCTTATCAAAATAAAAATGCTGCGGCTATTATATTGTATGACAAATTATTAAAACAGTATCAAGGGCAATCTATAGAAGACGAAGCTTTATTTAGTCAGGCAAAACTTTTGGTTGCAGAACAACAATATGAAATGGCAGTCACAAACCTATTAAAAATAATTTCTATTGATCCTGAAGGAATTTTAACAGACAACTCCTATTATTTATTAGGCGAAATTTATAAAAACAACATAAAAGACTTTGAAAAAGCTTCTGAATACTATCAAAAAATTATCTTTGAAAAACCGTCGAGTATCTATTTAGTTGATGCAAGACAAAAATATAGAGAAATAAGAGGAGACAACATCGAATAAAAGCTTTCTCATAATCCTTTTTTATCTGAAAACAACCTATGTATATTTATAACGTTACAATGAATATAGATAAAAGCATTCACAAAGAATGGTTTTTATGGATTCATAGACACATACAAGATGTATTGGCGTCAGGCTCCTTTGTTTCTGCAAAACTTACACAGGTTTTGGTAGAAGAAGAGATGGGTGGAGTTACCTATTCTGTTCAATACACTGCAAACAACAAAGAAGATTTAAATGACTATTATACCAATACTGCACCAAAATTAAGAAATGAAAGTATGAGAAAATTTGCAGATAAAATGATCTCCTTTAGAACAGAGTTAAAGGTTGTCAAAGAATTTTTCCCAGCTAGCTCACATAATTAAATATGAAATTAAAAACACCATCTTCTAGACGCATAGTTGTTTGTGCGGGTGTCACGCTTCTTATCTCAGGAGGTTTTACAGGGTATTTGTATTGGGGTGTAGAGCCGCAAGATACAATTGGAGGTTTTTTGTGTGGACTAGGGGTAAGCCTCATATTACTTTCTAATGTTACGTTAAAAAAGAAATGACTGTAAGAGCAAAAAAACATCTAGGACAACACTTCTTAAATGATGAAGACACTGCAAAAAATATTGCAAATTCTTTGTCGGGGGTTGGATATAATGCTGTTCTAGAAATTGGTCCAGGAATGGGTGTTTTAACAAAGTATTTATTAGAAAGTGAGGCACAAATTAATGTTATAGAAATTGACAGGGATTCGGTTGCATACTTAAATAATGATTTTAAAAATGAACATGTAAACCTAGATACCTCAAATGCTAAATTTAAAATTATTGAAGGAGACTTTTTAAAACAAGATATCCCAATTTTTTTTAATAAAAAGCAAGTTGCTATTATCGGAAATTACCCCTACAATATATCTTCTCAAATTATATTTAAAGCCATTGAAAATCGAGAATATATTCCAGAATTATCTGGTATGTTTCAAAAAGAAGTTGCTAAAAGAATTGCAGAAAAGGAAGGAAGTAAGGTGTATGGAATTATTTCTGTATTAACTCAAGCTTTTTATGATGTAGAGTATTTGTTTACAGTTCCACCCTCCGTTTTTAATCCTCCGCCAAAAGTAGATTCTGGAGTTATAAGGCTTATTAGAAAAGAAGATTTTTCTCTGCCTGTAGATGAAAAGTTGTTTTTTAGAGTAGTAAAAACGGCTTTTAATCAACGAAGAAAAATGTTGAGAAGTAGTTTAAAGTCTTTCAAACTTTCGGATACCTTAAAAGAAGATACTATATTTGCGATGCGCCCAGAACAATTGTCTGTATCAGAGTTTATTAAACTTACGCATAAAATAGCAACTGATGTCATTTGAGATTACTACAGAATTTTTAGAAAAACTAACTTCTTACATAGAGGATTCTAAAAACAAGTCTATAATTAGCTTGTTTGAAGAAATGCACTATGCTGATGTTGCTGAAATTCTAGACGAACTGTCTTTTGACAAGGTAGTTTATATTATAAAACTTCTTGACAGCGAAAAAACTTCGGCTGTTTTAATGGAGTTAGACGAAGATATTCGAGAAAAAATACTTCAAAACCTTTCTGCTAAAGAAATTGCTGAAGAGGTTGAAGAGTTAGATTCTGATGATGCCGCTGATATTATAGGGGAACTTTCAGAAGAAAGGCAAGAGGCGGTAATGTCTCAAATTGAAGACGAAGTACATGTAAAGGAAATTGAGGAACTACTTACTTATGACGAAGATTCTGCTGGTGGATTAATGGCGAAAGAATTGGTAAAAGTAAATGAAAACTGGACTGTGCTCAAGTGTGTTAGGGAAATGCGTGCTCAAGCAGAAGAAGTTACAAGAGTTCACTCTATTTATGTGGTTGATGATGAAGACAAACTAAAAGGTCGTTTGTCTTTAAAAGACCTGCTAATTACCTCTACCAAAACAGCAATTTCTGAAGTTTATATTCCAAAAGTAGATTTTGTAAATGTTCATGATAACTTAGACGAAGTGTCTAACAAAATGAGAAAATATGATCTAGAGGCAATTCCGGTTGTAGATGATTCTGATGTTTTGTTAGGAAGAATTACCATTGATGATATTGTTGATGTAATTAAAGAAGAAGCGGATAAAGATTACCAGCTAGCCGCTGGTTTAACTCAAGATGTTGAAGCTGAT
>Ga0213868_10004748_pt1 | contig 12383 bp, 11 predicted proteins | sample PICome_9_FD_160087 | JGI IMG/M metagenome (GOLD analysis project Ga0213868, IMG submission 160087) | Coastal seawater microbial communities near Pivers Island, North Carolina, United States - PICO127 | ecosystem: Environmental > Aquatic > Marine > Coastal | place: USA: North Carolina...
CGGTCATGGGTATAAAAGCAGCTACTCTAGAAGAGGCTTTTATAGATGGTGCTACTGCACTAGTTATAAAAACAATGGCTAGTAATCCAAGGCGTATTTCTAAAATTGAAGTAGTATTTAACTTCCCAAAAAAATTGGAGGCTAAGACACAAAAAATACTGGAAAACACAGCTAACACATGTCCTGTTCATTACAGCCTGCATCCAGATATTGAAAAAGTGATTACCTACCACTGGGGTGATTTATAAATTTTAGAACATCGTTTTTAAGCAAATGGTAGTGTGTCTTTAATATTCTACTTTAATCTTTTAATAAACAAATAATTGTTTCCTATGGCCTCTGGATTTAAAAAACCGCTTTCTGCTCCAGAACATTTGGTGCGATTGGCAAACTACAAAATGCCCTTTGGAAAATATAAAAACCGTTATTTGGTAAATATTCCAGAGCCTTATTACGTGTGGTTTAAGCAAAAAGGATTCCCACCAGGTACTCTTGGAAACCTCTTACAAGAAATGTATGAAATAAAACTCAACGGCCTTGAAGATTTAATACGTCCCTTGATTAGAAAATAATTTTATTTTTTTATCATTTTACAAGCAACCATTTTATTAATCTTACATCTTTAAGAGGTACACCGTAAAAAAATTCATGTATTTAATAGCCAAATCTGTATCAAAGTGGTATCCAGAACTCTTTCTAATTGTATCTGTGATTATCTATTGGGCACTATCGGCAATCCTTGTTAATCCTGTTGCTATTTCACTTGTAGTGCTATTGGTAGCGCAACTTCGTTTTAAAAATAAAACATTTGGTGTTGCTTTGTCTTTTATTTTTATGTTGCTTAGTTTGTACATGATGCTGGCTATCTTTTCAGACATAGTGAATCTAGATTTTTTCTATCCTAGGGGTTTATTGATGCTTTGTTTTGGAGTGCTTTATTTAGGCGGCACCGCTTATTTTGCACTTATTTTGCTCAAAAAAAACAATAACACAATCAATGAGCGTTTGCCCATTGGTAATGATTAACAATTTTGTAAGATTTGTTTTTTAATAGCTTGTGCTTTACTCTTAAAAGTTTCCCTCCCTTTCTTTAAAAAAACTATGTAGATATGGGTTAAAATACCTAACTTTACATCCCGTATACAAACTAAGTTAAGGCCATTCATGAGTACTACAAAATATATCTTCGTTACGGGCGGGGTTTCTTCCTCTTTAGGGAAAGGAATCATTGCAGCATCTCTTGCAAAACTACTACAGGCAAGAGGATATCGAGTTACCATCCAAAAATTAGACCCCTACATTAACGTAGATCCTGGAACATTAAATCCCTATGAGCACGGTGAGTGTTATGTAACAGATGATGGCGCCGAGACAGATTTAGATCTAGGGCATTATGAGCGTTTTTTAAATGTTCCTACCTCACAGGCTAATAATGTTACTACAGGCAGAATTTACCAAAGCGTTATCCAAAAAGAACGTCGTGGTGAGTTTTTAGGAAAAACAGTTCAGGTAGTACCTCATATTACAAACGAAATAAAAGAGCGCATCCAGATTTTAGGGAAAAGCGGAGACTATGATATTGTTATAACAGAAATAGGAGGTACGGTAGGAGATATAGAATCATTACCATACATAGAATCTGTACGTCAATTAAAATGGGAGTTAGGCAATCAAAATTGCTTGGTCATTCATTTAACCCTCATCCCTTACCTTTCTGCAGCAGGTGAGTTGAAAACAAAACCCACGCAGCATTCTGTGAAAACTTTAATGGAGAGTGGTATACAGGCAGATATATTGGTTTGCAGAACCGAACACCACTTAAGTGAAGAGTTACGTCATAAACTAGCCTTGTTTTGTAATGTACATAAGGATGCAGTTATAGAGTCTATAGATGCATCTACTATTTATGATGTGCCAAATTTAATGTTAGAAGAGGGCTTAGATAAAGTAACCCTACAAAAATTAGGTTTAAAAGATACAGGAAGGCCACCTCTTACCGCTTGGAATGAATTTGTAAAAAGACACAAAAATCCAAAGGCACAAGTTACTATTGGTCTCATTGGAAAGTATGTAGAGCTTCAGGATAGTTATAAGTCTATCCTTGAGTCTTTTACTCATGCAGGTGCTGCCAATGAGGTGAAAGTAAAGGTAGCGTCTATACATTCAGAATTTTTGGACGCCTCTAATGTAGCTAGCCAAATGAAAGGGCTAGATGCTGTTTTAGTGGCTCCAGGTTTTGGAGAACGAGGTATAGAGGGCAAGGTTGAGGCCGTAAGGTATGCTAGAGAAAATAAACTGCCATTTTTGGGTATTTGTCTAGGTATGCAAATGGCCGTTATAGAATATAGCCGAAATGTCCTTGGACTAAAAGATGCAAATTCTACCGAGATGAATGAAAACACACCTTTTCCTGTTATTGATTTAATGGAGGCTCAAAAAACCATAACAGAAAAAGGAGGGACTATGCGTCTAGGCGCTTGGGCTTGTGAGCTTATGGATGATAGTATCGTAAAAGATGTGTATAGTGTTTCAAACATAGAAGAGAGACATCGCCACCGTTTTGAATACAACAACGGCTACAGAACTCAGTTAGAAGCTGCAGGTTTAAAAACAACAGGGATTAATCCTCAGACCAATTTGGTAGAGATTGTTGAGATAGAAGATCATCCTTGGTTTGTAGGAGTGCAATACCACCCAGAATACAAGAGCACTGTTGCCAACCCACATCCATTGTTTGTTAGTTTGGTCGGGGCTGCGCTTAACTATAGCAATAACAAGTAAGACAATTTGGCGCAAATAGTAGTTGGGCTAGATTATTGAAATAAAACTTACAGAGCAAGCTCTGAAATATTAAACAACCAAAACCAGTAACATTGGTTTTACTATTTCCGCAGAAAATTTAAAAGCGGAGCATCATTATGGAAGAAAAGAAATTTGACTTAAACTCGATTATAGGTTTTGTATTAATTGGAGCCATCTTTATTTGGATGTTGTATCTGCAACAACCTACCCAGGAAGAAATTGCTGCCCAAGAAGCAGAAATTGCTGCCCAAGCTAAGGCAGCTGCAGATATTGCTGCCTCTAGCGCTTCTCAAGAAGATATAACACTAAATGAAGCAACTCAGAGCATGGCCTCTGGAAGCGCCACAGACTCTGTAGGTATGCAAAAGCTTCAAAACAGGTTAGGGTCTTTTGCCTATTCTGCGACTCTTCCATCTGCAAGTGATGCAACAACTGTCATAGAAAACGATGTATTGTCTCTAACTATAAGCAACAAAGGAGGGTATGTAACACAGGCGCGTTTAAAGAAGCACACAACCTATGATTCTATACCAGTATACCTTATAAAAGACGGCAATGCAAGTTTAAATTTTCAGTTTTCTGCAGAAAATAGATTGTTAAACACACAGGATTTATATTTCGAGCCAAGCCTTTCTCTAAATGGAAACAACCAGGTATTAACCATGCGTCTTAAATCTTCAGACAATGCCTACCTAGAATACCGTTATGAGCTTATTGCGGGAGAATACATGACCAATTTTTCTATACAGTCTAAGGGCTTAGAAGGTGTTTTAAACACCAGCCAACCCATGTATTTGGATTGGAAACTAAAAGGGTACAGACACGCAAAAAGTATTAGTTATGAAAACAGATACTCTAGATTAACCTATGAGTATGAAAATGACAAACATTCTAAGCTATCTCCAACTGGAGAGGATCAAGATGTTGAGGTAGCTGTTAATTGGTTAAATTTCCGTCAGCATTTCTTTAGTTCTATGCTACTTACAGACACCTCTTTTAAAGAGGTAGCCTTCAGCTCTAGAGATCTTGTTGAGGATGAAACGGTAGATACTGTTTACACCAAACAATACGGGGCTAAAATATTAATTGAGCCAAAAGCTGGTGGGGTTGCTCAAAACATGAATATGTATTACGGCCCTACAGATTATCAAATATTTAAAAAGTATGACCGTAATCTAGATCAGGCAATGCCTCTTGGTTGGGGTATTTTTGGTATGATTAATAAGTTCGTTATTATCCCTTTGTTTGGCTTTTTGAGTGGTTTCTTGCCAGCTGGAATTGCTATTATTATGTTAACTATTTTGTTAAAATTGGCCTTGTCTCCAGTTCAATACAAGCAGTATCTAGCCCAAGCAAAAATGAAGGTGCTTAAGCCAGAGATTGACGCTATTAAAGAGCGTTTGGGCGATAATAAAATGAAAATACAACAAGAAACAATGAAGCTGCAAAACATTGCAGGTGCCAGTCCTCTCAAGGGCTGTTTGCCCGCCATATTGCAAATTCCTGTATTTTATGCCTTGTTTACTTTTTTCCCGACAGCCTTTGACCTTCGTCAAAAAAGTTTCTTATGGGCAGATGATTTATCTAGTTATGATACCATTTATCAATTCCCTGCAGGATTCTCTATTCCGTTTTATGGAGACCATGTAAGTTTATTTCCTATCCTAGCATCACTAGCTATTTTCTGGTACATGACCATGACCATGGGCCAAAACATGCAAGCTCAACAGCAGCCTGGTATGCCAAACATGAAGATACTAATGTACCTGTCTCCACTATTTATGTTGGTGTTCTTTAATAATTATGCCAGTGGATTATCACTGTACTACTTTGTGTCCAATTTAATTACTATTGGTATTATGTTAGTGATTAAAAACATGATTATTGATGAAGAAAAAATCAAGGCGCAAATTATCGTAAATAAAGCCAAGCCTAAGAAACAAAACAAGTTTCAAAAGAAAATGGCAACGATGATGGAGCAGGCAGAGGAGCAAAAAAAATTACAAAAAAAGAAGAAAAAATAACGGCTACCGGTTTACAACATTAGTTGTTATTAAAAGTAATAGAGTATAATGTATAACACAAAAAGCTTATATCTATGAGAAGGATTGTTGTATTTGTTTTTATATTTTGCTTTTCTGTAGGTGCTCTTTTTGCACAACAAATCAACCAAAAAGATGCCAATGGGCTGCGCCAAGGGCTCTGGAAAAAGCAGTACCCAGACTCTCAGCAGCTGCGCTACCAAGGTAGCTTTGTAGATGATAAGGAAGTGGGCACCTTTTCTTTTTACTGTGAAACCTGCGGAGAGCAACCCTTTTGTGTCAAAGAATTTTCTCCAAATGCTCCAACTCAGGTTCAGTATTATACAAAAAATGGAGATGTAGTTAGTAAAGGCGCTATGAGGGGTAAGCAGCGAATTGGTTTGTGGCTTATTTTTCATGAAAGCTCTCAAAAAGTAATGACTAGAGAGTTTTATGTGTCTGGTAAACTCCACGGAGAAATTACAACCTATTATCTTTCCGGAGAAATAATTGAAACAACCACATATCTCAATGGTCTTAAACAGGGAAAGAGTTCTTATTACGCCCCAGATGGTGTTAAATTAAAAGAGCTATCATACAAAAATGATTTGTTAGACGGTCCTGCGGCCTATTATTCTCACACTGGTAAGCTTACCATGAAGGGAGATTATAAAAATGGGATGCATCATGGTGTTTGGAATTATTATAAGGATGGAAGGTTTCTATTAAGTGAAACTTTTCCAAAGCCAGAAAATAAAAACTAGTAACAGATTGTAGGTAAAACATCCCTAGATATTTAAAAAAATAAAATGAAACGTGTTGTTGTTGGTCTTAGTGGGGGAGTAGACTCTAGTGTTGCTGCGTATCTTTTGAAACAGCAAGGCTATGAGGTTATTGGCCTTTTTATGAAAAACTGGCACGATGATTCTGTAACTATTAGTGAAGAGTGTCCTTGGTTAGAAGATAGCAATGATGCTATGTTAGTGGCTCAAAAATTAAACATACCTTTCCAAACAGTAGACTTAAGTGTGCAATACCAAGAGCGTATCGTTGACTATATGTTTAGAGAGTATAAAATGGGTAGAACTCCAAATCCAGATGTACTTTGTAATCGTGAAATAAAGTTTGACGTGTTTATGAAAATAGCCCTTGATTTGGGCGCAGATTATGTAGCAACAGGTCATTATTGTAGAAAGTCCACTCAAAGTATTGAAGGCAAAGATGTTTATAGTTTGTTATCTGGTAAAGATGCTAATAAAGATCAGAGCTATTTTTTATGTCAGCTTTCTCAGGGTCAATTGGCAAAAACATTGTTTCCTATTGGCGAAATACTAAAGCCAGATGTTCGTAAAATTGCAGCCCAGCAAGATTTAATAACCGCAGATAAAAGAGATTCTCAAGGTCTTTGTTTTATTGGAAAAGTTCGCTTGCCAGAATTTCTGCAACAACAATTAGCGCCCAAAAAAGGAGCTATAATTGAAGTATCCTTAGAAAACCAAAAATATAAAAATACACCTGCTAGCTTCACATCTGAGACACAAAGGCTACAACACTTGTCAACTAAAATAACTTACAGCATTGAAGATGGTAAAAAAGTTGGAACCCATCAAGGAGCACATTATTTCACAAATGGGCAGCGTAAGGGGCTTGCCGTTGGAGGCACCAAAGAACCATTGTTTGTCATAGCCACAGATGTGGATGAAAATGTTATATATACTGGGCAGGGTAAAGATCATCCTGGGTTATACCGTAGGGGCTTGTTTGTAAAACAAGATGAAATTCATTGGATACGGGAAGATCTAGCTCTCAACAATCGGGATACACTCTGTGTTATGGCCAGAATTAGATACAGGCAAAAGCTAGAAAAGGCAACGCTTTATAAAACAGCATTGGGTATGTATGTTATTTTTGACACTCTGCAGTCTGCCATTACTCAGGGCCAGTTTGTTGCCTGGTATGATGCAGACGAATGTTTGGGTAGTGGTGTTATTTCTTAAGTCAAATATATAGTATCTTTAAAAGACTTATTTCTGGTTTAAAAGGGTTATGATCAAATAATAAAAACATGCTATGAAAAAAACAGTATTACTTCTTTCTTTTTTGTTTTTTCAGGTTATTACTGCATACTCGCAAGAGGATGCCTTGGTTTTTTTTGAAGACAAAGAAAACGTAGAGGCGGCCCTAGAAAACCCTATTTCTATTCTAACTCAAAAAGCAATAGATAGAAAACTATTGCATAACACACCTATAGATTCAAGAGACGTGCCTGTTAATGAGGCCTATATAACAGCTATTAAAAACATCTTTGGTATTACTGTTTTTGCAAAATCAAAGTGGATGAACTGTGTGTATGTTAGGGGAGATTTGGAAAACCTTGAGACCCTTGAAGGGTTAGCCTTTGTTAGCCATGTAGAGTTTGCAGATAAGAGCTTAAATCTAGGTCCAATTATTGGTGGCGTAACAGAGGATAAGTTTTTCATAGAAAATCAAACCAAAAGTATTGTGTATGATTATGGCGCGGCTACCAATCAAGTAGAGATGATTGCAGCAAATTTTTTGCACCAGCAAGATTTTACGGGAACTGGTATTGATGTTGCTGTTTTGGACAGTGGCTTTCCTGGGGTATTAACAAATCCAGCCTTTGAAACGTTGAGAGATCAGGGAAGGCTATTAGGCACCTATAATTTTATAACAAGAGAGGAGTCTGCAGATACTTCAAGTTCTCACGGGTCAAAAACCTTTAGTGATATTGGAGGCTATTTAGAAAACGAATTTGTTGGCACCGCACCAGGCGCCTCCTTTTATCTCTATGTTACAGAAGATGTAACTCAAGAAAACCCAGTCGAGGAGGCTTGGTGGGTAGAAGCCCTAGAACGTGCAGATAGCCTTGGAGTTAGAATTGTTAATACTTCCTTAGGGTACCAAGACTATGACAACCCGGCCTACACCCACTCTTATGAAGATCTAGACGGCTTTACAACCATTGCTGCAAGGGGTGCCAATCATGCCTTTGATAAAGGAATGCTGTTATTAACCTCTGCCGGAAATGATGGCCAATCTTTTGGTTTTATTGCAACTCCTGCAGATGCTCCAGGATGCTTTAGTATTGGCGCTGTAGACCAAGAGGGAGTGTATGCTGGTTTTAGCTCTTTTGGCCCTAACAGCTCAGGACTTAGAAAACCAGATGTAATGGCGCAAGGTGTTTCTGCAGCTGTTGTAGATCAAAATGGCGCTGTAGATTTTAATAGCGGTACTTCTTTTAGTTCCCCAATTATGGCAGGAGCTATTGCTAGTTTATGGCAATCAAGACCAGAGGCTACCAATGCACAAATAATGCAAATAGTAAGAGCCTCGGCTCATTTGTTTGACAACCCAACAGATCTTATGGGGTACGGAATACCAAATTTCGAAATAGCCTATAATGCACTTCAAATTCTTGGAGCACAAACTGATTTTTTAGACATTCAGTTTGCCATGTATCCAAACCCTGCCCGAGATGTTATTTCTTTTAACATACCCTCTGGTATAGATAGCGCTGTGGTTAGTCTCTTTACAACTGCTGGGCAACAGGTGTTTTCTTCAGAAATCACACCACAACAAAACACCTTAGATATCTCCGCTATAGCACCAGGGATTTACATCACAAAGGTGATATCTGGTGGAACTAAAAATTCTTTTAAACTGATAAAAAAATAGTGGAAAATAGAATCACAAAACTTTTTAAAATCCAATACCCACTCATACAAGCAGGTATGATTTGGAATAGCGGTTGGAAACTAGCAAGCGCCGTGAGTAATGCGGGCGGCCTTGGTATTATTGGCGCAGGATCCATGTATCCAGATGTATTACAAGAACATATTACAAAATGTAAGGCGGCTACCTTAAAACCATTTGGGGTGAATGTGCCTATGTTGTATCCTAACATTGAAGAAATTATTGAAATCATTATTAAGGAAAAAATTCCTATCGTTTTTACATCAGCTGGAAATCCTAAAATCCATACTGCGCGTTTAAAACAGCACGGTATTACAGTGGTGCATGTTGTTAGTAGTGTGAAGTTTGCTTTAAAAGCACAAGATGCAGGAGTAGATGCTGTAGTTGCAGAAGGTTTTGAAGCAGGAGGCCACAATGGCCGTGATGAGACCACCACCTTTACCTTGTTGCCCATGGTCAAAGAACAGATACGTGTGCCACTAATAGCAGCCGGTGGTATTGCCAACGGTAGGGGTATGTTGGCTGCAATGATTTTAGGGGCAGATGGGGTGCAAATAGGAAGTAGGTTTGTAGCAAGTCAAGAGAGTAGCGCGCATCAAGCCTTTAAACAAGAAGTTGTTAAAGCAAAAGAAGGTGACACCCTTTTAACTTTAAAAGAACTTGCGCCTGTACGCCTTCTTAAAAACAAGTTTTTTGATCAAGTTATGGAGTTGTATAAAACAAATCCAAGCAAAGAACAACTCACCGAGCTTTTGGGCAGAGCAAGAGCAAAACGTGGTATGTTTGAGGGTGATCTGCAAGACGGTGAGCTAGAAATAGGTCAAGTAGCAGGGCTTATACATCAAATTAAGCCTGCTGCTGAAATTGTTAGTGAAATTATAGAAGAGTTCAATACATTAAACGCTTTGAGGGTTGTTATTTAATACCTTTTAGTAAAAGATCTTTTAGATTAATAAAACTCGTAGGATACTAGTATCTTTGAAAAAAACAGAACAGATGCCATTAAATAATAATGATATTTTTAAAAAATTACGTGTAGCTCATAAACTACGAGATGACGATATTGTAAAGATATTGGAGTTGGTTGATTTTAATGTTACCAAGAGTGAGTTAGGGGCTTTGTTTAGAAACGAAAACCACCCAAAATATGTTGAATGTGGTGACCAAATCCTACGTAATTTTTTAAACGGACTAATTGTTCATCTTCGAGGGCCTATGCCTAAGAAAACAGTAAAGCCTAAACCACAAAACTAGATGCGCTTAGCTCATTAATTTGGATGCTTATTTATAAGTCAAGCACATTTTAAAAAATTAGTGCAATCTGATAACATTTATTATTTTTGCATCACTTTTGAGGCAATGTATCATTGCCAAAATTTTTAGTAATTAAATAGATACCCTCTTCACGGGCATAAATATGAATTTACACGAATATCAAGGAAAAGAAGTATTAAATAGTTTTGGTGTTACTATCCAGCGTGGAATTGTAGCACACACACCTGAAGAAGCAGTAGCAGCAGCCAAAAAATTAACCCAAGAAACCGGAACGGGTTGGCATGTTATCAAAGCTCAGGTTCACGCCGGTGGACGTGGTAAAGGTGGTGGAGTAAAACTGGCCAAAAATCTTGATCAGGTAAGAAGTATTGCCAATGATATTATTGGTATGAACCTTATCACACCTCAAACCAGTGCAGAGGGTAAAAAAGTACATCAAGTACTTGTTGCCGAAGATGTGTATTACCCTGGTGATAGCGAGCCAGAAGAATATTATATAAGTGTGCTGTTAAATCGTGTAACAGGTAAAAATATGGTTATGTATTCTACAGAAGGTGGAATGGATATAGAAACTGTTGCTGAAGAAACACCACATTTAATTTTTCACGAGGAAATTGATCCTGCAACAGGATTACTTCCTTTTCAAGCTAGAAAGGTTGCTTTCAATCTTGGATTAAGTGGTATGGCTTTCAAGGAGATGACAAAGTTTGTCACTGCTCTTGTAAAAGCTTATGAGTCTAGTGATTCATCAATGTTTGAAATTAATCCAGTTTTAAAAACTAGTGATGATAAAATTATCGCCGTTGATGCTAAAGTGAGTATTGATGATAATGCTTTATTTCGTCATAAGGATGATGAGGCAATGCGTGATTTACGCGAAGAGAATCCTGTTGAGGTAGAAGCAAGAGCGGTAGGTTTAAACTATGTTGATCTTGACGGAAACGTTGGTTGTATGGTAAATGGTGCAGGACTTGCAATGGCTACCATGGATTTAATTAAACAAGCAGGTGGTGAGCCAGCAAACTTCTTAGATGTAGGAGGTACTGCAGATGCAGAGCGTGTTGAGGCTGCCTTTAACCTAATTTTAAAAGATCCAGCTGTAAAAGCAATTTTAGTAAATATATTTGGAGGTATCGTTAGGTGTGACCGTGTTGCACAAGGTATTGTAGATGCATACAGAAACATGGGTACCATTAAGGTACCAATTATTGTTCGTTTGCAAGGAACCAATGCAGATATAGCTAAAGAATTAATTGACAATAGTGGCCTGGATGTGCAAAGCGCAATTGAGTTTCAAGAAGCCGCAGATAAAGTACAAGCTGTTTTAGGATAATACTAGCTTATAAATTTATTAAAAGCCTTGGATCTATCCAGGGCTTTTTTATTTTAAGTATTTCTTCCTCTTCGCCTTCTTGGGCCGTCTTGTGAGGGTCTTTCTGTATTTCTTGGCACTTTTGCTAGAGGAGTTCTTTTCTCAAGCTCAGGGGCTTGAGGTGGCGTCTGTACAGCATATGAGTTGTTGTTTGAATCAGAGACCGCTTCTTGTAGTTCCTTAACCTCTTCTGGTGTTAAATCACGCCATGTACCAAGCTCAAGATTTCCTAGATTGATATTCATGATTCTAATACGCTTTAAAGTAAGGACTTCGTACTCAAGATACTCACACATTCTTCGTATTTGGCGGTTGAGCCCTTGAATAAGTATGATTTTAAAGGCAAACCTGCTAAGGCGTTCTACATGACAATTTTTGGTGGTAGTTTCTAGTTCTGCTATAGGTATACCGCTACTCATTCTTCTAATAAAATCATCGGTAACGGGTCTATCTGTGGTAACAATGTATTCTTTTTCGTGCTTATTTCCTGCTCTTAATATTTTATTTACAATATCTCCATCGTTGGTCATTAGAAGTAACCCTTCACTAGGTTTGTCTAGACGTCCTACATGAAAAATACGCTCTTTATGTCCAATAAAATCTACTACGTTTCCTTCAACCCTTTGATCTGTAGTACAGGTGATATCAACGGGTTTGTTTAAGGCAATGTATACTAAGTTTGTATTTTTCGTAATTAAATGCCCATCAACATGTATTAGATCACCAGGCATGGCCCTGTCTCCAAGACTAACAGCGCTGCCATTAAGTGTAACACGCCCCTGTTCTATATAAACATCTGCTTTACGTCTAGAGCAGTACCCACTATCACTAATGGCTTTATTGAGTCTTATAGAATCTGGATGATTTCCCATGGGGCAAAGATAGGTATACTTCTAGAAAAATTACTGTATTTTTTGTAGATGATAACTGCCGAAATTTTAAAAATATCAGCCACTTTTTAGTATTTTGCAGGTGTTAAAACCTCTCTTTTGAAAGATACATTTACTCATAAAGGCATGCGGAAAAAACTGGTGGAAACCCTTGAGAAAAAAGGGATTACTAACCCAGCTGTTTTGCAGGCTATAAATACCATCCCTAGACATTTGTTTATGGATAGTGGTTTTATAGATCATGCCTATGTAGATAAAGCATTCCCAATTGCTGCAGATCAAACCATATCTCAGCCCTATACCGTTGCA
>Ga0213868_10004749_pt1 | contig 12382 bp, 10 predicted proteins | sample PICome_9_FD_160087 | JGI IMG/M metagenome (GOLD analysis project Ga0213868, IMG submission 160087) | Coastal seawater microbial communities near Pivers Island, North Carolina, United States - PICO127 | ecosystem: Environmental > Aquatic > Marine > Coastal | place: USA: North Carolina...
AATGAACCAGCCTATACAGCCCATACGGCAAAGGTCGGAGCAGAGGTCTTTGGACTTAGCTACGAGGACTTCGCCAAACAAACGACAGACAACTTCGACCGCTTGTTCTGGAAGGCCAAACCATGAGCGACACACTCAGCTTTCGTATCCTTGGATGCGGATCATCTGGTGGCGTGCCGCGGTTGGGCGGTCAATGGGGGGCCTGTGATCCGGCCAACCCTAAAAACATGCGACTACGTTGTTCGCTTTTGATCACACGGCAAAGCGGTGACAAGATCACCCGCGTTTTGATCGACACGACCCCGGATATGCGCAGTCAATTGCTTGCAGCCGAGGTCGGCACGCTGGATGCGGTGGTCTATACGCACGGCCATGCGGATCACGTACACGGCATTGATGACCTGCGGATGATCGTCTTTAACATGCGTCAGCGCTTGCAAGTATGGGCCGATGGCGACACCAGCAACGACCTGCTGGGGCGCTTTGGATACGCTTTTGTGCAACCCAAGGGCTCTGCCTATCCGCCGATTTGTGAATTGAACGCTATTGATGGTGATATCACGGTCAGCGGCGCAGGTGGCGATATCACGCTGACACCGTTTGAAGTGGAACATGGGCGCATCGATGCTTTGGGCTTTCGGATTGGTGATGTGGCCTATCTGCCCGACGTTTCGACGATCCCTGACGCGGCATGGGAAACGTTGCAAAACCTCGACACGTGGATCGTTGATGCACTGCGCCGCGAGCCACACCCGACCCATTCTCATCTTGCCAATACACTGGAATGGATCGCACGCGTGTCCCCCCGCCAAGCGATCTTGACCAATATGCACAACGACCTCGATTACGCGACGGTTGCCGCTGAAACACCTGACCACATTCACCCCGCCTATGACGGCATGACCGTGACTGTCACACTCCCCTGATATTCTTCCGAGCCTAAATATCCCCGCCGGAGGCATCAAAGTCGCGGCAACGCCGCCTACGTCAAGGACCCGATAAATGGCCGCTCTCATCGACGTCATCCTGCCTGTCTTTTTGGTAATCGGCTTTGGCTATCTGGCTGTATGGAAAGGGTATTTCAGCGACGCAGGTGTCGATGGGTTGATGAAATTTACCCAGAATTTCGCCATTCCCTGTTTGCTGTTTCGTGCAATTTCGACGCTGGACTTGGGGCAGAACTTTGACTTGGCCCTGTTAGTTAGCTTTTACGCTGGCGCGTTGACGGGGTTCACCGCAGGCCTGCTGGGCGCGCGGTACATCTTTGGTCGCGACTGGGAAGACAGCGTTGCCATAGGTTTTTGCTGTCTGTTCTCAAATTCGTTGCTGCTGGGTCTGCCGATCACAGAGCGTGCCTATGGGCTTTCCGCGCTTGAAGCCAACTATGCGATTATCGCGATCCATTCGCCATTTTGCTATGCCGTCGGGATCACAGCGATGGAGATTGCACGCAATCGCGGCGCATCAGTGGTGGCATTGCCGGGCAAGGTGCTTAGGGCGATGTTCAATAATGCGTTGATCCTTGGCATCACCTTGGGTTTCATCGTCAACCTGGGCGGTATTCCTATGCCTGCGGTTTTGACCGACGCAATTGATTTGATGGTCCAAGCGGCTTTGCCGGCGGCATTGTTCGGCCTTGGCGGTGTGCTGTATCGCTACCGCCCAGAAGGCGACATGCGCACAATCATGTTTGTGGTGGCAATTTCGCTGGTTCTTCATCCTATGGTCGTTTGGGGCGTGGCCAAATCCAATGACCTTTCGGATGCAGCCTTGCGGTCAGCCATTATGACGGCGGCGATGGCGCCGGGGATCAATACCTATGTGTTTGCCAATATGTACGGCAAGGCAAAGCGGGTTGCGGCCTCGTCTGTTTTGATGGGCACGGGGCTGTCGATCTTTACGGTTTGGATCTGGCTGGCAGCGCTGCCTTAAACGCCTTCGACCAAAACTATCATGCTGGTGGCATTGTCGCGCCTGATTTGAGCAACCTCTTGATATTCCGGATCATTATAGAGCGCCTTGGCGCTCGCGTAGTCCGGGAATTCAAAAATGACATGACGGCTGAACGGCTCGCCTTCGACCTCTTGGGACACGCCACCGCGTACAATTGGCTTGCCACCGAAAGCCGCGATCAGAGGCGTGTCGCGGACAATATATTCCTGATAGGCCTCTGCGTTCGTAACCGTGATATGGCCGATGATGTAACCTTTGGGCATGGAATGCGTTCCTTTGGCAGCTTTGGATTGCAGTCAAATTGTCTTGGATATGGGCCAACCGCAAGTTTTACCTGCATTTTATTGGTCCAAAGCGTCTCCAATGGCGTACAGATATCGAATAGATAAATTACAACCAATCGGTAGAAGCAATTGCGCGCTAACCGGTACGCACGACCCCAAAATCGAATGGAGCCCTTAAAATGCGTTTGCTGACCCTCATTGTGATCGCGATCACCGCTTTCACTACCACAGTGCAGGCGCAACCGCGCGCAGCCGCAGTAGGCGTACAATCGGTTGATATGCGTGCTTTGGCCGAAACAGTTCCCGTGTTTGCCGAAGTGATCACTGCACGCAATGGCAACATTGCAGGACGTGTGGCAGGCAACGTAGATGTCGTGGCCGTTTTGGCGGGTACACGGGTCGCAGCCGGCGATCTTTTGGTTGAACTTAACGCTGACTTACTGACCATTCAGGTCGCCCAATCTCAAGCGCAATTGGCCGAAGCCGAAGCAGGCATAGATACTGCGCGCGCGCGCGTTGATCGAGCCAGAATTGCACTGGAACGGATCGAGGCATTGCGCGGCGGCACTGCGTTTAGCCAAGGCCGTTTTGATGACACGCGTGCCGATTTCCTTGAGGCCGAGGCACTGTTTGCAGAAGCACAAGCACGTGCCAAAAGTGCAGAGGCCCGCGCAACTGAAACCCAATACCAGCTAGAACGCAGCGAAATTCGCGCACCATTCTCTGGTGTTGTGCTTGAGGTATACACTATCCCCGGCGCATTTATCCAAGCAGGTACACCCGTTGTAAGGCTGTTGGATACCGATGCGTTTGAAGTGCAGGCAAACGTCCCATCGCGCTATACGGCATTCCTGGAACCCGGTCAGTTGGTACAGGCCAGCACTGAAACCGGCACGTTGATGACATTGGAATTGCGCGCGATCTTACCGGTCGAAGATCCATCAACCCGCACCCGTGCTGTTCTTTTTGCAGCGCCTGATCTGACTACAATGGGGGGTGCAGCGGTGGGTCAGTCGTTGAACGTGGAAATCCCCGTCGGCGCGGCGCGTGACGTGCTGTCTGTGCCCAAGGATGCGTTGGTTCAGGCGCGCGGCGGATGGACCGTGTTTGTTGCCGCAGACGATCAGGCGCAGCCACGCACTGTGACTTTGGGCGTGCCGCTTGGCGATCGCTACGAAGTACTTGATGGCCTCGCGCCCGGTGATCTGGTCGTTGTGCGCGGCAATGAACGCTTGCGGCCTGGTCAGGACATTGCCCCCACCATTCTGGAGACCAACTAATGGACTTCATTCGCTATTCGATTGAACGCCCCGTTGCGGTGATTGCGGCGGTCTTGATGGCCGTTCTTTTCGGTGTTTTGGCGCTAACCCAAATCCCGATCCAATTGGCCCCTGACGTGCGCAAGCCCATCGTGGTTATTTCAACTAGCTGGCCGGGTGCAGCCCCTTCAGAAGTTGAACGCGAAATCGTAAATCCGCAGGAAGAAACCTTGCGCGGTCTGGACGGGCTAGAGATTATGACGTCCCGTTCGCGCAGCGGGCAGGGCGAAGTTACGCTTGAGTTTGCGATTGGCACCGACATGACCCAGTCATTGTTGTTGGTTTCAAACCGCCTTGACCGCGTGGGCGGCTATCCTGCCGAAGCGAACGAGCCGACACTAAATACATCCGGCGCTGATGACAGTCCGATTGCTTGGGTTTTGATCACTGCCGCCGAAGGGAACACGGCGTTCATTCCAACTTACGGTGATTTCCTTGAAGATATCGTAAAGGACCGCGTTGAACGCATCGCCGGGGTCGCCGCGGTGAACGTCTTCGGTGGTGTCGGTCAAGAACTTCAAGTTGTCGTTGATCCGCAGCGATTGTCGCGGTTTGGTCTGACCGTGCCAGAAGTGGTTCAGCGGCTTCGTGCCGAAAATATCTCGATCTCGGCGGGTGACGTAGACGAAGGCAAGCGCCGCTATATTGTGCGCACCGAAAGCAACCTGAACACAGCCGAAGCCATCGGCAACGTGGTTCTGCGTTCCGACGCATCCAATGGTGGCACGGGACGTGTGCGGGTCAGCGATGTCGCCGATATTGCATTTGCCTACAAAGAACCAACCGCACGGCTACGTTTTAAGGGGCAGCCCGGACTTGCCTTTAACGTGGTCCGCGAGGCGGGCGCGAACGTCATCACAGTTATGGAGGAATTCCGAACCGTTCTGGACGAGCTGCAGGTCGGTCCGGTGGCTGCTCAAGGCCTTGTGATGGAACAAGTCTATGACGAAACGATCTATATCGAAGGTGCGATCAGTCTGGTCACGCAGAACATCTATATCGGTGGCGCACTTGCCGCGCTGATCTTGATGCTATTTCTGCGTTCACCGCGTGCGGTCGTGATTGTATCTCTGTCTATTCCGGTGTCCATCGTGGCAACCTTTGTGGTCATGGCTGCAACCGGGCGGACGCTGAACGTAATCTCGCTTGCGGGCATTGCCTTTGCGGTCGGCATGATCGTGGACGCAGCGATTGTCGTTTTGGAAAACATATACCGGCTGCGCGAACGGGGTTATTCGCGACGCGAGGCGGCATATCTGGGTGCAAAGCAGGTTTGGGGTGCGATCCTTGTATCTGCATTAACGACGGTTCTGGTCTTTGTGCCGATCTTGATTGTGCAACTGGAAGCAGGTCAGTTGTTCCGCGACATCGCGGTCGCTATTTCGGTTTCGGTCCTGTTATCTTTGGTTGTGGCGGTCACTGTGATCCCCGCACTTGCGAGCCGTTTGTTGCGCAAAGACGACAAAAAGCCGATGCGGATTTGGGGCTTGGATCATCTCGCGTCCGGTTTCCGCGCGATGGTCATGGCATATGTGCGGATGACTGTACGCTACCGGACGATCGGTATCGTTATGGTTGCCACGATCGCGGGCGGCGCTGCTGTCGCAAGTTGGACGTTCCTGCCCAAGCTGGAATACCTGCCAGAGGGCAACCGCAATCTGGTCTTTGGCCTGATTATTCCTCCCCCCGGTTATAACCTGGAGACAACAGAAACCATCGCACAACGTATCGAGGCAGTGGCCCAACCATTATGGGAAGCCGCACCTGCGTTGCAGACCGAAGATGGGACGCCGACAATCGATAGTTTCTTTTTCGTGGCAACACCCGGAAACTCGTTTGTGGGGGCAGGGGCTGTCGATAGCCAACGCGCGGGCGACCTGATCCCCGTGCTAAGCCGTCCGATCTTTGCAGAACCAGGCACTTTCGGGTTTATGACCCAGCCGTCGCTGTTCGGGCGCGGTGTGGGTGGCGGGCGCGCGATTGAATTGAACGTCTCGGGGCAAGATCTTGACGATATCCTTGGTGTCGCTGGCCGTGCGGCCGGAATTTTGGCCGGACTTCTGCCGCGTAGCGAGGGTCATCAATTCCGCCCTATTCCGGGTCTGGAATTGGGCGCTCCTGAAATCCGGTTGATCCCTGATCGGCTGCGGTTGGCTGATGCGGGGCTTGATAGCTCTGGTTTGGCTGCAACTGTGGATGCGTTTAATGACGGTCTACGCGTTGCTGAAATTACTGTCGGGTCAGAGCGTATTGATTTGGTGCTAAAGGGCGATCCAAATCTGAACGGGACGGCGCGCACGCAAGATGTCGGTAATTATCCGGTTGTCACGCCGGGTGGGCAGATCGTGCCTGTGTCCGCATTGGCCGACGTTGTTCTTACCGCAGGGCCGACCGAAATCCGCCACCGCGAACGACTGCGTACTGTGACGCTCGAGGTGCGACCAGCAGACAACTTGCCGTTAGAACAAGCGGTTGAACTGCTTGAAACGCAAGTTGTCGCGGTGCTGCAAGAACAAGGCATACCGGGCGACATCCGGCTCAGCGTGTCGGGGACGGCTGACCAGCTAAGCCAGACGTGGTCGGCGATCCAGATCAACCTGATCGTGGCATTGATCATCGTGTTCCTTGTCATGGCGATCTTGTTTGAAAGCTTTGTGTTACCGCTGGTGATCTTGATTGCGGTGCCCATTGCGGCGGCGGGTGGTGTGGGCGGTTTGGCCGTGCTGAACCTGTTCCAGGTGCAGCCAATGGATATGCTGACGCTACTTGGCTTCGTGATCTTGGTCGGCATCGTGGTGAACAATGCGATCTTGATCGTGCACCAGACGCTGTACCATCTGCGCGAAGAAGGCATGGAACCCATTGCTGCCATCGAAGAGGCGACGCGCAATCGGATTCGCCCGATTTTCATGTCTACACTGACCAGTGTGATGGGCATGCTGCCATTGGTAATCTTTCCCGGTGAAGGCTCAGAGCTATACCGTGGTTTGGGTGCGGTTGTTGTTGGCGGCTTGTCGATGTCAGCATTCCTGACGCTACTGACGGTGCCGCCTCTGTTGCGGCTGTGCATTCGCACGCCGGAGCCGCGGACAGAGACAATGCCAATCGCCGCACCAGCCGAGTAATTTATCCCGCTCGGGCTGATGCACACATCAGTCCGGACGATTCTACTTCCCATAAAATAACTTCAAACCTTATATGCGAATGGTTCTCATTTACATTTACACATGCGAATAATTCGCATAAGCAGATTCCATATTGACTCCCGATACCCGAAAGGACACTGGATTAATGATGAAAAACACGTTTGTCGGCGCTGTCTGCGCGATGCTTTTGTCCACCACAGCCTTTGCGGATGACCGCTTTAAGACCGTGACAACGTTTACTGTGATCGCCGACATGGCCCAGAACGTGGCGGGTGACGCGGCGATCGTGGAAAGCATCACCAAAGCAGGGGCCGAAATTCACGGCTATCAGCCAACACCGCGTGATATCATCCGCGCGCAAGATGCTGATTTGATCTTGTGGAATGGCTTGAATTTGGAACTGTGGTTTGAACAGTTTTTTGGAAACCTTTCCGATGTGCCAAGTGCGACGCTCTCGGACGGCATTGTCCCGATGAGCATTTCATCCGGCGAATACGACGGCAAACCAAACCCGCATGCGTGGATGGGCCTTGAGAACGCGCTGATCTATGTCGACAACATTCGCGATGCCTTTGTCGAACATGACCCTGACAATGCTGACATCTACCGCGCAAATGCCGCCGCCTACAAAGACCAGATCACCGCGACAATCGCGCCATTGCGCGCAGCTATCCAAGCGGTCCCCGAAGACCAGCGCTGGTTGGTCACCTGCGAAGGCGCGTTCAGCTATCTGGCGCGTGATTTCGGGATGCAGGAGCTTTATCTTTGGCCGATCAATGCAGACGCGCAAGGCACGCCACAGCAGGTGCGACGCGTCATTGATACCATCCGTGAAAACGATATTCCGGCAGTCTTTTGTGAAAGTACGGTAAGCCAAGCGCCCGCTGAACAGGTCGCACGCGAGACGGACGCAGAATACAAAGGCATGCTTTTCGTCGACAGCCTGACAGAGGCGGATGGCCCCGTGCCGACCTACCTTGATCTGTTGCGTGTCACATCTGAAGCCATCGCTGCAGGCTTGACTGAATGACCCCAATTCCCGGCATCATCTCGCACAATGTAACGGTTACCTACCGCAACGGACATACCGCATTACATAACGCGAGCTTTGAAATCCCCAAAGGGACGATCACGGCCCTCGTTGGGGTCAATGGTGCCGGGAAGTCCACACTTTTCAAGGCAATCATGGGCTTTGTACCCGCCGCACGCGGCGAGATTTCGATCCTTGGCATGCCAGTGGCAGAGGCCTTGTCGAAAAATATCGTGGCCTATGTGCCGCAATCCGAAGAGGTCGATTGGACCTTCCCCGTGCTGGTCGAAGATGTGGTGATGATGGGCCGCTATGGTCATATGGGGTTCTTTCGCAGACCCAAGGCCGTCGATCATGCGGCTGTGACAGATGCGTTGGCCCGTGTGAACATGTCCGAATTTCGCGACCGTCAGATTGGCGAACTGTCAGGTGGGCAGCGCAAGCGCGTCTTTTTGGCCCGTGCATTGGCGCAAGAAGGGCAAGTGATCTTGCTGGACGAGCCCTTTACGGGTGTCGACGTAAAAACCGAAGACGCGATTGTCGCCCTTCTGCGTGACTTGCGTGACGAGGGGCGTGTGATCTTGGTGTCCACCCATAACCTTGGTTCGGTGCCGGAATTTTGCGACCGGACGATCCTCGTCAAGCAAACCGTACTGGCCTACGGGTTAACCGAAGATACGTTTACACGCGAAAATCTGGAATTGGCGTTTGGCGGTGTCTTGCGTCACTTCGTCTTGGGTGGGTCTGACCTGCACGACGACGACGATAGCCGCCAGATCCGCGTCATCACGGATGATGAACGTCCGTTTGTGGTTTACGGCGAAGACCGCAAGAAAAAGACACCCAAGAGCGAGAAAGAGCCAAGCTGATGCAAGTGCTGCTAGAGCCATTCAGCTATAGCTACATGTTCAACGCGATGTGGGTCAGCGCGTTGGTCGGCGGCGTGTGCGCTTTTTTGTCGGCTTATTTGATGCTGAAAGGCTGGTCGCTAATCGGCGATGCACTCAGCCACTCCATCGTGCCGGGTGTGGCTGGGGCCTACATGCTGGGGTTGCCGTTTGCTTTGGGTGCTTTTGCCGCTGGCGGATTGGCGGCGGGGGCGATGCTGTTTTTGAACCAACGCTCAGGTCTGAAAGAGGACACGATCATCGGTTTGATCTTTACGTCGTTCTTTGGGCTGGGCCTTTTCATGGTGTCGCTATCACCCACATCCGTGAGCGTGCAAACAATCACAATGGGCAATATCCTTGCCATCACGCCAAGCGATACGCTGCAGCTGGCCATTATCGGATTCGTGACCTTGGCGGTGTTGTTGGCCAAGTGGAAAGACCTGATGGTCACTTTTTTCGATGAAAGCCATGCACGTTCTATCGGGTTGCGCCCTGACATCTTGCGCGTTGTTTTCTTTACACTTTTGTCTGCATCCTGCGTCGCGGCCTTGCAAACTGTTGGGGCGTTCCTGGTGATCGCAATGGTGGTCACGCCAGGGGCAACTGCGTATTTACTGACCGATCGCTTCCCGCGGCTTTTGGTTTTGAGCGTATCAATTGGCGCGACAACCAGCTTTGTCGGTGCGTATCTTAGCTTTTTTGCGGACGGTGCAACTGGCGGGATAATCGTGAGTTTGCAGACAATAATCTTCCTGCTGGCGTTCTTCTTTGCGCCTAAACATGGCTATGTCGCGGCCCGTAAACGTGCAGCACATGCATTGAGGGACGCATGATGGACAGCCTGTTATTTCCGTTTCAATTCGCCTTCATGAACAATGCCTTTTTGATGATGGCGATCATTGCTGTGCCAACGAGTTTGCTGTCGTGCTTCTTGGTGCTCAAAGGTTGGTCGCTTATGGGCGACGCGATCAGCCAGGCTGTTTTACCGGGGATTGTGCTGGCATATCTGTTGAATATCCCGCTTATCATCGGAGCGTTCGTGGCGGGCATGTTTTGCGCGTTGAGCACTGGATTTCTGGCCAATAATAGCCGCGTAAAACAAGACACGATTATGGGGATCGTCTTTTCTGGAATGTTCGGGTTCGGTTTGGTTCTCTACACCAAAATCTCGACCGAGATGCATCTTGATCATATTCTGTTTGGCAACATGCTTGGCGTCAGCGCGCAGGATCTCTGGACCGCTGGCGGGATTGCCGCTTTGGTGGCCACGATCATTATCGCCAAGCGGCAGGATTTCATGCTTCACGCCTTTGATCCGGTCCAAGCACAGGCCGTCGGATTGCGCGTCGGTTGGCTGCATTACGGGCTGCTATCGCTGATTTCGTTGACGATTGTGGCGACGTTGGCTGCGGTCGGAATCATCCTTGCCATTGGGCTTTTGATCGCGCCGGGTGCGATTGCGTTTCTGGTGACAAAACGTTTCGCGATCATGCTGCCTGTGGCAGTTGGGGTGACCATGGTGTCGGGTTTCTTGGGCGTTTACATCAGCTTTTTCATCGACAGCGCACCTGCGCCTACGGTCATTCTGGTGCTAACCGCGATCTTTATCGCCGCTTTCATTCGCGCCAATCGCAAGATGCGTCAGGCAGGACCTGACGCAGCCGCGATGAACGGCTAGCCAGTCTGCAATTAATCGCCGTCAGCCACGCCCATTGCCCGAATACGCGCACGACGCGCGCGGTAGCTGGGCAGCACGATCAGGAAGGCCGCAAGGATCAGCAACCCCAAGGTCATTGGGCGTTCAACCACAAATCCAATCCCGTCATAAAGGTTCATGGAACGCGAAAAGTTGTTTTCCAGCATTGGCCCAAGAATGAACCCGATTAGCAATGGTGCCAGCGGATAATCCGCAAAGCGCAAGATGGTCGCAGCAACACCAAGGCCCACGAGCAACAGCAATTCGGTCGCGTTGTTCTGCCCGATATAGGCACCCATCATCGTAAAGAACAAAATGAACGGGATCAGGAAGGTGCGGGGGACCAGCAGCACTTTGGCGATATAAGGGATCAGCGGCAGGTTCAGGATAAGCAGAACCAAATTGCCCAGATACATCGAGATAATGACCGCCCAGAAAATCTCTGGCTCGTCGATCATCAGGCGCGGGCCTGGCTGGACGTTCAACGCGATCAACGCACCCAGCAAAATCGCGGTAGTACCAGAGCCGGGGATGCCAAGTGTCAGCAACGGCACAAACGATCCAGTGCAGGCGGCGTTATTGGCGCTTTCGGGGGCGGCAAGACCTTTCAGGCTGCCTTTGCCGAACTGTTCTTGCTCTTCTTTTGTCGCGATGTTGCGTTCAACTGCGTACCCGAGGAAGGACGCAATCGTGGCGCCAGCACCTGGTAGGACGCCGATCAGAAACCCTTGGATCGATTGCCGTCCGATTACGGGGGCAATCTGGCGGGCCTCTGCGCGGGTGATCCGCAGGTCTTTGATCTCGTTGTTGCCGTCTTCGGTTTTGGACCGCGACGGGTCAAGCACAAGGTAGAGCGCCTCTGGCAGCGCAAACATCGCCATAGCCAGTGTGATAAAGCCAAGACCAGACTGCAGGTCCATGATGCCAAACGTAAAGCGCGGCATGTTGAACAGCACGCCTTCGCCGATGGTTGCCAGCATAAGACCGGCAAATGTCATCAACAGCGCTTTGGCTACTTGGCCCGTCCCTGCAAAGGCGGCAATGGCTGACAGGCCAACCACCATCAGCGCAAAGTACTCTGGCGAGCCGAACAGTAGAGCCACAGAAGACAGGGCAGGCGCAAAAATCATCAACAAGATTGCGCCGATTGTGCCACCCGCAAATGAGGAAATCGCAGCAACCGTCAGTGCCTTACCTGCTTTGCCTTGGCGGGCCAACGGATAGCCGTCAAAGCTGGAGGCGACGGTCGATGCCACACCGGGTGCATTGATCAGAATAGATGAGGTCGAGCCGCCAAAGATCGCGCCGTAGTAGACGCCTGCAAGCAGGATGAGGGCGGCGGATGGATCGCCGATGGAAATGGCGACGGGGATCATGATGGCGATAATCGACATTGGCCCCAGTCCGGGCAGCATGCCGATGAACGTGCCGATCAAACAGCCACCGATCACCATCAAAATGTTTGTGAAAGAAAAGGCCGTTGCGAGGCCGATCATCAGTCCTTCAAGCATCGATCAAACCCCTAAGAAGAATGGCCATGGGCGCAGGAATATCCCCAGCACCTCTTGAACCAGATACCAAATGCTAAAGGCAGCAATCAGTGCGACAGGGATCAAGATGTGCAGACGACGTTCGCCCAGCAAAACCGATCCAATGACCAAGAACCCGACCGTAGACCCAAGAAAGCCTAGCGGACGCAAAAGCAATGCATATGCCACCATGAGGCCCAACAAGATGACGGCTTGACCGACTTTGTAGTCCTGCAAACGGCGGTAATTAATCTCGCCCGCTTTGATCTGGCCGTCGCCTTTTTCAAAGCCGAAGATAATCAGCAATGCGGCGACAATGCCCATGACAGATAGAACTTTGGGGAAGGTCGATGGCCATATCGGATCGCGGCGCATAAATGGCGCCAGCATATCGTCCATGGTAAAAAATGCGGTGTAGGCATAGCCCGTGCACATGATCAGAATAATCAATGCAATCCAGCGATCTAGCGCCATCGTCGTGTCCCCCCGACTAGAGTAATGTGCGGCAGGCAAATGCCCGCCGCACACGAAGGTT
>Ga0213868_10004752_pt1 | contig 12378 bp, 13 predicted proteins | sample PICome_9_FD_160087 | JGI IMG/M metagenome (GOLD analysis project Ga0213868, IMG submission 160087) | Coastal seawater microbial communities near Pivers Island, North Carolina, United States - PICO127 | ecosystem: Environmental > Aquatic > Marine > Coastal | place: USA: North Carolina...
AAACTCAATTAAATTCTCATCTAAAAAAAATAAAAAATAAAGAAAATTATTTAATACAAGAACAAGCCGAAGGTAAGGTATATAGAGTTACAGTTTTTAATAATAAAGTACTTTATATTTATCATCGGGTACCTCCAATATTGGAAGGAGATGGAAAAAGAACAATAGCGGAGTTGATTCAATTAAAAAAAGAAGAAATTAAAAAAATAAATAAATATACCACATTAGATGTTTCTCAATCTTTAATCGAAAAACAAGGATATCAATTTGACGATATTTTACCAAAATATGAAAAAATAAAAATTACCAATTTATTAAATTCAAATAAGGGAACAACTGAATTAAAAATGATCCCTATTACCCAGTTACATCCTTTGAATCATAAGATGTTTTGTAATATTACCAAACATTTAAAGATGAATATTATTGGGTTTGATTACATTTCTCCTAGCATTCAAATTCCCTTTACTAAAGCAGGAAATATTTTAGAAATGAATAGTAGGCCTGACTTAAGTCCTTTAAATCAACCCAATAGCGATAAACTCGTAAGAACATTTATATCTGATTTGAAAGAAGTGATGGAGAGAAATTAATAAATAAATAGGCAATAAGGATTCCTACTAAAGAACCAATTAATAATTGAAAAGCAGAATGACATAAACTTGAATAGCGTTGATATAAGGTAGCAATCCATAAGGAGAGAACTAAAAGATAGATCCAAGTTAGAGGAAAATAATACATTAATAAAACTCCACTAAAGAAAACCGATTGAGCATGTCCAGAGGGCATTCCATAAATATTAAACCACCATTTGTCACAATTTTTTAAAGAAGGTCTAGGTTGCTGAATTCCAATTTTTAATAAAATATTAATTATGGTATTAAATATTGAAAAAACAATATATAAGATACTAAATGAAAACGGTTTATAAAGTAAAAATAAAATGATACTTGTTAAAAATAATAAGAATGGACCATAATATCCAAGCATTATATATTTAATATTGATATAAATGTGTACTAACAATTGTAAAAGACCAGTCAGCTCCATTTAAATTTAATACATTCCCTTTGTCATCTAATAATTTAATTTTCATTCTTTCGATATTTACTGGTCCAAAATAAATACGAATATTTGTTTCTAGTTGCATGGGGGCAATTAATAATCTTGAGTTTAGATTATCAGTATTTACAGGAAGAATAGCTAGTATATTATTCATGGTAGGTGAATTAAAATAATCTTTGGTTAATTTTTGTCTATTCTGAATAATTTGATTTATTGAATATTGTTGCTTTCTGGTAATTTGGCGGGGGTTCCCTTGCTGGACTACCGGGACAGGTTTCTTTTCAATGGATACACAATCATTATATGACAAATCAAAATTACGATTTTTTGTTAAGTAGGGAAGAGTAATTTGAGAACTTCTGTTTTCTATTCCAATAATTCCTTTATCATGTACATTATTATTGAAATCATCAAGGACCATATATATATATTTTGTTCCAGTAATATCAATTAATGATTCGGATTCATAATAATAAATTCCTTCAACTAGATCAGTAGCAACTTCACTGTAATATTCTGAATTTCTAAAACCCAATATCCAACCTAAATTATAATTTTTTTTTCCGTTAGAAGAACTTAATACTCCTTCTTCCTTATAAAAATAAAGGATGTCATTTGATTTAAGACCTATAGTTACCTTTTGATTAATATGATCAAATGTAATGTTATAGGAAGGATCGGCAAGGGTTAATTGAGTTTGGATAGCATCAATTATTTCTATTTTAGAATAATTTCCACTTTTAATACTAATTATTGTATCATTAATTGCAAATGTATTTGTTCCATATGCATCATCGATTGCGTACCAACTTAGTGGAATATTTACTGAAACTAATTGAAGTCGTAGTACCTTGTCTAGTCTTTCATTTAAGTCAAAAGTAAAATTAGAACTACTATACGAACTTAAATGTTGAGAAGTCAAGTCCCGGTAACGAAAATTATCTCCTTCACTATTTGCATTTAATCTATAAGCGGTATCAATATTAATAAATCGTGTATAGGTATTGGTAATATTTGGATTTAGTTGTCCTTGAGCAACAGGAACAGGAAAAGTTTCATTTACACCAAGACGGTCATCTTTCATTGGAAAATGATTATTATCAAATACATCAATAGTTTGTTTTCTATTAGTGTTTTTATTATACTGAATAGGATTATTACCTTGAGGAATATTTTGGTCTTGAAACCAAACATCTACTAAATCCTTTGTTTCTTCTTCTCCTGTTTTATTGTTAACAACAGTGACAGTTTGAGTATCGGGAAGATTTTCAAGTAACTTTTCTTGAGCTTCTTTAAAAAAACTTGAAAGTTCAGGTTTATTTTCATTTTCAAATTTTTCAATAAAATAATTGGTTTTCTTAAGAATACTTTCTTCGTTTGGAACAACTATCTCAAGAATTTGTATCAGTTCGTTAGGGCTATATTCTTCTATATTATAATTTATATGATCTGCTTCCCATTCTTCATATAATTCCATGTATAAATATATTCTATATATTTATATATGTTTAAAGTTGAAGATAAAACAATAGCAATTTTAGTATTTATTTTAATTATATCTGGAAATTATATTGGACAATTGTTTCCATGCAATGTGCAAGCTGTTTTAAGTGAAAGTATGATAATGAAACATGTATTTGGATTTTTAACTTTGTTCTTTTTTGTGTTATTAACTCTTCCTAATTTTACAGTAACCGAAGGTACTCAGACTTCTCTCATTCTTTATTTTATATTTTTAATTTTTTCCAAAACTCATTATGTGTTTTGGTTTTTAACAGTATTTATTTTTTCTATTGTTTATTTTATTTATTTGTATAAGAGAGAATTAAAAGACGACGATCCATTTAAATCCCAATTAAATCGACTCAATACTTATTTATCTTACCTAGGAGCATTAGTTGGAATAATTGGATTTTTGGTATATATGGGAATGAAAAAAAATGAATACGGAAAAAATTTTAAGTATATGCAGTTTTTATTAGGAAAACCTGATTGTAAGGGTAAATCACCTAAATTGTCTTTAACCAAGGCTCTTTTAATGTCCTTTTCATAAAAATATTTTTTATATTTCTATTTATTATAAATGCCTGGTCTCCGAAATTCTAATTTTAGCGCGATCGGATCAGTTCGTGTCCTTACCAGTTCAAAGAAACCTGAATTTAAATTAGACAATCCAAATTGGAGTATAACAGCAAAGCCAATTATTAAACATCATAGCAAACATAGTAAGTCTGTAAAATCAAAAGGAGGAACTAAAAAGATGCGTAAAACAAAACGCAGAAAAAATAAAAATAAAACAAGGAAGAAAAAAAAGTAAATTTATAATTCTAATTTTGACTTGGACTTTTTTTTTAGTCCATGTCCAAAACAACACAACCCCAAAAGAATTGATTTAAAAACATGCTAAGAGGGTAAATCAAATTAACAACATGACCGAATTTGAGATTGCAAACATTCTTGATGAAAATCCAACCTATGAGGAATTCCTAGCGTCTGCTGAGGACCTCTCAGGAAATAACCCTAGATTCATGACAACAAAACATCCTAATTTAATTCGTTTGGCAAAGGCGATAATTCTAGAGGAAGTTAATCCAGAATCTCATGCAGTTTGGAAACTAAAAGAAGAAATAGGTACTGATGATATAGGAGATGCTCATTATGATTTGATGATGAATGCAAAGATGCTGAGGCTATCGGATGAACAGGTAGAGGCCATGAAATATTCAAAACTTTAAGAATTAATAGAACTGACAATTTTATAGAATAGTTTAAGTAAATCATTTTTTTAACCCAAGTCGTAAATACACTATTCTATTCCGAGTCGTAACTCATCTCTAAGTCCGAGTCGTAAGTCATCACTAAGTTCGAGTCGTAAATTATCCTAGTTAGTAGGTCACTCAACAACCCTAAAAAAATTGATTTGAATTTGTCACTTTTCCGAGTCGTAAATACACTATTCTATTCCGAGTCCCTAAGCCTCTCTAAGTCCGAGTCGTAAGTCTTCTCTAAGCCCGAGTCGTAAGTCATAACTAAGTCCGAGTCGGAGAGTATCACTAAGTCCGAGTCGGAGAGTATCACTAAGTCCGAGTCGTAAGTCTTCTCTTGTCTCTCAACAACCCCAAAAAAATTGATTTGGAAATTGCCCTGGAGTCCGAGTCATATAAGCTAACATAGGAATTATTCCGAGTCCTACAATGTCTCCTCCCGACAAAATGCCAAAGAACATCGCTCGCTCCCCGTTGAAGAAGCTTCTCTATAGCTCGCTTGAGAACCACTGGTATTCAATGGTTTGGGAGGACGAGCATGGGTCCACACTTGAGGCAGATATATGGTGGGAGGAAACCCTGGAGTGGTTGCAAAATGTCCCTCTGAGTAAGATCAACCCAGCTATCCCCTTCCCCGTAATGTCTTCGAAGGTGAAAGCCTCGAAATAGGTACGAACTTAAAAAAAACAACGACCCGAACTATCCCTTCCATGTCCTGCCTCCCCCTTTTTTTCCGAGTCGTAAGTCTTCTCTAAGTTCGAGTCGTAAGTCCTCGCTAAGTCCGAGTCGTATGTCATCACCAAGTCCGAGTCGGTAGTCCTCTCTAAGTCCGAGTCGGTAGTCTTCTCTAAGTCCGAGTCGTAAGTCACCTCTAAGTCCGAGTCGTATGACTTCTCTTGTCACTCAACAACCCCAAAAAAATTGATTTGGATTTTGCCCTGGAGTCCGAGTCATATAAGCTATCATACAAAGTATTCCGAGTCCAACAATGCCTCCAAAAATGCATAAGAACATCTCTCGCTCCCACCTTAAGAGGCTTCTCTTTGACTCGTTAGAGAACCATAGGTGCACTATGGCTTCGGAAGACGAGTACGGGTCGTGGGGTGAGGCAAACGCATGGTGGTTGGAGACCTTGGAGTGGTTGAAGAATGTCCCTCTAGAGAAGATCAACCCAGCCATCCCGTTCCCCGTAACGCCTGCGACTGCGAAGCAGACGAAATAGGTACGAACCAAAAATAAAAAAACAACGACCCGAACTATCCCTTCCATGCCCTGCCTCTCCCTTTTTTTCCGAGTCGTAGGTCCTCTCAAAGTCCGAGTCGTAGGTTCTCTCAAAGTCCGAGTCGGAAGTCTTCTCTTGTCTCTCAACAACCCCAAAAAAATTGATTTGGAAATTACCCTGGAGGCCAAGTCAAATAAGCTAACCCACAAAGTATCCCGAGTCCTAATAAAATGACCCTCATCTCAAATTTGAAAATTTGCCGACTCCTAATGGACAACCCCGATCAAATTAGAGAAATCACGAACGATTTTAAAGAGGATTACCATCCTTGGGAAATCATGCATATGATTACAAAAGATCAAGATGTCCTCGATGCTACTCAGATTATTGCCTCAAATCAACATCCTGATAGACCTGCGGTAAATACGGACCTTATGCGACTCTCAGGTGCTTTGCAGCAAGAGCGTAATCCTATGGCCTCTAACTACAACCCATGTGCTGTTCAGGAATTTGTAACGGAATTTGGAATTGAGGCAGCAGGTAATGCCTTTGAAGAAATTTTCGAATATATTTGGCAGAGGAAGTATGACTCGAAATATATGCCCGAAATTGAATACTTCTAATAGATTTTTATTAGCCCTTTCTTATCCTTAATTTAAAACTTTTTTTAACAACCCAAAGATGACTATATAGTTCGAGTCGTAAGTTGTTTATTGGTCCGAGTCGTAAATTATCATTGGCTCCGAGTCGTAAGTTATCATTTGTTCCGAGTCGTAAGTTGTTTCTTGTCACTCAACAACCCCAAAAAAATTGATTTAAAAATTGCCCTGGAGTTCATGTCAAAAAAGCTAATATACAAAGTATTCCGAGTCATAACAAAGCGACATGTCGACATCCACCTACAAAGCAACTTACAAATTTCCCTCCACAACCCTTGTTAATGAGGTAAAGAAGACTATGAAGCCTGAAGGAAAAAAGTTTCAACTAGTCGCAAAAAAGGTTAAGTCCCCTACAGGTAAGGCTTATGTTGTTTTATATACGAAAAAACAATTTGAGCGGGAACAGAAGCTTCAAGAAAAAAAAGAATTGAAAGAAGCCGCCAAGTATGCGGGAAAACAAATGAAACTGGCTCAAAAACTTCTCCTGAAAGCGGAGAAAAAAACGGTCAAGGATGCCGAACGAGCAGCAAAGAAGCAAGCCAATAAGGAGGCGAAGGATGCCGAACGAGCAGCAAAGAAGCAAGCCAATAAGGAGGCGAAGGATGCTGAACGAGCAGCAAAGAAGCAAGTAGTTACTGGGCGGCTCACCGCCGAAAATCTGGCTTTGTTGGGAGAAGCCTACTGGGCGAAGGGTCCGCCAAAAGCAACAGAACTCAGTAGAAACGATTAAATAATAAATATATAATTTAAGATAATAAAAAGCAAAAAAATAATTTTAATATCTTCTTAGTTAGGTTTTTTTTTAATCACCTTTTTAGTATGTCTCTCAACAACCCAAAAAAAATTGATTCAAAAATACATTTTGATCGCATGTAAATAAAATTATATATTCCGATAAAATGGATTGCTCTGTTTGCTGCGAAACTTTCAAAATAACTTCTCCCCGTATAATCACTTGTTCAAACAAGGATTGCGAGTTTAAAGCTTGTAGATCATGTCATCAGACATATTTGCTTTCCAAAGAAAATAGCGCTCCCCATTGTATGAGCTGTAAAACAGGTTGGTCTCAATACTTTACTGTCACCCAATTAACCAGACTTTGGTTTCTTAAAACATATACGCCTATTCGTAATAAGGTCTTAGTCGATACAGAACTAAGTCGTCTTCCCGAAAGTATGGAACGAGCTTCCCGAATCAAAAAGGAAAGAGATTTGAAAGCACAAGCCTCACTTATTGTGAAAGAGATGGTTGTTCTTGGAAAAAAAATTGATAAGATGGAATCTGAAATTGAATCTGCAGAGAAAAAAATCCTAATCAATTTGATTGAAGAAAAAAACAAAAAAAGGGAGGAGCTCCATAGGGAAGCAGATCAACTTTTAGTTGAGGATCCCAATAAAAAAACAAAAAAAAAGGAAACCTTTATCATGTCATGCTCATTTGAAAATTGTAAAGGCTTCTTAAATAAGGAGCACTTTTGCGAACTATGTAACCGTTCGACTTGTAAAGATTGTCTTGTTGGAATTGAAGGAGATTCTCATACTTGTAAAGAGGACGACAAAGCCACAGCTGTTGAAATAAAAAAAAATACCAAGCCTTGTCCCAACTGCGGTCAGAGAATCTATAAAATTAGTGGTTGTGATCAAATGTTTTGTACCTTATGTTTCACAGTATTTGGTTGGAGGTCAGGTGAGATCGAAACGGGTAATATTCATAATCCTCATTATTATCAAATGCAAAGACAAAGAAATAATGGGATTGTTCGGCGTGATCCAAATGATGTATTGTGTGGTGGAGTACCCGATGTTTGGGTATTCTCTAATGTACTTGAGCACATGCTCGAGTTATCTGTTAACTGCCTTAAAACTAAAGAAGGAAATGAAGTATATATTGAGAAATTAAGACAAATCAATATTTACTATAAAAAAAAATTTTCGTCATTAATTCAATTATTAAATCATATTTCTGGCGTCGATTTAAGAGAGGCAAGATGGGCAATGCGAATAACCGATCCTCATTCCAGATTAAGAGTAGAGTATTTATTAGAAGATCGAGACAAGAAATCATTTGCAGAAATCATTTGCAAACAAAATAAGGTAAAATGCAAACTAGAAGAAAAAATGCATGTATTAGAATTAATAACTGTTGTAGGAACCGAATTTCTAAGAGATATTCTAGAATTTACTAGAGAACTAACCGATGATACTAAAAAGCATTTGGATTTACCCATTATACAAAATTGGATAGATACAGTAAATGATAAAACAGAACATTTCAACAAACTGTTAGAATATGCCAATGAACAATTTCAATATATTTCGGTAGCTTTCAATTGTAATATGACACAAATTCAAATTCCATTAAATCCTAATAATGGATTTAAAATAACTTATCGTAATGGACAATACCCAGCTACTCTACCTTCCCCTATGAATACATTCATAGAAAATTCACATTTATACATTGGATCAAACAAAAAATGTAGAATGAAAGATATTGCATCTCATTAAATTTGTAGTTGATAGACCTCGTTATGTTTCCATTTTGTTAAAAATTTATAATTATTTTTTTTTAATATCCGCCTACAACTCTCATCTTTTTCAGGTTGGACCCCAAGTGTTTCAATCAATATTATATGAATAGGGACTGAAAAATCCCAGGATCGAAGAACCTCATATTCATGACCTTCTACATCCAATGATAAAAAATCGATGTGTTTTATACCTGTTGATTTAATTATTTCTGTTAATGTTTTAGGTGTCATAGTAATAGTGGATTGAGGTTGTTCCTTTGTCCATTTATCTGAGCTTTCATAATATCTTTCCATATGGTGTCTAGAAAGTGTGCTTTCGACACCGGATACTGCTGCGTGATTATCAATAAAATAACGAAATGGAAGAGGTTCTTTGTGACAACTCACTAATTCATTGAACAAAAAATTACGCGGTCGGTTTTTTCTTAAAAGTTTAAATTTTTCTGGATGTGGTTCAATCAAAATTCCACTCCAACCAAGTCTATCTTCAAAAAATTTTGTATTACTATACAGTTTTCCATCTAATGCTCCTAACTCTACATAAATTCCTTTTTTTTTATCTTTGAAAAAATGTGTATTGAGAAAAATATCTTCTTCTGATTGACTGTAATACATTTTTATTTATACAATCCAAACACAGTTTTTAATTTACAAATAAAATTCTTATTTCGGTAAATTAAATATTACAATCTGTTTGATTCATAACTAAAGGACTGTTAATCGCTTTGTTAAATCCAAATTCGTTTAATGATTTTAATACCATTTCATTGTATAATTTATAAAATCTATCCACATCCCGCGCCAAGACAAATAATGACAACCCTAAATTGTCTGAAACAATTGAATAGTCATAAAGATCTTCTACAATAGGTCCTAGTTCTAAAACCCAATAGGCTGCTTCTGGTGCGCCATCAAGTTTGACTGTTAGATACCCACAACAATCGTCTTCTTTATAAAAAGCATAACCATCAATAGTTTCATATTCATTTTTTTTATTTATTTGTTGATTTAATACCGAAACCTTGTTTGATTCCAATATTGAATATTCCGCAGTAGAACATCTTCCAAATCCTTGAAATGCTTTATTAAAATTATCCTTATATACTTGATACCATTTTCCCATGTATTGGGGTAAATCAAGTTGATCAACCGCCTTATAATCCTTACAAGAACAGATATAAGAAAATGCTAAAAATAAGAAACCATTATAAAACATTATATAGTTATACTCAGAGAAATAGCTTTAACCCGTTTCGCATTTAAAATGACCCTATTTTATCATTTAATATCCATATATTATATATATTTATCTTATATATAATATATGGATATTAAATTAAATTTACAAGATTTCGACAATGTAATAATTTATCAATTTGGGAAAGTTGGTAGCTCAACATTAACTGAAACATTTAAACAATACATAGAAACAACGCATACTCATTATTTTAAAAAAGAATTGTTAAAGAAAAAAACTCTAGTAATTAATGTCACAAGAAATCTATTTGATAGAAATATTTCTGCTTTGTCTCAATGTATAAACAGCAAACCTAGAAAAGAAGACTATATAATACCTTCTAATGGAAAACACATTAGAGAAGGGTGTCTTTTATATACAGAAAAGAGAAATATCAACGAACTTACTACTTTTTTTAGAAATATTAATATTAACAAATTACTTAAAATAAGATATAAAAACTGGTATTCATATTTTAACGAACAATTGAACGTAAATATATTCTCAGATGACTTTGATTTCAAAAAAAAATATGCTATATACGAAACACCAAATATTACAACTATTATATTAAGATTTGAAGATATAAAAGAATGGAATAATATATTCGGTAATATTTTTACTGACAATATTAATATAAAAAGCTTAAATTTAACCAATAATAAACCAATTTATAATTTGTATAATGATTTTAAAAAAATTTATGAATATTCTAATGAAGAGATTAATTTAATTAAAAGTATTGATTTTATGAAAAAATTTTATACACAAACAGAAATAGATACTTTTATAAAAAAATATAACAAAATAAAGTGTTAATTATGATGTCATTAATCTCATAAATAAAAATTTTCATATTTTATAATTCTTTTTAATTTTTCGTCTTGTTGAATTATGAGGAATAAACTGTCTGACTTCTTTACTAATATAAGCATATTTCATATAGTTTAAATAAGATGTTTTTGGTATCTTTTGTATTGTTTTTTTTACATTTTTGGTTAATTCATCATGATAAATACCAACATTTTGTAGTTGAAAATAATGCTTGAATTGATTAAACCAACTTTCAATTGCATTTGTTTTTGGTCTATATGGAACACTGTATAATAATTTATTTTTGCTATTTATTATAGCTTCTTTTACCAATGTATATCTTTTTTTTTTATTAATTCCACGAACCAAGTTTTAGGATGTTTTTCAATTTTTCTTAACAAAGGGAGCCATCGTTCTTCTCCTATTAATGTGATTCCTTGACCTCTTTTCATATGTTTTTTTGTTTTAAAAATTATATTTTCAATATTTTTTATATATAATTGATCTTCTTCATCTAACTCATTTATTGATAAATATTTATTTCCTAGATAGGTATATCTATTATAGTTTCCCTCCGAATATATTTTATAATATTTTTTAGTACAAATTATATTTTTAATAAACCCAATTCCAATTATTTGATTTATTGAATTGTTACATTCCAATACACATATTGGATATTCGGGAGCCAGGTGTTCGCATACTCTTACAGGAACACCATAAATACATCCTGATATATTTTGTTTTTGTTTATATTCTTGATTTTCTCTCCAAGTATTATTATTAAAGCGGGTTAATCCAATTGAAAACATTTATTTGAGAGAAAATATTTTTTATTTATAGACATTCAATTTTATATAGAACTCTTTTTTTAGTGCCTTTTATTCAGTAATTTTTAAATTATAAAATATTCCGTTTTGATAGATATGAACAACAAGGCAAAATTCGGGGAGGTATTTACACCTCCCTATTTTGTACCTCAATTCTTTCAACAAATACCGGAGGATGCCTATTTACAAAAGGATTGGAAATGGTTAGATGTTGGTGCAGGACGAGGTGTATTTGCCTTTTTGTTAATTGATAAATTAATGGAATCCTTACAAGTTTTTTTTCCTAATAAACAAGAAAGACAACAACATATTTTAGAAAATATGATTTATGTAATTGAAATAAATGATGAACATATTCCTTTCCTTCAAAAAAACTTTAAAAATGTTATTCATCAAGACTATCTTACTTATCAATCAATTCATTTTAATGTTATTTTTGGCAATCCACCATTTAATTGCAATGGTCTTCTTAAAGTTCCTACAAATCAGATATTATCCAAAAAACAAGATGGTAAGGCTGTCTGGAAAGATTTTGTGTATCATTCATTAAGTTTATTAGAGCCAAAAGGATATCTTTGTTTGATTACTCCTACCTTATGGATGAAACCTACAAAAGATAAAATACATAATACTTTATATTCTTATGCCTTATTAAAAGTGAAATGTTTTACTAATACAGAAACAAATAAATGTTTCGAAAATGAAGCTCAAACCCCTACTTCTATTTGGTGCCTTCAAAAAGATTCTCCGAAGAATGTTGTGGAAATTTATGATAAACAGGTAGAAGATTATATTGAATACCCCCTTACCGAATCATTACCGGTATTTGGGGTATCTATTTTAAAAAAAGTAATGTCTCATCTTAAAAATGCAGGACCATTGAAAGTAAAAAAAACTAATTTACCTGCCAAACATAACTCCCTTCAAGTTCAGCCTGATTCTATACATAAATATCCAAATATTTCAACTTGTATATTAGCAAAAGAGGAGGCGGAATTGGTAATTCATTATAGCAAAGAACCTTGTAGTTTTTACAAACAACCAAAACTTATTTTAGCACACGGAATGTATGGTTTTCCTTTTTTTGATAAAGAAGGTAGTTATGGAATAAGCAATCGAGATAAATATGTAATATTAGATAAGTCAGATTATGATTTTCAACGAATTTCTGATTTTCTTTCAACATATACGGCGTTATATTTATTTGAATGTATGCGATATAGAATGAAATATTTGGAAAAATATATATTTGATTAT
>Ga0213868_10004753_pt1 | contig 12377 bp, 13 predicted proteins | sample PICome_9_FD_160087 | JGI IMG/M metagenome (GOLD analysis project Ga0213868, IMG submission 160087) | Coastal seawater microbial communities near Pivers Island, North Carolina, United States - PICO127 | ecosystem: Environmental > Aquatic > Marine > Coastal | place: USA: North Carolina...
TGCTGACGGTGTTGGTACTGATCGTGCTAACCCTTACTTCCGTATTTTCCGCGTCGATTCTTTGATGGTTACTGCGTAAGTCTAAAACTTAGTTGTTTTAAAGGGGTCCTTCGGGACCCTTTTTTTTATACGTAAAAAGTGTATAAATAAAGGTATGAATACAATTAACAGGGTTACATACAATGCCACTTACTACAAATAAGAACTTCTTAAGTCCTATAGGATTCCAGCTTAAAATCGATAGTACTCGGTATCCGAACCTAGAATATTTCTGTTCTGGTGTTACATTACCATCACTCGGGGTAAGTGAAGTACAGACTCCGTATGGTTCAATCAATGCATCTGAACCTGGCGACAGGCTAACATTTGGTGATTTGATTATTAAGTTTAATGTTACTGAGGATATGGATAACTATATTGAAACCTATGATTGGATCAGATCTTTAGTTGTTGATGATTATGCCCATAAAGCTGATGCAACGTTAGCAATATTATCTTCGCATAATAACGTCACCCGTGAGGTAAAGTTTGATGGTATATTCCCGGTTGACATATCGGAAATAACGTTTAGTGCAACTGAAACTGAAGTAGCTTACGTAGAAGCTAATGTGACATTCAAGTATACTCAATTCACATTCGTCTAACTATGCACTTAAGTGTATAATTTTTGATTGATTTGATATATAACTGTATATTTAAGTGTGTACTTTTTGATTGATTCGGTATATAATAATATATACTATTAGCTATACTATGGAGAAGTTATGAATAACCTTGAACAAATACTAGAAATGTGGAAGAAAGATTCAGTTATTGAAGAATTGAATCTGGATTCAGCATCTCGAGATTCCGCAAAACTACATTCAAAATACTTAGAAATGCTAAGTGTCAATCGCCTTAGGGTCAAGAAGTTTGAAATGGATTTTAAAGTCCTACTCAAGAACAAGTGGCTATGGTATAACGGGAAAATGACTAAAGCTGAGATGGATGATCTTGGCTGGGGATATGATCCGTTGAAAGGACTTACTGTCTTAAAAGGAGATATGGATCGATTCTATGATGCTGATCCAGATATTCAGGAAGCTCAGGCTAGAATCGATTACCTTAAAGAAGTAAATGATACCCTGAAAGAGATTATAGATAATATCAAATGGCGTCACCAGTCAATTAAAAACGCCATCGATTGGGCTAAATTTACAAGTGGGATGTGATTATGCACAATTTAAAATATTATGTGTTAACGTCAAGTAATCTAGATTCTCTTAAAAGACACACAAGTCCAGAATATAGTAACATCCCTAAAGATCGTATAGTAGTAATTATTAATACTATGGATATATTCTATGTAGAAGAAGCATCTGCGTATTGCCAAGAGTCTGGCATAGAATACTACGTTACCGAGTCGAACGGCACACCTGGAAGGGGCAAGAATTCTGTACTAGAAAAATTCTTAGAAAGTGATAATGATTATTGTGTTCAAATTGATGGTGATGATTATCTAACTCCGCATGGGGTTTACATGTATGATAACCTCTCGAAAACCGATAATCCGCCAGACGTCATTTGCTTAACACATCAAGTATCGGTGACGTATGATCCAAATGATATTAACGAATATATTCAAAGAACAGGACTCATTCCTGGTAGAAACGATATTAAACCGAAACCAGCATATTGTTTTCGCATTGATTACGATAAAACTATAAACAATATTAATGACAAGAGCAACGATATATCAGAAGAAATTAGAGAAATTGTTGTAGCTTATCATGAGCTGCAAAGAAAATATTCTGAAGAGTCTGAGATTCATTGCCGAATTACTTGGTATTCACGAAAAGCTGCTGTCCACCGTTTTGATGAAGATATATACATAGGAGAAGATACCCTACATTACTTCAAGCTTAAAAATGAACATGTTGAAAGTAGATTAACTTTTATGAATAATGTAGAGATACCACCAACATACATATACGATAAGCGAAATGAAGAAACTGGGACAGTATTTAAATACTCGAAAGGCGGTGCAGATGCAGCTTGGCTAGGAACATATATGTCACGTGCGTATGAGTATGAGAAACAAGGAATCTTACACAATAATAAAGTTCATCAATTGCCGCTATTAAAGATAGATTATCCTGCTGATTATATTCCGCAGCTTAGTCTGCCAGCCGGTCATGAAACCACAGGCAATGCTGTATATAATATAACAGATAAAGAAGATAATAAATATACTATAGAACATCCTGCTAATGCTACTCAAGAATGTATATTAGCCAAATACCAAGCGGAATATAATGGAAAAGATACGAGTCAAAAAGCTTAACCACGTTAACCTTCAAATAGAATGTGACGCCGGTATTCAGATGGAAATATCTGAACATTTTTGTTTCTTCGTCCCTGGATATAAGTTTATGCCCAGTTACAAGAATAAAATGTGGGACGGTAAGATCCGCCTTTTTGATGCTCGTAAACAGACCCTATATTGTGGACTTTTTCATTACCTCAAAGAGTTTGCTGAGGTAAGAGATTACCAGATCATAGTAGAAGAAAACCACGTATATGGTCGACCTGACACTGAAGAGGTGATAGATGTACCTGCTTTGCTTAGTGATCTAACGTTATCTTCAGGTAAGGTAATGATTAAGCCTAGAGATTACCAAATTGATGCAGTAGATTATGCATTGCGCAATAGACAATCATTATTGCTGTCACCTACCGCGTCTGGTAAATCATTAATCATTTATATGGCTCTACGACATTATCTAGAAACTTATCAGGCTAGTATATTGCTGATTGTACCTACCACCTCATTGGTAGAACAGATGTATAGTGACTTTGAGGACTATGCGTACTTCGAAGAGGAATTCAAAGTAGAAGACTATTGTCACCGAATATATTCTGGCAAAGAGAAATATAATGTCAAGAAGCGTGTAATCATTACTACCTGGCAGTCAATATATAAGTTACCATCAAGCTGGTTCCAAGGATTCGGTATGGTAATAGGTGATGAGGCACATAATTTTAAAGCCAAATCATTAACATCTATACTTGAAAAATGCCATAATGCAAAGTATCGTATAGGAACCACAGGGACACTTGACGGTTCACAGACGCACCAATTAGTGCTCGAAGGATTGTTTGGTCCTGTTAAGAAAGTTACTACTACAAAGGAATTGATAGATAGTGGAGCCTTAGCAGACTTAGATATATCCGTCATATTATTAAAGTACCCAGATGATGTATGCCAAAAGGTGTCTAAACTAAAGTACCAAGATGAGGTTGATTACATTGTACGTAATGAAGATCGCAATAAATTCATTACTAACCTAGCATTAGATCAGGATGGTAATACACTTGTACTATTCCAGTTCGTGGATAAGCATGGTAAACCATTACATGATATGATGCGTAAGAAACTTGAATCCCTTGGAAATACTAACCGCAAGTTGTTTTATGTGTCAGGTGAAACTGATGTAGATACAAGAGAGAAGATTCGTGAGATCACTGAGACTCAGTCTGATGCAATCATTGTGGCTTCGTTAGGCACATTCTCTACAGGTATCAATATTAAGTCTCTGAACAATATTATATTTGCATCTCCAAGTAAGTCTCAAATAAAGGTATTACAAAGTATTGGACGAGGTTTACGTAAGAGTGCAGATGGTAAAGGTACTAAAGTATATGACATAGCTGATGATTTACATTGGAAGGCTAAAAAGAACTACACATTACAGCATGCTGGTGTGCGTATAAGTATATACAGCAAAGAGAAGTTTAAATATAAAATTTATGAGGTTAATCTGTGATTGATATGAACGTTAGACAAATGAAGTTAATTAGTGGCGATGAAATTGTGTGTCTTATTAGTTCTGACAATGATAGTACATACTTAGTAGAAACACCATTACAAGTACAACTAGTTGTGGGTACTATAGGAAAATATCAGCTTATTCCATGGTTCGCACTGTCTAGTTCTACCCTTATAAGTATTGATAAGATCAATATCATTTCACATTGCGAAGTAGATGAAGATATTAAACGTCATTACATCTCGCTTGCGCTCGATGATGGTTCCCATGATAATGAATTACAGGAAGATCAATTAGACATGTTCGATGAAGCTGATATAGAATCAGAAGATCACCTTGATTATCTGACCACACCTAACAAAGTAATCCATTAATCACTGTATACCTCCACTCCTCCGGGGAACATCTTTATTATATCACATATTTGACGATTTGTACACCTTTATTTAAATTAATTTCAAAATAAATAATATGAAAAAAAGAGTGTACAAGTTCGCTAAACTGTGGTATAATATACCCAACTAAGGAGAACTACACATGGCAATTAAACCTAAAGATAAACCACACTACGTTAATAATAGGGAATTCTCATACGCTGTTGTAGACTATGTTAAAGCTGTACGTGATGCCGAAGAAAACGGTACTCAAATTCCAATCGTTACAGATTACATTGCTACATGTTTTATGAAAATCTCTGAGGGACTATCACATAGACCAAACTTTGTGCGATACTCTTACCGAGAAGAAATGGTAATGGATGCAGTAGAAAATTGCCTAAAAGCAGTTCATAACTATAACATTGATACTATTACTCGTACCGGTAAACCTAATGCATTTTCATATTTTACCCAGATCTGTTACTTCGCCTTCATAAGGCGAATCACTAAAGAAAAGAAACAACAAGACATTAAGTTTAGGTTCATTGAAAAGATGGGTGTTGAAGACTTTATGGATCTTGGTATGGATTCAGAGGGAGCTGCCGAAGCAAGTGCTTACGTAGAGACTTTGCGCCATCGAATTGATACTATCAAGACGAAAGATACAGCTATCAAAGAGTTTGCGAAAGAAGAAAAGAAAAAACTTAAAAAACTTGAATTGTTTATGGCATAGGGTGATAATATGAAAATCGCAATCTTAAACGATACTCACGCAGGTGTAAGAAATTCATCAGATATTTTTATTGAATATCAGCGTAAATTCTATACTGACGTATTCTTTCCATATTTGAAAGAGCATGGTATTACTAACATCTTGCACCTTGGTGATTACTATGAGCATCGTAAGTATGTTAACTTTAAAGCTCTTAATGCTAATCGTAAACATTTCTTGGAACCGATGCGGGATCTTGGTATTACCATGGATATTATCCCAGGAAATCACGACGTATTTTATAAGAATACAAATGATCTGTGTAGTCTTAAAGAACTACTAGGCCACTTTACTTCTCATGTGAATATTATAATGAAGCCTACTGTGCTAGATTATGATGGTCTTGGTGTTGCTGTAGTACCATGGATTAATAATGAGAACTATATAGAATACACTGACTTTATTTCAAAATGTAAAGCTCCTATTCTTGGTGCTCACCTTGAGCTTGTCGGATTTGATATGCATAAAGGTATGCCGAATCCACATGGTATGAGTCCAGCAATGTTTGATCGTTTTGAAATGGTTCTATCTGGCCACTTCCATACTAAATCTTCTCAAGGTAATATCCATTACTTAGGTTCACAAATGGAGTTTACTTGGAATGATGTTGACGATCCTAAGTACTTCCATGTACTAGATACCGAGACACGTGAGCTTACTCCTGTACGTAATCCTCATACAATATTTAAAAAATATATGTACAATGATCAAGAAACGGATTATAATACCACTGATATGTCACAGTTTGAAGATAAATTTGTGAAATTAGTAGTAGTAAATAAGTCTGACCTTTATCAATTTGATCGCTTTGTTGATAAGCTTCAGGATACAGATTTACATGAATTGAAGATTGCCGAAAGCTTTGACGAGTATAAAGGTGAAAACGTGGAAGATGAAGCGGTATCGTTAGAAGATACAAAGGACTTACTTGATAGCTATGTTGAAGCAGTTGACACTGATCTAGACAAAGATAATATAAAAATACGGCTGCGGGAGTTATATACTGAAGCCCAGAACCTTGAGGTAGTGTAATGTACCAACAATCTTTAGATTTAAAATTCCCGCTCACGGAACAATTAAGTCTAGACTTAGATTATCCTGAGTCCGAAATATCATACATTGATAGTATCAAGTGGAGCAGTGAATTAGCTAATTCGTATACTACTATACATTTCAATCAGATCGCGGTGGCAAACCAATCTTGGTTAAAAACTAAAGTTGCTAATTGGTTAGGAATAAAATATATATGATTAAATTTACATCATGCAAATGGCGCAATTTTCTATCGACCGGTGACGAGTTCACCTCGGTTAAATTAGATAAATCTCCTACTACATTAATTGTTGGTCAAAACGGTGCAGGTAAATCTACATTATTAGATGCACTATCGTTTGGTCTATTTGGTAAGCCACATCGCGATATTAAAAAAGATCAGCTAATCAATTCTATTAACAAGAAGAATGCCGTGGTTGAGGTTGAATTCTCGGTAGGCAAACACGAATTCCGTATCATGAGATCAATTAAGCCTAATAAGTTTGAGATCTACCAGAACGGTAATTTGATCAACCAATCTTCAACCGTTAAGGACTATCAGAAGTTCTTAGAACAAAATATACTTAAGCTGAATCATAAATCGTTTCATCAGGTTGTAGTGTTAGGTAGCTCCTCATTTATCCCTTTTATGCAGATGCCAGTATGGTCGCGTAGAGAGGTAATCGAGGATCTGCTTGATATTAATATCTTTACGAAGATGAATGGACTACTTAAAGAACGTAATGCTAAGATCAAGGAAGAGATCAAGGACATTACACACCAGATTGATTTAGTAAATACCCGTATTGATGTTCAGAGTAAATATATTAAGAATCTAGAATCGCTGAATAGCGATCAGATTGTTCAGAAGCATGAGTCTATTACAAGCCTCAAGAATGACATTAGTATCTTATTAGATGAATCTCAGACTCTAGGTAAGAATCTTCCTACTTTGATTTTGTCAGAAGAGACTGAATATAAAAAAGTTAATGATTCTGCAAATCAAATGTCTTCGTATAGCTTACAATTTTCCTCTAAGATTAAAACATTAGTAGGTGAATCTAAGTTCTATATTGATAACGATACATGCCCGACATGTGATCAGGAGATTACTCAAGAGAAAAAGGATGAAAAGGTATCTGAGATTAGTAAGAAGGCTAAGGAATTAAGTAATGCGTCCACAGATCTACAGAAGAAATTAGATGAAGCCAATATTGAGGTCGAAGGAAGTAAGGCTAAACTAAAAGAATTACAAAGTAGACAAACACAGATCCTTGCTAATAACGACAAAATTGGTATACTTCAGAATGAGATTAATAAGTCATTGAAGGAAATAGAAAAGCTTTCTGGTCAGACTGGCGATATTAACGAAGCTAAAACTGATCTTGATGGTTTACGTGACAATAAAGATACTCAGACTGAGCGTAAGTTGAAGTACCTTGAAGAAAGAACTTATAATGAAATCATTGCTGAGCTACTTAAAGATACTGGTATTAAGACTAAAATTATTAAGCAATACTTACCTGTTATGAATAAGTTAATTAATAACTATCTTCAGGTCTTGGATTTCTTCGTATCGTTTCACCTTGATGAGACTTTTACCGAAACTATCAGATCTCGTCACCGTGATAACTTTAACTATTCGTCTTTCTCTGAAGGTGAAAAGCAACGTATCGATTTGGCCTTGTTATTTACATGGCGTCAGATTGCTAAGATGAAGAATAGTGCTAGTACAAATTTATTAGTATTAGATGAAACTTTTGACTCATCTTTGGATCATGATGGTATAGATAACCTTACCAAGATACTCGATACCTTGGAAGAAGGATCTAACGTGTTTATCATTTCCCATAAAGGAGACATTCTGGAGAATAAATTTAGATCGAAGATCGAGTTTCATAAGGAACATAATTTCTCCAAGATCAAATAGCCCTCTACCTTAGGGCCAGACCTGAGCATGTCTGTTCGCTAAACTGCTCTCTTATTCCGGAAAGTTATAATAAATGACCACTTATAACAAACCGGTCTAAATAAAGCTAAAATAGTTGTGTACACATACCGCGTTTTGCTATATAATGGTCCTATATTCTGAGTGAGGTGTATTTATGTCATTATTAACCAATCCTATCCTAGCCAAGCTTCTTGCTAAAGAGAACCTCGAGGTTCGTCACGGTAATTACCGTACAGCGTGGTTTGACGTCCAAAACCGAGTCTTGGGTCTTCCTATCTGGAAAGACTATGGTAAAGATGTATACGATCTATTGGTTGGCCACGAAGTTGGTCATGCGTTATTCACTCCCTCTGAAGGTTGGCACGAATCCAACGAAGAGATAAAAGGTTGCCCACGTGGTTACCTCAACGTTATCGAAGATGTACGCATCGAACGTAAGATTCGTGAGACTTACCCTGGTCTGATTTCTCCTATGCGACGTGGTTATAAAGTGCTTGTTGAGAAAGGCTTCTTCGGTGACATTGATAATTACGACATGGATAAGATGAAGCTTATCGATAAAATCAATGTTAAGTCAAAATTATCTACTGAAGTTATGGTTACATTCAATGCGGAAGAACAAATTCTATTCGATCGTTCTTTAGTTGCCGAGACTTGGTCAGAAGTTGTTCAGATCGTTCGTGACATTCTTGCTTATACTAAAGCCTTAGAAGATAACAAGGTCGAGCTTCCTCAGGCCCAAAGTGAGCAAGGTGATGAAAACGATGATGATAGTGATACTAACGAAACTCAACCATCTGTGACTGCTGCTCCTGAAGAAGACGAAGAAGAAGACGGCGATTCTCAGTCACTACAATCTGATTCTGAGCCTAAAGAAGAAGAATCCGCAGAGAGCGATTCCGAACCTAAAGCTGCTAAACCAGAACATAGCGATGAAGAGACTTCGGTCACCGATGAGATTTTCAGAGCTCGTGAGCAGGATCTTTTAGACGTTGATGAAAATGGTAAACAATCTGTATTTGTTCGAGAGATGAGTAAAGAACAACGCAACAAGTGTACTATCACGTATGCTCAGTTAGCATCTGACCGTGAAGCTATTCAGCGAGCGAAGAGTAATGGTTTTAGTAAATTCGAATTAAGCATGAATCTTCAAGGAGAGTTTACTCAATATTATAAAGATATAAAGAAATCAATAATCCCTGCGGTTAAAGAGTTCGAGATGCGTAAAGCCGCATATCAATATCAGCGTTCATCTTCAGCTAAAACCGGAAGCATTGATGTAAATCAGGTTCATTCATACAAGTTTAACGACGACATTTTCAAGCGAGTATCTCTCCAGGCCGACGCAAAGAACCATGGTATGTTTTTGTTAGTTGATTTTTCTGGTTCTATGCATGGAACTATTGCTAATGCGCTTGATCAGGTAAGTCACTTGGTTGCTTTTTGTAAAGCTACTAATATACCATTTGAGGTTTATGGATTTAGCTCGTGCAGCAGTGATATTGGTAATAATTTTCAGGAAGGAGCTATGGATCTTGACGATCTGTCACTATTCCAATTAACTAGCTCAACTCTTAAAAAGAAAGATTTTGAGATTTCCATATATCAAATGTGGTTACGCCAATATATACATGGCAATAAGCAGTACGATCTGCGGGCCCATGGCATATCTGTCAGACAGGTGTATGCTAATGTTGAAGATTTTGGATCCACTCCTTTGCACCAGGCATTAACTGTTTCGTATCACTTAGTGAAAGAGATGATTTTAAAGAACAATATTGAGAAAATGAATTTTGTAACTTTGACCGATGGTGATTCAAATACGCTTAGAGTATATAGAACATCAGATGCTAAAAACTATGTACCTAGTTCTATGAATTCGTATACTATGGCGCTAGATAAGAAAAGATTAAATTTTTCGAGCGGCACTAGAGACGCCAGTAAGGCGATTCTTGAGCAAATGTCAAGCGTCCTAGGTACCACAAACATTGGATTTTTTATTGCTCAAGAAAATCGTGAAATGAATCAGCGCTGTGCCTATGTCACACACGATATTACTGGCAACTGGCATCATAGTTCCAAAGATGGAAATGCCGAATTCCGCAAGAACCGTTGTATTACTTTCCAAAACACTCTCGGATATTCTGAATATTATATTCTGAAATCTGGAAATTTAACTACGGCAGAAGATGATGGATTCGGGTCTTTAGATGCTGGAACATCTAAAGGTAAGCTCAACTCTGAGTTTAAAAAATTCTCAAAGTCTAAGAAGACCAACCGAGTTCTTATGACCAAGTTTGCTAAAGCGGTGGCATAAAAAGTTATAAGAACGTGACCAGTTATAACAAAATAGTCTAAAAAGAGTGTGTACAATTTTCGTGATCGTGTTATAATGGTCCTATCAAATTGAAGAGAGATATATTATGAAAAACACAACTATTATGATTACTGACCCTGGCATTACTACTCTATATGTCGGCCAATTGATCCGCAAATCTTCACTATCTAAAGTCCTTAGCAACAACTACGCAGATATTGATGAAATCGGGTTTTCCACCTACAACGAGGCTGAACATAAAACTCTCGTTGCCGAGGCCCTAAAAATATATCCTATAACCGCAATCTCTAAAGCCGATTACCAGTATATCTACTCGTAATTAGTTGAAAAAAAGTGTGTACAACCACTATGATTTGTGGTATAATGGCTATGTAAATTAATGAAGAGAGACCTATATTATGAATGTAAGCACCTTGAATATCCTCAAAGAACTTAAAGCAAATTATCCTGATAATAATATGTTCCGTACGTCGGTTATCGAATCGACTACTAAAGCCCTAGGTTATACTAATAAAGACTACTGGGGACCAATCTGTAATAAAGAGAACCGTGTTAAAAATGGTACTTATGACCTTTCCCCACTCTTAGAGAAAATCACAATCGTTCCACCAGCGATTAATCAAGCTCAACCTTCTGCGGCTATGGTATCATCAGTGATGAATGATGAAAAAACCTTTGCTCAGGTAGATCCTACGTTCGTTCCATGGGGATCTTATAACGACATTATTAAAATCGTTAAGTCAGAAATGTTCTATCCAACATATGTTTCTGGTCTATCTGGTAACGGTAAAACATTCATGGTTGAACAGGCTTGTGCCAAACTCAATCGCCAATATATCCGTGTTCAGATTAATCCTGAGACTGATGAAGATGATCTGATCGGTGGATTCCGTCTGATTAATGGCGAGACCGTTTTCCAAAAAGGACCTGTTATCAAAGCTATGGAAACTGGTGCCATTCTTCTCCTTGATGAGATTGATCGTGCTACAAATAAGATTATGTGTCTACAGGGAATTCTCGAAGGCAAGCCAGTTCTTGTCAAAAAGACTGGTGAGACCATTCGACCTTCTAAGGGATTTAATGTTATTGCTACCGCAAACACTAAGGGTAAAGGTTCAGAGGATGGCCGATTCACTGCGGCTTCTATCATCGATGATGCATTCCTTGAGCGTTTTGTTATCTCGGTAGATCAAAAGTTTCCTTCGTTATCAGTTGAGCGTAAGATTGTTGCTAACCATATGGATAAGTATGGGGCTGTCGATACGGCATTCTGTGAGAATCTAGTGAATTGGGCTGACATTATACGTAAAACCTTTTATGATGATGGCATTGATGAGGTTATTTCAACCCGTCGTTTATGCCATATTGTACAGACATTCTCTATTTTTGGAGATAAAATGAAATCATTAGATCTATGTACTGCGAGATTTGATGATGATACAAAAGATGCGTTTATGGATCTATATAGTAAAATTGATCAAACGGTTGAATCTACACCAGACGGAGCCGACATAAACAACTCTACAATTGATACTACTACTGGTACACACTTTACATACGAGATGGATAGTCCATACTCTAGCTAATAGGAGACATTATGAACGAACAAAAACTAAACTATAAATTCAATGAAGGTGCCTTGATCGAAGAGTTCAAGGCTTATATTGATAGTACATATGGCGGTCACTATGGTCAAGGTGGTCTTCAATCATCTGAAGTCATCATTGATCGTGGCCATGGTATGGGATTCTTCTTAGGTAACGTCGATAAGTACAACGGCCGTTATGGTAAGAAAGGCACACCCACAGATCATCGAAAAGATATCGTTAAGATTATCCACTATGGATTTCTTGCACTATATGAACATGATCGAATTAACGAAAAATAAGTGTGTACAAACACAATCAACTGTGTTATAATATACACACATTAAAAAACTGGAGAAATACTATAATATGATGACTTTATCACCTGATACTCTTTCAGTCTTGAAAAACTTTAGTACTATTAACCCTAATGTGGTACTAAAACCAGGACAGAAGATCAAAACTATCTCTGATGCCAAGAATATCTTAGCGATTGCTACGGTGGCAGAAGA
>Ga0213868_10004756_pt1 | contig 12376 bp, 14 predicted proteins | sample PICome_9_FD_160087 | JGI IMG/M metagenome (GOLD analysis project Ga0213868, IMG submission 160087) | Coastal seawater microbial communities near Pivers Island, North Carolina, United States - PICO127 | ecosystem: Environmental > Aquatic > Marine > Coastal | place: USA: North Carolina...
CGACCCACAACTTGCGGAGCACATTGTCTCGTCGTTCGCTACATCGGCTGGCATCACTGTGCACGTCGAGATGATCCGTGGGCGCAACACTCACCACGTCATCGAGGCGACCTTCAAGGGATTGGCGCGTTCGCTTCGTGACGCAGTTCGTGTCGATGATGCAGGTGGCGTGCCATCGACCAAGGGCGTCCTGTGACGGCGATTTCTCCACTGGGCGGCGTACGCCCACTGGTCGCAGTACTGGACTACGGAATTGGCAATGTTCACTCGGCGCAGAAGGCGCTCGAGCGAGGCGGCGCTGATGCGCAGTTGACCGCTGACCCTGAGGTCATCGGCGACGCCGATGGCGTGGTGCTACCGGGTGTAGGTGCGTTTGGTGCTTGCATGGATGCTTTGAGGTCGAGTGGCCTAGAGCAACCGGCGCTCGATGCTGTTGCGTCTGGGCGCCCGTTTCTTGGCATTTGTGTCGGTATGCAGATGCTCTTCGATCGGTCTGAGGAAAACCCTGGGGCGCGTGGTCTTGGCGTCATCCCTGGAACGATTAGGTGGATCCCGACTGAGCCGCTCGCTGGACCAAAGATCCCGCAGATGCAGTGGAACCGTCTTGACGTCGTTACTCCCGACCCGTTGCTCGTCGGCCTTGGCGAGGAGCCTTGGCTGTACTTCGTGCATTCGCTGCACGGCGTGCCGAATGATCCGGCTGTTGTGGTAGCGACGATCGAGTACGGGACGACTCTGAACGCAGCGTTCAGACTTGACAACGTGTTCGCTGCCCAATTTCACCCGGAAAAGTCGAGCGCGACCGGACTGGCCTTGCTGTCCAACTTTGTTGAGGTGTGTGCGCGATCAGCATCAACATCGGCGGTATCGGACAACGAGGTGTCAGCATGATTGAGTTGTACCCAGCGATTGACCTGCTTGGTGGCCATGTCGTTCGGCTTCGGCAGGGCGATTATGCGGACCAGACCGAGTACGGCACGGATCCGGTTGCGATGGCACGCAGCTTCGCCGATGCTGGGTCGTCGTGGATTCATGTAGTGGACCTAGATGCTGCGAAGTCGGGTGACCCGGTTAACCGGCCGGTGGTTGCATCTATCGCAGCTGCGGTTCGGGGCGTCAGTCGGGTGCAGACGGGTGGCGGCGTGCGGTCGGTCGACGACGCTCGTCAGCTCGCTGATGCGGGCGTAGCTCGCGTGGTCATGGGCTCGGCTGCAGTGAGCGACCCCGCCTTGGTTGCATTGACGTCAGAGGTGGTGCCGGTCGCTGTGGGTCTCGACCATCGCAGTGGTGAACTTTCGGTGCATGGATGGACGGAGGGGAGTGGCGTCATGCTCGATGATGCGTATGAGTATTTCCCAACGGCTGAAGTTTTTGTCATCACCGACATCAGCCGCGACGGAATGCTGAAAGGCCCCGACGTTGAGGGACTCCGTCGTTCCGCAGAACTCGCCAGAGCGCCCGTCATTGCGTCCGGAGGTGTGTCGAGTCTCGCCGATATCGAGGTGTTGGCGTCGATTCCCGGCCTCGGCGGTGTCATCACGGGCAAGGCGGTTTACGAGGGTCGCTTCACGGTGGCAGCCGGCCTGGACGCCTTGGCTCACGCACAAGGAGCCATCTAGTGAAGGTGGCGCGCGTTATTCCATGTCTTGACGTGGCTGATGGCCGGGTCGTGAAGGGCACCAATTTTGTCGACCTGCGTGACGCCGGAGATCCAGTCGAACTGGCGGCCCGCTACGACCTTGAGGGCGCCGACGAGCTGATTTTTCTTGACATCACTGCGTCGAGCGATAAACGTGCAACCACGATCGAAATGGTGCATTGCGTCGCCGCGCAGGTTTACATCCCGTTCACGGTCGGTGGTGGCATTCGAACGCTCGAAGACGCTCGGCGTATGCTTCGCGCGGGTGCCGACAAAGTGAGCGTCAATACTGCCGCGGTGCAACGGCCCGAGCTGATCACTGAGATTGTGGCCGAGTTCGGCTCCCAATGTTTAGTGTGCGCCATCGATGCCCGTCGCCGGCGCTCTGGCCTCAATGTCGAGGATGCTACTCCCGGAGCACTGACCGATGGATGGGAGGTCTACTTGCACGGCGGACGAACCCCGACCGGCATCGATGCAGTCCATTGGGCTACCGAAGCGGTGCGGCTGGGCGCAGGCGAGTTGCTGCTGACGTCGATGGACCGTGATGGCACTCGTGAAGGCTTTGACCTCGATCTGCTTCGAGCAATCTCAGATGTGGTCAATGTCCCACTCATCGCCAGCGGGGGAGTCGGCACGCTCGGGCATTTGGTCGACGGTGTCGTCGAAGGCGGCGCCGATGCGGTTTTGGCCGCGTCGATTTTTCACTTCCGCGAGCACACCGTTGCCGAAGCTAAAAACGTGATGAGTGCAGCCGGCATCACCGTGCGCCCAGCTGCGGTCTGAGTTCGTCACGGCGTCCCGCTTGCCGCGTTTTCTGCGGTCCGGTACTCAGAAACTCGTACACACACGTTGTGAATGCCTAACTTTCATGGAATGAGCGATGCATTGGTCACGACAGAACGACGCGCTGGCACGCTGGTTTGCCACCTAGACGATGGCAAGGCGAATGCGTTATCGAATGACATGATCACTGCGATCGGCGGCGTAATTGCCGAAGCGGAGGGCGATGACACCATTCATGCCGTGGTGCTGCATGGTCGCCCGGGCAAGTTTTCTGCTGGGTTCGACCTCACCGTGATGTTGGCCGAAGATATGGCCGCTAAGGCTGATTTGGTCGCCAACGGTGGTGAGCTCTGCCGCTCAATTTATGCAGCCAAGGTGCCCGTCGTGGCAGCATGTACAGGTCATGCCCTAGCTGCGGGAGCTTTGATCCTGCTGGCGTGTGATGTTCGAATTGGAGCCGATCTGCCCTGCAAGATTGGCCTCAATGAAGTGTCTATCGGTATGACTCTTCCGGACTGGGCGCTGACTCTTGCCGGTGAGCGGCTGAGCAAGCGGCATCTCCAGAGAGCGATTCCGACGGCGCGGATCACGGACGCTTTAGGCGCGGTCGATGCTGGCTACCTCGATGAGGCTGTCACCGCGGACGCGGTGCTCGGTGCGGCAATTGCTCAGGCTGCAGCGTTTGCAGCGCTTGATAGCAAGGCTTACGGGGTCACGATCCGAAAGATGCGAGGGGCAGCTGTTGCCCAGATGGCTGAACAAATCGCCGCTGACCGCGCCGGGGGACTTGCTGCGCAGACCTGATCGGTTGTGTTGCCAGGTACGCCGAGAGTTGGAGATGAGGTGATCTGGCCTCTGCTCTTTTAGATCGGCACGACGGATCGCTTTTCATTTGGGTACTGTCCGGGAATGGCAACCCCCAAAGTCAATCCCAACATGGAATACCGGCGCCTCGGCAACACAGGCATGAAGGTCAGCATCATGTCGTTTGGAAGCTGGGTCACTTTTGACACGCAACTGGACCACACGCTGGCGACTGAGTGCATCGAGGCAGCTGGCGCGGCTGGATGTAATTTCTTCGACAATGCTGAGGCGTACGCCGGGGGTAAGAGCGAAGAGATTATGGGTAAGGCGTTTCGTGACCTCGGATGGGAACGCTGGTCCTACGTCCTCACTACCAAGCTTTACTGGGGCATCAACGGTGAGACCCCAAACATGCGGAACACGCTGAACCGCAAGTACCTAATGCAAGGGATCGATGCATCACTTGAACGTCTCCAGCACGATTTTGTCGATGTGCTCTACTGTCACCGCGGCGCCCCCGAGACCCCGCTCGAGGAAGTCGTGCGGGCAATGAGCGACATTGTGTCGTCCGGCAAGGCCACCTACTGGGGAACCAGCGAGTGGACAGCCGAAGAGATTCGTGGCGCCATCGAAATCGCTGACAAGCACCACCTGCACAAGCCCGTCACCGAACAGAGCCAATACAACCTGCTGGAGCGCCGCAATGTCGAGAAAAACTATGCCCGGCTGTGGGAGGACTACCGCTACGGCAACACAATCTGGAGCCCGTTGGCATCGGGCTTACTCACGGGGAAGTACAAAGACGGTATTCCGGCGGGTTCCCGCGGTGCCCTCGCTGGCTACGAGTGGCTGCAGGACCGCCTGTCTGACAGTAGCGCGCTCGCACAGGTCGAGAATCTGCGCCCCATCGCAGATCGCCTGGATTGCTCGATGGCGCAGCTGGCGCTTGCCTGGGCAGCTAAACACCCGATGGTTTCTAGCGTTATCACTGGAGCGTCGAAGGTCAGCCAGGTAGAGCAAAATTTTGCCGCTGTCAACGTAATTCCGTTGGTGACCGACGAACTCGACGAAGAGATGCGGGCTGCCGTGAAGCGCTGACCCTTCGTACGTGGTTCGCATTGCGATTTCTGCCGACTGCCAACAAAAAATCAGGCATCGATTATCGAGTGGTAAGGAATTGCAAGGTGCGTTCCGTGACGCTCGCCGTGCGGCCGACGAGAAAGTGATCTGCCGAGGTGATGGTCTCATGGCTGGTCTGCGGCCATCCCGAGATCTTTGCCTCAGTTGCATCTGGAGGCGAGAACTGGTCGTGGACGGGCGTCAGGATGAGCGTGGCAGTGTCCATGCCTCGATTCACATCCATCGCAGCAAGCGGGGGAGCGACAAGCACCTTCGCTGCGAGGCGTTCGTCGTTCATCTCGAGAACTATTGCGGCTCCAAACGAATAGCCGACGGAGAACAAAGGGACGCCAGGTACCCAGGCGGAAACGAAGTCCACTGCCGCCGCAGCATCAAGCTGTTCACCTCGGCCGTGATCAAACGCCGCTCGGAAGTCGAAACGTAGCGCCGCAATCCCTGCGTCGGGGAGTGCATCGAAGAGCGCCTGTACCACTTCGTTATATCTGTTGCCGCCGTGCTGCGGATGCGGATGACAGACAATTGCAGCGGCCCGGTGAGGGTCAGGGACGGACAGGTCGCCGTTGAGGGTGACGTCATCAGAGGTGGTGAACTGCACGGTTCGCGTCATGACAATGCCACGGTACCCTCGGCGCCCATGGCTAGCCCCACATCAAGCGTTGACGACAAGCTGCCGATCAAAATGCTGAATGATCGTGTACTCGTGAAAATCTCAGAAATCGGTACTGACCGTAAGTCATCTGGTGGGATTGTGATCCCGGCAACGGCACAGGTGCAAAAACGGCTTGTCTGGGCGACTGTTGTGGCACAGGGCCAAAACGTTCGCAGCTGCGAGATTGGCGACAAGGTTCTATTCAGTCCTGACGATCGTTATGAGGTCGAAGTTCAGGGCGAGGATTACGTCATGCTTCGAGAGCGGGAGCTCCACGCAGTCGCAGCAGAGCGCATCGAAGCATCCACAGGGCTGTATCTCTAGTCCGGTTGGATTCGGAGAGTCGGGCTGGTCTAGGCCGTCTGATCCTTTCACACCAGGAGTAATTAATGATCAAAGTCAGCGTCATGTACCCCAGTGGCGACGATGCCGCATTCGACATGGACTACTACAAGACCAACCACATGGAAATCGTAGACCGGACGATTAAGCCAGCCAGGTGGGACATCGAGGCCGGCATCGATGGTCCGTACATTGCGGTAGGGAACTTGTACTTCGAGTCGATGGAAGACATGCAAGCTGGCATGGGAAGTGCAGGCGAGGCGCTCGCGGACATTCCGAACTTCACCAACGCTGAGTCGGCCGTGCAAGTGTCACAAATCGTCGACCGTTGAAATCTGACCTGTTAGAGCGGCCGCCACGTCCGTAGGCTGCACTCATGCCTGAGGGGATCAAGATCGCAGCGACCGACAAGCAGTTGGCGGACCTGAAGTACAACAGCGACGGCCTGATCACAGCCATTGCCCAGGACGTCGAAAACGGCGACGTCTTGATGCTTGCGTGGATGAACGAAGAGTCGTTGAAGATGACCCTTGCAGAGGGACGCATGGTCTACTGGTCGCGCAGCCGTCAAGAACTTTGGCGCAAGGGCGACACCAGCGGTGATCGCCAGTTCGTCAAAGAAGCGCTCTATGACTGTGATGCTGACGCACTGCTGTTCAAGGTCGAGCAGGAGGGAGCGGGTGCCTGCCATACCGGTGCACGAACCTGTTTCTTCAACAGCTTCGGCTAATGCAGTTCCAGCCGACACGCGCCGAGTTCCGTGAGCACGCTGCTGAGCACACAGTGGTACCGGTGTGGACTGAACTGCTCGCCGATCTCGAAACGCCGGTCGCCGCGTACACCAAGCTCGTCGGAGACGGCCCCGGTTTCCTGCTTGAGTCGGTCGAGGGCGCCGAACGTTGGGCTCGCTTTTCATTCGTCGGACGCAACCCATCGGCAACTCTGATTCTGCGCGACGGCACCGTAGAGATTGATGGTCCGGCGCCGGATGGGATTCCGACGGGTGACGGAATGCTCGCTGCGCTTGAAGCGTTGCTCGGGGCTTACAGCAGCCCGTCGTTCCCTGACCTTCCGCCGCTACACGGAGGCATTATGGGCTTCCTCGGCTACGACATCGTTCGTGAGGTCGAGGACCTTCCCGGCACCCCGAATGACGACCGAAGCTACCCCGACGCTGTGATGTCTGTTATCGGTTCGCTTGCTGCGTTCGACCACTGGCGACAGCGGGTCTATCTCATCGAAAGCGTGCCCACGCTGGGCCTGAGCACTGCTGACCTTGACACGGCCTATGACGCTGCAGTTGACCGGGTCACTGCAGCGGTCAAACAGTTGGCGCAGCCGCTGCCGTATACGCCGGTCGCCCCGCCGTCTCTCGAAGACAACCTCCCTGCGCTCCAATCGACGATGCCGAACGGGATGTACCAAAGCGCAGTCGAAGCGGCAAAGGAATACATCGTTGCCGGCGACATCTTTCAAGTCGTACTGGCCCAGCGTTACGACATCGAACTCGGCGCAGATCCATTCGACTTTTATCGCGTGCTCCGGCAAGTCAATCCCTCTCCCTACATGTACTACGTCAAGCACGATGAGCTAACGATCGCTGGATCTTCGCCTGAGCCGATGGTGCAACTACTCGACCGTAAGGTGGTGTCGCGGCCGATCGCCGGCACGCGTCGGCGCGGAAAAACCGACGAGCACGATCGCCTGATGGCGGCCGAGTTGCAGGAGGATCCGAAAGAGCGTGCCGAGCATGTGATGTTGGTCGACCTCGCCCGCAACGACGTCGGCCGAGTATCGAAGTTCGGAACGGTCCACGTTGATGAACTAATGACGCTTGAGCGGTACAGCCATGTAATGCACATGACCTCCCAGGTCTCGGGGGATTTGCGTGATGGGCTCGGGCCGATTGATGTGCTGCGCGCCACGTTGCCCGCAGGAACGCTTTCTGGTGCGCCGAAGGTGCGCGCGATGGAGATTATCGACGAACTTGAGCCGGTCAAGCGGGGACCGTATGGGGGAGTGGTCGGCTACATCGATTGGTCCGGAAACCTCGACACGGCCATCGCCATTCGCACCATGTTCGTTACGGGCGACGGTAAAACAGCGAGCCTGCAGGCGGGGGCGGGCATCGTTGCCGACTCAGTATCGGACGACGAAAACCTAGAGTGTCGCAACAAGGCTGCCGCTTTGCTGGCAGCGATCCCCGAGGCCCGCCGCATGACAGCAGCTCGACGCAAAGCGGGCACACAGGCCTGACTAAGGCAAGGCTAGGGCGATCAGAAATATCACGCTGAGGCCGGCGAATACGAAAGTAATGATAGCCGCTAGGGCGATGAGCCCCGCAAAGCTGGTCAGGGCGGTGAGCGCATCGCCGAGGCTTTTGAACTGACCGGAGCGATCGCTAACTTCGCTCTGCAGAGAAAAGAACTGGCGCGAAACGGCAACGACACTGTCCTCTTGTGATGCTTCAGTCGATTCGACGGTCTCTATAACGGTACGTTGTGCTTGTTTGTTTCCGGTAAGTAACGAGCGAATTTCGATGAGAAGCGCATCGGTGCTATTGCGCACTGACCGAAGCCGTAAGAGGGCCGTCGCCACTGAGGTGATAGCGATCAAAGCAAACACAGAGGCGAGGACGACCCACACCGTTTCGATACCACCTTCGAGTGTGGCGATACCGAGGAAGAACCCACCCGCACTGATCGCGGTCGCCAGAAACAACATGCCGCCCGCAAGCGCTGAGGCCCTCCGCACAAGACGCAGAACCGCGTCAACAGCTCGTTGTGCAAGTTGATCAAGTCCGTCGCGACCGAACCCCTGTCGATCGGTGCTCGCGTTAAAGTGATCATCGGTCATCGCAACGCAGTGTGCCAGATTGCCAGGCTTGGTCCAGACTGGGCCGATGCAGAATCCCGCCAACCTGCCATTCATCGACGAATCAGCCCGCGATCGTCTCACCGTCGAAGGTAATGATGCTCTCCAGTATCTGCAGTCGCAGATTTCTCAAGAGATTCGGGACATCGAGATTGCTGAGACAAGATGGACGCTGGTGCTTGCGCCGAACGGGAAGATTGACGTCCTAGCCCGAAGCACTCGGACGGCAGACTCGGCGTTTCTTCTTGACACGGACGCAGGGTTCGGCGGGGCGCTCGAAACGCGAATCAATCGATTCAAGATCCGCGTCAAGGCTGATTCGTCGTTGGAGCACGCCGAGAACTCGGCGCCGTCACCTAACCACGAAGCGGCGCGCATCGCTGCCGGTTGGCCTCGAATGGGCGCGGAAATTGTTTCAGGTGAGACAATTCCTGCAGTGACCGGCGTCGTGGCGTTGTCGGTCAACTTCACCAAGGGTTGCTACCCAGGACAGGAACTGGTTGAGCGAATGGACAGCCGTGGGGCTGATGCGCCGAAGACACTTCGAATCATCGACGTCCCTAACGGCACCGAAGCTGGTCAGCGCATTGACGGTCTCGCCGAGGTGACCAGCGTTAGCGGCACTACGGCGCTGGCTTACGTGAAGCGCGGCAGTGACCTTGGTCGTCTGCCCGCACACCTCGACTAAGGCCTTAGTCAGAGGCGCGTAAGCTCACGGCGAATCGCCTGCACCTCAGGGTGTTCGCGTAGTTCGACCAACTCGGGAGACCCGTCGATCACCGACGCAAGCCCGGCGGGTGAAGTACCGACGTTGGCAGCCGTACGTAACCAGCCAATCGCTGTGGCTTTGTCTCCCAGCGCTCCGGACGCCCGCGCTACTGCTGATGCACTCAGCGTGTTCGGGTTTCGTTCGAAACTGCCAGCTGCGTAGTGCGCTGCATCTTCGAACTCGCCGACCGAGATGAGGATATTGGCGAGCAAGTATTCGTTGGTGGGGTCCCCAAACGGCTTAGGGTCAGGCAATAGCTGGACTAAAGCACGAAGCTGATCGGTCTCAAGTGCGAGTGCCATTGGCACCCCGTTGGATTGAGGGTGACTGAGTGCGGAGACCAGTAATCGCCGGGCACGGTTCTTCTTGCCGGCTTCGAGCGCGTTGTTCGCAGAGATCCAGGGTGACTGCGGTTTCTTGGAAGCACCCAGCATTTGAAGCTGAGTGACCAGCAAGAACCCTATGAAAATTCCGAAGCCACGGAGATCGGGGCTAACAAACATCACAGCTGCAGCGGTACCGGTCACGGCGATAGAGAACAGGACCATGATGCGATCTGACCGGCCGGGGAACAGACGGTCGAGGGCCTGCAACACGATGTGACCGCCATCCAACGGCAAGATTGGGACTAGGTTGAGCGCTCCGATGACGGGTCCGGCCCACCAGATCGCTGAGGTTGCAGCACTGGTGTTGGACGACGAAGGGTCCAAAGGGCTAGAACCTAGAGCCAGTAATAGAGCCATGCTGCTGGCGATGTGAATTCCTGGTCCGCTGAAGGAGATGACAGCGTGACCGAGACGTGAGATCGGGCGCGTGGGTATGTACGACGCATAGCCGGCGAGAAAGCCGAGGGAAATTTCAGCATGTGCGCCGTTTTGGCGAGCTGCGACGGCATGACCGAGTTCGTGAATAACCGTGAATGCTGCGATGGCCCCAGCCAGCCACAACCCGAACTCATCCCCATACACGATGACGATCAGCGCCATAAACATCACGAAGCCCGGCTGCACATGGACTTTGAAGCCGAGCAGCGTGAACATTACGGCCATGCTACGGGGGATAGTCCGACGGTCCGTTTCGTTGTAAGGCGCGTGAGGTCTCGTGATCACCTGAGAACTTGCCGGCGTTGCCGGGCTGACGGTTTAGCGAACGGGAGCGGAGTCACTGCGTCTGGCGGTCATCGCTGGGCTCGCAGTTGTTGGCACGGTGCCAGATTGAGCGAGAGCAGTTCTTTAAATGTTTGCGGTCGATTTAGACGGTGTGGTTCACGCTCAATTGGAGGCAGCGGTTACGGCCCTCATGGCAGGGATTGCTGCAACCTGTCGTGCAGGTGTCGGCACGGGTTACTTTCTGGCCGATGATGCTGTCGATGCCGCTGACCTCAGCGAAGAGGTTGTTCGTGTCTGAGCCTGTGCTGCTGCGACCGAATTGTGGGGCACGTGTCCATTCGCAGCGTTGGGTTCGGCGATCCCGACGAATTTGACGACGACGACTTTGCAAACCGTCCCTTGTCGCCTCGGGGTAGCTGGCCGTCGAGGGTCGTGTGGCTTGCGGCGCTCGCTGCGGTGGTCTCCATAGTTGCGGCAGGCCTGGTTATCGGTGGTGGTGACGGCACCGACAATTCGCCCCCAGTGACAAGGTCAACGCCGTAGTCTGAAGGCATGGGGATTGTTGACGAAGATATTGATCGGCTGCGGTCGACGGTGTCGATTGTCGACACTATTCAGCAGTACGTAGCGCTTAAACGGGTCGGCCGGAACTGGGTCGGCTTGTGTCCCTTTCACGCAGAGAAGAGCGGCTCGTTCAACGTCACCGAGGAACGGGGCCGCTACAAGTGCTTCGGCTGCGACAAGGGTGGTGACGTCTTCACGTTCATCCAAGAAATCGAACACCTTGACTTTCCGGGTGCAGTTGAACACCTTGCCGCTAAAGCTGGGATTCAACTGAACTACACAACGTCGGGGCAGTCTGAAGAGCGTTCGCGTCGTAAGAAACTGACAGCGGCGATGAATGACGCTGTTGAGTGGTACCACCAGCGGCTGCTTGAAGCCCCTGACGCCCGAGCCGCCCGCGACTATTTGCGGAAGCGCGGTCTAGCCGGCGATATCGCTCGGCAGTTCAAAATCGGTTGGGCTCCCGATGATTGGGATCAGCTTTCGCGCAATCTTGGTGCGCCTACTGATGTGATGCAGGATGTTGGCCTGTCCTTCCGTAATCGGCGCAACAAGATGCAGGACGCATTTCGCGGTCGTGTGATGTTCCCGATTTTCTCCGAATCCGGCGAAGCGCTGGCTTTTGGCGGACGTGTCCTTCCCGGCTCTGACGACCCAGCAAAATACAAAAACAGTTCAGAGACACCGATTTACATGAAGAGCAAGACGCTGTACGGATTGAACTGGGCGAAGGCGGACATCGCCAAGAAGGACCAGGTCGTGGTGTGTGAGGGATATACGGACGTGATCGGTTTCCATCGTGCCGGCGTGCCTCGCGCTGTAGCCACCTGTGGCACGGCGCTTACCGAGGAGCACGTACGTCTGCTCAAACGGTACGCAAGCAAGGTGGTGCTGTCGTTTGACGCCGACGCTGCTGGTCAGGGAGCCGCAGAACGGTTCTACGAGTGGGAAGAGAAGCACAAGGTAGAGGTGCTGGTAGCGCAGCTTCCTGACGGTAAGGATCCGGGCGACTTGGCTTCGTCGCAGCCCGAAGCTCTGGTAGCAGCAGTGGACAAGCCGGTGCCGTTCCTCAAGTTCAGGCTTGGTCGTACGATGCGCGGTCGGCCGAAGGACTCACCTGAGCATCGAGTCCGGCTTGCTGAGGACGCAATGGCAGTTGTCAATGAGCATCCCAATAAGTCGATCCGTATGCTTTACGCCGGCGAAGTTGCTGCTGAGCTGTCGATGCCGGTCAGCGACATGGTCCGTCTGGCCGAGCGCGGAACCAGACGCCCTGCGATTCAAGTCAAGCAGAAGCGATCACGAGGTCCGATACAGAACGCAGAGTTTGCTGCGCTCGTGCTGCTCGTTCAGGATTGGGACTCGATCGCACCTTGGCTGTTGGTGGAGCTCTTCGACGATGACGTCAACCGTATGGCCTTTATCGCCCTCGGCGAGGCTGGCGGAGATCTTTCAAAGGCGATTGAAATTGCCCCTCCTGATGCGGTCGACATCCTCGAACGTGCTGCTGTGGCAGATCTCAACCTCATCGCAGACGTCGAGGCTCGCACATTGATTGGAGCAGCCTGCCGTCGAGAGCTGCAGCAACGTGTGCGTGTGGTCGACCCTGAGGGGATGGCCGAAGATCGTCAAGCGCGTCTCGATGTCGAAGCGCTTCAAGACACCGAGTCGACTCGTGCTCTGGCCGCAGCTGAGTCATT
>Ga0213868_10004759_pt1 | contig 12371 bp, 8 predicted proteins | sample PICome_9_FD_160087 | JGI IMG/M metagenome (GOLD analysis project Ga0213868, IMG submission 160087) | Coastal seawater microbial communities near Pivers Island, North Carolina, United States - PICO127 | ecosystem: Environmental > Aquatic > Marine > Coastal | place: USA: North Carolina | collected...
GCGAGCCCGACGCGCCTTGAATTCATGCTCGATCGAACCTCGCTTTATAAGTTCCTTCTCACCGATTTCGATGATCTGGATTCCATTCATCCAACCAACATCGGGAACCGACCCCTGGTAGGGTAAAAGAATTAGATTTTCCTCTGGGAAGAATCCAAACGCCTTTTCGTCCCAATTCGCTTCCGACCAAGTCCAGCCTTCTTCCTCCCCCACGTATACGCGGGATTTCAAGGAGGGCTCGCCTTGGTTGGCGACATCGAACCAAGAGACTGCTAGTTGATTCCCTTCGATGCCAACCGAAATCAATGCGTCCTCGCCATAGGGTTCCAGGTGGGTGGAAAAACCGGGTACTTCCAGTTCGCCCAAAAGCCTCGGATCGCTGGGATCAGCCAAGTCAATAATGAATAGAGGATCGATTTGGAGTACGGTGACCACGTATAGCAGATTACCTGAAAACCGGGTCGCCGTGATCGACTCATCATTGGCGAACTCCAGCTGGGCAAGCGATTCTTCAACATCCTCATGCGCCTCGGAAAGATCAAAGGTCTCCACACTGGCCCACCGCTGACGAATGTTTTGCCACCGCCAAACCTGGCTGACCACGGTTAATATATTGCCTTTAATTTGCATACTAAACTTATCCAGGACCTGACCAGTGATCGCCACGTGGTGACGAAGAGTCGGAGCCTCGTCTGGATCGGAGATGTCAATAACATGAACCGTGGATGTGGATTGCCTCAAAACGGAATCATAGGAATTTGTGGATACGAGCAGCGTCTCTGAAGTCGCCTGGACTTGTGCACCCCAATAGTCGTATTTTCCGTTCTTTAGCTCTAGTGGATCGGCGGGGACTGGATTGGCCGGATCCGTGAGATCCATCTTCAAAACGTTCAACCCGGATTCCCACTTAATATGCTCCGCACCGGTATCGGGATCCACGACTCTTTCCTGCCAGGTTTGCTGGGAGATCACATACAAAACATTACCCACCATTCTCGACTCCAGAATATATCCAGGGACTGGTACGCTGGATTGCTGTCTCAGCTGATTGTCCGCCGTGTGCTCAACGATCAGCACCCTCCCCCCGTTAGTCACCGGATCATAGGTGAGCAATACTACCACAGGTTCGCTTGGATGCAAATACAGCTGTTCGCCACTGAAGGGAACGCGAAGACTCGCCAGTCGTTCCGGATTGCTGGAATCTGAAACATCGATTACCTGTAGTCCTCGGTATTGGTTGAAAAAGTACAGTGTCCGGTCGCGCCACTTCCATATATCCGACTCTTCTACCGTTGACCCATCTGTAGTCGCGTCCGAGAGCTCGACCAGTCCGCCTGTTCCCGCTCGGACTCCCCCGTCACTTCCTTCCGAGGGTTCGAACTTCGAATCCCCTTGGTAAAACTCAAACGGCAACGGATCGCTCCAGCTAGCCGCCACCTCGATATTCTCATTCTCAATCCCGTCGGGGAGCCGCAATTTCAAGTAGCCCTCGCTTCCCCGCAGGTGGGCAATGGTGCAGGTCTCCCACTCTCCTTCATCGTTGAGAAAGCGAACTCGTACTTGCCTCACACCGTCAGGGAGCTGCATAATCACTGCTCGATCAACCAACTCCGCGTCAATCTCTTGAAACTCTCCTAGAGAGGCTTCGCCATTTTTACTTGATACAGCCAGCCAAGCAATTCCCACAAACACATAAAGAGCCTTCATAACATTCGTAGAAGCGATGATCATTCTTGTTGTTCAAAAACGGTTTGATCGCCAGAAAAAAATCAGTTGATTCAACGTAACCCGAAGCCTATGGACCGGAGAGCCCTAACATTAAGGCCATCATACATGCTTGCTCCAGAGTGTCCCAAGCTTCCAGCTCCCCAAACTGCTTCCGAAAAGCGAAATCGCGTTCGTTTAAACGATCACTGTTCAGTTCCTAACTAAACCCATTATAATTCTCTTTCTTAAAGGGGTTTAGCTCCGCCGAATCAGGGTCGCTTCGCCCGCAGGCCCTTTGCCGTGGTGGTTGCCGGTATCGATTCGAGAGCGGGCAGTGCTAGCGTGGCGAACGATGATTTAAGAAAGACCCGTCGATTCATTGCTGGGGGGTGTCAGATGCTGATATTGGTTAACGGTTTTTTCGTAGTTTGATCGCAGTTTAGACAAAACGGGTTCATTTCTCCTAAATCCTGATGAATATTTTTTGACGGTACATCCACCAGCAAAGGGTCCACAAACAAAGACCTACTAAGGTCGCTTGAAACAGGGGCTGATAAGATGCACCCCCGAGGAGGAACACGCCCTCACCCAGATGGATTTCCAGCCGACTCGCCACCCAAGGACGCAAGAGCATTCCCATAACGTATATGGCGATGGAATTCATGCCCACTACCACGAAGGGGAAGGTCCATTTCTGCTTCTGTTTAATGTCCACAACCCAGTATAAAGTAGCGAGAATCAAGCAGCACCAGCCCGTCGAGTAGAGTGTCCAGGAAGGGGTCCAAATCCGTTTAACAATCGGGCAAATTCCGATTACGCCCAAGAACCAGCCAAGAATGAGTCCTCCGAATCCACCGATGAGAAGTAGATTTAGCTTTTGGGAATCGGTCTTCTTGGAACGCAACAACTCCCCACATATGAGCCCAAAAATCATGGTCGCGAGAGAAGGAAGGAAATTCAAAGTCTGGTACCCGCCTGGATTGAAAGTGAAGGGGTTGCGGACTTGAGTGGAATCATCGCCTGAGAACGGCGCTCTTTCCGGCATCAGATTGAGGAACCACGTATCTAAGGCATGTCCGGCATTGGCATTCTTGTGCCAAGAAGCGTCCACCCCTTGCAAATGATCCTGTGCCCAATCCGCACTTACATTGACCTCTGAAGCTCCCTTGTTCAATTCCAAACCCGATCCAGGATACAGGACATAGATCAGCCAAGTGGATACAAGTACCGCTCCCGCAACGATGGATTGAATTTTGAAGGAACGTCCCCAAAGCAAGAAAAGAAACGTGTAGCCTAAACCCATCTGAGTGAGAACATTCGTCATCCACCAACGTGTCAGGGGACCGTTAGACGTTAGGAATATTCCTAGAAAAATCAGGATTAGCGAGCGGCTAATGGCGTGCCCGAGCATGCGCTGATGGGATTGGTCTTCTCGCTTTCGCCTAACATACGAATAGGCCATGGACATCCCCACCATGAACATGAATGAGGGTTGAATTAAATCCCAGTAGCTACAACCGAGCCAATCCACATGGGATGTCTGGTAGCGTACAAACGACCAAAACCAGGATTCGGGGTTCTCCGCCAAATGCAAGGATGCCGTCCTCGCCAGTCCGAATCCGTTAAACGCCAGTGTGACCATGATAAGTCCTCGATAAACATCGAGCGACACCAGCCGAGAACTACTAGAGGGGGATTTTTCGGGACTGCTAGTCATGACAATTGGGGTGAATAAAGTAAAAGGCTAGCACGCAGAGATCCAATTGCCCAACAAAATGTGGATTACATTTACATCGCTACCCAGGCGTTCCCGCGTTGAGAACTCTCTACCGCTTTCTCTACGAATCGAAGTCCTACTACCCCATCTTCAATTGTAGCGTATGTTGACCCGTCTGTGCCTTTAAATTCACCTGATTGATACGCCCTCACATCGGACTCAAAACAACGATGCAGGCGAGCGAACGCGTCATGAAACCCTTCCGAATGCCCCCAAGGAATGGTAGGTTCTGCCATGAGGTCCTCCGGCAGATCACCAAAGAAACCATCGTTCGCATGAACCCCTCCTCGGTAGTAGATTCGATCCGGCTGGTCGATGAGGCTAACGACGAGTTTGTCCGAGTCCTCCTGTGACCAGCGAAGGGAACCTCGTTCGCCATTTACTTCGATACAAAGGTCATTCTTGTGCCCAATCGCTATTTGGGTCGCACTTACCAAAGCCTTTCCGCCATTGCTCAACCGACAATAAGCAGTAAAATGGTCATCCTGCTTGTACGCTTCCGGCACTCCCGTCTCTACAAAATTCTCCAGATGGGCGCTTAATGAGTCGACTTCTAAACCCGTCACAAACCGCAGTTGCATCAACGCGTGCGTAGCGATGCTGAATCCACAATTCCCCGACTTCACCGTTGCTGGATCGAAGGGTAATTTACCCTTCTTGAACCCGGGTTTCGTAGACCGGACCGCCACATGCGACTGAAGGTAACTCGTATCCGACCAGCGAACCTCCCCCAGCAATCCACTTCGTACGATAAATCGGGCCAAACGACTGGTCCAGTGCCCCAGATAAGTATGGGCCACACAAAATGGGATTTGTTTTTCGTTTACGATGGTTTTTAAAGCCTCAGAATCCGACAAGCTGTCTGTAAGCGGCTTCTCGCAGAAGACTGGAATCCCTGCCTCCAAAAAGCGCTTGGCCGGTTCGAAATGGGCATGGTCCGGAGTCAGGATGACAACATAGTCGATTCGATCCTCGTCAGATTTCCCGATTTCGCCATTCACCATCGTATCAACACCTTCGTATCCTTGTATTGGGTACGGCCAAGAATCCGCCGCCCGTAAGGCTCTCTCAGAGTTGGACGAAAGGGCTGCCGCAACTACCTTTCGCGTCCCATCCATAAAGATGGCCTTCTGGTGGGCATTGACAATAAAACCAGAACTGCCGCCAACGATGGCGACTTTTAGAGGGATCGGACTTGAAGGACTCATGCTGGACATAATCCGTCCTGAGGAGAGCTTGCCAAATGAAAAAGACAAGCTTGTTGAATAGGGGGTACGATTTTTGCCTTCACTCACACGGTTGAATTTTGCAAAATGCGCCCTCAGGCCGCAATAGATCGCTTTTCTCAATTTATGGGCCACGATTCTCTTCGCCCCTTCACACCACAACTATCCCTCGATTTCCTTAAAGCCGATAACCAAACAATCCCTACTTCTCACCCTTCCCCTGCTCCTCTGTAATTTTCTAACCCTAGGGGCTAGCAAAGATTCGCCCAACATCCTTTTCATTTTCACAGACGATCAAAGCCACCGAACCGTGAGCGCACGCCCGGAGGCTTATGATTGAGCACATACCCCGAATATTGACAAATTGGCCGAATCGGGAATTCGGTTCAGTCACGCCTACATGAGCTCGTTGCGCATGCCCGCTCGGACAACCATGCTTACGGGGCTGCAGCAGCATGACATTCCCAACCTCCACAGAGTAGGCCCCTATCCGGGATCGGAATACGAGAAACCGTTTGCACCAGTTAAGACATTATCAGACCGAAACTATCATCCCCAGACGTGGCGCATCTTTTCCCTCAAAAACGAGACGCTCCGCTGCATCTGCTCAAAGCCGTCCACACCGTCTTCGATGCTCACCCAACCATCGAACCCAACCTCTTTTAAGGTGCCGAATATAGCGTCGTAGTCATTGAGCCCTTTACCGATTTCTCCATGACTCAACCGCTGGGCATATCCTACACTGTCCATTTCTTCATTGCGAAGATCTTCGATCGTTCCTTTCAATAAAAACCGATCACTAGCGTGCATCGTCACGACGCGATGCTTAACTCGTTCTAAGAGTTCAAGCGGATCCTCCCCTGCCAGCACAGTATTGCTGGGATCGTAATTCACTCCGAATCCCGGATCGTCTATCCGGCCAACCAAGTCGCAAAAGATTTCCATGCACTGAGCGAATTCAGGATAGGTCCAATAGTTGTCTTTGTAGTGATTTTCTATGACAAGCGTTATTCCCCTTTCCCGAGCATGAGGAATACACGCTTCGATACATTCAGCGGCGTATCCGATCCCCTCCTCTCTCGAAACCTCGGGACGACGCTGACCGGAAAGAACGCGGCAATAAGCACCACCCAAAGTAGCGCACATATCGATCCAGCCTTTCTCTTTATCCACCTGAGCCTGGCGAAACCTGGGGTCCGGATGAGTGAAATCCGGCGAACAGCACAACATCGGAATCGAGCGACCCTGATCTTCCACCATCCGGCGATAGTCGCTCCAACGAGAGGAATCTTTCAGATCCAGAAAGTCCGAATAGAATTCCAATCCGTCCACGTCCAATTTTCCGGATAATTCAACCCACTCCACAAGTGTAATCGTTCCATCGATACAGAGTGAATCCATCCAGGCTTTAGGAAAGGCAGCTAATTTAGGCATAGTACAACAAATCAATATTAACAGGGATCCCGCAAGCACAGGAGCAGGATTTCGCTTCGCTAATGCAGGTTCGAGGAAACATCTGTCGCCCCCCTTGCTGACGGGCAGTGTCATCGCTGTTCAGAATCATTTTCCCATTTCATTGTCTTAGTCCTTGGCCGGGTTCTGCCCGAGAAAAGGATACTGCTCCAGGTCGAGAACGGTTCCGGAAAAGGGTTTCGAATCGTCGCTCAACCAAAAGACGACCACATTAGCCACTTCGCTAGGCTGCGTCATCTCACCTCTTGGCACGACTCCTTTGTCCAGCTTTTCCGGCCAGCCTTCGGGGAGCCCATCATCCAACTTCCGCAAATACTCGGTTTCCGACAAGACCCAGCCAAGATTCAGATGTGTGAACCTAATTCCTCGTTTCGAGTAGATTCCGGCCAGATTGCGAGACATCGTCTGCAGTGCTCCTTTTGACACACTGTACGCACTCAGTATTGCTTCACCCCCGTGTGCGTTGATGGAGCCAATATTCAATACGCATCCTTTGGACGACTTCAAGTGCGGTATAGCTGCTTGGCAAATTAAGAACGGGGCCCTAACGTTTACGGCCATAGACTGGTCGAATTTCGCCGCATCCGTATCCTCAAAGCGACCACGTATAATTACCGCTGCGTTGTTTACGACCCCGTCCAGTTTTCCAAATTTGGCGACCGTTGCTTCCACAATCTCCGCTGGCGATTCCGTGTCCGCCAAATCTCCCCGAATTCCGAAGGCATTGGATCCCAGCTCGTCCACAGCGGAATCTACCTCAGATTGATTCAAACCGTGAACCGCTACCTTGGCCCCCTCCTGCAGGCACTTCTCTGCGATCGCTCGACCAATTCCCGAATTGGCGCCCGTCACTAGAATTACCTTACCTTCTAGCTTTCCATCAATCATGGTTTCAATACTGCTTTCACTATTTCTGCCGAATGCATCGACTCGAAGGCCGTATGCCATTCCTCAAGCGGCCAAACGCCCCCAATCACCGGGTCCAGGTTCAACTGTCCCGACCCCGTAAGTTTGAGTACACGCTCCCAGATCGGCCAGTTATGGCTAAAGCTGCCACGCAGGGTAATGCCTTTCTGCACCAATGAATCTAATGAAAAATTCAACGGCTGTGGGCCCCACCCTACCTTGCTAATCCAGCCCGCCGGCCGCGTAATCTTCAATGCGATCTCCAGCGTTTTCGAAACGCCCGCCGCATCAACCACCCCGTCTACTCCCAGCCCGTCCCCTGCAAAAGCCCATTCATCTACGCTTCCTACAATCGCTTCACATCCGTACTGCTTCGCCACTTCAAGACGCCTGCGGTCGCTATCCAGCCCCACCACAGCTACCTCCGCACCCCATAGCTTGGCGATCGCCGCACACAGCAATCCAATAGGACCTGGTCCCATTACAACAACACGATCACCGGGTTTGATATCGGAATGGTTCACGACCGCATTATAGGCTACACAGCAAGGTTCTGTGAGAGCGGCTTTCTCAAACGAAAGCCCTTCTGGAATCCGGTGGAGACAGCGAGCCGGCACACGGACATAGTGCGTCATCGCGCCATCGACACCATAGCCAAATCCCTTTCGATTCGGGTCCAAATTATAAAGCCCCTTTCGCGACATCGGGTTGTTCGGGTCAATGATCGCCGCGGTCTCGCTCACCACGCGATCCCCTTCTTTCCAGCCGCTCACCCGCTTTCCCATCTCTGCGATGACTCCACCGAATTCATGGCCCAGCACCACGGGATAGTTGACCGGCCAGCTATGCAGCGCTTGCCATTGGTGAAGATCGCTGCCGCAGACGCTGACCGCCTCCACTTGAAGCAAGACATCCTCGTCACCAATCGAAGGTTGGGAAGACTCGCGAAGCTCTACCGCTCCAGTTTTATTTTCAAAATTGACTACTGCGGGATACGTCATGGATAAATGAATATGCTTGGACGGGTTCGATAGAAGAATACAGCCACAGCTAAACGACGAAGTCCATTCCAAAGGCGCGAATAGGCCCTTCTCCTATACCCAACTGCTTCACCCAATTTTGGGCGAATTCAATAGGCTTGCTATTCCTAGCAGTAACGCGAACCTTCTACCACGCTCGAACTCTCATAATTTGATAGAATACCTGAAAGACCTACCAGGCCAAAATAGATACAAGTAAAAGATAACGGGGCTCCAAAACTTAAGGCAATTATAAAACTAGCCTATGGGACTCTCCTCCACTATCCGATTAAATCCCAATATGCCATCTCGTAACGCAAAACGGCTCATACTAATGGCATTCAGCATTCTTTGCGGGATAGTTGTCTCAAGAGCGGAAGAGCGAACCTTCCTAAGCGATAGTCGACTTATTCTGGGAACCGAGGCAAACTTGTCCGCTTCATTGCGTATCGGAGATTTGGATGGCGATCTCGATTTGGATATCGTCGTTGCCAACGGGCGGCACTGGCCTCAACAGAACTATATATTCTTTAACCAAGGAGGCGCTCGGTTCAAGCTGATGCGACCTCTGGGTGAAGATCGTGCCACCTCATACGCCACCGAACTTGCCGATCTCGATGGCGATGGCGACATCGACATCGCCGTCGGTAACGACACTGCCCCAAACACGATCTTTCTCAACGAGGGAGACGGGAGATTTCGAGAGAGAGGGGGTTTCGGAAAACCGTCTAGCATTCGCAGCCTGACTCTCGCTGATGTAGACCTAGACGGCGATGTCGATATCCTGGCCAACGCTCGCGGCAGACCAAACTTAATTTTCTACAACGACGGCTCGGCTCGCTTTCAGGAATCGAGTATTTTTGGAAACAGATCCGATTCCACCATCGACGTTGCGGTGGGAGATCTAAACCGAGATGACAAGCCGGACTTGATTCTCGCTAACCGCGATTCCCAGCAGAATGTGGTTCTCCTAAATGATGGAAACGGAAAGTTCGAACAACGCATTCCATTCGGTAGCGGTAGCGATGAAACTCGAGCAGTCGCTGTTACCGACTTCAATCTCGATGGCAAGGCAGACTGGGTCGTTGGCAATATCGGTCAGCCCAATGCCATTTACCTCGGTGATGGTAAAGGGGGGATTCTCGAGTCGGCAGAATTTGGCCAACCAAACGGACGAACCTACTCGATCGCGATCGGCGACATGAACAATGATCTCCTTCCAGATATTGTCGTTGGAAATGCAGGACAAGCCAATGCGGTATACTTCAACGCGGGTGACGGCCTGTCATTTCGCAATCAGTCGTTTGGAAGCGCCTCCGGAATAACGTATAACCTGGCGATTGGCGACTTGGACGAGGATGGCTTTCTCGATATCGCCGTAGCTAACTCTGAGGGTCAAAATCCGATATTCCTGAATCGACCCGCAAAGTAAAGCATCCCCAGGGGCCGCCGACAGATCGAGGTCTGCGACAACAGTCTTCGACTTTCGCTCTACGCCCGTCATCAGCTTCGGGGTATTAAACCCAAAGGAAAGAAACGGGCCAGATCGAAACCCCTCTCTGCTCAATGTATTGCCACTAAACTCTGTGTTGTGCGAAAATAAAGCACGCCTTCGGATATCGCAGGCGTAGCGAAACAGGGTTCACCCATCGGGTTGTTGGCAATAGGCTTAAACTCTGGTCCAGCCGAAAGTACATGCACGGAATCATGCTCCGAAGCACAGTAGATTTTTCCATCCGCGGCAACGAGAGAAGCGATAATCGACGCAGGCTGCGGTAGCTTTTCTACAAATACAGGCTCGCCCGTAGTGGCATGGAAACACCGAACCGTGCTATAATGACCCAAGTACAGATAATCGCCATACACGACAGGAGTCGACATGTAGGAACCCCCTCTGAACGTACTCCAAACCATCCCCTCGTTCGACGGTTCCTCCTGGCTAGGAGTGATATCTCCCCTCGCCTCGGGCCGCACGACATATATGGGCGATTTACCCCCATGAGAACTGACAACATATATCCAACCATTGGCTACAAAAGGAGAAGGTACGGGATTGTCACCCCCATCATTGATCTTCCATAGCTCTTCCCCTGAATCCAGATCGTAGGAAACAACCCAAGGCCATCCATTGACGACCACTTGCGTGGTTTCCGGTCCCTTATGGATCAGCGGCGTACCCCAACTGCGCTCGCAAATTCCCTTGCGGGCGACCCGCCACAGTTCTTCCCCATCGGAGAGTCTCAGCGCGACCAGAAACGGGTTCGCGGGATCGTCGCATGTGAGAACGATCGTATTCTCATGAATACTAGGCGAGCTGGCATAGCCCCAACCGGTACTGTACTTGCTAATGTTGATAACGCCCAAGTCGCGACTCCATTTCAAGTTGCCATCCAAATCGTAGCAATAGAGCCCTTCCGACCCAAAAAATGCGACCAGGTTCTCGCCATCGACCGCGAGGCTCGTATTCGCTTGCGTGGCTTTGATGTGACGAGTGGCTCGGGGCTTGCCCTCGCGAGCGATTCGACTCCAGAGTGCCTCTCCCGTCTTTTTGTCAAAGCACAGGATCATCCATTGGTGATTTCGAGCATCGTCGGCAGCGGTAGGCTGTCCCCCAGAACCCAGCATCAATGCCGCGGCATCTCCTTCAGGAACCGCCGTGCAAACGAAAATCCGGTCGCCCCAAACGATCGGACTGGAATGACCCAGACCTGGGATGGGAGCTCGCCAAAGTACCCCTTCAGTGTCTTCCGCTGCCGGATCCGCATTCCAGGTTGTGGGAAGCGTGTATCCCTCGAGAACTCCAGTGGCCCCTGGACCTCTAAATCCGGGCCAATTTTGCGACGCTTCTAACGCTACGGCAATGCAAGCAATCGTGGCGCATAGAAAAGAAATTGATAATTTGACAAGTAAACGAGAACGCATCTGAGACATAGGGGCGAGAAGACGCTACATAAGATCCCAGCTTTCGTCTTTTGACAAGTACTTCTTCTCGATGGACAAGAATTACTAAGGGCAGGAAAAAGGAGAATCTATTCTTTTATAACTCCACCGCCGAATGCCCTTGGACCATCATTAAGTCCGGTTAAAAGAAGAGAGCCCGTCCCAATCCCAATGGGAGACCACTGGCTTTTGTATTGTATTTCTGGAGTCTCTAGTTCTCTTTTGTTCCTTGAGAATAGAAACGGTTCAACTCTTCCAGATGTCCATGAATGATCTTGGTGATGTGAGCTGGGTTGAGTTCGTTCTTGTGCAATTCGAAAATGGCCACTAGCAAAGCGAGCTCAATGTCAGTCTTCTTGAGAGATACCGATTTCATTTCTTTCATTAGCTCGAGAGCCTTTGCCTCCGCTTTCTTGTAGTATTCAAAGTTCTTTTCGCCTGGACTTGCCATATCGTAGCGAACCAACTAAATTCACCACATCAAGGCCAAACTTTAAATTTTTCGATTCGTCGACTTGCGACCTTAAAACGACTTGAATCGACCACGACTAGGCCATGATATCCACCTCATAGGAACGAAATGGTGAGCGGACGGCCAGTGTCTCGACAATAACGCTATCACCAGCATAGCCTGTCTCAAAGATTCAGATGAAATAGTCTGAACGCGGACAATCAAACTCACCGATATTGCTAGCACTAAGATGTATTCAGGTACTGCCAACGATCAACAGTATGTCTAGAATTCGACAGATAATTACAGATTGCTCACATCTTCAGTAATCGAACCCCGATTAATACCTTGATACCGCAATACCCAGTCTCCAGCCTCAATCCCAATTTGTATCAGAAATATTGATTACCCTACAAATACAGACCTAGCCGCATAGTGAACTGGATCGAGGAACACTGGTTGCATTTGATTCTCATCGGGCTGTACCTGATCGTGCTCATCCGCCACGCACTGCATGGGAAACGAAATGTCAGTTCGATCGCCGACTATCTCGTCGCTGGTCGGCGGATGGGTGGCGTAGTGATTGCTCTGTCCTTCTACGCGACGTTCATGAGTACCAATACATTTATTGGCGCTGCCGGCAAGAGCTGGACCTACGGTCTTAGCTGGTGTGTGGGCGGCGTTGTTCTGACGGCCCTGGCCGCGATCTCCTGGTTCGTAGTAGCTCCGCGATTCGTTCCTCTGACTAAAAAGTACAACTCGCTAACGGTCGCGGATTTCGCTGGTTTTCACTACGATTCTCAATCACTCCGACGAATAGCGGCGGTGGTCGTAGCATTCGCTTCACTTTTGTACCTCGTCGCGATCTACCG
>Ga0213868_10004761_pt1 | contig 12369 bp, 10 predicted proteins | sample PICome_9_FD_160087 | JGI IMG/M metagenome (GOLD analysis project Ga0213868, IMG submission 160087) | Coastal seawater microbial communities near Pivers Island, North Carolina, United States - PICO127 | ecosystem: Environmental > Aquatic > Marine > Coastal | place: USA: North Carolina...
GTCGGCTTGGACTTTGCCGCCCGTTTTCCGCTGGTTGGCGGAAACGGCAGGGATGAGTGAGCCGGAGCTGCTTAAAACCTTTAACTGCGGGATCGGGATGATGCTGGTGGTTAAGGCGGATGAGGCCGAGGCGCTGACCGCGTTGTTGCGCAGCCATGGGGAAACCGTGGTTGCGATGGGGCAGGTCGTGCCGGGTGAGGGTGTGGTTTACAAGGGTCGTTTGCTGTGAAACGGGTTGCCATCCTGATTTCGGGGGGTGGTTCGAACATGGTGGCCTTGTGTCGGGATATGGCTGGGGATCACCCTTGCCGCCCCGTTCTTGTGGCGTCAAACGACCCTGAGGCGGGCGGTTTGCAGCGCGCCGCCGAGATGGGGATTGCCACGGCGGCGGTGGACCATCGGCCCTTTGGCCGCGACCGTGCTGCGTTTGAGGCGGCCTTGTTGGAGCCGATCTTGGCGGCGAAACCTGATATTTTGTGCCTTGCAGGTTTCATGCGTGTGTTGACGCCGAGTTTCGTGGCGCGGTTTGAAGGGCGGATGCTGAACATTCACCCTAGTCTTTTGCCAAAATATCCCGGTTTGCACACTCATGCCCGAGCGATTGCGGCCGGCGATACGCAAGCCGGTTGTTCTGTGCATGAGGTGACGGCGGTGCTGGACGATGGGCCAGTGTTGGGCCGTGCCGTGGTGCCGGTGTTGCCGGGGGACACGGCAGAGGATTTGGCCGCGCGGGTGTTGGTGCAAGAGCACCGGCTTTACCCGGCGGTGCTGCGCCGCTTTGCTGAAGGCGAGCGTGAGGTTTTAGTCCTTTAGGGCCGTAAAATAATCGGGGTGGGCGGCTTGGATACCCGGCAAATCGGCCTCTATTAGCCGCAGATGCGCGCGCAAGGTGGCCTCGGCCTGTGCGGGGTTTTGGGTTTCAATCGCATCGACCATGGCGCTGTGTTGCGCGATGAGGGTTGGGATGGGGAAATCTTGCAGTTGCAAAAACCGCACCCGGTCCATTTGCGATTTAAGCCGTTGCAGGTGATCCCATGCGCGGGCCTTGCCTGCGATTTGGGCGATGGCGCGGTGAAAGGACTCGTCCAGCGCCATGAATTGGGCTGCATCGGGGGCGGCGGCTTGGGCCGTTAGCAGGTCGCGCAGACCAGCGATAGCAGTGGCGTTGGTGTGTTTGCAGGCAAGGCGGATCAGATCGGCCTCCACCGCTTCGCGAACGAAACGGGCGTCCAGCACCTCGGCCACCGTGATTTTGGACACGAACGTGCCGCGTTGGGGGCGAATATCCAGCAAGCCTTCGGCAGAAAGACGCAAAAACGCTTCACGCACGGGTTGGCGCGAGGTGCCGATGGCATCTGCAATCTCTTGTTCCGAGACTTTGGTGCCTGGCGGCAGAGTGCCTGTCAGGATCGCGTGGCGCAAGGCGTCGGCGGTTTGGGGATGTGCGGTTCGCGCGGGGTGGAGCGAAACTTGGAAGGCTGCGGGCAAGGGCATGGGCGGTGTCCTTTGGGAAAGGCTTGGATGCATTTTCGCAGGAAACATGCGCCGAGGGAAGCGCTTGCTGCGATGGGTTGGCATTTGAGGGGCTTGGGTGGTAGGGGTGGCGCCTGTTCAAAGGGCCTGTCGTTGCGGCGGGTTAAGGGAGTATCGGGCCACATGATGTCACTGCATTTGTATCGCCAGCAATGGTTTGGAAATATTCGCGCGGATTTGCTGTCGGGGCTGGTCGTGGCTTTGGCGCTGATCCCCGAGGCGATTGCATTTTCGATCATTGCGGGGGTGGACCCCAAGGTTGGGCTGTACGCCAGTTTTTCGATCGCAGTGATTTGTGCGATTACCGGCGGGCGGCCGGGGATGATTTCGGCGGCAACCGCGGCAACGGCGGTGCTGATGGTAACGTTGGTGCGCGATTACGGGTTAGAGTATTTGCTGGCGGCGACTGTGCTTGCAGGCCTGTTGCAGATTGGTGCAGGGTTTTTGAAGTTGGGGCGCGTGATGCGCTTTGTGTCGAAATCGGTGATGACGGGGTTTGTGAACGCGCTGGCGATTTTGATTTTTTTGGCGCAGGTGCCTGAGCTGGACCCGACCAAGGTGACATTGCTTACCTATGTTCTGGTCGCGGGCGGGTTGGCGATTATCTATTTATTCCCGTATGTTACCACGGCGGTTCCGTCACCTTTGGTCACCATTGTGGTGCTAACCGCGCTGACGCTGTTCTTTGGCTGGGATGTGCGGACGGTGGGCGATATGGGAGCTTTGCCGGACACGTTGCCGGTGTTCTTGATCCCTGACATTCCGCTGACGTTTGAGACGTTGCAGATCATCTTGCCCTATTCGCTGGCCGTGGCTGTGGTGGGGTTGCTGGAAAGCCTGATGACACAGAATATTGTGGATGACCTGACCGACACCACATCGGACCGCAACCAAGAATGTATTGGGCAAGGTTTGGCCAATACCGCCACCGGGTTTATCGGTGGGATGGCGGGCTGTGCGATGATCGGGCAAAGCATTATCAACGTCAAATCGGGCGGGCGCGGACGGCTTTCGACCTTTGTGGCGGGGGTGATGCTGTTGATCTTTGTTGTAGGCCTTGGCGATTGGGTTAGCCGGATTCCGATGGCGGCCTTGGTGGCGATTATGATTATGGTCAGCATCGGTACGTTTTCATGGTCATCGATAAAGGCATTGAGGACGCATCCGACCTCTAGTTCCATTGTGATGTTGGCGACCGTGGCGGCGGTGATTTACACCCATAACCTTGCGATCGGGGTGGGGATTGGCGTGCTGCTGTCTGGCATCTTCTTTGCCGGGAAAATCGCGCAATTGTTCCGCATCACCTCGAGCCTGTCGGCGGATGGGACCGCGCGGACCTACAAGGTTGAAGGGCAGTTGTTCTTTGCCAGCGTCGAAGATTTCATGAAAGCTTTTGATTTCCGCGAAGTGTTGGACCGCGTGGTGATTGATGTGTCGGATGCACATATCTGGGATATCTCGTCGGTGGCGGCCTTGGATATGGCGGTGCTGAAGTTCCGCCGCGATGGGGCCGAGGTTGAGATTGTGGGCATGAATGCCGCGTCCGAGACGATTGTGGATGAGTTGGCACTGCATGATAAACCTGGCGCACTTGATAAGATGCTGGAGCATTGAGGGAGGCTGCAAAATGAAGATCATCGCTTTGGTGGATGGATCGGTTTACGCGCATTCGGTGTGTGAGGTGGCGGGTTGGGCCGGCGCTCGGCTGGGGTCGGGCGTGGAGTTGCTGCATGTTTTGGGGCGGCGTGAGGCTGGGCAGCAGGATTTATCCGGCTCTTTGCGCCTTGGTGCGCGGACCGCGTTGCTTGAAGAATTGGCGGCATTGGATGCGCAGCGGGCCAAGCTGGGCATGCAGCGGGGTCGTGCGATACTGGAGGATGCAAAGGCGGTTTTGGCCGAAGCGGGGGTTGAGGCGTCAACACGGTTGCGCCACGGCGATTTGCTAGAAGAATTGGGTAGCGATTTCGATTTGATCGTGATTGGCAAGCGCGGCGAGGCGGCGGATTTTGCCAAAGGGCATTTGGGGTCCAATCTTGAGCGGATTGTGCGCGGCACCAAGGTGCCTGTGCTGGTGGCAGCTAGGGCCTTTACGCCTGTGAAGCGTGTTTTGGTCGCGTTTGATGGTGGGCCGTCCGCGATGCGCGCGATTGAGCATATTGCGCAAAGCCCGTTGTACACAGGGTTGGAGATTACCGTGGTCAGCGTGGGCGAAGGGGCCGCCATGCAAGCAGGGTTGGCGGATGCACAAGCACGGCTTCAGGCAGCGGGTTTGGCGGCGCAGGTACGTGTGATTGCAGGGCAGCCGGACGTAGCCTTGGGCAAGTTGGTTGAGGACGACGGGTTTGAGCTGCTGGTGATGGGCGCTTATGGTCACAACCGCATCCGCAGCATGATAATCGGGTCTACGACAACCCAGATGATCCGGTCGTGCAAAGTGCCGGTGATGTTGGTGCGCTAGACTTGGTCCTATTTTAGTGTTGCTTTAGCCTGCGTCTTTGGCTTTGCATGAGGGGTCATAAGGAGAGACCCTGATATGCACGGCAAGCCCAACGTCTTGTTCATCGTTATCGACCAATTGCGCGCGGATTGTTTGTGGGGTGGGTTGGCGGATGTGACGCCGATGCCGCATTTGCGCGCGCTGATGGATGAGGCGGTCAGTTTTACCCAGCATTATTCGGTGGTAAACCCGTGTGGCCCTTCGCGTGCCAGCATTTTGACCGGTCAATATGCGATGAACCATGGGGCAGTGCGCAATGGCACGCCGATGCCGCATGACACCCCCAATATTGCGACCGAAGTGCGCAAGGCGGGGTATTTGCCTTTGCTTTATGGATATACCGACTCTGGGCAGGACCCACGGCAGTTTGCCCCAGCCGACCCTGCGCTGACCAGCTATGAAGAGGTGATGCCGGGGTTTCATGAGGCAGTGGAGATGCGGCTGGAGGCAAGCTTGCCATGGCGCGCGGATTTGATTGCCAAGGGTTATGACGTGCCGCCATACCCCGAAATTTTCAGGCCCGATGGTACGGAATTGGACGCCCCCGCACTCTACCGGGCCGAGGATAGCGACACGGCTTTTCTGACCGATCAGTTTTTGCGCGGGCTTTTGGGGCGGCCTGCGGGGTGGTTTGCGCATTTAACCTATATCCGCCCGCACCCGCCTTTGGTGGCGCCAGCACCCTATAATCGGATGGTGAAGGCGGCGGATATTCCTGCGCCGGTCTGCGTGGGCGACAGGGCGGCCGAGCAAGCGCGGCACCCGTTCATTCCAAGCGTGCATGCGCGGGTGCCGATTTCTTCGGTGGTGGAAGGGTTCCCGGATCTAGAGCCGACTGCGGAAAACGTGGCGACCTTGCGGGCGGTGTATTTGGGGCTTGCGGCTGAGGTGGACCATCACATCGGGCGGGTTATCGCGGCGCTGAAAACGGCGGGGATTTATGACGATACGCTGCTGGTAGTGACGGCTGATCATGGCGAAATGCTGGGCGATCATCATTCCTGGGGCAAGCAGACGTTCTATGACGCGGCCTATCACACCCCGCTGATTATCCGCGACCCGCGGCAGCACCAAGCCTATGGGCGGCGCATCGATGCGCCGACCGAATCTATTGATATTGCGCCGACGGTGCTGGAATGGTTGGGCCAAGCGGTGCCGGATATGATGGACGGGCGGGCGCTGACGCCGTTTTTATGGGGGCAAACCCCGGCTGTGTGGCGCGATTTCACATTTTCGGAACTGGACTTTGGCGATCCGATAATGCCCACCACCGCGCAAACTGCTTTGGGGATCGGGGCCGAGGATGCCAATCTGTGCATCCTGCGCGGGATGCAGTATAGCCTCGTGCATTTCAACGCAGGGTTGCCGCCGCTGTTGTTCGATCATTCAGCGATGGGTGAGGCGCGCGATATTGCGGCGGATCCGGCAGCACAGCCTGTGCTTTTGGCGATGACACGCGCGCTGCTAGACCACCGGATGCGGCACGGCGGCGGGCGGTTTCGGCGCGTAATGATTACGCAATCCGGGGCGGTTACGGCTGCGAAATAGGCAAATTGATCCTTTGATCAATTTTTTTACCCATCACGTCGCTTGACGTAAATTTATTCGCAAGACCATACTTGTAACGTGGTGCTGGGCCGCGCCCTGTAGTGCAAGGATTGCGCTGGCCCTATCTGGCACTATCCGGAAGGAGGCACTGGACCTATACCAAGACACCGCTGCTTCGTAGCCTTTTTGTTACAAAAGGCGGTTACGTCCCATAAGGAAGAAAACTTCCACATAAACCAACGACAGGAGAGATTATGAAACGACTATTATGGAGCAGCGCTGCGCTGCTTGTTCTACCGTTCGCAGCCTACGCCAACTGCCCTGCAATCTCGGTCGCCGATATGGGCGGCGTTGCACCGGGCGCGTTCCCCGCACAATACGAGCTGGGCGATTTCCAGACCGCTGCCGGATGCACGATGGAACTGTCGGAAAACCCTGATGTCGCGGATTTCAACGCGCAGATCCGCAACAACCCAGCGCTGCCTGCTGTGGCTGACCGTTTGCCATCCGAGCCGCTTGTTGTGGTGCCTTATGCATCGACTGGCAAATACGGTGGCACGCTGGACGCGCTGTCAAACGCGACCGAGGCTGGCACGTCTGACTTTATGTCGATCCGCCATGTGAACCTTGTGCGCTATTCCGATGATCTGGAAACGATCGTGCCGAATATTGCAAAATCCTGGGCGTGGAATGATGATTTCACCCAGCTGACCTTTACGCTGCGCGCGGGCCACAAGTGGTCTGACGGCCAGCCGTTCACATCGGCCGATGTGAAGTTTTGGTATGATAATCTGGCGCTTGACCCGAATATCAACGAAAAACCAAAGGATTACGTGACCGTAGGCGGTGAGCGTATGACGGTTGATACACCCGACGACGTGACCGTGGTGTTCAATCTGCCTGCGCCAAAGCCTGGTCTTTTGGCCCACTTTGCAACCCACTTTGCCCAAGCTTTCCAGCCCAAGCATTTCTTGGGGCCATTCCATCCGGATGTGAACCCAGAGGCCGATTCGCTGGCGCAATCGCTGGGGTTTGAGAATGGGTATGCGGTCATCCGCGCCTATTACGGCAACTCGGATTGGATGGACACAGCGACTCCGATGCTGAATGCGCCCGATTTGGTGGCAAAGCTGCCGGGCGATGCAGCCCCGACGCTGGAAAGCCATATCGTGGTGCGTGAAACCACCGAAGGGCGGCACTTCGTGGCCAACCCCTATTTCCACATGATTGATACAACGGGCCAGCAATTGCCTTATATCAATGAAATGGATGAGCTTTTTGCCAACGACCAAGAGGTGCGTTTGCTGAAGCTGGTCAACGGCGAGGTGGATTATAAGTCGCAAAGCTTGCAACTTTCTGATGCTCCGTTGATGTTGGAAAATCAGGAAAAGGGCAATTACACCATCCAGCTAAAGCCCAAGATCTCGATGCAAACCGTGTCGTTTAACGTGACGCATCAGGATGAGGCCAAGCGTGCGGTGTTTGGCGATGTGCGGTTCCGCAAGGCGATGTCCGAGGCGATTGACCGCGACGCGCTGAACAGCACCGCCTATTTCGGGCAGGGTAACTTGCAGCAATACACCGGCTTTTCGCCGCTGCCAGAGTATATTGATCCGAAATGGAAAACCTATGCGATGGAGTTTAACCCAGAAGGCACCAAAGCGGTGCTGGACGAGTTGGGGTTGAAGGATGTTGATGGCGACGGGTTCCGCGAGTTGCCGGATGGCGCGCCGCTGGTGATCAACATGCAATTTGCGACGCAAGGTATTGCAGGGCAGGTGGTTGAACTGATCAGCCAGAACTGGGCCAATGTCGGGATCAAATCTGCGGTCAAGGAAGTGACCCCGGATGAGTATCGCTCGGCGCAGTCGTCGAACCAGTTGGACGTTGGGCTTTGGGAAAAAGGCCAGCCACTGGGCATTATCCTTGGTAACAACGAGCTGTGGGTGCCACCGTTCGAGAACTATTTTGCGCATCGCTCCGGTATGCTTTGGGCCGAATGGGTGGATAGCAATGGCGCCAGCGGCGTTGAACCGCCCGAGTATGTGAAGACGTTGATGACGGATATCAACACGTTGCAATCCACGCCCGCAGGCACGGATGAGTTCAAGGCCATCGCGAACCGTATGGTTGCGGCAATGGTTGAGAATGTGCTGTTTATCGGTACTGCACTGACGCCGGATCCAGTTTATCACAGCAACAAGCTGAAGAACTTCCCAGAGTTCAAAACAGCGTCTTATGAGTACTATCGCACCTATCCGTACCGTGGTGCGCAATGGTACCTTGAATAGTAAGATCAACGACTTAGGCTATGATCTTCACAAGTTGGCAGGCGTTCGCGCCTGCCATCTGCCCCCTGATCCCCTTCGCTAGGATGCGCTGCATATGCTTCGTTTCGCGCTGACACGTGCCTTTTTGGCGATCGTCACTTTGCTGACTGTTTCCTTGATCGTCTTTACCTTGATGGAGCTGGTGCCCGGCACCTGCGCCGAGCGGTATTTGGCGTTCAAAAATACCTCAGGGTCGCAGATTTCGATTGCGGATATTGAGGCAGAGAAAGTGCGGCTGGGGCTGGACCGGCCGTTTATGACACGCTGGGGGAATTGGGTTTATGACGTTGTGGTGCATGGCGAGTTTGGCGATAGCTGCATTTTGCGTCTGAATATTAATCAATTGCTGGCCGATAAGTTTTGGGTGTCGCTTGGCATTTGTATGGCAGCCTTGATCTTGTCTTATGCAATTGCGGTGCCGGTCGGGATTTTGTCGTCTAGTTCCACCAACGCAGTGGCCAATAACTCCTTGCGGTTTGTCAGCTATCTAGGGTTGGCGTTGCCCAACTTTTTGCTGGCGCTCATCATTATGCTCATTTCCACCGTCTATTTTGGTGACAGTCTTACGGGCTTGTTTTCAAAAGAATATCGAGATGCGGCTTGGTCTTGGGCCAAGTTTGGCGACTTTCTGAGTAGGGCTTGGTTGCCGGTGTTTATTCTGGGGTGGTCGGCCACGGCATTCGCGTTGCAAACAGTGCGGGCCTTGATGTTGGATGAAATTGGCAAGCTTTACGTCACCGCGGCCTCGGCGCGGGGCGTGTCGGGGGCGCGGCTTTTGTGGCGCTATCCTGCCAAGCATTCCTTGGGGCCAGTCATTAACTCGCTTGGGTTCGATTTGAACCGAATTTTCAATGAATTGCCGATTGTGGCGTTGATCTTGACCTTGACCGAGGCAGGCGCGCTGCTGTTCGACAGCTTGGCGCGGTCGAACGACCAGCAGCTTGCCGGGGCAATTATCTTTTTGCTGACCGCCAGTATTGTCGCGCTGAACTTTGTGACTGATATATTGCTGGCCCTGATTGACCCGCGCGTGCGCCGCGGTCTGATAGGATAAGCCGATGTTCAAAAGCAAAACCGCAGGCGCGCCCGAAATCGACCAAAAAGCCAAAGAGGCTTATTTCACCGCAAGCCAAGGCCAGTTGATTTTGGCGCGATTCAAGTCGAACCGCACCGCGATGATCGCGGCTTGGGCCTTGATTATCATGATTATGATGGGGCTGTTTGCGCCGTTTTTGTCGCCCTACGACCCGACGATTGCGGGGCGCGATGACCAGTATGAAAACGGTGCACCGCAGGTTCCAAAGATGTGGGATGAAAACGGGTTTTCACTCCGGCCCTTCATTTATGCGACCGAACGAGAGCGGTCGATGGCCACGAACTTCCGCTGGGTGGTAAAAGAAAACCGGGAAAAGCGGCTGTACATGCAGTTTTTCACCCGGGATTGGGAGTACACGATTTTTGGTGCTGATTTCACACTGTTCGGGCAAAATATTGATGTGGCGCTGATCCGGTCCAACATCCATTTGTTCGGGGTTGAAGGGGGCAAAATTCACCTTTTTGGCACGGATGCGAGTGGCAAGGATATTTTTGGCCGCACCTTGCACGCGATTTGGACATCGCTTGCCGTGGGTACTTTGGGGGTGATGATTTCCTTTGTGCTCGCCCTCGCGATTGGTGGGATTGCAGGATATTTTGGCGGTTGGCTGGATAGTGTTTTGCAGATGATTACCGATGCGATCCGAACTGTGCCGCAGATCCCCTTGTTCATGGCGATGGCAGCGTTTTTGCCGCCGGAATGGTCATCAGAAGCGCGGTTTTTCTTTATCTCGATCATCCTTGGGTTGATTGGCTGGCCGACCTTGGCGCGCCGGATCCGCACCCATTTGTTGACAGAACGATCTCAAGAATATGTGCTTGCGGCGGAACTGTGCGGGGCGTCGAGTGGCCACATCATCCGGCGGCATTTGTTGCCGAGTTTCACCAGCTATATCATCGTCGATTTGATGATTTCCTTTCCCTATATGGTGCGGTCGGAAACGGCGCTGTCGTTCATTGGGTTAGGGTTGAAAGACCCGGTGAACAGCCTTGGTGCCATGATGCAAAACGTGTCCAAGGCGGATGTCTTGCTGAATTATCAGTGGTATTTCATTCCCGTCTTCTTTTTCATTGCGCTCGTTCTGGCCTTCGTTTTCGTGGGCGACGGATTGCGCGATGCAGCAGACCCTTATTCGGATAGCAAGAAATGACCGCGCTGATTGACGTCCAGAACCTGACCTTGAAATTTCGCACCGACGAAGGGCTGATTACCGCCGTCGATGACGTGAGTTTCACGATTGATAGAGGCGAGGTGATGGGGCTGGTCGGCGAGTCCGGGTCGGGCAAGTCGGTGACGGCCAAAGCCCTGATGCATCTGAACGCGAAAAACGCCGTCTATACGCCGGAAAGCAAAATTCTGCTGCACACCGAGGCAGGGACGGTGGATGTGCTGAAGCTGCGCACAGCAAAGGAACTGAAAATCGCGCGCGGCGGGGCTATTTCAATGATTTTTCAAGAACCTATGGCGAGTTTTGCCCCTGCGATCACGATTGGCAGCCAGATGGTTGAGCAGTTGTTGATCCATAGCGATATGAACAAGGCGCGGGCAAAAGAGATTTCTATTGAGATGCTGGACCGTGTGGGGATCTCGGACCCGAGCAAGCGGTTTGACCAGTACGCGTTTGAGTTGTCGGGCGGGATGCGGCAACGCGCGATGATTGCGATGGCGCTTTCCACCAAGCCGAGCCTGCTGATTGCGGACGAGCCGACGACGGCGCTGGATGTGACCATTCAAGCGCAGGTGATTGATTTGATGAAGGATTTGGTGGCCGAGTTTCACATGGGCATTATTTTCATCACGCATGATTTGGGCGTGATTGCGCAGACGGCGGACCGCGTGTCGGTGATGTATCTGGGCAAGATTATTGAACAAGGCCCGGTGCGCGAGGTGATACGCCACGCCAAGCACCCTTATACGCAAGGATTGCTGGCTGCTTTGCCCAAACTGGATGATCTTGACGCGCCGCTGACGCCCGTCGCGGGCGATATTCCTTCCCCGTTGGAACGGCCACCGGGATGCGTATTTCACACCCGCTGCCCCGATTTTATCGGGGATGTGTGCAAGACCAAACTGCCGGCAAATGCATCGGTGGATGCTACGCATAATGTCGCCTGCCATCTGTATTCGGAAGGGGCCAAGGCATGAGTGAAAAACCCCTCATTTCGGCGCGAAACCTGTCAGTTGGGTTCAAAATCGGGTCCGGATTTTTCAATAAATCTACCCTGAAGGCGGTGGATAATGTCAGTCTGGACATCGTGAAAGGATCGTTTTTCGGGCTGGTGGGTGAGTCTGGGTCAGGTAAAACCACACTGGGGCGTGCGTTTCTAAAGGCGGTGCCTATTACGGGCGGGCATGCGACCTATCAGGACGACGAGGTGAGCTATGATCTTGGCACGTTGACTGGCCCCGCGCTAAAGGATTTTCGCACCCGTGCGCAATTGATTTTCCAAGATCCTTACGCAGCATTGTCGCCGCGCATGACGGTGCGCGATATTATTGCCGAGCCGTTGGAGGTGATGGGACTGACCAAAACCCGCGAGGAAACCGATGCGCGGGTGCGAGAGATTGCCGCGAAATGTCGCTTGAACCTTGAGCATTTACGGCGGTTTCCGCATGCGTTTTCTGGCGGGCAGCGGCAGCGGATATCCATCGCGCGCGCGCTGGTATCACGGCCGAATTTCATTGTGGCTGATGAATCTGTGGCCGCATTAGATGTTTCTATTCAAGCCGATGTGTTGAACCTGCTGAAAGAAATTCAACGCGAAATGGGGCTGACATTTTTGTTCATCAGCCATGATTTGTCTGTGGTGGCGCATACCTGCGACCATCTGGCGGTGATGTATCTGGGGCGATTGGTGGAAACGGCCCCCACGCGCACCTTGTTCAAGGCGCCGCGCCATCCTTATACGAAAGCGCTGTTTTCTGCGATCCCTTCGCTGGACCCTGATGATCGGCGAGGTGGCCAAAAGCTGATTGGTGAAATACCTTCGCCCACCAACCAGCCGCCGGGATGCAAATTTCACACACGCTGTCCGATGGTGATTGACCGTTGCCGAGTGGAGGAGCCGAGCCTTGAAAACCCCGGCGATGGGCATTCGGTATCGTGCCACCGTTGGCGCGAATTGTTGACCATGCCTGCCGAGTAAGCAGTCTTTTCTATGAGAAAGCCCGCCCGGAGTGATCCGGGCGGGCCTTTTTTTGGCAATAATCGGACTTTAGAAGCCTGCTTTGATCTTTTCAAACTCTTCCAGCATCCGGTCACGCATTTGCACGTCGATCGGCGTTTGAGCCAGCAAAGTTGTGTCGATCGGGCTGACATCGGCGGTCACCAGATCGGCGGCCGGGATTTCTGCCATCGCCACATC
>Ga0213868_10004762_pt1 | contig 12367 bp, 8 predicted proteins | sample PICome_9_FD_160087 | JGI IMG/M metagenome (GOLD analysis project Ga0213868, IMG submission 160087) | Coastal seawater microbial communities near Pivers Island, North Carolina, United States - PICO127 | ecosystem: Environmental > Aquatic > Marine > Coastal | place: USA: North Carolina | collected...
TCGGCAATGATCTCTGCACGGGTGACTCGCTTGGCGAGAGAAGGGCTGGCAAATACATAGTCGAGGCGTCGCGCTTCCCCGTGGTCGCCCGGTTTTTTAATTTTTGTCGGGAAGCTTCCGGTGAAGCGGTAGCTAGCTTCGCGCTTCGAGTGTTCCAAATCGATCAGCCCAGCAGCGGTAAATTTCCTAATCACGGAGTAGTCCAACTTGCCATCTCGCAGATTTTTTTCTTTATATTTTGTATCACGGGCCGCGAAAAAGGGCTCGAGCCTAGTCTTCACATAGTGTCTTTCATCGGTCGTAGAGAAGGTGTTAAAATCACCGACCAAGGCAACCAATGCGCCCTTTGGAAGCTCGGCCATATCTGCCAAAATAAGGTCTGCTTCTCGCCCACGAATCTCCCAATTACTCGGGTGGAGGTGGATCACGTAGTAGTAGGTTCCCTTGATGCGTGCGCGTAGTAAGCCGTGATGGAAGCCCTCGCGGAAACGGCGGATCTCTTCGATCGGGAAGCGCGAGGTGATAGCGGTGGGAAACCCACTTTCTTTGAGGATTGCTGAATGACTGTGTCCCCAAGCTGCTGCGTCGGCTTTCAATTTATCTGCGGTGTATCCGTTCAGTTCCTGTAGCGAGACGATATCTGGGTTTTGAGTCTTCATCCACTTCAGGAAGCTCGTCTTACGTTCTGGAACCTTAGTAAATCCATACCACACATTATAGGAAAGGACACGCAAGCGATTGCTAGCGCAGGTTGAACTGATGGGGATAAGTGCGAGAAATAAGAGGAGGAAAACCTTGGGCATAGTGCAGGGGAATACGACGAGTAGGACGGAAGATCTATCGAGAGGAATTGTTGACTGGTAACGATAAGAGGCGCTCTTTCTTTTGTGGGAGCCGCATGTCTTCGCTAATTGACCTTATCAGATTTTGTCTTTTTCACCGGTTTGCCATTACGGCCGACCGCCTCGGGATAACGGTCCAGAATCGCCCGTAAGCGTTTGACTTCAGCCGGTTTTTCCATGGCTAAATTCTTTGTCTCGAGAGGATCTTCTCGGTAGTCGTAAAGTTCGATTTCTGCTGACTTACGTGGGGCACCGGGTTGTTTCCATTCTACGAGACGGAATCTTTCGGTGCGGATGGCGCGGCCCATTTTTCTTTTGGGATAAGCATGAAATGCATGGTCGCGAACTCGCTCAGCAGGATTTTTCAGCACAGGCACGAGGCTCACGCCATCGATTGGCTGTGGCCCTGCCGGTGCGGGAAGACCGGCCAACTCGGCCAGAGTCGGGAAAATGTCTACGCTCTCCGCCAATTGGCGGGTCGAGGAATTTGCTTGGGTCACACCAGGGGCGGAGATCAGGATCGGAATACGATTAGCCTGCTCGTAGTTGGTATGCTTTGTCCAGATTCCGAGATCACCGAGATGAAACCCGTGGTCGCCCCAGAGGATCACGATGGTGTCATCAGCTAAATTGAGATGCTCAAGTGCATCGGTTACCCTTCCAATCTGGGCGTCGACGTAGCTGGTGCTGGCGTAGTAACCATGGATGAGTTTGCGGGCCAGTTCCTTGGTGATCTGCGCGGGATCGTTTTTGTCGGGAACCGGGAAGTAGTTCCGGATTTCTCCGCCGCGCTTTTGAGCCACCTTGGGCGAGCCTTCCGGGAGATCAGAGTTCTCTGCCAGTTTGAACTTTTGAGGATCATACAGGTCCCAATATTTTTTGGGTGCTGAGAACGGTAAATGAGGCCGCGCAAAACCCGCAACGATAAAGAACGGCTCCTCCCTTTGCTTCGCTGCCTGAAGACGCTTGACGGTCTCCGCCGCGACGCGACCGTCGGCGTAGGCGTCGTCTTCAACATCGGGGGATTCAAAAGCGGCACCCCGGGGAAGCTTATTCATTCCTCCCGGGGGAGATGGTTGGTTTTGAAACATGGCCTCCTCGCGAGTTAGTCCGTTTTCCGGCTTTGATGCGGGATCGACGTATTCGATCACCTTTTCCTTGAAGTGGGGGACTGAGAACGATTCCGGATCACCCTTGTTCCCATGGCCGATGTGATAGACTTTCCCAAGAGACTCTGTCCGATAGCCATGCTTCGCAAAATGCTGTGGGATGGTAACGGCGGTCGGCCAAGTTTTTCTCAAATGGCTCCCTAGACCGTAGAGACCGGTCGAAGTGGAATGAGAGCCAAGCATCAATGCGAATCGTGATGGTGCGCAAACAGCCTGATTGCAATACGCGAGATCAAAGCGCATCCCGCTGGCAGCGAGCTCGTCCATGTTTGGTGTTTTTGCTAAGGTATCGCCATGACACCCCATGATGGGTTTCAGGTCGTCGACCAAGATGAGTAGCACATTCGGTTTCTCCCTGGCTTGAAGTATCGAGCCAAACAGGCTCATAAAAAGAATCCAACCGTGAACCAAACGCCATTCCACAGGGAAAGGGGTAATTTGGTGAGAGCTGCCTAGTTTCGGTTCATGGTTGGTTTTGCTCATCATATCTAATGCTTCTCACTGGATTGTGTCATTACGATGAAGGAAGGGCGAAATTTAGACAAGCCTCCCGCTTCTAAGTATCAAAGGTCCGAAGGAGTCTTAAAGGATTTAGGCTGTTTTTTAATGCCGTTAATTTTCTCGATCTTACAATTTCTGGAAGAATAAAAGAGATCATCAATCGCCTTGATTGACTTGGGAATGGCCATGCGTATAAAGCTCCGATGAGTTTGCGAAAGAGAATTACGATCGGCCTACTTTTTCTGGGCTCTATTTTGGGCGTGGCCAAGGCAGCGCAGAAGCCCAACATCCTCTGGATTACCAGCGAGGATAATGGGGTTTCTTGGATCAGCTGTTACGGCGGGAAAAACACTAAGACTCCGGCGATTGATCAATTGGCCAAGGAGGGGTTTCGCTACCTTTATTGCTTTGATAACGCCGCGGTTTGCGCCCCGACACGTTCTTGTTGGATTACGGGAATGTATGGAATCTCAAATGGGACTCAGCCGATGCGGAGCCGGAATGAGATTCCGCATGACAAAATCCCATACTACCCCGATCTTTTGAAAAAGGCTGGGTATCACACCTCGAATCCTGGGAAGACCGACTACAATATTGGGGGCCGAGATGACTACGCAGCTTGGGACTTGGGGAAACAGGGAGGCAGGAAAAAGCGCGTCGCTTATGGTTGGCAGGCCCGAAAAAAGGGGCAGCCGTTTTTCTGTGTCTACAATACCACTACGAGTCACGAGAGTAAGGCGCACGGCGCTGCGAATCAGTTGAAGAATGACCCAGAGAAAATGTCCCTATTTTCTTATCATCCTGATCTTCCCGTAATTCGGAAGAACTACGCAAAATATGCCGATGCGGTGGAGCGAATGGATGGCGACGTTGCTAAGTGCATCGCGGCCTTAAAAAAGGATGGGCTCTATGAGGACACGATCATCATTTATAATTCTGACCACGGTGGGGTTATGGCGCGAAGTAAACGTTTTCTCTATTCCAGCGGAGTTCATTGTCCGCTGATCGTGCGCATCCCTGAGAAATACAAAGATCTCTATCCCGCCGATAAACCCGGGTCGACGGTGGAGCGCCTTGTGAGCTTCGTAGACATGCCTAAGACCTGGTTGAGCCTCGCTGGTGCGGAAATCCCCTCAAGCTTTCAGGGCCGAGTCTTTTTTGGGAAAGGGGCGGAGGCTGAGCCGAAGCATCACTTGGGATTCCGCGAGCGCGCCGACGAGCGTCTTGATCACGTGCGCTTGATGCGTGACAAGCGATTTGCATATCACAAAAATTACATGCCCTATGCGCCTGCTGGCCAGCACCTCGCATATCTTTGGAAAGCTCCTGCGACGCCTGCCTGGGAAAAGCATCATCGCGAGGGCAAGACTGATGAGGTGACCGGGCGATTTTTCCGTCCCCGCGTATCCGAGGAGCTTTACGACAACGAGAGCGATTTCGATAATGTTAAAAACTTAATCAATGAACCAAAGCATCAGGCCAAAATCGCCGAACTGAAAGCGGCACTGCGTAAAAAACAGCTCGAGCTTTTTGATTCCGGACTTCTTCCCGAAGCAATGCGGATGCGTCGCGCTGCAGCAAATGGCATCACGATCTATGAGATGGTGCGTAATAAGACACTCTATCCTTTAGAGGCGTATCTCGACGCCTCCGATAAGGCCTTGGCTCGTGATGCGAAGAATCTCGAGGATTTTGTGAAGGCAATGAGCCATCAGGACGAAGGAATACGGTGGTGGGCGATTGTGGGTCTTCATTTGCTCGAGAAAGATGCGGCATCAGCAAATTCAACCCTTAAACGTGCTCTCAAGGACGACTGTCACGAAGTGCGTATGATGGCGGCTTGGAGCCTGGTTAAGCTGGGTGACTCCGATGAAGCCCTAGCTTGCTTGAAGGACCTTCTTTTTAATGCCACTAAAAACGAGATGATGCTCCACAACATCCTCGATTGGATGGGGGAGCCGGTCTTGCCGCTGGTGAAAGAGCATCTCGCCAAGGGTGGAAGCAAGAAGGGGAAATACGGGATTAGTATCCTAGGAAGAGTGGGGGAATTGCAGGGTTGGTAATAATGCCGTTATTAAAAGGCTTCCAATAAGAAGAGAAAAAGCCGGATCGCGTTTTACGATCCGGCTTTTGAAAGAATCATTTTGCCAGGTTCTAATTGAAGCCAGCGTCTGAAGACGAGGCTACTCCTCAGCAACGCGGACCCGATAGAAGAATTTGGCGTTGCCTGCTGCCGCTCCGGGATCAGTGAATGATTGAATCTCGGATTGAGCGACCAGAGAATCATTGATTTCTAGCCATCCCCCAGGTTCTCCAGAAGAGCGCAGCGTGGTGCTACGGTCAACGGCATAGATGAGTCCGACCTTCGCTTGGAAGCTGAAGGTTACGTTGTCGTTGTCTGGATCGACCGATAGTTCCGTAATGATAAGGTCCTGGTTCGCTCCGGGGATTACGTCCACCTTAGCATAATCAAGACTTGCCCAACGAGAGCTCCCGGTGGGAGTGCTTCGAACCTCCACATAGTGATCAAAACCGGGTCCAAGTTCTGCGGTGCCTCCTAAATCATCAACGGTGAATTCCCAGCTCTGAGCGGCGCTAAAATCTGCTTCGGAGTGGGGTTGCATTTCCCCAATCTGTTTGCCATCAACAAAGAAGGTGAGATCGTAACTCGACTCAGATGCTGGATCTGACTCGCTTAAATTATAAAAATCGACCGTAAAGGTGAAGGCGTCGTTTGGGCCAATTGATTTTGGAACATTAAAGTGCCAACGCATATTGGGGTCACCATTAGTCAAGGCTCTATCGTAGTAGCTTTCATTGGTTTCCACTTCGCCGACAGGAGTGTAATCCCCTCCATCAACAACGGTGTTGTAACTGCCTGCAAAGTAGAAATCATCATCGATATCACGTGTAGAACCATTTCCGCCAGTATTGGCAGGATTTCCTGGAAGAAATCCTCCCCAGATTCTTGGACCCCCGAGGCGAAGAAATTGGTGCCATTAAAGAAAGCAAGATCGTTGAGAGAGGCATTACCATCGCCGTCCTGTGAATCATCATCAGTTCCGATGAACCATAGAGTATTTTCATCGTTGAAAGGCTCAAAAATTCGGGCACCGAGGCGAACGATCGTAGAATCTCCATCGGAAGTGTCGTTCGAAGTCACCGCTAAGATGGCCGAAACGCTTTCTGCGATCTCTCCGGGCGTTACGGTTATTTCGATTTGCGATTCAGTTCCAGGCGCCAGAGTAAGAGGCAGATTTGGGGCAATGATGGTGAAGGCGTCGGGACGCTCTCCTTCAAGGGTTAGCTCAGTGATGACTAGATTCTGTGCTACGCCAGAATTTGTGAAAACGATGGTTTCGGCGGCGGTTTCTCCCCCTAATGGAATATCACCAAAGTTGACCGCTGTTGCTACAGAAATGTTCGGGTCATCTTCAACTATGGGTTCGGATGATACTTCCAACTGGACATAGTCAAGACTGCTCCAGCGGGCGCTGCCGGTGGGAGTGCTCCTAACTTCGACGTAGTGATCGAATCCTGAACCAACCTTCTCGATACCACCTAAGTCATCCAAGCTAAAGTCCCAGCTTTGAGCTGAGGAGAGATCGATATCCATATGGGGTTGCATTTCCCCAATCTGTTTTCCATCGACCCAGAAAGTAAGATCGTAACTCGAGATATCTCCGGCGTTTGTTTCGTTTAAATTATAAAAATCTATCGTAAAGGTGAAATTGTCTTCTGGCGTCACGGTTTCCGGAACATTGAAATGCCAACGCATATTAGGATCTCCAGCGGTTAGGGCGCGATCGAAGAAGGATTCATTTTCCGAGACGGCCCCGACTGGCTCGTAGCCGCCATCACCGGCTGCCGTTGTATAAACTCCAGCGAAGTAATAATCATCATCAACATCACGGGCATCATCATCCCCTAATCCGCCTGCATTGGCCGGGTTGCCGGGGAGATCTTGCTCACCGCTTTCACGAACTCCTGAGACGTTGAACTCTACCCCATTCAGCGTGGCAGGATCGCCGAGAGTGGCATCACCGTTGCCGTCTTGTGAGTCATCATCAATTCCAAGGTTCCAAATAACCGCCGCAGAGGCAGAATATGAAATTAGACTTATGCCAAAAATTAGACTTATTTGCTTTAGAGACATTCTCTAAAAATGCCAATTTTCGTTTTAGTGACAAGTAAAATATGAGTTTGGGTCATGGCTTCGATGAGCATTTTGGAAGGACTTTTTTAGTAACGAGCTTGTTTTGAAGACTTTGGTATCGCTGGTTTGGTTTATCGAGGGGTAAAAAAATCGAGGAGGCTCTCACGAACCTCCTCGATGGGAAAACTGCATTGGTGTTGACGATGATTGCGGCGTCAACCGCTGTAATCGTCTTAGGATCGGCGTCTTAGGAAAAGAAAACCAACGGTTCCAAGAAGAAGCAGGCTTGAAGATGGCTCAGGAATGGCATTCTCGTTAGCCTCAAGTTGGACGTAGTCAAGGCTGGCCCAGCGGGAACTGCCGACTGGGCTAGTCCTAATTTCTAGGTAGTGATCGAATCCAGGGCCTTGCTCTGCGGCTCCGCCCAGGTCACTGAGCGCGAAATCCCAGCTCTGAGTGGCACTGAGGTCAGCGTCGGAGTGGGGTTGCATGTTACCCACCTGATTACCATCAACCCAAAATGTCATGTCATAACCTGAAGTGTCCCCGGGAGTTGCTTCGTTAAGATTATAAAAATCGACCGTGAAGGTAAGTGTGTCATTTGCCCCCACTGTTTCAGGGACATTAAAGTGCCAGCGCATATTAGGATCTCCATTGGTCAGCGCGCGATCATAGTATGATTCGCTAACTGCAACGTTCCCGACTGGGGTATAATCTCCAGCAGCAGTGGTGTAAACACCGGCAAAGTAGTAATCATCATCGATATCACGGGTCCCACCAGATCCACCAGTGTTGGCTGGGTTGCCTGGAAGAGGGTCTTGTCCACTTTCCTGAACGCCTGAAACGTTGAATTCTACCCCGTTGAGAGTGGCGAGGTCGCCGAGAGTGGCATCGCCGTTGCCGTCTTGAGTTTGGTCATCGGATCCAATGCTCCACAGGACCGCGCCATGGGCTGGGATCGCCAGGAGGCATAATAATGCTGAAGTTTTTGCATTCATGAGGCGGGGGTGTTACCTAATTTAGTATCCGGACTCAACTGAAAACTACACATTTTTCGGTTTTATAAAAATTGAGCGTTGTGGGGAAAATCTAAAGTTGCTTCCCTTGAGTCGATGAGGCCGATTGTTTCAATCATTTTCTCCATGATCGTCGTGGTTGGGCTGATCTTGTTCTTTTTAAGAAAAAGCGACCTTAAGGATGTTCCGGGAGATCAAATTTCCGAGCGAATTCCAGCGCTTGTGGCCAGCGAAGAGCTAATTTTGGAACTCACAAAGGGGCTGAAAGAAATCACCCAGGACTTGAAAAATTTCAGCGAACCAACTTCAGCTTCAGTTTCCTTGAAAAAATTAGCGATTGAGTGGTCCAGCGACGTAGATTTTTTTGATAGTGCCTCACTAAAGATCGTGAAGGGGGAGTTTTTGTCTGAAAATCATGAAAACTATGTGGCTGAGGTTGCATTTCATGCGGTAGTCCGGACTAAGAGCAAAAAATGGAAAGAGCACTATTCTTCTTATCGGGTCCAATGGTCTAGGAAAGAGGGGAAATATGAAATGGCTGATTGGGCCCTGATTCGCGACGTTGATAAGCCAGAAATATCGCACAAATATTTTCGTGACCGCTTAGTCGAAGCATTGCCCGATCTCTCGACACGTCGTCGTGTCACTCAATCTGAACATCGCCGGGCGCTGAGTTACCATTACAGTACTAATAAAAAAATGGTGCCCACGCAGGACTTTGAACCCATTGCAATGGTGTTTAAGCCAGCGGTTTCGGTGGTCGATCTTGATAATGACGGGTGGGACGATATTTATATCATGGTTCGTCTGGGTAAAAATTTGTTCCTCCACAATCAAGGTGATGGAACTTTTGTGGAAAAGGCTTCTGCGCTTGAGCTTTCTTTCCCTGGTAATTCTACCTGCGGAATCTTTGCGGATTTTGACAACGATGGAGATTCAGATCTGATGCTCGGGAAGAGTATCGAGCGAATGACTTATCTCGAGAATGTCGAAGGTTTGTTTAGAATCGTCGAACAGAAAAAGACGGAGTTTCCTTTTTTAGCGACTTCTCTGGCTGCTGCAGATTATGACGGAGACGGTCTACTTGATCTTTATGTTACGACCTATCGGAGGGGGAATTTGACCGGGAGTATCCCTGGGTTTGTCGGGGAGGAAGGAACAGATTGGTGTGCAAAATATCTAAGCGCTAAGGAGGCAAGAATCTTCCGGGAAAAGTATCAAGAATCTCGTAAAGAAACTCACGGGGGTTACCTAAATCAAACCGGTCCTCCTAATTGGCTTCTTAGAAATATGGGGAACGGCCAGTTCGAAAGGGTGCATTCGGACTCCGCTATTAGTAGCTGGAAAAATTCCCTTCAAGGAACGTGGGGGGATTTTGATGAAGACGGAGACCCTGATCTCGTGGTGGCAAACGACTGGGCTGTAGATCATCTTTTTCGCAATGATGGCAAAGAAGGCTTCGTCGATATCGCTTCAGAAACTGGCTTGGACCTAATGGGTTTTGGAATGGGTGCGTGCTGGGGGGACTACGATGGCGACGGGAAAGACGATCTCTTTGTTACCAATATGTTTAGCAAAGCTGGACAGCGAGTTTTAGGCGATTTCGCAGAAGTTGACCCCCGCTTTGTTGAGGCGGCATCGGGTAATTTTCTTTACCGGCAGAATGAGGGGAAGTTTCAACAACTTGCAGGATATGGAGGATCAACGATCCCTGTTGCTAGGTCTGGTTGGTCCTGGGGTGGCCAATTTGTTGATATCGATAATGATCGAGATCTCGATATTCACGTCTTGAGTGGTTATTTTACCGCTCCGCGTTCTTTTGAATCGGATATCGATTTGTGAAGTAATCTTTGGCGCACGGTCGTGCGGCAAGATGAAAATATTGGAGGGGAAATTAGTAAATCGGAAGCTTGGGATCGCGACCCTCAAACCGGGATCGTCGATAACTTAGTGGATGCCCGTGTCGAGGCTGGTGATGAAATGATTGACGGTAAGCTTCGGGTGCACTCTCTGAGTGGGCACGAGCGAAATAAGCTTTATCTAAATGATGGAACTGGTTCGAACTTTTCAGATCAGTCAGGACTCTCTGGCTTGGACGATGAGTCTGATGGCCGGGCATTTGCCATTTTTGATTATGACCGGGACGGCTGGAGTGACATCGTGTCAGTCAATGCCATGAACCCGTTGACACGGCTATTCCGAAATGAAATGGGTGATGAAGATCGGAGCGGTAACTTTATAGCCCTTTCTTTTAGGGGAGGTAATCGAACTGCGACCTCATCCGATTGGAGCAATCGTGATGGATACGGCGCCCGCATTGAACTTAGAAAAGGAACTGAGATGATCGAGAGAGAGCACCGCTGTGGTCAAGGGTATGGTTCACAAAATAGCGCTGTCATGATCATAGGATTGGGCGATTGGGAAGAGGTTGATGAGGTGATTGTAAGGTGGCCGTCTGGAAGGAAATCCATCGTCAGTCGGGTCAAGCAAGGAGAGTGGCTGACTGTCGACGAGCGGGGGGGTGAGGACCGTAAACCCTACCGCCGGGCCGTGAAATCAAAACAGAAGTCTCTCCCGGGCAAGGCAGTCTTCCCGCTCGGGCCTCAATCCAAAGCTCGTTTGACGGTTTGGAAGGGAATGGCCACTTGGTGTCCCGCTTGCGCCCGCTACCGGCCATATTTCGAGCATCTCAAAGCGATGACTCAGGGGCTTGATGTGGAATTTCGTGGCTTTCCTCTCGATGAAACTGAGGGCCGTGAAGCATTAGTTGCTTATCAAAATAATCATAATCTCCCGTATGATTTACAAACGGATCTTTCGATGTTGGATCGGAAAAAAGCAGAGGTGTTTCTTGAGCGTTGGATCGGAGCGGCTGAGCTACCGTATCCCACTTCGGTTGTGACGAACCAACGAGGAGAGATTCTATGGGCAGGAGCAGGAGCGCCTACCGTGTCAGAGCTTCGTCGTTTTCTCGCCGCCGAGTGATGGGCCTCCCAGAAAGGACTAAGCTCCCTAGAGCTGGGTTGGATAGATTTTGCATAGAGAAAACTTGGATTACTTACCGAAGGGCCTCAACGCTGGGTCTCCAATCACCACATAGAGCAATGAATTCTGTGCGGGTTTCTTTGTTTTCTCTCGTATTACAAAGTCCCCCGACTTGACTTCTTTTAAATTGATCAATCCGTTGATTAAGCGCTGGTAAGCTTCGCCTACCGTCTTTCCCTTGAGCCAATTTTCTAGCACGGGATAAAGGTGAGGGAAACCTGAGCTAAGCCTTTGGTGTCCGAATGCAACTATGGCGCCTTGGTCGATGGCACGGAGTAAAAAAGCATCTCGTTTTTTTACGGTGTAGCCGCCGGGGGCATCACGTATTTCTGGAAGATCCGACTTTTTAGGTGAGGCAGAAAAACAGGATCCAGTCAGTAATACCTTCCCCTGCAAGTTCGAAGGTATCCCTCGGATATCGACACTGCAGGACATCCCGGGAACTCCATGTCCATGCATGATGATCAAGTTTGATTGGTTGAACTTGCTAGTTAATTCCGGAGAGAACGATTCGATGAATTTACCGCCACCTGGTGCTTCTAAATTCCAAACTTGCTTGCCTTTAAGCCGGGGCGCCGTCGTTGCTTTCTTTCCGTAAATTGCAACGATAGGTGTCTCTAAATCACGCTTGCGAAAATGTTGTCGTAGCATCGCGGCTTTTTGGAGAGATCTTGTCTCGGTATCCCTCAAAACCTGACTGATCGCAATGGGCTTCAATTTTTTGAAAGTGATAGACTTATGCTGTAATGATTGCTCAATCAGTTTCGAGAATGCTTTCGCATTGGAAGCTATTAGAAATCCGGGGAACACATCGATTTCCGGATCGCTATCCAAGGTCGAAAAAAGTTCCCACATCCCCATCAACATATTTTCCCGGAACGAGTCGAGACGTGGTGCGATCGCGGCATACTTCGGGCCAATTGCACGAAGCTGCTTCTGTAACTTATTAAATCTCTCTTCTTGTTCGTGTAACAAAGCCAAGTCTGGCACACGCACAATCTGTCCTTTATGGTGTGCGGCAAGCTTTTGCAACGATTCCAGATAGGCTTCATCAACGTGATCGGTTAGGACGACATACTCCGTTCCGCCAACGGCATGTTTTTCTGTCCCAAGCAAGAAGGCTGAATTACGGGCCTCTTCACGTGACAGTGGGACACCTTTTTTAAGTCGCTTCAGCTCGCTCATCCTAGGGATCACAAATTTTGACGCCCCTATTTTTTGTGTTTGAGCGCGTAGCAAAGTCCCATCAGCCGCAATTCCAAATCGTTTGCGAAAAGCAACAATTTCTTTGGGGGAAACTTTTTGGTCACCATTGATATCCCAACGAGGAAACTGCCTCGCATAGCGGCTGCCGGTAAGTTCGTTGGCTTCTAACATGCCATCTTTGTTACCATCGTAATTCTTATAAATCTCGGTAACTGGTGGCTGTTTTCCCTGAGCGTATCCTACGTAGGAGGTGGAGACGATCATCATTGAAGTGCAAAAAATGAAAAAATGCATGCGGAGATTTTGGTGAATTACCGAGTGGTTTTACAGTTTTTCCTAGGAATTTGCTTTTGGCGAGAGGACTTTAAATCGGCCGCTTCATAGCATCGTAAGCGGGGAGAATTTTGCAGATATTCCGACACGAAAACCTAG
>Ga0213868_10004763_pt1 | contig 12366 bp, 10 predicted proteins | sample PICome_9_FD_160087 | JGI IMG/M metagenome (GOLD analysis project Ga0213868, IMG submission 160087) | Coastal seawater microbial communities near Pivers Island, North Carolina, United States - PICO127 | ecosystem: Environmental > Aquatic > Marine > Coastal | place: USA: North Carolina...
AACAAGCTCAGAGGTGGACTAAAAGTTGTTGCTGTTAAAGCTCCAGGATTTGGTGATAGAAGAAAAGCTATGCTTGAAGATATTGCTATACTAACTGGTGGCCAAGTAATTTCTCAAGACTTAGGGATTAAACTTGAAAATGTTAAACTTGAAGACCTTGGATCTTGTAAAAAGATTAAAGTTGATAAAGATAACAGCACAATCGTTAGTGGTAGTGGTAAAAAATCAGATATCGCAGCAAGATGTGATTCAATTAAAAAACAAGTTGAGGAAACTACATCTGATTACGATAGAGAAAAACTTCAAGAAAGACTTGCTAAATTAGCAGGTGGTGTTGCAGTAATCAAAGTTGGTGGTGCAACTGAAGTTGAAGTTAAAGAAAGAAAAGATAGAGTTGAAGATGCTTTAAATGCAACTAGAGCTGCTGTTGAAGAAGGAATAGTAGTTGGTGGTGGTTGTGCTCTTTTATATGCCTCACAAGGACTAAGTACACTTAAAGTTAAAGGAGATGACCAAAAATCTGGAGTTGCGTTAGTAGCTAAAGCATTACAAGCTCCTGTAAGACAAATAACTTTAAATGCTGGAGTTGATGGTTCAGTTGTAGTTGGAAAACTACTTGAGCAAAATAAAAAAAACCAAGGTTATGATGCTCAAAATGAAGAGTATGTTGACATGTTTGCAAAAGGTATCATAGATCCTGTTAAAGTTGTAAGAACAGCTTTACAAGATGCTGCTTCAATTGCTGGATTACTTGTAACCACAGAAGCTATGATTGCTGATAAACCAGAAGAAAAAGATGCTGGCGGTGGAATGCCTGCTGGTATGCCTGGTGGAATGGGCGGCATGGGTGGAATGGGTGGAATGGGAATGTAATCCCACTCTTTCTAAACAAAAATTTAAAACCCCAGTTTTTACTGGGGTTTTTTTTTGTGTATTATCTTTTAAATGTATTTTAATAAAAATTGTGAAAAATAAATTTTTAATTTTTTTAATATGGTTGTTAATTTATCCAATACCATTACATGCTCATGATATTACTGGAAAGATTGGTTTTTATGATGGACTTTCACATCCAGTTTTAGGCATAGATCACTTACTTGCAATGATAAGTGTTGGAATAATATCTGCTCAAATTGGAGGCAAAGCAATTTGGACAGTACCTATAACCTTTGTTACCATAATGACGATTGGTGGTTTGTTTGGATTTTCGTTAATAATTCAAGAATTTTATTTTGTAGAAGTTGGGATTGTTTTTTCTGTAATCCTTTTAGGATTTGGAATTAGTATTGAAAAAAAAATTCCAACTAAATTAATAATGATTTTTGTGGGAATTTTTGGTTTATTTCATGGAATTGCTCATGGAATTGAAGTTCCTGCAGCTGCAAACCCAATTTTATTTGTTTTGGGTTTTATTTTTGGAACAACAACCTTACATCTATTAGGTTTAGTGATTGGTCATTTTTCAATTAAAAAAACCTTGTCTTTAATCTTGTTGAGAATATCAGGAATATCTTTTGCTATTTATGGCGTTTATCTACTGAGTCAAATATTTTAAAGAAAATTAGACACTACTTTTTAAAATGATATAATTTTAAAATGTCAAAAAGATATAGTGGAAAATCATTTAAAGACTCAAGTGCCAGCAAAAAACCAAAATTAAGCTTGAAAGAAAAGAGAAAGCAAAAAAAAGAAAAGACTAAAAAATCTTAAGATTTAGCTCTTTTTTTACTGTGTTTTTTAAAGCTAAAGTTTTTAGGTCTGCTATTTCTACTTTTAAATTTTTTCTTACCCTTAAATCCAAAGCTTTTTTTTTCATCACCAGAAGAAAGATTTTCTGACGGTTTTTTTCCAAAGTACTTTGGGTTGTTTGTAAATCCAGTTGGTTTTGTCTCTTTTTTTTTAGCAAAACTTGATTTCCCTTTAAAACCAAAACTTTTTTTCTCTCCATCTCTTGAAGGTCTATCTGATCTATCTTTACTAAAAGATTTAGGTTTATCTCTGAAACTTGATTTCCCTTTAAAACCAAAACTTTTTTTCTCTCCATCTCTTGAAGGTCTATCTGATCTATCTTTACTAAAAGATTTAGGTTTATCTCTGAAACTTGAAGATCGATCTTGTCTACCTTTCCCATAAGATTTTTTTTCATCCCTTGCTTTTCTTTTTTTATTATTTGGTCCCTTGCCTCTTCTTTTATTTTTTGAATCTCTTCTTAGTCCACTTGGTGCTGATTTAAAGTTTGGATCAATTAATTTATTTATTGAATTCCACATTGATCGGTCATCCGATGTCAAAAAAGTTAATGCAGATCCTTCTGATCCAGCTCTTGCAGTTCTTCCAATCCTATGAATATAATCCTCAGGAACTTGGGGTAAATCATAATTGATTACATGTTGAATCAATGGGATATCAAGACCTCTTGCAGCAACATCGGTTGCTATTAAAATTCTTTTTAAACCTTTCCTAAAGGAATTAATAACACGATCTCTTTTGCTTTGACGAAGATCACCATGAATTGCATCAGCAGAATGTCCTTCTTCTTTAAGCTTTTTAACCATTTTGTCAGCACCTCTTTTGGTCTTAACAAAAACTAAGATAGAACCTTTTCTTGCCAAAAATTGATCAATTAATTCATCGTATTTATTTTCTTTAAAAACTTGAAGGGTTTCCTGTTTAATTTTTGCAATTGGAACTGAAGTATTTCCTGTAGATATTCTCTCAGGTTTATTTAGATACCTTTCAGAAATTCTTAAAATATTTTGAGGTAATGTTGCAGAAAATAATAATGTTTGGTGATCTTTTGGCACAAATTTTAAAATCATTTCAATTTGTGGGGTAAAGCCCATATCAAGCATTCTATCAGTTTCATCTAAAACTAAATATTTTGTTGCTGATAAATTTAAGCTTTTTCTCTTTAAATGATCATTAATTCTTCCTGGAGTTCCTACTATTATTCTTGATCTATTTCCTAGTTGTCTAAGTTGTTTTTGCATAGCTTCACCACCAATAAGCAAAGCTGTTTTAATATTAATTTTATCACTAATAATACTCTTGATTGCTGCCATTACCTGAGTAGCTAACTCTCTAGTTGGACACATAACTAACGCAAAAGCATTTTTATCTAAAATTAATTTATTAATTAATGGAATACTAAAAGCTAAAGTCTTACCTGTACCTGTTTGTGCGGTTCCTAAAATATCTTTTCCCTCTAAGGCAACAGGTATTGCCATACCCTGAATAGGGGTTGGCTTTGTAAAATTCATTTTTTGTAATGAATTTTTTAACGAATCTTCTATTTTAAATAATTTAAAATTTTCCATTTATGTTTAGATTTTTTAAAATTTAAGGAGATGTGCTCTTAATCCTTTAATACGTCTAATTTCATAGCGATATCTATATGTTTTTAAAACAATCACAAGAAATGAATTTTTTATTATGTTCTATTTACCAGATAAATGCTGTCTTTTTTTAAGTTTTCAAATCAAAGAATTAATGTATAAGAGCCACAAATTATGAGCAATAACATCAGAAACATCACCATCATTGCACACGTTGACCATGGAAAAACAACCATGATTGATAACCTAATGAAACAAAGTGGTTCATTTAGAGAGAATGAAGTGGTTGATGAAAGGTTGATGGATTCTGGAGAGCTAGAAAAAGAAAGAGGAATTACTATTTTAGCTAAACCTGCTTCAATTGACTGGCAAGGTTCTAGGATTAACATTATAGATACTCCTGGTCACAGAGATTTTGCAGCAGAAGTAGAGCGTGTTTTAAGTATGGCTGATGGAGCATTGTTGCTTATTGATTCAGCCGAAGGTGTAATGCCTCAAACAAAATTTGTATTAGCTAAGGCTCTTAAGCAAGGATTAAAACCAATTGTTGTAATAAATAAATTAGATAAAGCCGACCAAAGAGCTAATGAAGTTTTAGATGAAACATTTGATTTATTCGTAAGTTTAGATGCAAACGAAGAACAATTAGACTTTCCAGTTTTATATGCAAGTGGAAGATCTGGATGGGCAGATAAAGAAGTTGATGGTCCAAGAGAAAACCTTCATCCGTTATTAGATTTAATTATGGAGCATGTTAAACCAGCAGAGCTAGATAAAACAAAACCTTTTGCAATGCTATCTACTTTATTATACGCAGATAGTTTTTTAGGAAGAAGTTTAGTTGGTAGAATATCACAAGGAACAGCAAAGGCTAATCAACCTATTAAAGCAATAAATCTTAAAGGAGAAAAAGTAGACGAAGGTAAATTAACCAAAATTTTTAGATACGAGGGAACTAAAAAAGTTCCAATTGAAGTTGGAGAAGCAGGTGATATTGTTGTGATAGCTGGACTAGAAAAAGCTAACGTAGCTGACACTATTTGTGACCCTGAAGTAAATGATCCTATTCCTGCAACCCCGATAGATCCACCCACTATGTCTATTACAATAAGTGTTAATAGTTCGCCTTTAGCAGGAACTGAAGGTAAAAAACTTACTAGCACTCAAATTAGAGATAGATTAGTGAATGAAGCTCAAAACAATGTTGGAATTTCTTTTTCTCAAAATACGAATGTAGATTCTTTTGTAATTAGTGGTCGAGGTGAATTAATGCTTGAAATTCTACTTACACAAATGAGGAGAGAAGGCTTTGAGATGACTGTAAGTCCACCAAAAGTTTTATACCAACAAGATGAAAATGGAAATAAGCTAGAGCCAATTGAGGAAATTACAGTTGACTTAGATGAAGAGTTTTCTTCTAAAATAATTGACTCTATGAATAGAAGAAAAGGAAAACTACTTGATCTTAAAGATACAGGAAAAGATAAGAAAAGATTAATTTTTCATGCACCAACAAGAGGTTTAATGGGTTACACGAGTAGATTTTTAACTTTAACTAAAGGCACTGGTGTTATTAATAGAATATTCCATGGCTATGGAAAATTTGAAGGTGAAATGGATGGTAGAAAAAATGGTGCATTAATATCGATGGCTACAGGAAAAGCTGTTGCATTTGCAATATTTAACCTACAGGCTAGAGGTGAAATGTTTGTAACTCATAATGATCCCGTTTATGAGGGAATGATTGTTGGACTAACTCCAAAACCTGGCGACATGATTATTAATGTTATGAAAGGTAAGCAATTAACAAATATGAGAACTCAAGGTACAGATGAAAATGTTGTGTTAACTCCTGTAAGACAAATGTCTATCGCTGAACAACTTAGTATGCTTAATACGGATGAAGCTTTGGAAATTACACCAAAGTCACTTAGATTAAGGAAAGCTATCCTTAATCCTCACGATCGAAAGAAGAATGAGAAGTCAGCAACTCCTCTTTAATTAAAAATTTTTCCAACCAAAAATAAACTTAAAGCTACACAAGGTCCAATTCCAAAGGCAAATAATAAAGTTCCAATGCCTACTGTACCACCTAGGTACCAACCAACACTCATTACACTTATTTCAAGAAAAGCTCTAACAGACGCAATTGGAAAATTTGTTTTTTTTTGAAGACCAATCATTAAGCCATCTCTTGGTCCTGGACCTAAGTTTGCAACTAAATAAATTCCTCCTCCCAATCCTACCGTAACAACTGCAATAGCTCCTAATAAAATTTGATTCAAATAATTTTCTGGCGTTGGCACATATCTTATGCAGACATCAATCATTAATCCAATGATCAAAGCATTTAAGATTGTACCTATTCCTGGTTTCTGCTTAAGTGGAAACCATAAAAATAAAACTGCTATACTTATAAAAATTGTTATTAAACCAACAGAAAAACCTATATTTAAAAATAAACCCTGAGCTAATACACTCCAAGGTGAGGCTCCAGATGCGGAAACAATTAAAAGCCCCTCACCTAAGCCAAAAATAATTAATCCAAGACAAAGAAAAAAAGAAGTTGAAGCTTTAGGTTTTAAATTTAATGGTTTATCTGAACTCCATGATACGCTTGGTATATTCTTAATTTTTAAAAACATTTCTTAATAAATTACTTCTTTTAAATTTAAAGTCTATTAAAGTAATTATTTTATGAAAAAATTATTATTATTAATATTTTTCTTAACGTATTCTTTCAATGGCGCTACCCATATGGCTCACTATAATAAGTTCAATAAAATTGAGATGGAAATTTTGAAAGATGGTGAGGTTATTGGATATAACTATTATTTTTTTAAAAAAAATAAAAATGAAACAGTAGTTACTAATCAAATAAAATTTACTGTAAAAATTTTTGGTGCAACTGTGTTTGAAATTGAAGGATATGGAGAAGAAAAATATATAAAAGATAAGTTAATCTCATTTAATTCAAAAACTCGCCAAAATAAGAAGGAAAAATTTGTAAATCTCAAATTAAATGAGGAAAGAAATGAATTTGAAATAAAGGGATCGTCCTACTCAGGAAAAGCATCAACAGATAACGTGGTAGGTAACTGGTGGAGCCATAAAATACTTCAGTCTAATAGTCAAATAAGCCCAATATCAGGGAGTATTAAGGAACAAGTGGTGACGTTTATTGGTAAAGAAAAGTTAGAACTTTACGGTAAATCTTACGATGTAGAGCATTTCAAATTAACATCAAAAGATATGTCTATACCCAAAGATAAAAGATTAAATTTTGATATTTGGTTTGATAAAAAAAATGCCTTGATATTGAAAGTTACTTATTCAAGAATGGGAAATTGGGAATACAGAGTTAAAAATTTTGAATAAAAATTATTTTTTAATCTTTCTATAAAGATCATTTGCACTTATCCAACCAGCTTCTAATCTAGGCCCCACAAACCAATCTGCACAAACTCCAAGATTTAGTGAGGAATTCCAATAACTTTTAATTTTTAATGGACTAGAATTTGATGAATATTTCCAGCCATGATTAAGTGTAAATAGTATTTTGGTTTTTTTTATTTCTGTAAGTTTAAAAAATTTATCAATCAAAACTTTAGAATTTAATTCTTTATTTTCTCTATTCTTGTTAATTTTTTTATTTGCCCAATTATAGGTACTTTGTAATGTCCACAAATCTAAACTACTTTTAAATCTTTTTTTACTATTTTCTTTTGCAGCCCAACCTAAAATTTTGTCATTAAAAAAATAACTACTAATATTGTTATTAGTTTTTTTAATAACAATCATGGCAGTAATATTTGCATCCATTTTAATCTTTTTATTTATGAAGGGACTTTTAATATATTTTTTAGATAATTTTAATAATTGTGGAAATGGACAGGTTAAAATTAATTTTTCATAAATTTTTTTTTGACCATCTGCAAAGGTTAAAATCCATTTTTTTTGTTTGTAATCAATTTTCTTTAATTCATTCTTAAAATAACAATTAATACTTTTTAAAAGATATTTGCTAATATCATTATTGCCCTTGCAGCCTATTATTTTAGTATGGTTTTTTTTTTCTTTTTTAAATTGATCTAAAAATAAATGTTTGCCACCCCACTTTTTTAATATCTTTTTTTTTATTAATTCATTAATAAATTTTTTGAATGCTGGAGTTTTAGGTGAAATATATTGAGTTCCATGATCAAATCCTTTTAGTTGATCCAATCTTTTAAAAGATGCTCTTCCGCCAGGGCCTCTTGCTTTATCAAATAGATCAACAGAATATTTTTTACTTAAGAGATTTGCAATTGTTGCTCCTGAAATTCCAGAACCAATTACACAAACGTTGCTCATTTTCCAGCAACTGTCATACCTTCGATCATCATAGTAGGCGAATTTACAGAATATTTAAAATCTAAATCATTAGCTAAAGTTATACTTTTAAACATATCATTAAAATTGCCCGCAATTGTAATTTCACTCACTGGATATTTAAGCTCACCATTTTCAACTAAAAAACCATTTGCTCCTACAGAATAATCACCAGTTACAAGATTAGTCCCATGTCCAATTGTCTCTGTAATATATAAACTTCTAGAATGAATTTTTAATAATTCCTCAAAACTTATTTGTCCGTTTTCAAAATAAAGATTTGTACTACCACCACTTCTTCCATTGGATCTTAGATTTAATTTTTTTCCACTATAAGTATCCACAAGATATTCCTTAAGAAACCCTTTTTCTACTAACTTTAAAGCCTCTGATTTAACACCCTCAGAGTCAAAGCATTGTGACCCCATTCCTTTGACTAGATCAGGTTTATCAAAAATATTAATTGAGCTAGAAAAAATTTGTTGGTCAATTTTATCTTTTAAAAAAGATGTGCCTCTAGCAATGGCCGATGAAGATATTGCGCTCGCAAAAGAACTTAACAATCCTTTTGCTATTCTTTTATCAAAAATTATACTTATTTTGTCACTTCCAATTTTTTTGGGGCTAAGTTTTTTTATTGTTTGTTCAGCAGCAATTTTTCCTAGATTTTTAGGATCGATAATATCATTTAAATGACATTTACTTGTAAACTCATAATCTCTTTCCATACTATTTTCATCTTTAGCAACTGTTACACATGAAGCAGAAAATGAAGATGATCTGTATCCATTACAAAACCCATCACTGTTTGCTAAAATAAAATTAGATTTATTTTCTGTAAAACCTGATTCTGTATTAACAATTTTTTTATCAATTGATGCTACTTCTTCTAGTTCTCTTAAATAATCAATTTTTTTATCATTTTCTAAATGAGATTCATCATATAGATTTAAATTCTTAATTTCTCCTGCTAGTAGATCTTTATCAGGTAAAGAATTAAATTCATCTTCAGGAGTAATTTTTGTAGTTTCAAAACATTTTGAAATTAATGTTTTTAAATTTTCATCTAGTAAATTTGATGATGATATTGAAGATCTTTTTTTTCCAATATATGTTTCAATACTGATTGCCAAACTATCTGATCTATTAGATTCATCTAAAACTCTATTTCTGAAACTCACAGACTCTGAGATGGAATTACCAACTGTTACACTTGCATCTGTTGCACCTAGCTTTTTTGCAAGATCTAAACAATATGATGCTTTGAATTTTAAATATTCTTGATCTTTAATCATTATCTAGAGTTTTGTTCCACCCACAGTCATTTTATCAATTAAGATTGAAGGTTGAGCTACACCTACTGGTACCCCTTGACCTGCTTTTCCACAAGTTCCAATACCTGGATCCATCATCATGTCATTTCCAACCATCGACACTTCTTTTAAAATTGATGGACCATCTCCTATTAAAGTTGCCCCTTTAATTGGAGATCCGATTTTACCATTATTAATTTCGTAAGCTTCTGTACAATTAAAAACAAATTTTCCAGAAGTGATATCAACCTGTCCTCCTCCAAAACTTACTGCAAAAATTCCTTTATCGACTGATTTTATCATTTCATCTTGCGTCTGCTTGCCACTTAACATCATCGTATTTCTCATTCTTGGCAAAACAATATGTTTGTAATTTTCTCGTCTTCCACTTCCTGTGGATCTAGTTTTCATTAATCTTGCATTCAACCTGTCTTGCATAAAATTTTTCAAAATTCCATTTTCAATTAAAACTGTTCTCTCAGTTGGTGTACCTTCATCATCAATTGTTAAACTTCCTCTTCTTTTATCTATAGTTCCATCATCTATAATGGTAACACCTTCACTAGCAACTTTTTGACCCATTAAATCATGAAATGCTGAAGTTTTTTTTCTATTAAAATCTCCTTCTAATCCATGTCCAATTGCCTCATGAATTAAAATTGCAGGCCACCCTGGACCTAATACTACTTTCATTTCACCTGCTGGAGCTGGTTTGCTCTCCAGGTTAACTGATGCAATCCTTAATGCTTCTTCACAAATATTTTTCCAATTATCATCTTTTAAATATTCATCATAAGATTGTCTGCCTCCAACACCATAAACACCTGTTTCTTTTCTTCCATTTTTTTCAAGCATCACAGAAACATTAAATCTAATGAGTGGACGAACATCTGTTAAAGCTTCACCACCTGATCTTATAATTTCAATCGATTTTTGTTCACCTGCAAAACTTGCTGTTACCTGTTTAACTGTGGAATCTTTTTTACGTAAGTAATCATTTACTTTATTCAAAACTTCTAATTTAGAATCTAATGATTTTTGTTCAATTGGATTTATATCTTCATAAAATTTATTATTAGTTTTAGGAATTTCATGGTTATAAGTTCCTTTGCTTGATTTAAGAGTGGATTTAAGGTTTTTGGAAGAATTTTTTAAAGACTCTTTTGAAATTTCGTTTGAGTGTGAATAAGCAACCACTTCATCTGAAATAGCCCTAAAACCAAAACCTAAATCAGAACTGTAATTTGAACTTTTAATCTTATTGTCATCAAGTAAAATTGACTCTGATTTAGAGTCTTCAAAATATATTTCACCATCATCACAATTTTTTAATGTATCAGATACTATTTCTTCCACATCATTTCTTGTTAGATCTGTTTTATTAAAAAAATTACTCATAGAAACTTACATAGTTGTTTATGTATAATTTTCAATGGATGATTTTACGCATGTACAAAAGTAACACTAATAGATAGATATTTAAAAGTAATGAAAGTGTATTTTAATAATTCCTGTAAAATATGTAGATCAGAGATCAATTTATACAAAAAAGAAAATATTGAAGAAATTGATTGGGTTGATATCACTAATAATTCTGCTGCAGAAAAAGAAACATCTAAAAAAGATAAAGATCTTTTAAGAAGATTGCATGTAAAAGAAGGAAACAAAATAATTGAGGGTGCAGAGGCCTTTCTTTATGTTTGGAAAAAAATTCCAAAATATAAATTTTTATATAAATTTTTTAAACTTCCAGTAATTTTTACTTTATTCAAATTTGCATATGAAATTATTGCTTATTTTTTATATCTAAAAAATAAAAAACAATTAAAAAATAATTAAAAAACTAATCTAAAAAAAATAATAAAATTTGACTCAATAAAGACATTGAGCAAATAAACATAATCATTACAACAGAATACATTAAGGTGATAATCTTATTTTTTTTTCTTCTTAATCTTACAAACTCTTTATCATCTAAATCAGAAATATCTCTTTCACCTATGACTTGATAATCATAACTCCATCTCCAAGTAGAGTCACCTAGCCTTGAGTCTAAATTATTATAATATCTTATCCAAGCGACAACATATTGTAAGATCAAAAATAAAATTACCATTGTTATGGTTCCAAAAAACATTCTTTAATAATACTTAATTAATTTAGAAGTTTAATTGTTATTTTTGGCTCTTTTTCTAGCAATTAATTGTGTAAGAGAGTCGACCATAGTGTCTGAGGCCTTGAAGATTTCATTATTTTTAAATTCATGTGAAATATTTTTTTCTGGATTAGTTTTATCTTCAATAACTATTCCTTCATCTGGTGAATTATTTTTTATATATATTAATAACAGCCACTCTTCATCGGGTGACTCATCCCATTTTACAAAAATTTCACCTGTTTCAAATCTTTTATCAATACATCTAAAAATGGACATGTGTCTTGTTATGTGTCTTTTATTTAATTGAAAAACTAAACTGCTTGCACTTCTATAAAAACTTTCTAATGCAAATTCTATTTTTTGTCTTGCTATAGTATATTCTTTTTCTTTTCTTAATAATGTTTCTCTGTCTTCATCGCCTTGAATTTTTACACCTAAAGCTTCTACTCTTTCTCTTATTTTTTGATCTCTAATTATTCGGTATTTCTCTTTTAATTTTTCTATCCTCTGCTGAAGACCAGAATAATCGTCTCTTTTTTCTTTAAGTGATATTTTTTCAAGTTTTTCTAGTTCTTTAACTTCTCTAATTCTAAATTTTTCAATTTGTTTTTCTAATCTTAATTGCTTTAAAAATTGCTTTTGTTTTTCAGCTTGTTCAATTCTTAGTAGGGCTTGCTCTTTTCTTAAAAATAATTTTATATCTTTAGCTCTTTGTTTTTCAAGCTTAACTTCTTCTTTTAAAGCTTGTTCTTTTAACTTAATTTTTAACTCTTGTTCTTTTTGTTTTTCTTTTTCAATTTTAATTTTATCTAATCTTTCACTTTCTTGTTTTTTCAATACAAGTCTTCTTGCTTCATCTTTTTTTAGAGTTTTATATTGAAATATTGTATTAGCTATTTTATCAAAAAACGCTTGAATGTATTTTTCTATACTAAAATTTATTTTAAATTTTATTTCTGGTTTTAATGAGTTTTGAAAATTAATTATTTTTAAAATTAAATTTTTTTTTTGTGGCTTTCTAGTTTTATTATTTGTAATTTTATTTTTTAATTTTTTAATATTACTGGACTTTAATTTTGGTTTAGTTTTTTTTGATTTTTTTTTAATAGGTTTTAATTTTTTATTAGTTTTTCTTTTAACCGTACTTTTAATCTTTTTTGATTTTTTTTTTTTTTTTTTCTTGTTCAAG
>Ga0213868_10004767_pt1 | contig 12360 bp, 7 predicted proteins | sample PICome_9_FD_160087 | JGI IMG/M metagenome (GOLD analysis project Ga0213868, IMG submission 160087) | Coastal seawater microbial communities near Pivers Island, North Carolina, United States - PICO127 | ecosystem: Environmental > Aquatic > Marine > Coastal | place: USA: North Carolina | collected...
GGTTGTCCCATCGTAGTTGAGCGCCGTGTAGAGCCCCACAGGTTGTCGCTGGCAAAGCGTCTCCAAGTGAATAGCGAGGCTGTCGACAAATTCGGCGGACACTAGATCAAACAGGGCCGAGGCCGCCACGAGGCGAGCGCAGGCCAGCGGCAGATCCGAAAACTTAGCAAGATCCAGCTCGCAGGTCTCCAAGGCGTGTGAATGCCCATGACGACGGCGGGCTTCTGCCAGCAACGGCCGATCCTGATCTACTAAGAGCCATTCGATCCCGTTTGGAGAAAAGTCATCCGATTCAGCAAAGGCCCGCAGCGTCGAGCCGGTACCCGCTCCAAGGTCCACGATGGTCGGGCGCCGATCGGATGAGGGATTGCCTCTCAGCCAATGTTTGGCCTGCTCCAGTAGCCCAGCATCCCGGGCGCCTCGGTCGGCAGTTTCCCGCAGGTCTAGCCAGTCCACACTGAAACCGCTCATACCTTAGATACCTCCCTAAGCTTATCGGCGACGATGGTGGCCGTATCAATCCAGCGCGGCAGGTTTGCGGCTGCCTTTCGGGCTCCGTCTCGCAAGCGGTGGCGCAATACGGTATCGCTCAGAAGTTGTCGAAGCGCCTCGGTAAATGCGGGGGTGTCATCCGCAGGAACCAATAGGCCGGCCTGTTCCGGTACGACATCTGGCACAGCTCCGGCGCAGGTAGCAACTACGGGTAGACCAGCCGCCAGTGCTTCCGCAAAAACCATGCCATAACCTTCGAAGCGTGAAGGCAGGGCAAATGCATCAGCCTGCTGGTATTCTGCCTGTGTATCTTCGACTGAACCGGCAAAACAGATCCGCTCGGATAATTCCAAATCCGTCACGCGTGCTTGCAGGTTCGCTGCCCAGCCCGGATCAAAATCATTGCTACCGACAAAGCGCGCCTTCCAGGGTAGGTCGGCGATTGCCGCGAGGGAATCGATTAGTACGTCGTGGCCTTTGCGGCGAGTCAATGATGCTACTGTCAGCAGGCGAATCGGATCGCCGTCACCAGGAGCGAAGGTAACGGGATCCGTACCCGGTCGGGCGACGACGATTTTCTCTGGCGGCATGGCAAACTGATCTATGAGAATTTCTTTGGTATGCTCGCTGGTAACCACCGTTGCCCGGGCAAAGGTCAGGGCCCGTCGCTCTGATTTCAGATGTTTATGTCTCTGTGCTTCGTCCAGTCCAGCCTCTAAGCCGAGTGGGTGATGGCAGAGCGCGACCAGTTTCAGTCGCTGTGCCTCGGCGGCGGCTAAGTCGTCGAGGACTCCGAAGGCCAGCCCATCGATCACCACGGTGGCTTGATCTGGGAGGGCCGCCAGAGTCTGTCTAACGGTCTCAAGGTTCTGGTGACTGGGTTCTGGAGCACAATGCGGCAGAGAAAGGGCCCTCGCCTCCATACCGATTTTACCCAATTCCGTGATAAGGCGACGATCATAGCGATAGCCTCCGGTGGGCGTATCTAGCTTGCCAGGGTAAGCGAAGTAGATCGAAGGGTTGGACATGTCATTATTGCGATCACATTTGCTCAGCGGCAGCAATCGTAGAACTCTTTATTTAGTAGCAAGTCTCGCCCCAACTTTGTTGCTTCTTTACTTACTATGGGCCGCTTGGATGATGATTTGTTCATGCAAAACGACAACTCGTACTCTTTGAGGGCTTCTCTGGCTGCTGAATTCGGCAGGCTTGTCTGGTGGGGTGCAGGGGCACTGGTTTTTGGGGCCGGACTGTTGGGTCTGTTTTGGCAATGGCCGGGTGCCGGACAATGGGTGCTTCAGGGCGGGCTCTTGTGGGGATTCATCTGCTATCAGGCGGGCCGCCGCCTGCATCTCAATCGACCGGAACATGCGGCGCCACTATACGCGGAGCTAGGCTGGGGTAATCGGTTTACGATTCTGCGGTCCTGGCTGATTGCTGCGGTGGGCGGCTTCCTCTTCCAGTCCTGGCCCGAGGGACCGCTGTTAGTCTGGCTACCAGGGACCTTGTATTTTTGCGCGGCCCTGCTTGACCGGATCGATGGTTATGTGGCGCGTCGGACCCGTCACGGCAGCCTGCTCGGCAACGAGCTGGACATGGTGTCTGATGCTCTTGGTCTGGCGGTGGCCTCGCTGCTGGCGTTTGGCTATGGGCAGGTGCACTTTAGTTACCTGCTGTTTGGGGTCGCCTACTACCTTTTCCATGGCGGACTGATATGGCGGAAACGTCAGGGCTTGCCGGTTTATCCGCTGCCGCCGGCATTGCATCGGCGGGCCTGGGCCGGTTTTCAGATGGGGTTTTTGGCTGTGGTGCTATGGCCCCTGTTTTCTCCGCCAGTGACCACTGTTGCTGGCATCGCTTTCATGTTTCCCGCCCTAGTCGGATTTGCCATTGACTGGCTAATTGTGAGCGGGCGAATCGATCGACAGTCTGAACCCGTGGACCGGTTCTTTCGTCGCCTGACCTCTATCAGTCAATCCGTTTTGCAACCGGTCCTGCGGTTGGGCATCGTCGTGATGTTGGCTGCGTTGCTTGAGCGATCGGGCTGGACAACACTTTCTGGCATAGGATCAGATTGGCAAAACGTCTTCCGGTCGGTCGGCTTCTTAGTAGCGGCCCTTTTCATCCTGCTAGGTATCGCAGGTCGGGTGGGTTGTTTACTGCTGATCGGATTGCTGGGCAGCCACTCCATTGAACATTCGCTACTTTCGGTCGACTATGCGCTGCTCTTTAGTGTGATTTGGCTGATGTTGCTTGGCACAGGGCGGTTCAGCCTTTGGGAAGAGGATCATCACTGGATCAATCGGTATGATGGAGCGTGAGGGTGGCTCGGCCATAGAGATTGAACAAGGTTTGTTTAACAAACTGATTTCAATTGAAGGAGCGGCTTGATGCCACGATAGTCCTTTGTGGATCGCGGTGTAAAACCGCTCCCACGAGTCACCTACTACGACCGCTGGCTTTGCTCTTTTCTAGGATCGCTTTGAGTTCTTTGACGCGTTCGGGATGTTGATAGTACAAATTCCCGGTTTCACCGGGGTCCGTATCCAAATTGTAGAGCTGTCCAGGGGCGTCGGGTGCAGAATCTTCTATGCGAAAGGGAGCCATTCTCTCTTGCTCGTACCGATTGCCCGCGGAGCCTTGGTGGTCGAGATATTTCCAAGGTCCTTGGCGAATGGCAAGCCCGAGCCGATTCGTTTGATGGAGCGTATAAGGGCGAATGGCTTCGCCTTTGTCCTCGTTGATTAAAGCCGGCAGGATGTTGTAGCTGTCTTCCGCCGCATTTTCAGGCAGCTTGTATCCGGTAATCGCTGCACAGGTCGCTATGATGTCTGTTTGGCAGATGGTCTGGTGGCTGGTGCTGCCTGATTGGATTTTGCCGGGCCAGCGAGCGATGAAGGGAACACGGTGGCCGCCTTCCCACTGATCTCGTTTCATCCCACGCCAAGGTCTCGCCCCGTCGTGGCCGTAGTCTCGCCGCATGGCGATTACGCTGGGAACTTCCGGACCGTTGTCACTCGATAGAATGACAAGTGTGTTATCCGCGACACCGAGCTGATCGAGTGTATTCAATAACTCGCCTACGATATAGTCGAGCTGATGGATGAAGTCGCCATGGGGTCCGGCGTTTGTTTTTCCTTTAAACCGATCCGCCGGGAATGATGGCAAGTGGACTGCTTGGGTGGAGTGGAAAAGAAAGAAGGGTTTGTCTGGCTTTGACTGCACATGGTCTTTGAGGAAAGTTTGGCTTTTTTCCAGAAAGAGAAGGTCGACCTCTTCCATATCGAATCCGGGGACGATCATACCGATTCGATTGTCTCGGGAGTAGTCGTGAACGGGAAGAGGAGTCTTGTCGAAAAGTGTACTTGGAGGTACGGGTACACGATCTCCTTCTATGAAGGCATAAAGCCAGTCGGTGGTTGGGCAGCAGGCGGTTCCGAAAAACTGATCGAATCCGCGGTTGATGGGTCCATCAGGGATTGGTTTAGAATAGTCTACGCTTTGAACCATGGCCACCGCTTTGTCGGAAGTGTAGAAGTTTGTTTGGGATAGATCGTAGGTACCTGGTATTTCGACATCCTCATTGTAGTTTTCGTCACTTACGGGCTCACCGTTTTCATCTAGAAACGTCATGCCGATGTGCCACTTGCCGAAAAGAGCCGTAGCGTAACCGCTTTCGCGCAACATCTGAGGAAGCGTAAGCCGTTCTTCCTCAATGAGGCAGGGGCCTTGGACTCCGGTAAACACACCCGCGTAGTTTAGACGAAAGGCCATTCGGCCTGTCATCACGCTGTAACGGGACGGCGTGCAAACAGTCGATGGGCTGTGGGCATCGGTGAAACGGATACCGTCTGTTGCCAATCGATCAATGTTAGGGGTGGCGACTTTCGAATCGGGATTGTAGCAACTGACGTCCCCGTATCCTAGGTCGTCGGCATAGATAAATAGGATGTTGGGACCATCGCCGCGAGTGACGCTCGAAACGAGAATGGCAAATTGTAAAATGAAAATTGCGAAAAGCGAAGGAACGAAGCGAAGAGAACTTAGAGACAAATTATTCATTAGGAAATTAAGGGCGTTGTCAGTCTTACGGGAATTTAAGACGAGGGTAGGGCTGACTATCCCTATTTAGCTGCAGTAGTTTGATATATCGGCTACTTAAGGATAAGTAGCCCTATCTTCTCTGAGTTGTATGGGTTTGGTTTGGCATTTTAAGTGAAGGAGCGGCTTTATGCGGCGATCGCTCGGTGTTATCGCCACGTAAAGCCGCTCCTACGTTGAGATTGACTACAAATTCGCTTTTATTTCGTGAATGGTATTTTGGATTTCTCCTTCGACCGGTTCGCCATTAGCTCCCATGAGATAGTACTTTATGGACATTTGCCATACGGGTTCGAGGTCGGGAATTTTCAACCTAAGAATTTTCCCGTGGGGCGATAGGCTGGCACCGGTGACTTCGATTTCCTTTTTGTCGTAGTGGGCGGATCCGTAGTTGGCGGTTCGCTTGAGAGCCCAAGTACGGACGATTATAGAGTCGCGGAGCATCTCAGGCGATAGTTGTGCCAGAGGATCTGAAAACTCTATCTCGACTTCCTGTTCGCTGGCCCGGAGACCGATGGGTAAATGAGCAGGTGAATCCGTCTTTCGGATACGGTAGAAGCCTCCAGCCTGATGCAGTTGAGCCGTTCCCCAAGCCGACATGCCGCAAAGGTAAAGATGGCCATTTTGAGGATGAAAACGTCCACGCATAGTTCCGGTTGGGAAATCTGGAATAGGTAAACGTTGAAGTCCGCCCTGCGGCTGGCCATTGACGATTTCGTGTGGAACGATCTCCAGGCGGCCGTGGCCGTAGGATAGGTTTAGGAGTTTTCCATCAAGCGGTCCCCAAGACGGGCTATCGATCCAGAGGAGTTCAGAAGGCGAACGATCGAAACCTTTGTCTACCCAGGCCAGCGGGCGTTCCATTGCCGAATCGGAACTGTCGTCCGGAGCACCGTAGCTCCACATGTTGCCGTAGAATCGTCCATCCGGATAAACCCAATTCAAACGGTTCATGGGATTCCAATGGCCCTCTTGGTCCGTGACAATAAATGACCCATCCGGATTGATGCAGACGCCATTGGCGGCTCGAAATCCATTGGCCAAAATTTCGGTTCGTTCACCATCGTGGCTCACTTTTAGCAATGTGCCATGATGAGGAACGAGTGGTGGTCGGGCGTGGCGGGCGCTTTTTGCATAGTAAAAATTCCCGTCGGCATCCACTTGGAGCCCCATCGCGAATTCGTGAAAGTGTTGAGTCACTTGGTGATCGGAATTGAACGCTTCATGGTAGTCCATTTCGCCGTCACCATTCAGGTCGTGCAGTCGGACCAACTGGTTGCGACAGGTTACGAAGATCTCCCCATCAACGAGCTTGATGCCGAGCGGTTGAAACAATCCCGCGGCGATACGAAACCACTGAGCATTAAGGGCGTTTTCGTCGTTGAGTCCTTCAACGCGCCAAACATCCCCATCCCAAGTGCATAGATAGGCGGTTTCGCCGTCAGGCGAAAAGTCTACCCCAGACGTTCGCAGCCAACTCTTCCAGGGATTTGCCTTGGGAAGGGTAAAACTGTCCCATTGGAAGGGTTCCTCTTGGCTTCCGTGAACGATCGGGGAGGGAACACCTTGCTGCCATTCCGAGGGGCTTCCTTTCGTAAGGGGGGCGAGGTCGAGATCAGTCTTTTGGACGGAACCGGATCCAGAAATGAACGCGACGTTTAAAGGAGTCGCTCCCGCTGGGATAGAGGCAGTGAGAAAACCACCGGATTCCTCGAGCTTAATGGCATCACTTCCCTGGACGGACATCGTAGCCCCTGAATTGGCGAGTCGCAGTTTCAGATCTCTTCCTGATTTTCCAATATTCAGTATTCGAGCAATGGCTCCTGAATTCGTAAGCAGGTGGTTCTCCAATATATCCGCTTTGCCTACTGTATAAGAAATAACAATACGTTGTGCGTGTCGATAAAGCCCTTTGAATTGAGTCCACTCGCGCGGCAGTGGGCCGAAACGCCGACCATCTAAGCCGACTATGCGTTGATCCTCGAAAGAGCCATTGGCAGGATTGGCCCATCCTGGAACATCCTCGGTTTCAAAGAGGACTTTGCCGCGCGTGCGCGGCCAATGCCAATGCTTGTGGTCGAAATTGATTCCTTGCCAATCGGTGAAGCCTTCTCCGGTCCAAGCGCCGGCGATCCGCATAGTATCGTGTTCGAATGCCAGCCAGGTATGCCCTTTGGAGATGCCTCCCTCACCTGGATCGAGCCGGAGGGCGATGGCTTTGTAGGCGAGATTCGCATCGGGTGCGACGTAGCCACGAGTATCCTTTCCTACCGGCCAACGATAGTTTTCGGACTCTTCTGGCACGATTTCGAAGGTGCCTGTTAGAAAGGGGCCATAATCCATTTCCTTCCACGGTTCGCGTTTGGTGGGTTCCGGGCCCAGTTGGTTTCCCTTGGGAAGACCGGACAGGTATTTTTCGGTAATGTTGAAGTACTGGTCCGGATTTCGCTCCTCGATAAAATGAGCACGAATGTAACGGATTACTGAATACTTTTCTCGAGGCGTCAATTCGGTTTGCGGGACCATCAACCTCCAACCGCGGGTGATACTTTGGTACATGGTATACGGGTCATTCCCATGCTGAAAAACCCCTTCGGCGAATCGCAAGGAATTGGGAATGGAACCTGGCAGGTTTATGTCCCCGTGGCAGTTGTGACAGACCTGCTGATAGATCTTCTGTCCCATATTGAAGCTGGTCAGCTTATCGTCCTGGATCAGGCGCGCGTGATCAAGCTCCGACTCATAGGACGGAAGGGCGGACTCTGGCAAAATCATTTCACCAGGAGGTAGCTCTTGGGAGAGGCCAACTCGAGAAGCGAGGATAAGAAATGAAAGCGAGAGTATTTGCGTCCGAATCATCATACAGTAATTCTATTTCCGGAAAGAGTAGGCGAATCGGACCGATTCGGAAAGGAAAACCATTTCATTGACCAAAATTGGGATGTAGACTATTTTGCGTCCGATGGGAAGTCCCTCTCAATGAATGACACACCAGACAACCCTCCTTCCGCGGGATCAGGGGGAGAAAGCGTTCGATCTGGTTTCATCTGCATTTTTGGATTGGCTGGATTTCGGCGGTGCCCGTTGCGCTGGTTTGCCTAAAAGGGGCACTTCTGATTTTTGAGGGAGACCTATTTCGGTGGGAGCACAAATAACTTTTTCAGCTCGATCCGGCGGGGGCTCCACTTTCGAGCACTGAAGTGCTGGCTCGTTACGAATTCGCCGACCCTACGCTGCCGGTCAATCATTTGGGAATCCCGAAATCGTATCTTCACTCTTTTAGCACCTACTGCACAGAGATTTTTCCTGAAGGAAATCGAGGGCGACGGGTGTTTCCGAATCCCTACACGGGAGCGTTTTCCCGAATTGGGGACGAGTTTGCGATTTCCCATACAATCATTGATATCCATCGCCGACTGGCCGCTGGGAGGACGGGGCAATTGATCGTTGCGATGAGTTCGCTGGTGCTCGCCATTACCTGTCTCATTGGCCTCATCCCTTGGTGGCCCCTGCGAGGTCGGACCTTTGCTTGAGCATGGATTTGGGGCCAAGCTTTGGATGGTCACAATCCGCTTGGCTTATCTGATCGTTCGCGGCTGCTAGGTAAGACAGGTAGGCTCGGCTCGGTCCTCCGATAACCCAGATGATGGGAAGGAATCGGACTGATCTTCTCTTACTTTTGAGCGTCCCCAATACGGAGAGTTTGCGTTGGGCACTCAGTTTTCACGGCCGTAGCTTTATTGAAGGAGTGAGGTTGCTTGCTACCTGAGGTTGCATTTGGGGTGAGTTACTGAAATCGGAAAGAAAAGAGGTCGGCGTCTCTGAGTTCGAAGAGGATGCGAACCGGCGAGCCGGCGTGGTCGGATAGTGCTGAATCGGTATTCCAGACAACCGTCTTGGCGTCTGAGTCACCAAAGTGTTCGGGACAATCGTCGAGGGCGAACCCGGCTAGGGCACTACCCTCGGCGTCTTGAATTTCCACGCGAATGCTCCCTGCAGCAGAAGTAGAGAAATTCAATTCGAGGCGATCTCCTGAAAAGATGAGTTGCTTGGTCAGCAAGCGGCCACCTGTCCATTTGGCAGACGCGGAGACAAAGCCGTCAAGACGCAGTGTATAGCGGCGAAGGGCGCTGCCTTTCCCGTGCCAGTAGTTTTCGGTTGAATACATTGACAGCTCCTTGGATGCGCCGGGGATAGATGACGGGGTTTCGATGAGTCCCCAGGCGAGGGAAGGGGAACCGTAGTGCCAGGTCCCGGGGCGTTCGGGTCCAGGCCGAATAAAGGCTTCGTTCCACCGATTAAATTGGTATCCATCGCGGCTGGCCATGAAGAGCACTTCGCTGAGTGCGAGTCCGTAGCGAGGATGGGCGGCGTAGCGGATGGCTCGGTTCTCCGGGTCAGGTAGTGATTTAATGGATGCTCCATTTTCGCGTTCGATGTAGCGTTTAGGAAAACCGATCTTCAAGTGGGGGGCTCGGTGATAGAGCTGAACGCCGTTCGTATAAAGTTGCTGGGGAAACGAGTCCTCATATCTCAGGTCAGTCAAGAGCTCCCAATTCTGAAGGTCGTCGGACAGGCCGGTACGGATGGATCGGTTGCCTTTTGGATTCCACTCAGGATTCCTAGCACCTCCTCCGGTAAAGGACCGCCAGTAGGCACGGTACTGCTTTGTGATCGGGTCCCAGAAAGCGAGGTTCTGGGAATCGAAAGCACCTCTCCCTTGGAGTATAGGGGTGTCGAACAGGGGCGACCATTGTTTCCCGTCGGCAGACTTAAGAACGACGAGCCCATTAGGTTCGTGGGAGCGAAGAATCGCTTTGTAGCGAGCAGAATTGGGAGCGGCTGGATTGGGGTCTTTGAAGATGGCGGGGTGGGCTCCGTCGGGCTGGAGTTCTCCAAAGGTTTGATCGGAAATCGTGATGTTGTTTTCCGTGGAGCCGTTGAAAGTATGGAGGGAGAGAGAAGGTTTCCGCCAATGAATACCGTCGTCACTTTCCGCGTAGCAAGTAAAGCGAGGGTGGCTTTCAGTATTCAGTTTTCCATCCGAAAAGTCGATGTGGATGGCCTTGTAGTACATCCGGTAGAGATCGCCGTCCTTGAAAATGCTGTGGTATCCACTGCCAGTCCCTTCCCAGGGAGCGTCGTGGATGATGACTATTTCGCGGGGGACTGGATGGTTGAGACACAGGGCTATATCGCCTTCGAGTTCCTCTATCAGGTGGTTGTCAACGAAGAGCTCGCGTCGGGAACCGATGTCAATGGGGTTAGCGAATAGCGGAATGGCGTTTGATAGAAGGAGGAGAAGGTAGGCCCATTTCATTGAATGGAAGCGTAGTTGGGAAACGGGGTAGGTCAAACGGAAGTGATGTGCAGGTGCAGTATTTCTGGAAAGCGCTAGATTTCAGTTGTCGCCTCTCATGGAATCGCCGGTTAGGTTGGGGGTCCCTATGCGAAAAAATATTGCGGTGCAAAACCGCTCCTACGTTGATAGGTTAGATTCTGCTACTGCTTGACACGATGGGCGTTAATGATGGGGTGGCTGAGGTGCCTGCTTCTGACCCTACCTCAACAATGTCTCAGGAGAAGGAATACGATTGTATGGATTGTGGAGCCTGTTGCCGCTGCTTTCCCATATTTGCCACTGAGGATGATGTGGTACTTGAGCCGCAGATCAAAGAGAAAGGGATTCGAGTTGAGAACTTTCTTAGGACTGATCGAGTCGCTTATCGGATGCACCCTTTGCCGTTCTTGGAAGCCTGCGCGTTTCTGAAAGAGGACAAACTCTGTCGCATATACGAAACACGACCTCAGGTTTGCCGCAAATTCGAGCCCGGCAGCGAACAATGCATCGAGGCGCGCCATAGATTGGGGATTGGGTAAAAATTGGAGTTGTTACGGAAGCTGGAAGTTTGTGCGATTATCCAAATCATGAGAGTATCGCTCGAGGAGTGATACAATTGGTGCTGTTGAGCAAATGCTCAGATCACGCTGCGGAGATGTTTCGCCAAAAGGCGGCGATTAGCCGTAAGTTTTGGATACGGGGAGAAAAGGGCGATTACGATGAGATCAGGACCGCCATTGAGTGGACAGATGAGTTTGGGGATAGCTGGCGAAGATGGAGACTCTTGAAATACACCTTTGTTGCCGTGAAATGCTCTATGGATATATACCGCAAACTGGTGGCGTAGCGTGTTACCTTTTGCCCTAACGTTAGTTGTGTGGTTTGTCTGCTTGCCGGAGGTAACCGGGGAGTTCGTGCATTATGGCTGACAGTGCTAAATTGAGTTCTCTTTAAGCGGTCAGCCAGCCAAAAGTCTTTTGATTGCGTATTGAGGGAATACGGATCGACAACGTGCCCTTTAGGTATGTTGTATAGGAATAGTATTTCCCTTTAGACTCGTTAAAATGCTTTTTAGATACCTCAGTTCCCTCACTTTCTTATCGGTTCCTTTCCTTTTGTTAGGTGAAGAGCGCGAAGCGTGGACTTCTTCGAAAATGTCTGGCTCTCCTGAGTTGCCTCCACCGTATGTGGCGGAAGCTGTCTGGCCACATATCACCTTTAATCAGGGATTGGATATCACGTTGCTTGAGTCGGAGGGTCTGATATTCGTGACTGAGCGATTTGGAAAAATTTGGCATGTGCCATCGGATTTGAAAAGCCGGTCGAAATCGGCAATCCTTTTTGCGGATATGAAAGAACATATTCCCAGTCTGAATCGGCTGCTGGGTTTGGCGTTTCACCCTGAATTCGCAAGAAACAGGAAATTCTATCTATATTATGCACTAAATACCTCGGAACTAGGATTCGCGTGTGGATTGAGTCAGTTTGAAGTGGATGCGATGGGAAATATTGTTTCGGCGAGTCGAGTAAGACTGATGCATTTCCTCGCGGATGGTCATACCGGAGGCGATATACAGTTTGGACCGGATGGGATGCTATATGTGCCGATTGGTGACTTGGCTCCTCCTTCTCCTCCTGATCCAAAAAGGGCCGCCCAAGACTTGGGGCAAATTGCGGGTAAGATTCTTCGTATCGATGTTGATAGCAAAGACCGTGGGTTGCCTTACGGGATCCCGAAAGACAATCCCTTCCTTGGTGTCGAAGGAGCACGTCCCGAGGTCTGGGCTTACGGGCTGCGCAATCCATGGAAGATCGCTTTTCATCCTGAGAACGGTGAATTGTGGCTAGGCGATGTCGGATGGGAGCAATGGGAAATGGTCCATCGTATCGAAAAGGGAGGAAATTATGGTTGGTCCGTGATGGAAGGCCCCATGCCGACCAATCCCTACCAGGATACCGGTCCCTCTCCGATTTCGCATCCAATCGCAAATTACGATCACTATTCGGGGGCGTCGATAACGGGAGGCTATTTCGTTTCGAGTGACCGGCTTCCTCGTTTGCAAGGATCGTATGTGTATGGTGACTACGTAACAGGAAAGGTGTGGGCTTTGTCGTGGGATGGCGGGAAAGTGACCGCAAATCGTGAGATTGCGGATACGCGACAAGATATTGTCACTTTTGGAATAGATGAGAGTGGCGATATCCTTTTTCTCGAGTTGGGTCCGAGCGCGTCACTACAGCGTCTGGTTTCCAACCCAAACCTGGAGAAGACGAGCCAGTTCCCGACAAAGTTGAGTGAGACAGGCTTGTTTAGGGATGCCGCCGAGCAAATTGCCTCGGTGGGAGTGTACGAATTCAAAATTAATACACCCATGTGGCAAGATGGTTATGAATCTGACTACTGGGTGGGGATGCCGGATCGTAGC
>Ga0213868_10004770_pt1 | contig 12354 bp, 16 predicted proteins | sample PICome_9_FD_160087 | JGI IMG/M metagenome (GOLD analysis project Ga0213868, IMG submission 160087) | Coastal seawater microbial communities near Pivers Island, North Carolina, United States - PICO127 | ecosystem: Environmental > Aquatic > Marine > Coastal | place: USA: North Carolina...
CCCAGATGCTTTGCCTATGTCTCTTTTGCCCTCAATCAATTATCACCTTCGAGATTACGGTATTAACGCTAATGACCCTAATCAAACCCTTGCAGGGCTTGGTAAATTAAATCGGGTAAAACTCAACAAACTGACTGGGCAATTGGTGGCATCAATTCATACTCCCTACATAGACCGTGAGGTAGCCCTATTGACTCGATATGAAGACTTGTCGCAACAAGAGGCTCAGAGAATGATGATTATGTCTGTTGTTTATACAGGAGACTGGTTTGCATTTAAGGACTTAAACGACCTGAATACTTTTTTGCAGTTGGAGAACCGACCTTGTTTCATAATGAACTGGGTTAGCAAAGAGTTTGTTGAACTCATACGCCAACAAGGACTCACAGGACCCTTTCCCTTCACTTTGTTCAATGATTTCGAGTAGTTTTAAGTAAGTAAAACAATGTAGTGTAACTATGTTTGATGTTATCGTAGTCACTTACAAGGTTTCACCTGATTTCATTAAGTCCTGTTTGGACAGCATTCAATCTCAAACTTTCACCGATTATCAAGTGTATATCTGCGATGGCACTCCAGAAGATTACGACGGTTACAGCAACATTATGAAAACTTTCGAGACCTACCTTTCTGATTCTCGTTTCACTTTGCTACGTCAAACAGGCCGAGGAGTCAGTCAAGCACGCAACCAAGCCATCGCTGCTGGAAATCGCCCCTATATTGCGACATTAGATGGAGACGATTTGTGGTATCCAGAACATTTAGAATGGATGGCCGAAGCCATTGAACACACTCAATCTGAACAATTACCTGTGGCATTCTGGTGGGCAGGTGCTGATGCTGAAATTAAATTACAATCACTCAAAACAGATGAGGTTTATACTAAAATAGGAGTCATTGGTTGGTATCCTCAATGGGCTGAAGTCCTCGACCCGTCTGAAACTTTCTTCTTTTGTTTTGGAAATCCATTGATGCCCAGTAATTCTGCTATGCTCCGTTCTCGATACGAAGCCATTGGAGGCTACGATGAAACTCTTCAAATTGGAGAAGATACTGATTTGTTCATTCGCATGGCGGGAAATCCTATCCAATATGCGCCAACTTATGACAATTTAGGCACAAAGTTGTTTTACGGACATCAAATTGATGCTGTTTCAGGCTATCACGGTTGCGGACCTTGGCAAACAACCACAATGGGACACCAAAGTAGTGCTGCTGATGACCGAACCTTTGAAGAAGTTCAAGCCGAGTTTCGACGTCAAGCCGATGCTCGCACTCTCAAGCCATATTGGTTTTCAAAATCTGACCGACCCTCTTGGATTGATTCGGAGCGTTGGACTCTTCTCTGTGAACTTGCCTTCCAAAAATCCAACGATTTAGAAATACTAACTCTCAAGGCCGAAGTTTAAGTTGGTGATTTACCTTACAAGGTTTATGGCAGTTGAAGAACTACGAATCGAAACACCCATTGGCCCAATTACTGCACCCTTAGAAACTCTAAGTGAATCTCTTAGTTATCTGGCTAATCAAGTCAGAAAAACCGATAAAGCCGACCAATCTATTGAAAAGTTCCTCAGTCTGGGACAGGATTCGGAAACATATTCTATTGAATCCAAGCGTAAGTTTTACATTGACCGTTCTTATGTTTTCTGGATGGAAGCCTTGTTGGGAGTTATTGATTCCGAGTGGAAAATTACCAAAGTTGAAAATTACAACCACGGTGAAAACAAAACTGCACCAGTTTGGTTTGATGAAAAAGTTGGAGACCGAGTTATCAAAGTTCCACACAAACTGATTATGTTTGTTGAAAACCAACACAACCCTGAATCTCGCTTTGTTATTTCTTTTACTCCTTACGATGAATACGAAGTAGATGTTGTTACGCAGTTCCGTAGCGACCAATTCGATTACACCGAGTTCCACGCTAAAATGGAAACTTATTTCTTTGAGCAAGGTTCGCTTCGTGGAGCGCACTTTGATGCTTCTTACAAGTTTTTGGAAACGCCCAACGTGGATTGGGATGCCATCATTATCAAAGATGAAGACCGCCACGTTCTCGACCGCAACCTAACTCGTTTCATTGACTCCGTTGCTTTGTTCCAAACAAAAGGACTACGAAGCAGCCGTGGAGTTCTACTTACGGGTCCACCCGGCACAGGAAAAACCCTAACTTGTAAAGTTTTGATTAACCAATTGGATGCCACAGTTATTTATGTTGCCCGTGATTCCATTTCGGATGTCGGACAAATTACTTCACTTTACAAAGTAGCCCGTCGTTTATCTCCTTGTGTCGTTATTCTGGAAGATATTGACACGCTCGGTGGACTTTCTCGTGAAGATGCAGACCATCCAGTTCTGGGCGAGTTCTTGAACTGTTTAGCAGGTGTTGAAGACAATCACGGTGTTGTGACTTTGGCAACCACCAATCACCCAGAAAAGTTGGATTGGGCTTTAACAGACCGCCCCGGCCGTTTCGATGTTCGTTTGGACTTTGGTTATCCTGATGAAACCCTTCGTGAAAGCATTTTGTCTAAGTATCTTTCACCGTTTAAAACAGGTAAAATCAATTTGAGTCGAATCGCCAAAGATACCAACAAGTTTTCAGGTGCTTATCTACAAGAAATCATCCAGTCTGCTTTCATGTTGGCTCACGAAGAATGTGATTACTGCGAAGAACCAGTAATCATGCAAAGTCACCTTGATATGGCACTATCTCACATCAAGTCTCAGCGTGAAATTGTAGGCCGTGAAAAGAATCTGTCGTATGCCAGCAACGAATCAGGCTCTTATGATTTGTATGGTTGAAACAGCATCAGAGGTTTTAAGTATCAGAATGACCCTATGTTGGTCATGTATGGTCGTCAAGTAACTCTCCGAAACCTATCACTTTTAATGATGGACCTTCAATCTGAACTTAGTTTCGATGAGGCTTACGACGCAGTATTTGAGTTGTTGGAGCAACATCCAGACGGCGACACACCCGATGTTCGAGCCATGTTAGAGTTTGAAATGTTAGATGCTTTGATGGAAGCCGAAGTGCGAGATGAAGAAGATTTAATCATAGAAGGTATGATTCGTGCCACACGTCATGGAATCATTAAGCCTGAAGAACTCCCAGAAGAAATGGCTGATAAAGTAGCCAACCGAATGCAATTCCAAGAAGAATACGCTGCTGAAGAGTCACAACCTAAGAACTACATGGTTCATGCTGACATCGCTCGCATTGTGAACTCAGCCCATCGTTTAGAACGTCTGCAAAGTATGTTTTCTGATTACGATGAATGGTTCAAAAGCCGATTGTCAGTTAGTGCCGATACTCTCGATAGTTTAGCCGATTACCTCGAAGACCAAGAAAGTTTCATTATGGATGAAATCAACGCTCGTGACTCTGCGGAATACCTTCGTCAAGAAATGTCTGCCGAAACTTCTGAAGAACCCGTAGGTAACTTTCCTAAACCCGCACCGTTTGTAGGAATTAGTTATCGAAGTTTGTTGTTGTAACTAACAAAGCCTTTAAATATCAGAACAACCAAGTTCTCAATATGACCATGACTGACCGTCAAATTGTGGAACTCATTGAGAGTCCTTTTTGGCAAGATTGGACTACCAGCACAACTCCCGTCAATCCGGGTTGGTGGAATCTAACAATTTCAGTTCGTGATTTGAAAATGTGGTCTCGTGGTATTAAAGCCAATCGAAATTGGAAAGTTTCAAATGTCAAATCCTATTTCAACATTCGTGGTAACAAAGATTCATTGGTAACACAAATTGAAGCCATTCAAACCTTGATTAACGAACTTCAAGAAGGCGATATGAACCAAGTTCACAGAGTTAATTCAATCATTGAAGAATACTTTGACATGGTTCCCAAAGAAGCCGAAACTTTCGAGGCTATGAGTTGGCACGACCCACGATGGGCTGGAGACCGTGAAAATGTTGAAGCCAAGTTCAAGTTGATGTATCCAACTTATACCATTGAAGATGATTCCGTAGATTATCTGGTATATTCAGGTGGAGCCAGCAATAAGTTCCATGTTTTCTTCCTTGCCACAGACCCTGCTGGCAATTATCATTCTTTCAATGCTTACGGTCGAATCGGTTACTCACCAACTCTGCACCACAACGCTGGACCCGGAACAAAAGGTTCAGTTACTCAAGCCATCTCAAAAAAGCGACAACAAAAAGCCAAGAAAGGATACGTTCAACAGGCTGAAACTTTTGAGGCAGACAATTTTGGTGACATGGAATACATTCTCTTGAATATGCTCACGGATGAACAATTGGAAGAAGAATACGGAGATTTTATGAGGGATGAAGGCGTAGGTAGAAAAGAACTACCTCAACGATTACAAGATAGATACCGAACCGATGAAGAAGCAGCCTATCTTCGTGAAAAATACTTAGAACCTGAACCTGAAGGTCCAGAATGCGTGTCATGTGGCGATACAGAAACAGAAGGGAAAATCGAAGAAGACGGTTTCTTTTGTAATAGTTGTCGGGAAGAATATCCTGAAGATTTTGATGCCGAAGCAGCAAGGCGAGAAAGACGGCAAAAACTCAAGGAAAGTTCGCCTACACTAACGGTGACTAAGGTTGAGCCAGACGGTAAGATACCAACTATGAACAGAATTACCTTTGAAAACGGATTAGTGGCGGGCCGTTCCAAAACTAAGGATGCAAAAGTTGGAGATAGATTTGTAGTCGCCACCTTTGACGGAGGATTCCCCAAAATTATGGATGCTGAAGGCGAAACTTGTGATGACAGCCATTTAGATGGAATTAACTTTTTAGAATGGACTGAAGATGCCGAAGGTCCTGATTGTTACATTACTGGACTACCTAATCCTGCTGGAGATATAGAAGGAGAAGACAACATTTGCGAACCTTGTGCTGCTAAATGGATTTACGATTATGAGGGTCCAGAAGGCGAAGGTTATTATCGTGTTTCCGCTATGGATGCTGAAGGCGAAGAAGACATCCCTCAAGTAAAACTTTTCAATCCAGTAGAAACTGGAGTCAAAATGACTTTTGGTTCCATGTTTGCGGTCATTGGACTTTCAGCCATTAGTGCCGTTCTCACAAGCGTATTTTTGGGATTTTCTGGTAAAAACAATGGTGAATAAAATGAATAATAACGCAAAAATTGGATTTGGAATCTTAACTGCTGTGGCAATTTGGACTCAACGAGACAAACTTACCAAACTTTTAGGTAATGTCGGATTTAATGCTCATGTGAACCCTGCTGCCGATGCTCAAGTTGCTCGAAACTTTGGAACTGTCAATCTGGTTTCCACAGAACGCAACATCATGGCTGGACAAGCCGTAGGACAAACTCTGAATTACTCTGGTATGGGTCTATCTCCTGAAGCCGTTGGTGCTACCAATGGTCTCGGTCAAATCTTTGATTTATCTGCTTACGCTGCTACTATGAGAAGCACCGACCCAGTATGGGGACAGAACTACCCCGGCCGTGCCATCGGACAAGACTAACCGAAGTCTTTAAGTAGTCGTGCCGAGAAAGAAACCTCATGGTAGATTTTGCAGAACTTCGGAATCGTATTCTCAACGGAGAAGACGAGATTCCAGATGAAGTCAAGGATTCTCCAATTACTGAAGAGTTTCTTCGACCCGCCACAGGATTTCCGATTATGTTTGGTGCTTTGAGTGTGGCTTTGGTGGTTGCCGACAAACTCAAATTAGAAATGCTCAAAACAGATGAATACAACTACCGCCCTATCGTTCTTTCAGTCTTTGGATTTTTGCCACTTGGTTTCGGTCTCGGAGAACTGATGCGAGGACTTTCTGCTCAAAAGCAATTTACCCGCTACGAAAATCTTGTTGAAGCCGCCGAATCAGAAGTAACTCGACTAACAGAGGATGATGAAGAACAAGACGACGCAGACAATTCTTATTCTTACGAAGCCGAAGCCAGTTATCAAGCCCAAAATCTGGCGGCTCTCGGTATTGCAGTTCCCACTTCCAACCTCGGCACAGACGTAGGTGTATATTCTGACGGTATTTTTGGTCAAGAATCTCCATCACTTTTCAGACCTCCGAGTTACGAAGCCTCAACCTTTGGATGGTGATTTAAATGAAAGAAAAGTTTTACTGCGTAGGATGCAAACAACATTATGAACTCTCAGTTCATTCGGCTCAACGACAACCCAGTAAAGGCGGAAGTTTCCGACATTCGCTAATTTCTGAGTGTCCAAAAGGACATCGAGTCAATAAATTGTGCAAAAAAGAAGTGTATGAAGCCTATGGTGCTGAGACTCAAACTTCCTCAGACCTTGATTGTGACACTTGTGGAGTTTCAGGCCCAGAACGAGAAGGAGAACCTTTGTGTTCCCGTTGTATTTCCTGTTTTGAGTGTTGTGAAACTAACTGTGCTGATTATGATGAAGAAGAAGATTGGCCCAAACATGAGTGCGTAACTTGTATGGAAGGAATGGATGAATTAGTAGCCAAAGGGCAATCATGGTCATGTGAATGTTGTGGCTTACTGGTAGGAACTCAAGATGACCACGAAGGATGCGGTAGCAATAAAAATGGATTCGTATTGTGCCATTTGTGTGAAACAGACCAATGTAAGTTCGTAGATTGTGAGATGATGGTTACATCAGAACAAAAGAAAAGGAGTAGGTATGATTCTGAAGAAGGCAACGCCCCTATCCAAGACCCAATGGAATTAGGAGAGATGGCAAATTGGACTCCTCTTGATGGAAGCGAAGGTCTGAAGCGAAAGCGAGCCGAAGGCATGACTGTTGGAGTAGGACTGGAAGCCCTTGAACCAACTCCAGATGAACCCGAAAGCGGTGAACCAATGGTTCCTGCTGATAGTCTCATGCCCGAAGGTTCGGGACACGTTATTGGTTCTCAAAGCACGAGTCATAATTTCACTCCATTCCACGCTGAAGGGCAAAAGTATCCTTGTGATTCCTGCAACAAAATGGTTTCACGCTCAGATTTGAAGGTAATGATGGGAAGTTATGACGAGGATTATCAGGTTTGTCAAGATTGTTTAACTTACGATGCCGAAACAGAAGTCCATGATGCCGAAAGTTTCATCGCTTATCCTGAACTCAAAGACCATCTGGTTTCGATAATGCCTAACAAAGTATATGACATCGTTGAACTGGATGATGGCGACTTTGAAATGAAGGTTGCATCTCGCAACATGGATGAAGTTATTGCCGCAGTATCTGAATATCAAATTAAAGAAAAATCTGAATCTGATTTCGCCTTTGGAAAATCTAAAACTACTGTTGCAGTAGCGGCTGCGGGCATAGCCCTTGTAGGCGCATGGCTTTGGAACAAAAGGAAGTGAAAATATGAGTGGATATGATATAACTTGTGACCCCGGAGATTTATACAGTCGAAAGTGCTACGTGAACAATCCCACCACAGGAGCCAGAGAAGAAATTATCGGTTACGATAGTGCTGGGAATCCTCTTTCAAAGGGTGCAACCACGGCTGCTGGCACCGCATGGCAAGTCAATTTGACCACACTTAATCAAGACGGCACGGCTTACCAACCTTACGGTTCTGGTGGAGTTCCTTACACCCTTCTGGGCGGTATCACCGGACTTTTTGGCCGCATTATGCCTTCGGGCGGGGCAGACCCTCAAGATTGGAAATACATAACTGAGTCGGCTCCGGGTAGTCAGGCTCGTAAAACTTATGAACAGAGGGTCTGCAACCCTCTTTGGCCGACCTTTGGTTGCCGACAAGGACCCCTTGAATCCGAACTTAACGCCAGCCCCACCGCCGGTTTTTCCTCTCCCGAAATTGCTTATGAAAATAAATCAACAGGTAATAAAATTGTTGGTTGGTGGAAAAGTCTGTTAGGAGCGTGAAACTTTGTCTAAGCGTTCTGTGAAAGCCACTCATGGTGGTTCTATTGACGCTAAGTTTGCTGCTGATGCTGCTACGGAACAACTAAACGCACGTCAAGCATGGCGTAGTCTTTTGATTCCTGCTGTGGGTTCTGCTTGTTTCTTTGCTTCTGCTGTGGTTGGTTTTATCCGAACTTATCGCAAGCATGGTTTTCCTAAAAATGCTTTCACAGGTGCGGATTATGCACTTATGGGACTTCCATTTGCCATTATTGGTATGACTCTGTTTTATCAAGCCGAAGAAGCCGAGTTAGCCGAAACTACTGCTGCCTCGGAGAGTGACGCTTAATGTTGTGTCCAGTTTGTGAAACAAATTGTTCTCAAGTCTCACCAGATTTGTTCGATTGTGACGTTTGTGAAATGCGTTGGGTTTTAGAAACAGACCCAGATACCAAAGTTTCGTATTTAGAATCAGAAGAAGTTTCTAACTCAAGAGTAACTCGTCGAGATTTTGTTTTGCTGGGTATGGGTGCTGTGGTAGGAGTTTTTTCAGGAGTCATCGGTGAAATCTTAGCCGAGTTATTTTTAGACAAACTTCGTTTGCGACACGCTAAACAATATGAACCATTACTTGAGCCAGAATCCGAAACACCTCAGTAGTTTTAAGTAGGTTAGATTTTATATTTGTAATATGGATGCTGATTCTCGCCAGATATTTTGGTCTGGATATTTGGCAGCCCGTCGAGAACAATTTCTCAAAGAGCAACAAGTTTTGTTAGGCAACGAGTTTCGTAGCAACCCAGAGTTTTGGTTAGAAGTAGCCGAAAAAGAATGGGCAGTTGTTCAAGAAAGATTATCCACAGGCGCAGATGTTTCACTTGCTGTTCAAGAAGTCATGGGTTCAGATTTTTTTGAAGGTCAAATTATAGTGGTATCCTCCCAAACTTTTCAACTCGATGAAGAAGACCCAGATTCTTTAGTTTTACCTTTATATTCCTACGAAGATTTCGTTATGCTTGCTAATCAAGGTATTTTTCGGGAAACTGATTTTATCTTAGACCGTGAACGACGTTGGCAACCCAAAGTGGAACAATTGTTAGCCCGACACGGTTACGAGCGAGTAGATGTGATTTGGAGAGGAGGTGGTTCGTATCTTAGATTCGTCAGCAAACAATAATTCAGAACAAACGAACAAGTGGGAAAAACTTTCAGAAATGAAGTTTATCACAGTTCGACACATGATTGCTATTATGTTAATTTTAGAAACCCTGATTCAGATTCCATTTATTTGGTTAGCACCCACTCTTGGTTTAGAAACATTTTCTTCTCCGTGGTGGTTACTACAATTCGCTGGTATCGTTATGGCAACCAATATCGGAGCAGTTGTGTTAGCAATCATCGCTCAAGACGCTGCCAACAAGATTGGTCGCTCACAAAGCGAAGCCTTTACCGTAGATTTTATGCAAGGAATCGAAACTTTGACTCAAGTTATGACCGCATTAGAAAAATCCGCCTCAAAAAATGGAGAAAATCTTTCAGACCAAATCACAGAATTAGTTCCTTTATACTATGAACTCGGTTTAAGTTATGTCCGAACTCATACTACTCCTGCCGTGCAACCACCTCACATTAAAGTTTCACCACCTGCTTCATACGAATCCGAATCGGAATTATTTGATTGAAGCAATCTTCCGAGCCTTTTAAGTAGTCGGAAACCAGATTTCAGCACAGGAGTTAAATATGCGTTGGCACACTCTTTGGAGTTTTATTCTTTTGTTGTTGTTTAGTTCAGCAACATATCTCACTTACTTGGTAAGTCGTGCGGGAGGTTTAGACCCCATGATGATTAACAACCTTATGCAAAATGACCTCGCTACGTTAGGACCCGCCGCCTTTTTGTTAGACATTGTAGTTTTCGGTCTCATTATTCGTTGGGTAATTGTGTCCCGACAGAAAAAATCCAAAAATGTTGAAAAACCTGCTGTTTTTGTGCCGCCTATGATTCAATTACCTGCACCAGAAGCCATTCCTCCATTTCCAGAGTTGCCTACTTATCAATCAGACTCAACCACAATTTGGAATGAAATGGCTATGCTCAATGAATATGAGAACCTTTAAGTATCAGAACAAGCATACAAGTGCTACGGAGTTGTTTTATTATGGCAAACCAAGACCCACAACCAGAGATTTATTCGACCTCACACACATTTGCAGGTGCGGCCGCAGCGGGAACTTCAAACCAAGTTAGCATTTTTACCAATCAGGCTAACAATGAAGAAGTTCGACTTTACGCTATTGGCGTTGAAATGTTGGATGCAACCACAGGTGCAGCCTTGACAACAGGTCTTGACTACGATGTTGCCATTCAAGTCGGTCCTAATAACGTTCCATCCAATGCTTTCTCAGCAGGTTTCATCAACTCCAAGAACGACAAGATGTTGGCTTTCAGCACACCCGTTCTTTGTCTTTTCCAGCAACCACTTTCAGTTACTGTGACCACCAACGCTGCTGTTGGAGCAAACGGCAGTATTATCCGAATTACTTTGGTCGGTGAACTTGCTATCCAAAAGATTGCGGCTCACTCAGGATTGGTAGGATACCCAGTCAATGACATGGCTCCTCAACAACGTCGTCGTTGAAACTCAAAGTAGTTTTAAGTAGTCGGACACGCATACAATTAGTATGAGTCTTCGCCGTCAAGCCTATGAGTGGCGAAACATTGTTCCCACAGGAAAAACTGTTTCCAATACAGGCCATCCTATTTTGACTTATGATTCAACTGGTGCTGTTGAAGCCACAGTTCGTCAAATTGACCCTTACCGCCCCATAGACATTATGATTGGTGGCCTCGGAAATAACCTTGAAGAACCGGCGGAGTTGCGTGCTAATCAATTCGTAGTCATTGACTCGGTGGCTTGTTGGCCTATTTCTTCTGCTATCAATATCCGTATTGGAACTACTCGATACTTTCAAGACCCATCAGGAATACCCAGCGCAGGTATGACTGGTGCGGCTATGCCGTATCTACCCTCGGATGCTACTCAACAATTCATAGGTCATTACGATATTTTGATACCTCCTATCTACGTTTTGCCCGGTCAAGCGTGGGGTATTGAATACACGGCTACTGAAACCCTTAATACTGGCTCACCAGTTCCTACTTTAGACTCAGAAATTGCGACGGCTTATGTTCGTTATTTACTTATTGATGGTGCCGATATGTTAGTTGCTATGAAACTTTTAGAATCCAACATACCAGTTTCTGCCGAAACTATTCAATGGTATAAGCGAACTCTCATTCGTCACAGCCTTATGGCTGACGTAGCCTCGGAAGAAACCCTCAACAAAGTTTTGGAGGACATGGAAAGGAGGCTTATCTGATGGGTATTCGTATTCAAAATTATGAATGGACTCTTCGTGGATTGGATAATGTTCCAAACTCCGCTTACCCCGAAGCAGGAGTTCAATACTCAATTTTTGTAGGACCCTACGGTAATCGTATCGAGATACCACCTTTTGTTAAAGAAACTGAGTTTGTTGTTATTCATCAGTTTGGTTGCACCGAAGGAGTTTTGGCTAAACCATCCATTACAACAACACCCTTAGTAGGAACAACCCTTGATTCATGGAAACCCAACGGATTTATGCAAATTGTCATCAACACCACAGGATATTACCAAGACCCACAAAACACGTTCTCATCAGGTATTTCTGGCACAGCAGCACCTTATCCGTGGACTATCACCGATGTTCCACCCCACTACGAACTTTTACCTCCAATTTACATTTTACCTGAGCAAACATGGGATTTTCGTTTTACTATGATGAATGACCTTCGTGATTACTTAACAACCAGAGACGCTCTCGGTGGTGACAATGTAACTCGTGTTCCTACAACAACAATTTTGGCACAATGTTTCGTGCAATATCATTTGTTTGACGGACCAGATGCTTTAATTTGTCACCAATTGTTAGAAATGGGGATTCCAATTACTGTGGATAACGTCGAATGGTATAAGCGAGTCTTATTGCGTAGCAGAGGTCTCGATACCCAAACTTGGGAACATTATTTGTCATCAATGCAAGCCTACCGAGAAATTGATGAATACCACGAAAAATACGGTTCACGCACCCGAAAAGGCTGACCTTCTATCGGGGGAATCTTTAAGTAGTCGGAGCATCTATGAAACTGTATGAGTTACTCTGGTTCATACGGGGAAAACATTCGTGGCGTTAAACGCCCGTATCGAAAGCAAGCCCTTCAAACAGGCTATTCTCAAAAAGGAGCCGCCGTAAATAGCACTCCACAGCCTGTTCACACCTATTCAACGGCTACGACTCAACAAACTGAGGCCATCCGACCCGGTGTGGACCCACATACTTTCAATAGACCAGTTCGACCAGCCGTAGAAGCCATCGAAGGAGGTATGCCGATTGCATCGGCTTTCTTTCCGTGGCACACAGTATCTAAGCCAGAGTCTGCGAACCTTATTCAGCGTCAAAAAGTTGATTTGACCAC
>Ga0213868_10004771_pt1 | contig 12352 bp, 12 predicted proteins | sample PICome_9_FD_160087 | JGI IMG/M metagenome (GOLD analysis project Ga0213868, IMG submission 160087) | Coastal seawater microbial communities near Pivers Island, North Carolina, United States - PICO127 | ecosystem: Environmental > Aquatic > Marine > Coastal | place: USA: North Carolina...
CTGCGGGGGTGGGTGCTGCAATGACTGGTCGTGGAGCGGATTTATTGATCATTGATGATCCGCACTCGGAACAAGATGCACTGTCCACGGTTGCTTATGATAATACATACGAATGGTATACTTCTGGACCAAGACAGAGACTTCAACCGGGGGGTACCATCATTATTGTGCAGACAAGATGGTCTAAGAAAGACCTCACGGGGCGATTAGTACAGAATATGGCAATGGACAATATGTCCGATCAATGGGAGGTTATAGAATTTCCAGCTATACTTCCAAACGATAAACCATTATGGCCCGAGTTTTGGGAAACGGATGAACTATTAAAGGTCAAGGCTTCACTGTCCCCGGTCAAGTGGAACGCACAGTGGCAACAAAATCCAACCTCGGAAGCCGTTGCAATGATCAAGAGAGATTGGTGGCAACCTTGGGAAAGAAAAGATACGCCAAGATTAGATTATATAGTGCAGAGTTATGATACGGCTTACAGTAAAAAAGAGACTGCCGACTATAGTGCTATTACAACTTGGGGTGTGTTTGAGCCGAAAGAAGATGGTGATCAGCATTTGATAATGTTGGATGCGAAGAAGGGTCGATGGAGTTTTCCAGAATTAAAGGAAGTGGCATTAGAAGAAAATGAATATTGGGAACCAGATTTAATGCTAATTGAGGCGAAGGCATCTGGTCAACCGTTGGCTGATGAACTAAGATTATTAAATCTTCCCGTTACTACGTTTAGTCCTGGCAGACGAAAAGGTGGTGGGGGTGTTGATAAAACTATGAGGATGCATATCGTATCGCCTATTTTCGAATCGGGCAAAGTATGGTATCCTGAAGGAGAGAAATTTGCAGAAGATGTTATTGAAGAAGTTGCATCTTTTCCATTTGGCGATCATGATGACTATTGTGATAGTATGACAATGGCGGTCATGCGTTTTAGGCAAGGCGGGTTTATCGATTTAAAAGGCGAAGAGATTCCAGAGAACTGGTATCCAAGACGAGCAAGGGAATATTACTAATGTCAGATGATAGAAAAAGATTACAAGCTGAATTTATTGCTGTAAAAAAAGCACAACAGAAAGCTAAAAACAATCCTAAAAAGAATTTGACAACAAATCAAAAAAAATTCTTGAGAGCAAAGAGTGATAGGGAGTTAAGCCGTATACAAGATTTAATGGAAAAAGAGGATAGAAAAAATCCTGGTCCTCCTATGAAAAAATCTGAAGCAGATAAAAAAGAAAAAGAAACACGACAGATAAGAGAAGGAACGATCAAAGATAAAATACCGGGTATTGGTAACATTACTAGAAAAAATGCACCGTCATCTGTAAAGAAGGAAAGAGAAACAGATCTTCAAAGGCTAGAGAGAATCAAGAAGTCTCAAGCACAAGACGATGCTGATTTTAAAAAGAAACAAGAACAATCCAACGTAAAGAAAACTAGTGGTAAAGCAACAGGCACCTCTCCAACTGCCGGTAGAAATATAAGATCTAAACACTTCATTGGTAAGAAGCTCAACATGGGTGGAGCCATAATGAAGAACCGTGGTGGAATGTTCAAAGGAACTTACTAATGTCAGACGAAGCAGATAGAAGAAGAGCTTATGCAGAGTTAGCGGGGAGAGGGCAACCAGTACCCGGTAAAAACTTTGGTAAAATTACACCATCGACCAAGGGACCACTTAACCTAAAAAAGAACCCACCAGTTAAACAACTTGATCTATTTAAGAAAAAGCTTGGTGGTTATACTGTTACTAATAAATTTTCTGATAGAATGCTTCCAGAGAAAAAAAGAACAACAAGGATTACTTAATGGCTCAAGAACCACAAGGTTTAGGAAAGACTCTAAGCGATTTAAAAAAAATAGGAAAAGGTGTTGTTGTAGGTGAAACCTTTGATTTAGCGGGTGCTCCCGCAGATCTTGCCGATGCTTTCTTTTCTATACGAAAGTCCTTGTTTCCTGGATCGGATTTAGGTGAAGCCAAAGCAGCAGAAGAGTTAGCCAAGGGTATTGGTTCGGAAGCCTTGATAAAAAAAGCGGGAGTCGATATTCCAGAGTTTGGTTTTAATCTTGAGAGTGCGGGTAGAGTTGCCGCTCCTGGGTTACTGTTAACAAAAGGTGCAGCAGGCGTAAAACTTTTATCTAAGCTCATGGACGGTGGTCCACCATCCAGTAGTTTTGCTATGGCAGGAATTGATGGTGGTTCAATACCACCCGTTCCACGAACCAGTGCTGAGATATTAATGTCGGAGAATGCTAATTTACCAGCTATTATCAAGCCTAAATATGATCCTGGGAAAAAGTATTTACCAAAAGAAGAAGTAGATTATCAAGCTTCACTGGCAGTTGGTGCAGATGAATCACAACAAAAAGAAATTTTCTCACCTTTGGTTTTAGAGATAAATCAAATAATGGGTAAGAAACCAAAGAGAGCCGATGAGATACTTGATGCGTTAAAAGCAAGAGATAAAAAAGCAAGGATAGGATTTGACGGAGGCGATTTAGTTGAGTCTGGTCTTAGAGATTATTTGGAGCAGTTTCCAGATAAAATGCTTAACAAAGAAGATTTGTTAAAAGTTCACAGACAATTTAAACAAAACGTAAAAACAGATGTAATTCTTAAAACTTCGCCTAATGCTTCTGGCACATCTTTTTATGAAGGAACACAAAGAATACCAAATGCTCAAAAGACTCAAAGAGATTTTGGAGTGATGATTTTTTCTGATCCTAATGAGAAAAAGATGGCAGATAAGGTTTCTCCCGACTTTATGATTAAAGATGACAAAGAAATGAAGGGCACAAGAAGTCACGACTATTATGATAATAAGAGCCCTGGGTATTTTGGGCATGTTAGATTTAGTATTCAAACACGAGAAGATGGTAAGAAGTTTTTAATGCTTGAAGAAATACAATCTGATTTAATTAGAAGAAAAGAAGATTTAAGAAAAGGTCAAACAACAAATCGAGAATACGGAGCGACTGTAGCTAATCCTAAACCCGTCACCAGAAAAGATAGAGACTTTAATATTCTGACTATGGATGAAAAGATGAGGCTTGAGAAGCTTAGTGATATAGATAAGCAACAAGACTTTTCTATAGCCGACTTTTTTGATATGAGATTAGAGCAACAGAAGAAAGTAGATGTTGCAGGCGATGAATTAAATTTAGCTACGTCTGAAAAAATTTCAAATAAAGATTCATTAGACGCAGCAACAGAAGGTATAGTTTATTTAGAAAAAAGAGCTAATGAAGAATCAGCTGCTTTGCGACAATTTAAAGAGTTAATACCTGATCTTGAGACTTTATTTGGAAATCAAGAGATGGGACAACCCGCTAGTTGGGACAGTTGGTCTACAAAACTAAAAAGAGGTATGAATGATTACACAGAACTTAGAGATCGATTTAACATTGGAGCGAGTCCAGAACGACAAAGAGCTTTTGTTGATACAGTTAGAGATCGTACAAGGATAAGTCCCAACACCACAGAAGAAATAATGACTTTAAACATAGGAGAATTGGCTGAACCTTTAAGTAAGTTTGGTAAAAAGAACTATTTAGCTTTTGATAATATGGAAGACATGAGTGATTTTAAGTTAATTGAAAACTATGATGATGGTACTTTTAATTTTTTTGAAAAATTTGAAGTTCTAAAAGATGCTGCGGAAGATTTTAATTCTATGGAAGGTGTAAATAAAGTTTATAAGCAGATGGCTAATATATTAAAAAATGAAACTTTAAATAAAAAAGCACTAGATTATATGGATAGACAATTTCCAATTGATTTAATGAATGATCCTAAATTTCAAAAAGTTATAGATCAACTTGATTTCGATGATATAAAAGCAAGAGTTGAGGGTGATTTATTCGAAACACAAGGTGAGACTTTGTTGGCTGATTTATTGGAAATAAACAATGTTCCCTTAGACAAAATAGCAAGTAAGCTCGTGGACGAAGTAACACAAGAAATAGGTTTTATTCCACAATTCGATAGAAGTACGTTTCAAGTACAACAAAGGTACGAAAAGGCATATAGAGAAATGTCTCCAGAAAATTTTGCAAATTTAAAAAGAGAAAAAGCCATAAAAGATATTTCAAATCGTGCATCAGAATACTACTATGGTGTTGAAGCGGATGCTTTCAAAGGAGCTCAAGAAGGAGCTCTTGATAAATTACAAGAAGCTTTTAATAAGTCAGAGAAAATTGCTTCATCTAAAAAGAAAGTTTTTGACGATGCTCTAGTTAAATTAAATGAGGATTTTACTCCAGAAAAAGCAGAACAAGAAATAAAAGCTTTGGCTAATTTATCTAACGATCCTAAACTAAAAGAGACTGCTGAAAGATTTTCAGATCATATACAAGGAATAAATCCTTACTCACACAATGCTCCTTTCAGAGACATGAATCAATTCTCTAAGTTCGCTTTCAGATCAGCAATAGCCGAAGCAAAGAAGCTAGGATTAGATGGTGTTGTAATGCCTAACAAAGCTGATTTTGATGCTGCTCGAGGAGGGGCTGAAGTTGGAAAAGGTACTTATTCCACCAACCCTAAAAAAGTTATGGATGAGTTAGCAAAAGAAGGCGTAAATATTAGTACTCAAGATTTTATTACTAAAGTTGCTAATCCAGGATCAGGTATTGATACTGCAAAGATAGGCAACGAACCTATGACTTTTATTGATTTAGGCACTGGCACTAAAGGAGAAGAAGTTGCCAAGAGATCAAGAACATTGTATAAAACAGGTGGGCAAGTAGACCTTAGAAAGGCTGGATAATGGCGATTGAACCAAGACAAATAGCAGGAATGGTAGAAGGATCAATGGGAGCAGGGGGTCAGATGATGCCCGAAGAAGATAGCCTTCAGATTGAATTACCAGAGATTGTTGAAGAATTACCAGAAGGTATAGAACTAGCAGATGAAGAGGCAGTAGAAGTTGAAACCGAAGAATATAGACATGATGCCAATCTCGCAGAGGTTCTTGACGATGACATTCTTGGAGAACTATCATCTGATATACAAGCTAAGTTTCGTGAGGACTTAGAGTCCAGAGAAGATTGGGAAGAAGCTATATCAAAAGGATTAGGGCTACTTGGTATAAATTACGAAGATCGAAGTGAACCCTTCTTAGGAGCAAGTGGTGTAACACATCCTTTACTGTCTGAAGCCGTAACACAGTTTCAAGCACAGTCTTACAAAGAGATGTTACCAAGTGGAGGACCAGTAAAGACTCAAGTTCTTGGAACACCAACACAAGAAACTGAAGCACAAGCTCAGCGTGTAGAAGACTTCATGAATTATCAGATTACTGAAATCATGGAAGAGTATGACCCAGACACAGATCAAATGTTATTTTACTTGCCGTTGACGGGTTCTACATTTAAAAAGATTTACTTTGATGAAACCAAACAGAGAGCCGTTTCTAAGTTTGTTCCAGCAGAAGATATGGTTGTTCCGTACTCAGCTTCTGATTTAAGAACAACAGAAAGGGTTACACATGTAGTTAGAATGTCATATAATGATATTCGCAAGCTACAAATAGCAGGAGTATACAGAGATGTTGAACTATCTGAAACAAACGATGGCGAAGATGAAGGAGCTATCAAAGAGCGTTCTGATGAGCTGTTGGGATTACGTCCAAACTATTCTGATGACTCTTACACCTTGTTGGAATGCCACATGGACTTGGATTTGGAAGGTTTTGAAGACAAGGATATGGAGGGGAATTCTTCGGGTATTATGTTGCCTTATATTGTTACCCTTGATCAAGGTTCTGGAAAAGTGCTATCGATTTCTAGAAACTTTAGAGAACAAGACCCATTAAAAAGAAAAAGACAATATTTTACTCATTTCAAATTTTTACCGGGATTTGGTTTTTATGGACTTGGTTTATTACACACAATCGGTGGTCTGTCTCGTGCAGCCACATCAATTTTAAGGCAGTTAATTGATGCAGGTACGCTCTCTAATCTTCCGGCTGGCTTTAAATCTCGTGGTGTTCGCATTCGTAATGATGATGAGCCTCTTAATCCTGGGGAGTTTAGGGACATCGATGTCCCAGGCGGAGATCTCAAGAACTCAATCATCCCATTGCCATATAAAGAGCCATCAGCCACACTAGCTAATCTTTTAGGTGTAGTCGTTGACTCTGGTAGACGTTTTGCACAAGTTGCAGACGCAAAAACAGCTGATGTTAACTCGCAAGCTCCCGTTGGAACGACAGTAGCCTTGATAGAACAAGGCTCAAAGATCATTTCAAGCATACATAAGCGTCTACATTACGCTCAAAAGCAAGAATTTCGCATGTTAGCCGAGATTTTTGCCGAAAATCCAGTTCCATATCCTTATTTTGTTGGAAATGTACCTCCAGAGACGATGCAAGCCGACTTTGATGGTCGTGTGGACATACTTCCGGTGTCAGATCCGAACATTTTCTCTATGGCACAGCGATTATCACTGGCTCAAACACAACTACAACTGGCTCAAGCCGCTCCAGAGATACATAATGTAAATGAAGCGTATAGACGTATGTATGATGCATTAGATATCAAGAATATTGAGGCTATTTTACCTCCGAAGCCTCAACCTAAACCAGTTGATCCAGCGACAGAGAACGGAAATGCTATGAAAAACATGCCATTACAAGCATTTCCAGAGCAAGATCATGAAGCTCATGTTAGAGCACATATATCCATGTTATCTAGTCAAACATCGCAAGCAAACCCACAAGGTTACATCATGTTACAAGCACATGTACAAGAACATGTGGGTATGATGGCTAGAGATCAGGTAACAACATACTTTCAAAAGGCGATGCAACAAGCTCAAATGGCGGGACAACAAGTTCCTCAAATGGATCCATCAGCCGTTGAAGCGGCAATCGCTCAACAAGTTGGTGAGATTCTAAATGAGTTAATGCCTGCTCTAGCTCCACCAACACCAGAAGATCCGTTGGTAGAAATTAGAAAGAAAGAGCTAGAAAACGATACTGCCGAGCTAGAACGTAAGACAATGAACGATCAAATGGATTTTGCGATTGATCAAGCCAAATTACAACAAGCTTATGAGTTAGCTCAACAAAGACAAGCTCTACAAGAGAATATTGCCGATGATAGGAACGATGTGAACATCTATCGTATTAATACTGCGGCATCTTTGAAAGGTAAGTAACCTATGATATAATCTGGATATGGATCCAGTAACTATATCATTAGCCGTTGGCGTGGCATCAAAAGCTTTTAGTGCAATCAAACAAGGATTTGCCGTTGGTCGTGACATTGAACAAATGTCGGGGGACATTGGACGTTGGATGGGAGCTATATCAGATGTTGATCATGCAGAAAAACAAGCCAAGAATCCTCCCTTGTTTGGAAAACTTTTTAAAGCAGGTTCTATTGAGGAGGCGGCAATGGCTGCGTACGCTGCAAAAAAGAAACTTGAGGAACAGAGATACGAACTCAAGATGTTTTTGAATTTAACTCATGGACCACAAGCCTACGATGAACTTCTACAGATGGAAGGTCAGATCAGAAAACAGCGTCAACAAACAGTTTACAAACAACAACAGATGAGACGACAGATAGGTGAGGGTATTGCTTGGTTGTTTCTTGCTTTAGTGATGGGTGGTTTCTTATTATTATTAGCGAGTTTATTCTCTAGTAAGGCATATGGTAATAATTATACATATGTGCCAAAGCCATACACGAAACAACAACTACAGAATCAAGGTAAGATTGAGAAAAAAAAGTATACAACATGTCGTTTAAAAAAAAGAATAAAATCTAAAACGGGACAGATGGCTTGTATTTATATAGGTAATAATAAAACATATGAGTTAATGATTGAGAGTTGGTGCCCAAAGCAATACAAATGTCGGTATAACCCGTGGGGAAAAGAACCGAATATCGATGATGTCATTGATTCTTTAAATAATGCAACGAAAGGTAAATAAATGGAAAATATGGTATTAGATGCGTGGAATGATTTATCGTACCTAGAAGGTATACTGTTTACATTTTGGCTTTTTATCTTATACTATGGTAAATGTTGGATAGATTCGAGATTTAAATGAGTTTTAATTTTGAGACATTTCTTAAATGGAAGATTCTGCCGAGGTTTATGATGCTTGCCAGTACTATAATGTCATGGCGTTGTGCAGAATGGTTTATGAATTTAGATAACCCAACAATGCAACAATCAGCGTTTGTGTCTGTTGTGATGGGTGTTATGACAGGTATCTTTGGTATATGGATGGGTCATGAGAATAAATAAAAGGAATATAAAATGTTAACAGCATTAATAGGTCCAGTAAGTAATCTTCTTGGCAAGTTTATAGAAGACAAAGACATGAAGAACAAGTTGGCACATGAAGTGGCAACGATGGCTGAGAATCATGCACAAGAATTAGCTAAAGGTCAGCTAGATATAAACAAGGCAGAAGCGAAGCATAGATCTATTTTTGTTGCCGGATGGCGACCCTTTATTGGTTGGACATGCGGTGTTGCCCTATGTTGGCATTTTGTCTTAGCACCTGTTACTATGTTTATATGTGCTTATTTAGATGTTATTATACCAGAATTACCTACGTTTGATATGGGCTCATTAATGACTGTATTGATGGGGATGCTCGGATTGGGCGGTTTGAGGTCATTTGAAAAGTACAAAGGATTGACAAAATAATGGTTAGAGTAAAACAATTCGCAGATGATTTAGGTATAAGTAAAAATCAAGCTAAGAACTTAATTAACAAAGGTCGAAGTCGCAAGGACGGAGGATCGCAAATCTTGGAGAGTGTAATGAAGAAACCAGTTTATGCTAAAAATGGTAAGGCTAATGTAGTAAAGCCAAAGAAAAAACCAAATAGAATGTTTAGCAATGATGCAGAAGCAGCGAAGAAGAACACTGTTAATAAATTAAAAACTATGGGTGTTTTACCAAGAAAAGACAATACAACAAAAGATAAGACTGAATCTTTAGATAAAGAATTTAGTAGAAAGGTTTTCGAAGCAAATCAAAAAGCTATGAAAGAAGCGGGCGAGACAAGAAAAAAAGCTAACCCAATATCTAAACGAAAAGCAGGTGGTCAAGAAAACTTTGGTATGTTAAGTGTTAAAGCTGGTATTGATAAAAATCCGAATGCAACACAAGCAGATAGAATAGCAGGAGCCACTAAAAATCTTCGTGGTGGTGGCATGGCGATACAAGGACTAGGATTCAGAGGAGTCAAGTAAGTGGCTATAGATGATTTTGATGCTGACTTAGCCGATGTAACCGAAGACGGATACGACACGAATTTAGATGCTTTCGGTCCAGGAAGTGGTCGTGGTGAGGACGTTGGTTATCGTGGAACTGGCGAAGGCACTTATGATGCAGGTTCAGATTCTTATTATATGCCTTCAAGAAGTAATATAATAAACTCTGATAACTATGATGTCGGTTTTGCGATGAATGATCAGTTATCAAGAGGTTTATCTGGAGATGTTTTCGATCCTGCTAAAGTACAACAATATAATCAAATAGCTGCAGGTTTTAGTTCTGAGCCTCTTAATATTTCAAATCAACAAATAATGAACAATTCAGCCATGTTACGAGAACAGGGTAAAGGCTTAGAAGATATAAGAATTGATTTTGTAAAAGAATTAGGATCAAAAGAAGGTAATGCAGCTTTTGGTAATTTTTTAAGTGGTGCTTTTAATGTAAGTAAAATGGGGCCTTATTCTGATCCCATGAAAACATCAGATATAGGTGCTTTTGGTGTTGGTTTATCTAGCTTAATGGGAGACAAGACAGCAAATTATCCTATGAATAATTATGATCTCGTAGACTTAGCTATGAAACAAGGAAATTTTGCTTTGTCTGGAAGAGATCCTAGTGAGTTTGGATCACTAGGAGGCATAGCTAATCAGTTTGGCAGAGATGTTTCCGCTGGAGCAAAACAAGTTACGAATCAATTATTATCTTTAGCTGATGGTGCTATGAGTTATCTTAGCAATCAAGGTAAAGCTGGTGATACAGTTGAGAATATAGTTGCAGAACAAAGAGGAAAAGAAATAGCTCAGTTAGAAAAAGAAAGACTAGAACAAGGACTCAACAAAGATTTTAAAACTAGTACTTTTCCCAGTATAACTAAAACTAATTTAGATCCAGCATTTGTAAATTTACCACCAGATCCAGTGATGGTAAACCAAATACAAAGAGACATAGCAAAGAGCAGAGGTATATTTGATCTTCCGCAAGCGGCTGATCTTCAAAACCAACAAATAGCTGCAGGAACTAATGCAGGAAAAACATTAAATCCAGAACTGCCAGTTTCGTTTCCTTATGGAAGAAGTGGCGGTTATAACATGAGTGTTTTATCATCTAGAGGTGATGCAGCAAAACCTAACCCAATACAAGGACCACCTAATCCTTTCGTTAATGATATAGTTTCTCCTATTTCAAGACCTTTTGCGACCACTGATGAAGTTGCTCTTCAAAGAGGAACAGATGGATATTATTTTGCCAATGCAAGTAATAGAAAGTTAGATATTCCAGAACGTATATCTAATTTTACATTCCCTACTTTGACAGAGGCTCAAGTTAGGGCATCAGATGATGCAGGATATTCATTTGAACCTACAACTAATCTAGCCACTCTTGGATTACAAAGAGATAATACAGAATTCATTGAAAAAGCAAATTTACCGCCCGAACTACAAGGAATAGTAGGTTTGAATACAGACTTAGATTATGGACAAACTACTCCTTTAAGTGTGCTACTAGAAAATACACCTCTAGCTGTAACAGCAAGAAATAGAGCTTTAAAAAAAGAACAAGAAAAAAAAGACAAGGAAATAGCAGAAGCAGAAGCTTTTAGAAAATTTAGAGCATCATTATCACCATCCACACGAATAGGAGGTGGTTATGGAGGGGTTAATGAACCTGTGCGTCCAAACTATAGTAGTAGTTTTACTCCAAGTTTACCTCCTTTATATTAGAAAGATAGTTAATGTACATAACCGATTTCCTACAAAAGTATAAAAAAGACTTACAGACCAGAGTGGATGATATAAGTATTTCCTTGACCAGTGGCAGTGCATCTGATATTGGTCATTATAAAGCAATGGTAGGTGAGATACAGGGACTAACCTATGCGTTGGAACATATACAAACCCTGCTAAAAAAGGTGGATGATGAGTCTAATAGTACCTGAGTACGTTCTTGCACAAAGGAACGCTAAGAAAAAAGCCGAAGAAGAAGCAAAAAAATTAAACTTAACACAAAGAATACCACAGCCCACAGGGTGGAGAATATTAGTTATGCCTTATATGGGCAAGGAAAAGACTGATGGTGGTATTTATGTCCCAGATCCAGTAAGAGAAAGAGAAGCACGAGCGACAGTTACAGCATATGTAGCTAAAGTCGGGCCTCTTGCTTATAAAGATATAGACAAATTTGGAGAAGACGGAGCTTGGTGTAAGGAGGGCGATTGGGTTTGTATTGGTCGCTATGCTGGTTCTAGATTTCAAATAGAGGGTGGAGAAGTTAGAATAATCAATGACGATGAAGTCATTGCAACCATTGTCGATCCTGACGACATCAAAACATACGGAGCTTAGTATGCAAGAAGAAAAACTAAAAGTAGAAGAAGTAGAAGAAGAGGGTCAAGAGATTGAGCTTTTAGAAGACGGAGCTTCTGAAGAAACCCCTGTAGTAGAAACAAAACAAGAAGAAAAAGCTGAAGAACCAGCTAAAGAAGAATCTGACGAATTAGAGAATTATTCTGATTCAGTCAAAAAAAGAATATCTAAACTAACAAGTAAGTTTAGGGAAGAAGAAAGACAACGTAACGAAGCAATTAAATTTGCTGAGTCTGTCAAAAAACAAAATGAAGAATTACAGGCAAAATTAAATAAGTTAGACACTACTTATGTTGGGGAGTTTGATACAAGAGTACAATCTCAATCTCTAGCTGCAAAAGAAGCGTACAGAAAAGCTGTAGAAGAAAATGATGTTGATGCAATGTATGATGCACAACAAAATATTTCTAGAATTGCGTTAGAAGAAGCAAGACTTGCTCAGATAAAAGCTCAAAGAGAAGAAGCTGTTAAAGAAGCAGAAGGTAAAGCTGTACAACCAGAACAAACTCAAGTTCAACAAACTCCACCAAAGCCGGATCCTAAAGCAGAAGATTGGGCAAGTAAGAACACATGGTTTGGATCAGATCAGACTATGACTTATGCAGCTTTTGGGTTACATAAGCAATTAATTGAGGATGAAGGGTTTGACGCAACATCCGATGAGTATTATACTGAACTAGATAATAGAATTAGATCAGAGTTTCCGCATAAATTTGCTGAGGCTCCGAAAAAATCTAAT
>Ga0213868_10004773_pt1 | contig 12350 bp, 35 predicted proteins | sample PICome_9_FD_160087 | JGI IMG/M metagenome (GOLD analysis project Ga0213868, IMG submission 160087) | Coastal seawater microbial communities near Pivers Island, North Carolina, United States - PICO127 | ecosystem: Environmental > Aquatic > Marine > Coastal | place: USA: North Carolina...
ATAACATACTAGGGATAATTTCCTTAAAGTTGAGTGCTTACCGTTATAATTTTCCATATACCAACTTAAATGTATAAGTTATAAAATGACCTTAAATAAATTGCGATTGGGGATAATTTCACAAAAAAAGTATGAAAGTGTAGTTAAGTGTTGAAAGTTGGGGATTGGTGAAAAGTCGTTATGAGTTAGTTGACTTTTCTTTGGTGTGATACGATTGGCATGTAGGATCGTAAGCTCTATCTCCCAGTAATAAAAAACATCAAAGATGAATTCTTCCAGTCTCGCTTACGCTTCCCTCCAGAATTCAGTTTGAAATCCTTTAAATTGAGGTCGCTATGAGCAAGAGAGATAAATTAATGATTGCCGTAGTATCTATCTTGAATTAGATAATAATATTTTACCACAACTTTATCAAAAATACAAGATATTTTTTTCGTAGGTGAATATAATTGTTTATAAATTTGGTGTATTTTGTGATCAAAATATTTTATTTCTTGAATGGTTCTCTGAAAGTGAGAGTGTTGGAAGAAATTTTTTTATAAAGAGAAATTGTATCTCTTCCAAAACGAGTTTGTTCGAAAAACTCTATAAAGGAGTGTGCTACCAGTAAGAAGTATACACATAAAGCAAACAAAGTTTCACTTGCAAAGTCGAAAAACAATAGCGATTTTCTTTTAATATCTTCCATGTCTTGGTCGTCTTGCAGTATATTTACGATACTCGCTAGTTATCTTTTGTTGTCTTTTGACTGCGGCAGCTTTCATTCTTTTCTTCTTTGCTGTCGGTTTCTCGTAGAACTCGAGTTCTTTTATTCTTTCTTTTCTGCCATCCCTATCTAGTTTTCTTCTCAGTATGCGAATGGCTTTTTCTACTGGTATTGTTCTACATTCAATTCTCATTTAATCCTTGTGCTCGTGTGAGGCGACACAGGTCATTGGCGATGTTATGTTGATTGTCAACTGTCGCTTGAAGAAACTTGTGTACCCATGCCATATCAAAGACGAAGTCAGGATCTGTAGTATTCAGTCCTTGTTCGTGGCATGCAGCGATAAGTGCAGTTGCTAACTTATCTGTTATTTCTTCTGACTTTTTCATTCTAGGGAATTCAATTATATTATCCATCCTTTCTCCTGTGAAACGCCCATCCTCTTTTTCGAAGATAGTTAACTTGTGATGTTATGCTAGTAGTTCTTCTTAATAATCTACTGGATAACTCGTTTATTGGTATTTTATTGTAGAGGTCTTTGAGTGTCTGTCGTTCCTTAGTTGTCCATTTACCTCTTTTATAAATCATACTGTTATTATAACAAATCTTCATCCATGTGTCAACAACTATTTTTAGATACCCCTAATTTTTTACTTGACTTATGGTGAGAATTTTAGTATAATATATTCATTGGAGAAAAATTATGGACATAGATATAGCATACCTAATAATATTGGTAATCGGAACATACGCTGCCTACAAGTATGGGCATCAGGAAGGAATTGGAAAGACATTGGACTACATGAAAGCACAGGGCAAGATAGATTTCGATGACTAACCAAAAAATAGTTGTTGACTTTTGGTTGAACTTTTAGTATAATATACATAAGTGTAAGAAGGGTTTCTTGCACAATGGCGTCCATACCGAAAGGGTGGGCATAGTTTTACTGAAAAGAAAATTAGGAGAAATAATATGACGATTGATATTAGTAAATTTTGGCTTGGTATGAATAATGAGTGGTTGTTGCACAACACTGATACATCATATCCAAGATATAACATTGTAGAGAATGTGGACACAGGCAACTTTCGAATAGAGGTTGCAGTGCCAGGTTGGTCTAAACAAGAACTTGAGTTAATTCATGAGGACAATGAGTTGCTCATCAAGGGGAAAAAAGAACAGAAATTAAGTGAGAGTGAAAGATTCTCTCATCAAGGTCTGAGTCTTAAATCTTTTGAGCGTAAGTTTATGTTAAACACGGACTTAAAAGTAGACGATGTCGAACTAACAGATGGACTATTGACTATCGCGCTGTCTAAAACTCCGAATTCTAATCGTAAAGTATTGGATATTAAATGAAAACACTTATGAATAGTTTTAGACAAGTAGCAAAATATGAGGATGTACAAGACGCAGTCACAATGGTTGGGTTAATTGGTATATTTGGATTGGCTATCGTAGCCAGTGCAGCTCCTCTATTTTAGTACAAGTCAAGACCTAAGTCGAAAGGGCAGGCAACTGCCCTCTCGCATTAACTAATATTATGGTAAATTGCACAGAAGTCGCACTCGAAAGACTTCAACAAAAAGTAGAGAGAAAGCAAGTTTGGGGAATACGCTTGATGCTAAAGCCAAACGGATGTAACGGGTGGTCGTATGACTTGAAGTATTTGGAAGAACCAAATGTATCAAGTGATGCGGTGTTCTATGGTATGATAGCTGTAGACCCAATGACATTTAGTTATGTTGAGGAAATCAACATTGACTGGGAAGAAGATGGACTGAATGAACAGTTTAAAATCTCCAGTCCACAAGAAACAGCACAATGTGGCTGTGGAGAAAGTTTTACATTATGAAAATATCACAAGAGGGCATTGCCCTTATCAAAAAGTTTGAAGGATGTGAGCTAGATGCTTACCAAGACGCAGTGGGTGTATGGACTATTGGATATGGTCACATCAAGGGCGTAAAGGAAGGTATGCAAATTACCAAAGCTCAAGCAGAAGAAATGCTAGTAGAAGAATTAGCAGAGTATGAAAGTCATGTTCTCAACGCAGTAGAAAATCAATTAGACCAGTGTATGTTTGATGCATTGGTATCATGGACGTATAACCTCGGTCCAACCAACTTAAACAGTTCAACAATGCTAAAAGTTCTTAACGCTGGAGAGTACGAAGAAGTACCTGCCCAGATTAAAAGATGGAACAAAGCTGGAGGCAATGTGTTGGAAGGTTTAGTGCGCAGACGTGAAGCAGAGGCATTATTATTTGAAGGAAAAGATTGGACAAATGTCTAAAAAGATTACCCTATCAGGCGAAGAAGTAGCAATAGTTATGGCACACGCTGCAGAAAGAGGTATGACTTTTGAAGAATATATACAAGAGTTTGCACAACAACTTCAAGAACAAAAGAAAAAACAGGAGAAATAATGGATATATTATTACTAATGCTGTTGATTTGGGGATACAATGAACAACCCAAAGATGCAAAAGAAGAAGAACCAGAGATAGTTCCTATTCAAGAAGTAGAAGTACCAGACAATGCAGTAGATGTAGTAACAGTTACTCAAACTGCAGCAGTGCTTACAGCAGTTGCTGAAGCTTTGACAGGTACAAGTACAACAACTGTTACCAGTACAAATACTAGTACAGAAACTAGTACTGAAACAACAAGTACTACTTCTACAGAGCAGGCAATTATTGATGAATTAAACAGTATGACTGAAACAACAACAGTCGTACCAACTACAAGTACAACAACTAGTAGTTCTACTTCTACATCATCATCAACATCTACTTAAGTAAATTATTAGTGCTACTCGTATGGGTAGCATTATGTTTTCATTATTATATTTACACACAGTATGTAACTGAGTTAGAAATAACAAGGAACATCGAGTTAGCAAATTGGGAAAAGTTAAACCAGTTGGAGAGCAATATTGGACAAAATAAAACAATTCTTAGCCGCCATCAAAAGGTGGTGGATATGGTTAAAGAGCAAGTTTGTACCCCTTTATAAGGTGACAGTAAGCTTTAATAATGTATGGGGAGACTCAGATGACCAAGAGTTTCTTGTTAGAAAGATTATAACTCAAAAAGAAAAACATTTAAAGTTCAGAACAGAAAGTGGAGAGGTAGTACAATTCACTGGCGCAGAAGGACTTAACTACAAAATAGAGGAAATTTAATGAAATTAGTAGCAAAAATATTTTTACTAATAGTATTAGGATCGTTGCTTTTACCTCAGGGAGCATCATGGTTTACAGACTTATTAGATACTTACAGTAATACTGTAGGACTATTTGTAATACTTGCTTTTATAGTAATCGTACTCAATCGAGAAGATTTACTAGGAGAAGGAAGCAAAGGAATTACAGGAGAGTATGTAAGTGATTCAGGCACAAAAAGAACTGCCAAGAAACTGAGAGAGGATCATATAGTATGAATCAAATGTTATTAGCTTTTTGTTTAGTTCTTGGTGGGGCAGTTATTGGCTCTATACAGAGAATGAAACATTGAAAGCAAACAATGCAAAATTAGAAGGTGCAATAGCAACACAAGAAGAAGCTATTGCAACTATGCAAAAGGATTTTACTTTGCAAACAGAACAACTACAAAGTATGACAATGAAAAGTCAAGAAATCCAAAGAGAGTTAATGAGATACAGTAATTTCATTAAAGAATATAAATTAACAGCAAAAATACTGGAAGATCCAGTAGAAATGGAAAGGAAAATAAATAATGGAACAAAACATGCATTTGAAGATATTGAGAAACTCAGTGCTACCGTTGACGATCTTGATGATGGTCTCCAGTTGCAGCCTACTATCAACTAGACCAATAGAAGTTACAGCAAAACCTATGCAGAGACAGATTGTACAACCAATCATGCCTCGTGAGATAGACTTAACAACTCCACAATGGATAGTAGTAACGCCCGATAATTGGGAAGATCAGCTTGAAAAGATTAGAGTACAAGAAGGCGAGTTAGTATTTTTAGCAATGACAGTACCAGACTATGAAGTAATGTCATTAAACATGAAAGAATTACAAAGATACATTACTGAGTTAAAAGATGTAGTAGTGTACTATAGAAAAGTAACGACAGAGAACTTAAATGTCGATCCACAATAAAGTATTTTCAATAGTAAAAGAACAAATAAATCAAAATAATATAAGTATGACTTCTGATTTAATTGATGAACACAATGCTGACAGTCTTGATATGGTTGAAATAATAGTAGATATTGAACAAGAGTTTGATATAGAAATACCAGATGAAGATATTGAAGTACTAAGAACAGTAGGAGATATAATTGTTTATGTAGACAATAATTTATCACCATACCACCCGATTAGAGATGAAGTTAAGATCACTTATTAATAAATATTTAGCATATAGAGATGGTATGAAAGGTGCTAGATACTTTGAAAAACATCCACACCTACAAGAAAGATTAGAATTAATTGAAGAATGGTGTGAAGATTTAGAAGATAGAATTAATGATTTAGAGGATAATCAAAATCATTATTCAGATAGAGTAGTTGCACTAGAAAAGATAGCACACCCTAAATGTGGGATTGAAGAATTTGATGGATACAATCCTTTAGTGCAAAGAATTGAAAAATTAGAGGAAAACAACACATAGACATTCAAAGAACATTAAGTTCAAAAACTAGACGAGTATCTGCTTATCTCGTTAAAGATTATTTAGAAGAAGCAGAATATAAACCGATTCCAGTACAACTGGATAAGATTAAATGTGTCAACGAATCTGAGGAAGAGTTTCTTGCAGATGGAGTTGCACTTGTAGGATTACGAGATCCACTTCTATTGTTAGTTTCTAACCATAAGAACCTAACAATGGACGGCGATCAAGCCTACATTGAAGAACCTTTCATTTGCTACAAAGGGAACAAGTATCTTTCTGCAGCAAAAGAGTTAGGTTATGATGCTATTGACTGTATTATCGCAGATGATGATGTATGGGCAAAAGCAATAGAATACGCCTTGTTTCAAGGCTGAGCCTCGCAAGAGGATTAGGAGAGAAGAATGTTAGGATTCTTACAGTGGGTTATTGGATGGATTCAAGTTATACCATGGTTAGTCATGAGTGCTTCAATCATAGCTGCGTGTACAGATACACCAAAAGATGATAAGTTAGTCGGAAAAATGTATAAAGTTCTTGACTGGTTTGCAATCAATGTTGGTAAAGCTAAGCAGGAAGCAAAGGATAGCTAATGGCAGACGAAAGATTCGCAGGTGATATGAGTAGAAATGAGGTCGAAATTGATCTTAGTAAATTCATGGAACTTGTACAAGAAAACTCAAACCTCAAAGCACAGATCGTAGAGATGGAAGCCAACAGAGAGCCAGATAACCCTTGGCAGCGTTGGATATTTTTATCAAACATGATTGACGCTTGGAGAATTTTCCCTCGTGCATTCCTTAGTGTTTACATTTTCTTGTTGTACTATTGTACAATGTGGTTTATGGCACTAGAAGATCCTACAATGGAGCAATCTGGTTTAATCAGTATTGTTGTAGGTGCGGGTGCAGCTTGGTTTGGTCTATATGCTGGCACAGCTAAAGATAAAATCAACGGGTCTGGAAAATAGTTCTTGACTTCATCTCATAATTTTAGTATAATATAAGTTATGAAAAAGTTTAAAGACATCAAAAAAATCAAGCCCACAAAGAAAGAAAAGGTCTGTCCTTACTGTAAAACTACAGAAAACGCAGATGGTCTTTGTGGCATTTACAAGTGCTGGAAGTAAGATATGAATTTATTTTACTTAGACGAGGATCTCGATAAGGCTGCTGAGTATCATGTTGACAAACATATTGTTAAGATGCCACTCGAAGCAGCCCAGATTCTTTGCACAACAATTTACATAGATAAGTTTCTAGGGTATGTTCCTCGTGCGCTAAATGCAGACGAACGAGAAGTTCTGAACAAGGTTAAAGCTGAAATTAAGCATTTACCATTGGAGGAGCGACCCTTCCCCTACCTTCCAATGATGTACAATCATCCCTGCACTATCTGGGCAAGGGAGTCATTGGACAATCATGAGTGGGTTCATTGTTATGCAAATGCATTGAATGATGAGTACTACTATCGTTATGGCAAACTACACAAATCAATAGAGCAAGTAGTAAACAAATTGCCAGATCCAGTACATCTTGAAAGAGTAGGCTTTACTAAGTTCGGCTTGGCTATGCCAGAAGATCTTAGAGATTACAATAATCCGATACAAAGCTATCGAGACTATTACCACTTAGACAAGGCAACCTTCGCCAGTTGGAAATACAGAGACAAACCACATTGGTGGAATGAAGATTATGCCGATTACGAAAAAAGGATAACTCGTGTATAAATTTAACGAAGATTTAATACTGTCAAGATTACGACAGTATATAGATAATACATATAATCAACACTATGCTCAAGCAAAGACTCAAACTACAGAGATAGTATTTGAGAATGGACATGGAGAAGGTTTCTGTATTGGTAATATAATTAAGTATGCACAGCGTTTTGGAAAGAAAAACGGCAAAAATGATAAAGACTTATACAAAGTCATTCACTATGCTATTATTTTACTAGGCGCAATGCATGAAGAAGAACTCAAAGAGTTAAACGACTATCATTTGGAGTTAAAAGATGGCAGTTAGAAAGAAAAGAGAAGAAAAACTCTCAGAAACAAACATAAATAAAGTAATAGAACTGCTTGCTGCAGAGAAGCCTATTACAAAGAAAGAGGCGTGTGAAATATTACATATTGCATATAATACCACTCGTCTTAGTAAAATTATTGCTGACCACAATGAAACAATAGAATTTCGTGCTAGAAGAAAAGCGCAGAATAAAGGCAAGGGCGTAACTGAATTAGAGAAAGTATCCATAGTAAAACATTACTTAAATGGAGCAATAGTATCTGACATTGCAAAGGCATTATATCGTTCCCCAGCTTTTATCAAAGCAGTAATAGAAAGAATGGGAGTACCACAAAAGCTTCCAGATACTGACTACAGAGGTATTAAAGAGGCAATGATCCCAGAACCTTGTGTAGCAGAAGAATTTATGCCAGGCGAAAGAGTCTGGTCGGCTCAAGGCAACTGTATTGCAGTTGTAAAACGAGAGATAACAAAGTCCCATAACTTTGACAAACATGGTAGCAAGTGCTATCTATTGTGGGAAATCGAAATGGCAGAGTGTGAATCGCCTTACTTTGGATTAATGAAAGATGCAGGGCATTTTGCCCCACGACTTGCATACAATATCGGAAGTTTAAAACACTTACAGGAATATTTATGACAACACTACAGATAATACTTTGTTTTTGGCTAGCAGGTAGTTTACTTGCTATGTGGAAAATATGGAGACCTTCTCTTAAGGTAATCTCTTTAATAAACGCAGACAACATATTAGCGCAAAGACCTATATTATCAACTATAGTAGTGTTTATAATATTCACATTGTTCTTACCATTTATGGTATTACCTTTACTAATCCCTCAGAAAGCAGAAGAATTTGCAGTAGGTTTTATAAAAGGCACAGAGAAAATTAAATAATGGCATACAGTAAAGAAGTAGTAGATAGATTTGAGGGAGTACTAAATAGTCCTCAACAATTTTCAGTAGGAAGATTCGATCCTAAAGATCCAACAGTAGCAACTGGCATGACGGGTGCGCCCGCTTGTGGAGATGTTATGAAACTACAACTAAGAGTAGATCCTGGCAATCGTCGTATACTTGGTGTAAAGTTTAAAACTTATGGGTGTGGCAGTGCAATTGCTTCATCCTCTATGTTTGTAGATATGTTACAGGGCATAACACTTGACGAAGCACTAGAAATAAAAGATAAAGATATCGCAGAAGCTCTACAATTACCACCGATTAAATTACACTGTAGCGTATTAGCAGAAGAAACAATTCAAGCCGCAGTGAAAGACTGGGAGGAGAAACACAAATGATAGAATTTATTTTTACACTGCCCACAACAGTAGGCATATTTTTACTTAACTTAGGCATTTGGGCTGCGTTAGGTTACTATGCTGTTGAATGGGTAAAAGACACACTAAAAGACAAAGGATACTTATGAATTATTTACTACAAGCACTTATCGCTAAGTTAAAAGGCGAATTAGAAGTAGCAAAGGCAAATGTTATGGTGTATACCCGAAACTCTACAGGTATTGGAGAACACCCAGAGATTATAGAAGCTATCGAGACACAGATAGAAAAAATTGCAAATGCCGAAGAAAAGATTGCAACCATAGAAAAGTATTTTTCAAGATAGGAAATCGTTATAGATACTGAAAAATACTTCTTGACAGATGGTTTCAATTTCGTTATAATATAGTTATATTTAAACAAGGATATACATGAGTGATAGATTTTATACACAACAGTTCGACCGAACAGGTTGGAAGCCCGTATGGAATGACACATGGATCCAAAACAAACATAGGAGAAAAAGAATGGCTTGGACAGATGAATCTAAAGCACAGGCAGTCGAAATGTATCAGGAACAAGAACCAACACCTGAAACTTCAATGGAGATTGTAAAAGACATCGCAGACGAACTTGGTGAATCACCAAATGGAGTTCGTATGATATTGACCAAGGCAGGCGTTTATGTAAGAAAAACCCCAGCAGCTAAATCCTCAGGTGGATCTACTGGTGGTGGACGAGTATCAGTAGCTGATGCTCAAGCAAGTCTTACTTCCGCTCTGTCAGACGCAGGTCAAGAAGTTGATGAAGCAATTATCAGTAAACTAACTGGTAAAGCTGCAGTATACTTCAAAGGTGTCGTTGAAGCGTTAAATAGTTAAAAAAATAGTTTGACCAAGGCAGTGCATACTGCCTTGGTTTTTTGCATCTCATAAAAGAGACCTCTGCAATTTAGCAACACAAAAGAGTTTTTGTTAGATTAAATTGGAGGAATCAATGAAAAAAGAGGAGCTTAAAGCTAAACTCGAAGAAGCAGGTGACGCAGTGATCACCTATAGAAGTCAGAACTCTAGGAAACTAAAGTACAATGTTTGCACTAGTGACTTTTCTACAGAATACATTCGTCAGAAAAGAAACAGAGCAAAGGAAGGTCAACACACAGTTCTATTATTTTGCTGGGATACAGATTCTTATAGAATCCTTGTGCCAGAGAATGTTACCAGTGTCGTACCTCTTAACCGAGTGATTAAGAATGATTGACTTCACTGCCCCCGCAATATACGAAAAAGTAATTCAAGAAACTGAGCACGAACAAGTGCGTCTTGTAGTTTCTACATTTAGAGACATAGAGTATATATCCTTACGCAAGTACTATTTAGACTTTGAAGAAGAATGGAAACCTTCAAATCAAGGCATAAGTATGCCGATTGACTTTGATAACAGTAGAAATCTCTTTCAAGGGTTAGTAGAAATTCTCTCGCTAGCAGAGAGCAAAAGCATTTTGGAGGAAGAGTTTAAAGACTTACTAGATCAAATATACCTACCCTAAAATAATTCTTGACAAGTCCTTATAATTTTAGTATAATATACATATGAAAAATTTAGAAGCACTAATCAAACGGGCAAGGATTGCCTACTATAATGGCAAACCACTTATGTCTGACGAGGCTTATGATAGGCTCGAAGAACAACTAGGTGTAGCTACTGAAGTAGGACATGATCTTATTAGAGATAAGGGCGCGAGATATCCTCATGCCTTTCCTATGTATTCTTTACAGAAAGCATATTCAATAGAAGATCACCCAGACTATGGAAATGAACCCGTAACTGTCACACCAAAACTAGATGGTGCAGCAGTAAGTCTTCAATATATCAATGGCAGGTTATCACTTGCCTTAACACGAGGCGATGGCAAACATGGTCTCGACATTACAGACAACATGAGGTTTCTAGTACCTCGTATCCTTCTGCCTTGCACAGGCAAACACATAGTACAAATCACAGGAGAAGTAGTAGCCCCAGCAACGATTAAGAATAGTCGTAACTATGCAGCGGGTGCACTAAGTTTACATGATGTGATAGAGTTTCAGAATAGAGATTTAACTTTCATTGCGTATGGTATACAACCCTACCCAACTCTTGACTTTATCGAAGACATGGACTTTCTCGATCATTGTGGATTTGAAACAATCATTGACAGTAATTATCCTATGTTTCCCCAAGACGGAGAAGTATGGAGAGTAATTAATAATGAAGCTTTCGAAGAGTTAGGATATACTTCTCATCACCCAAGAGGAGCATTTGCAAAGAAAGTAAAGCAAGAAGGTGTAGTAACAGAACTCATTGATGTAGTATGGCAAGTAGGCAAATCAGGGAATGTTTCCCCAGTAGCAATACTCGATCCGATTGACATTGATGGTGCGAGAGTAGCAAGAGCAACTCTACATAACATTGGAATCATTGAAGACCTCGGTCTCGAGATTGGATGTATGGTTGAAGTTATAAGAGCAGGGGAGATTATTCCCCAAGTAGTAAGGAGAGTCGATTGAAGCAAGAAGCATTTACAGAAATATTTAGTGATAGATTTACTAGTTTTGTAAGTAGAATGTGGCTTGATCATTGTGATGAAACAAAGGATTACCTTTCAGTTACAGAAGACTACCCTACATATTTAATTAACAATTTCAAGTATCTAGTGAGACGATTTAACACAGAGAACGGAAACGAAGAATGGAATGTAAAATGAAAGTAGAAATTTATGGTAAAGAACAGTGTCCTTTTTGTGATAAAGCAAAGAATCTTGCAGAAAGACTAGGACATGATTATACATACTTCCAACTAGGATTAGACTTTGAGTTTCCTGAATTTATGGAAAAGTTCCCAACAGCGAGAACATTTCCACAGATTATAGTTGAAGGTAAATCCATTGGTGGCTTTACGGAATATGAAAAAGCTTAAGTTAAAAAGACTTAATCCAATGCCAGAACAACCATGTGGTGAGTGTAAATTTTATGATCCGATACATCAAATTAGTTCTAAACTCAGCGAAGGCTGGTGTAGAGTAGGCGAGTACACAGCATTGGTACTCTCAGAAGAGACTTGCAACAAATGGCAATTAAAATAATACAGTGGTTATTTCCACCAAAGAAACAAAAAGAGATGAAACCATTGACTAAATCACAAAAAATGAACGAAGAATTACGACAAGCTTTTTTGCGTAATCGTACTATAATGAAACACAAACCAACTCATAGAGAGTGGATGAAAAAACAAGGAAAACCACAAACAGAATGAAAAACGAAAAATTTGCAATTCAAACCAGCATCAACTTCGAAGCAAGGGATGCTACGCCTGAAGAAATTCAGCAGTGGATTGACGAACAAGATTCTTACGAAGAAGTAGTACACAATGTATTAACTACAGTAATTCTTGGTGGAATATTTCAAGCATTTACATTTGGTATGATGATACTAGCTTTTTATATTATAGATGTAGGATTACAAAACGCATGAAAAGAGGTTGGGTTATATTAAAACACGCTCTCGGCTCGTTTGACGAAGAAGATGGCTACAACAGAAGAAACGAAAATGCAATAGGTCTAATAAGATTTCTCATTGTTTTTACAAATCTTCTTTGTGCTGTATTTATTATGGCAAATGTAGTACATAACTGGTGAGTAAACATATAGG
>Ga0213868_10004775_pt1 | contig 12349 bp, 8 predicted proteins | sample PICome_9_FD_160087 | JGI IMG/M metagenome (GOLD analysis project Ga0213868, IMG submission 160087) | Coastal seawater microbial communities near Pivers Island, North Carolina, United States - PICO127 | ecosystem: Environmental > Aquatic > Marine > Coastal | place: USA: North Carolina | collected...
GGTGCCACACTCTTAGGAGGCATCACGGTTGGTGAAAACGCAGTCATCGGCGCGGGAAGTGTTGTGACCAAAGACGTACCTCCGGATACAACCGTGGTTGGGAATCCAGCAAGACTTCTCTCTAAGAGAGCTTAACACTGACATTTATCTATTAAAATTTTAAGCTGAGCGGTGCCTTGCCCTGTCTCTGTCGTTCTCTTTGATCGCTAGTAAGTTGAATCCGCTTGTTTTTCTCAAAAGACTTAAACACCAATGAAAGTACCATTCCTTGACCTCCATACTCACCATCGAGCACAACGCGCTGAATTCAGCCGTGCCTTTGAATCCGTGGTCGACCTTGGGGCCTTTGCGGGAGGGAAGTTCGTTGAAGAGTTCGAGAGGGACTTCGCGCTCTACTGCCACGCTGATCACGCTATTGGAGTAGGTAGTGGCACCGACGCGCTGTGGTTGGCGCTGCTCGCTTTCGGTATTGGTCCGGGTGATGAGGTGATTACGGTTCCCAATTCGTTTATTGCGACAGCGGAGGCTATTAGTTTCACCGGTGCGAAGCCGGTCTTCGTGGATGTCGACCCGATTACCTACAACATGGATCCGGGGGCGCTTGAAAGTGCCATCACCGAGCGTACGAGAGCAATAATTCCGGTGCATCTATTCGGGCAGCCTGCCAACATGGATCCGATTCTTTCGATTGCCCGTGAGCGAAATCTCCGAGTAATCGAGGATGCGGCTCAGGCTCATGGCGCCGAGTATGATGGCCGCAGGGTTGGATCTCTCGCGGATGCCGGTTGTTTCAGTTTCTATCCTGGGAAAAATTTGGGGGCGTTTGGTGAGGGAGGGGCAGTCGTTACCAATGACGTTGAGCTGCGGGACCGAATTCGTAAGTTGCGAGATCACGGGCAATCCAAGAAGTACCACCATGGGGTTGTGGGCTGGAACAGTCGGATGGATGGGATTCAAGGGGCTGTTCTCCAGATCAAGCTGCGTGGTCTCGACGAGGGCAACAAATTGCGCCATTCCCACGCATTGAGATACGATGAGGCCTTCAGCGGAGTGGATGGAATCACCGTCCCTGAACGAGGTTCCAACGTTGGGCACGTTTACCACATCTACGCCATTCAGGTTCCCCAACGTGACGAGATCATGCGCTATCTCAACAGCAAGGAAATCGGCTGCGGGATTCACTATCCGGTCCCGATTCACCTTCAGGAGGCCTATCGTGACCTCGGCTATGCACGGGGTGCCTTCCCTGTTGCTGAGCGATCCGCGGAGCGATTTCTTTCACTCCCAATGTTTCCAGAGCTAACGCACAGCCAGTTAGACGAAGTGATTGAAGTTGTGCATGATGGCCTAAAATCTGTCGGTGATTGAGCAACCTCGTCTTGATCACCAATTGGTCGACCCGCTAGCGGATCGTGACTGGGACCACGCCGTGATGGGGCATCCCGAATGCACGGTGTTTCACACTGCGGCCTGGGCGCGGGTGTTGGTTCGGACTTACGCTCATAAGCCCACTTATCTGCGTTTCTCGCGAAATGGGGAGCTAGCCGCCATGGTGCCTCTCATGGAAGTACGAAGTCTCTTTACTGGGCGACGAGGAGTCTGTATGCCGTTTTCGGATTTCTGTCACCCCTTGTTTGCTGAGACTCACAGCGGCTCAGACTCAAGAGCCCAGATTGTAAGAAATCTCACAGAGCTCGCTCGAGAGCGTCGCTGGAAGCACCTGGAACTCCGTGGTGGCGTCGCTCCAGAGTTGGCCTCCCCATCGGGCTCGTTTTACACCCATCGGCTCGATTTGACCCAAGGTGGTGAGCCTATAGAGGCTCGTTTCTCGAATTCGGTGCGCCGCGCCATCCGCAAGGCCGAGCGCGGGGGGCTGCGAGTTCGGATCTCTCGTTCCGAAGGCTCGTTGCTCGATTTCTATCGGCTGCATATGCGCACTCGTCGACGCCACGGCTTGCCTCCACAGCCTGTTTCGTTTTTCAAAGCGATCTACGAAGAGTTGATTAGTCCTGGTTTGGGTTTCGTGGTCATCGCAGAGAAAGAGAAAAGGAGCCGAACTGGTTCAGCAGATGATCCCATCGCCGCAGCGGTATTTCTTCAGGTCGCAGACTCGGCGATCTACAAGTTCGGTGCATCGGACGAACGCTTATGGCAATTGCGGGCGAACAATCTCGTCATGTTCCGGGCGATCCAGTTTCTGGCGGCAAGTGGTGCGAAAACTTTGGACTTTGGTAGGACAGCACTCGAAAGCCCTGGGCTCCGGCGGTTCAAACTCAGCTGGGGCACCGAGGAGAAAGTCATCCACTACTTTCGCTTCGATCTTGAGTCGGACGGATGGCTTCAAGGGCAGACCAGGCCGAGCGGTGTCGGCATTCATCAAGCGATATTCAGACACCTTCCTTTGTCATTGAACCGCTTCGCCGGCACTATGATTTACCCGCATATCGATTAACGACCACATTTGTCCCCCTCATATTATGAAAAAAGCTGAGTATGAACCTCACTTGATTAAGTCCGAGCCAGGTTTTCAGGTCACGGATTATCTTGTCATTCTCTTTCGACACAAAGGAAAGATTCTCTTGTCGGCTGCTATAGGGCTAGTGGCAGCGGTGACGTTCTATCTGCTGTCTGAAAAGCCATATGAGTCTCAGGCGAAATTGCTCGTGCGCTATGTGGTTGAAAGGAGTGCCTTTGATCCGGGGAACGAGACTGCAGCGAGGCCGGTGAGGAAAAATGAGCACGTGATTGATGCTGAAATTCAGATCCTTACAAGCGAGGACCTAGCCAAAGTCGTTGTCGAGAACGTCGGCATTGAGACGCTGGTTGAATCCGATGACGCAAATGCCGCCGCCGCCGCGATCACTCTTCAGAAGAATCTGATGGTGAAGTCAACCAGCAAAGGCAGCAATGTCATTCTTGTTTCGTATCAAAACCGGGACCCGCAATTGGCGGTTCTAGTCCTTCAAGAACTCATTAAGAGCTACTTTGCCAAACATCTGGAGATTCACCGTTCTTCGAGTGGGCTTGATGATCTGAGCCAACAAGCCGATAAGGTACGCACTCAGTTGAGGCTGACTGAGGACAGTCTGAATAAGATAAAGAGTGAGTCCGGAATTCTTTCGCTTAGTGATAGCACCGAGTCGTTGAATTCTCAAATGACCAAGGTCGAAGAGGATCTCAACACGACTCACGCCGAGCTTGTCGAGCAGGCTGCACTGGTAGAAGTCTTGGAAAAGCAGCCGTTTGGCTTGGAGGTTCCTACAGACAGCCGGAACGCCAAGGAAACTCAAGAGTATCAAACGCTGATAGATTTCCTAAGTCAGCTCAGACTAAAAAAGCTAGAGTTTCTAGCAAACTACCATCCGAAGAGTCAGCTAGTGTCCTCAGTCCAGGAGCAGATCGCCGAGACGGAAAGTGAACTCCACGATTTGGCAGAGAGGTTTCCGGGGATAGCCACGAGGGTAGTGCCCACATCGTCTTCGAGCGTCGAGCTGGAATCGAATCCATTGATAGAAAGGTCACGACTCGCCGCAATTCAGGCTAGGAAGGAATTCCTTGAGACCCTGCGGAATGGATTCGCGGAACGGATCACAAGGATGGGCCTTTCCGGAAACGAGATCGTCAAGCTTGAGCGTAAAAAAGCAACCGAGGAAGGCAAACTACAAATGATTGAGTCGAGGCTCGATCAGGCGGAAGTTGATCGTGCGCTAAGAACGTTGAATTCTTCGGCGATCCCTAATATCGGTGTGGTGCAGCAGCCTTCGATTCCGATGCGTACCGAGCTCAAAAAAGAGAAGATAGCGCTGGGGATTGTCGGCTTTGGAGCCGCTGTAGGCATTGGGCTTGCGTTCCTCATCGAACTGTTCCTTGATCGAACCATCAAGCGAAGGGAGGATATTGAGGTCCATGGCACGCCGCTTATCCTTTCAATCCCGCAACTGGACACGGGTAATCGCCCGTTGCTGGCTCTGCCAAGTGGCAAGAAGAAAGGAAAAAAGGTCCGAGCAGATACACAGTCGGCAGGCAAGGTGCCGACACTGTGTCCCTGGGAAGGTGATCACTTTATTAGGCCCTACACGGACGCCATCCGTGACCGGCTAGGATACTATTTCGAGATCAATGAGGTGAAGCACAAGCCAAAATTGATCGGAGTGACAGGCTTTTCCAAGGGAGTAGGAGCATCCACGCTAGCGGCTGGCTTGGCAGCGTCCTGTTCAGAGCCTGGTTATGGCAAGGTCTTGCTTGTCGACATGAATGGTGTTCAAGCTGAGACCCATTCGTTTTTTGAAGGGAAACCAGTGTGCACGTTGCCTGAAGCGTTGCGCTCGGGGGAAGATGTCAACATTCGGTTCAAGGCCGTTCAAAAGTATCTCTTCTTGGCCTCGGCCGCCTCTAAAAAGAATGGAACCGATCGCCTGATGACCAGGGATTTCTACGATCTTATGCCACAGCTCAAGTTAAGTGACTTCGATTACATCATCTTCGACATGCCACCGATTGATGCCCTCAGCCCAACATTGTCCATGGCTGGCTTCATGGACAAAATGCTGGTAATTGCGGAAGCCAGAAGCACTGACAGGGATGTTTTGAAGCGTAGCTATTCTGAACTCGTCGAAAGCAACGCTAATGCTTCTTTTGTCCTTAATAAACTTGAACCTACGACGGGACTCTCGTTCCTCTCAGATGCCTAGCATTGCTGCAGTCCTGGAACAGATTGGGGAAACCGCGGCACGAATATCTTCCGAATAACAAAGCCTGTAGCGTAGCCTTTCAGGCGGCTAAGGGACGTGGAAAGAAATAGTTGTCCCAAAGCAGAATCTCTCAAAAACTCGTAGGGGAAGTGGTGACACTTCTTTCGCCGGCGAAGGGCACCGCCCGGAACTGTGACCAGTTCCGCTACTTATACTGACAAAAACCAAAATGGAGTTTTATTTCCGCGCCATTCGGTTAAAGCCAGCGCTACGATTGGTCCGAATTCCCGCTTTGTTATTTGGAAGCCCTACTGGCCATGGCCGAGTTCATGGACAAGAATTCGCCTATCTCGCTCGAAGTGTTCATTCTGCGTTTAGTTAGGCGAGGTCTGCACGAAACGCCGGTAAGAGGCGGATCAGCGACTCCCGACAACTGATTTCTAGAAAAATGCGCCTCACCAGTTTTTACTACCGACTCAAGCCGTTCATCCCGTTGCGTGTGCGCATGTTGATGAGGCGTCATCGAGCACGCAAGATCCTCAAAACCTGTGATGACACTTGGCCGATCAATGAGGCTGCGGGGAAGAAACCTGAAGGCTGGGCTGGATGGCCGGAAGGGAAGGAATTCGCTTTCGTTCTTACCCACGATGTCGAATCCCAGAAGGGTGTCGACCAGGTTCGCCAGCTGGCCGAACTGGAGATGAGACTTGGTTTCCGCTCCTCGTTCAATTTCATCCCCGAAGGTTCTTATACTGTCCCAGCAGAACTACGCGACTGGCTGATTGAAAACGACTTCGAGGTAGGTGTGCATGATCTCCATCACAACGGTCGGCTCTACAGCTCAAGAGAAGGTTTCCGGAAGAAAGCCAAGCGCATCAACGACCACCTCAAGGAATGGGGGGCGGTCGGATTTCGCTCTGGGTTCATGCTGCGTGAGCTCGACTGGCTGCACGATCTCGACATCTCCTATGACGCCTCGACCTTTGACACTGACCCCTTCGAACCACAGCCCGACGGCGCGAAGACCATATTCCCCTTCGTAATACAAAACGGCAATAGCAGCTACGTCGAACTTCCCTACACGCTCCCTCAGGACTCAACGTTATTTCTTACGCTCAAGGAGAACAGTGCTAATATTTGGAAGAGCAAGCTCGCCTGGATCGCCGAAAAAGGAGGGCTCGCCCTGCTAAATCTCCATCCGGACTATGTGCAGTTCCAAGGTGACAAACCGGATGGCCAGACCTATCCAGTCGCTTACTACCGTGGGTTCCTAGAGTATATTGCGAATTCTTACCGCGAGAATTGCTGGGAGGCATTACCCAAAGAAGTCGCACAGTTTACCGCAAATTCGCTCAGCCAGCCACGCCCCCCCAAGCGGGTTTGTATGGTAAGCTTCTCCTACTATGAGATGGACAATCGGGTGATGCGGTATGCGGAGGCGCTAGCAGCTCGTGGCGACTCTGTCGATATCCTCGCCCTCCGCCGATCGAAGGATCTTTCAAATGAGGAGACCATTCGTGGAGTGAGAGTCATCCGCATCCAGGACCGTTTCGATAAATCCACGAAGGGAAAGATGGGCCATCTCCTGCCCGTTTTAAAGTTTATCCGATCTTGTTCGCGGTGGATGAAGGCAAGTCACAAGGCGCAAGCATACGATCTCCTCCATATCCACAACATGCCAGACTTCGTCGTTTTCTCTGGGCGCTACGCGAAGCGTCACGGCGCCAAAGTCATCTTGGACATCCACGACATTGTCCCAGAATTCTACGCAGCCAAATTCGGCAAGAAGGCGGGTCGCCTCACGATTGCGGCTCTCAAGTGGTTCGAGCGTGCCTCGGCACGTTTCGCCGACCACACGATCATCGCCAATCATCTTTGGCGCGACCGCTATTCCGAGCGCACTGGCACGCAAGACCGCTGCACTGCTTTCATCAACAATGTCGATTCGACGGTGTTCGTTCCAGCCAAATCAAAGCGCGATGATGGTAAGCTGATTGTTCTCTTTCCGGGCGGGCTCCAGTGGCATCAGGGCGTTGACATCGCCATCGACGCTTTCAAACAGGTGCACGAAGCTCTACCTCAGTCGGAGTTCCACATCTATGGTGATGGTATCACCATAGATGCTCTCACAACTCAGGCCAATGAGGCAGGTCTGAACGGCATCGTTCGCTTCTTCAAACCTCGCGGCCTACGCGAGATCGCCAAAGTTATGGCTAACGCCGACCTTGGTGTCGTACCTAAACGGGCCGACTCCTTTGGCAACGAGGCCTATAGCACCAAAATCATGGAGTTCATGTCAGTGGGTGTTCCTGTGGTGATCTCCTCCACCAAAGTCGACCGCTATTACTTCGACGACTCAGTCGTCCGCTTCTTCGAATCCGGCAACGTTGATGCCCTCGCCAGTGAAATGATCGATCTTCTTAGCCATCCCGAGGAGCGTCAAGCCATGGTCAAGCGGGCCATCTCCTACGCTGACGAGAATTGCTGGAATCGGAGGAAGGACGACTATTTTGAGATTGTCGATACCCTCTGCGACGAACGTTAGCTCTTTCCGCTGTGATGGATCGCGGGTTACAACCAGCGGTTAGTGGTCCGTATCCCACGGTATTACTTCTGTCCTGAGCGCCTTTCCCTCCGCGCTTAGGGCAATCAATTACCATTTTATTTTTATGCCAGAAGCACACGCTCCTTACGAGAAAAGCCTCGATGCGGTCCAACAATGGGTCGAGGAGCGGAATTACAAGGGCTACGACCCCGGCGACGGTCAAACGTCCTGGTTGAAAGCGTTCACGTTCAATCGCAAGTTTCCCAAGCGCGTTCTGCAGCAGGTCATCTGGAAGTCGCCGGTGAATGTTCGCCCGCTCGTGGGAATCAAGCCAATGGATTCCACCAAGGGCAGGGGGTTCATGATCTGGGGATACATGATGCGCTACCGGGCAACGGGGGATCAGTCCTTCCTCGACAAGGCACGGTCCTGCCTGAAGTGGCTCGACGAGCACAGTATCGCGAAGTACCCCGGCAAGAGTTGGGGGAACCACTTCGACTTCACGACCCGCAGCGGCACCATGCCGGCAGGAGAGCCGACTATTGTCTGGTCCGGATTGATCGGGCAGGCCGTGTTGGAGGCCTTTGAGCAAACCGGAGATGAACAGTTTTTGAGTCTCGCCGAGGGGATTTGTGAGTGGATCCTGAGCATCCCCCGGCACAAGACTGAATCGGGCACCTGTTTGAGTTATGTCGGGTACGATTCCTCCTGGATTCACAACTCCAACATGCTCGGAGGAGCGATGCTGGCCCGCACCTGGAAACACCGTCAGCGAGACGAATACCTTGACGTCGCCCGGGAATCGATGCGCTACAGCTGCACTCGCCAGCTGGACGACGGGGCGTGGTATTACGGGGAAGAGGAGAAGTATCATTGGATCGACAATTTCCATACTGCCTACAACCTCGACAGCCTCAAGCGCTTCGTGGATGCCACCGGCGAAAACGAATTCCGCGGGCAACTGGACAAGGGATACCAATATTTCAAGGACACCTTCTTCGAGGCGTCCGGCATGCCCCGCTACTACCACGACCGGACCTATCCGGTCGATATCCAATGCGCTTCCCAAGCCATCGATACCTTTGCGTTCTTTCGGGATGAAGATCCCGAAGCGCTCGAACTGTCACGCCGCGTCGCTGACTGGACAATCGAGCACATGCAGGATACCTCCGGGTATTTCTACTACCGCCACTTCAAGGCCCTGACGATCAAGACTCCCTATTTCCACTGGGGCCAGGCCACGATGTTCAAGGCGCTGTCGCATCTCCATCTAGCCCTTGGGGAATCAGCAAAAGCTGCCCAGGAGCCGACCGAAGCCTGATACGTGCCCATGAACGACGGTATGCCAAATTACATTCTGCTCTCTGCGGCAAAGAACGAGGAGGAGCTCATTGGCAAGGTTCTGGAGTCCGTCATCGCGCAAGCGGTTCTTCCTGTCCGGTGGACGATCGTGAGCGATGGATCGACCGACCGTACCGCCGAGATCGTCCGGGGATATGCAGACGATCATAGCTGGATCAAACTCATCGAACTCCCCCCACGTGAGACACGAGATTTTGCGGGGAAAGCGAAAGCGGTCACTCTCGCTTACCAAGAGAGCTCAGGTCTAGATTTCGAAATCGTTGGAAACCTTGATTCAGACGTCTCGTTTCAATCAGACTATTTCGAGTTTCTCATGGCGAAATTTCGTGATGATCCAGATCTCGGCGTCGCCGGGACACCCTACGTGGAGCAGGATGGGAGGGGCAGCGAAAAACGTTCTGACCACCGCCACGGGAACCCCGAACACGTCTCGGGACAGGTGCAACTTTTCCGGCGTGCATGTTTCGATGAGGTCGGTGGATACCTGCCTGTAAAGGGGGGAGCGATCGATTGGATTGCAGTCACGACGGCACGGATGAAAGGGTGGAAAACGCGCTCCTTTCCTGAGAAAACTTTCTACCACCATCGAAAGATGGGCACCGCGTCGAGCACCGTCCTGGGCTCCCGTTTCCACTACGGGAAAAAAGCATATTATGTCGGCGGCCATCCCTGCTGGGAGATGCTCCGCGGATTTTTCCAGATGGCGAAAACTCCGATCTTCCTCGGTGGGCTGATGCACCAGGCGGGTTATGTCTGGGCGGCACTGACACGGATGGAACGTCCTGTTATACCCGAACTTATGAAGTTTCACCGCACCGAACAGATGATGCGCCTGAAACGCCTCATTGGTGGCAAGGACAAATCTCCTTAATCACCCACAGCAGATCTGGAAAAGATTCCTTGAGGTTCACCTTACCCCTTCTGATTCAGTCAGTAATGTGAATTTCTTTCTATCCCGCGTCTCTACTGCCCAACAATTTTTCCCTAGCGTCCCCGCCATGCCGCTTCCCCATATCGACGTTTGTATCTGCACCTTTCGGAGGCCGGAGTTGCTTCGGCGTCTCCTTGAACACCTTGATAGGCAGGTCACGGAAGGGCGCTTCACCTTCTCGATCGTGGTGGCCGACAACGATCCGGATGAATCGGCCGAAAAACTGGTTAGGAGTTTTGGGCGCGACTCCAATCTGGAGGTCGTGTACTGTTCCCAGCCTGAGAGGAATATAGCATTAACCCGTAACGCTTCCATCGTTCATGGGGGCGGAGAATTGATTGGGCTCATTGACGACGATGAGTTTCCATCATCAGATTGGTTGCTGAATCTGTATACGACCCTAAAAGAGGAAGACGTGGCAGCGGTTCTTGGGCCTGTACGCCCCCACTTCGATAGTCCACCCCCAAAATGGGTAATCAAGGGAAAGTTCTGTGAAAGGCCGGAGTATCCAACAGGGACGAAGATCGCCGGTTCTCATTGTCGGACGGGCAATGTTCTATTCCGACGAGATTTGCTTAGGGATGGCGAGGAGCCATTTCGGGCGGAATTTGGCACGGGAGGGGAGGACAAAGATTTTTTTTTGCGGCACGCTGATGATGGTCATACGTTCGTCTGGTGCAACGAAGCCCCTGTGTTTGAGTCGGTACCAAAGAGCCGTTTGACAAGGAGCTACATGCTACAAAGAGCACTCTTGCGAGGGAAGATTAATCTAGGCTTCAGGAACAATAAATGGGCCTCATTGGCGAAATCTTCGGTTGCCGTGATCTCCTATGGATTCCTAATCCCTTTTGCCCTAATAAGAGGGCACGATCGTTTTATGCACTTGATGATACGATTGTGTGACCACGCTGGTAAATTACTCGCCTTTGTTGGCTTAAACCCCATTGAGGAACGGCGGATGTGATGCGTTCGGCCAGTCGTGATAGAAACTCCAAGATGATGACGAGTCTCAAGGATCAAGAAAAAATTAGTATTAGAGGGCAGGTGAGGGGCGTGGACTCAGTTCGTGTCGGTTCGGTCAGCGTTATCGCAGGGAAGCGTGGGATGCTTCGGGCGGCATTCGTGAAGGATGAGGACTTTGTCGCGCCATCGGATCTGCCACATCCTGAAGATGTCGTGTCCGCAGTAACTAAGAGCAAGTTGAAGGTAGATGTCGTTGTCGTCGGACAAGATTTCCGGAGGCCACAGCCGTTATATGAGAACCTGTCCCATGAAATTGACAACGTTGCGGGAATCGAACTCGCCGGCTACGAGGAGTGGCTAAAAGGCCTTTCACAATCGACTCGAAGGAATGTAAGGCTCGCCGAGAGACGAGGGGTAGAAATTAGAGTATCTGACTACTCGGAGGAATTTGCCAGTGGAATCAAGGGAGTCGATGACGAGTGTTCAGTGCGCCAGGGACGCCCGTTTTGGCATTACGGCAAGCCGTTGACGGCAGTTTTCCAAGAGAACGGTACCTATAGAGACTCCAGCGATTTCATTGGGGCATACTATAATGGTGAAATGATTGGTTTCATCAAGGTAGTGAATGTTGGGGGGCTCTCTCGGATCATGCAAATTTTGGGAATGACGACCCACTTCGATAAGAAGCCAATGTTTGCTCTTGTGGTAAAGGCGGTCGAGTTAGCCTGCGCTAGAGAGGCGACACATCTGACTTATTGTAAATATGAGTACGATGGCCAACCGGACAGCACGATCGCCGAGTTTAAGCGCCGCCTCAGCTTTGAAAAGTATGAATATCCTCTCTATGTTGTACCGGTCAACGCGAAGGGGCGCCTTGGAGTTAGAATGGGTGCACATAAGGGGCTCGGAGCCTTGCTGCCGCAACCAGTGATTGACCGGGCTCGAAGGCTGCGAGAAAGAATTTGCCGGGGTCGTTCGTCTAGTCGATCCTCTTTTTGTTTTGCAGATTCGTTGCCAAAGATCGCAGCTTCAACCTGCGGGTTTAGTTTAATGTTAGAGCGGCTAGCTTCCAGCTGGCAAATGGAGTGTTCGATTCCTCCCGCCCGCTCTTTTAACCAGTTTAAGATGTATTTTCGATGCCTGGATTAGCAGGTGTGATGAGCACGGCTCGGGGGCGAGGCGATCTCAAGGAGGTTGCCGGGTCAATGGGGAGTGCGATGGTTCGCTCGGCCTGGCACAAGAGTGGGCAGGAATCCTTCGATGACTCAGGAGTCGCTGTAGCCTGGGTTCACAGCATAGCGGATGGTTTGGGTGCGGTTCCCCTCTATGACTCTAAGCGGGAGGTTGCTCTTATCCTCGTTGGAGAACTCGCCTCTGAAGTAGATTCCAGTCTGCTCAATGATTATGCTGAGCAGGGGCACAGAATCTTGAAGAGACTCAATGGCCGATTTGGGGGAGTCCTCGTGGACTTTCGGCGTCAGTCCGCATCTGTTTTCACAGATCGCTATGGATTAGGTCGGATCTACGTTCACGAAAAAGGTGACTGCTTGCTGTTTGCGTCGGAAGCGAAGTCGATTCTCCGCCAAGTTCCAGAGACGCGGGAGTTCGACGAGCAGGGATTGGCAGAATGGCTGGCGTGCGGCTGTCCTCTACAAGGTCGGACTCTTTTTAGGGGAATTCGGCTCCTTCCGCCTGGAGCGGTCTGGACTATGTGGGATGGAGAGATCCGCAAAGATCGGTATTTCGATTCGGATGAATGGGAGAGCCTGCCACGGTTATCTCCAGAGGAATACTTTGGCGAGTCCAAGCGAATTTTTGCGGAAGTCGCTCCCCGGTACTTCCAAGGAAATGGGAAGA
>Ga0213868_10004776_pt1 | contig 12347 bp, 14 predicted proteins | sample PICome_9_FD_160087 | JGI IMG/M metagenome (GOLD analysis project Ga0213868, IMG submission 160087) | Coastal seawater microbial communities near Pivers Island, North Carolina, United States - PICO127 | ecosystem: Environmental > Aquatic > Marine > Coastal | place: USA: North Carolina...
TCGGGCTCGTGCTACCTGCGGTTTGGTCGCTCGTGGCCGGGCCCCTTGGGTGGTCGAACGAGTCGAGTCATACCTTCCTATAGGGTGCGGCTATGACTGATATTGAGGCAATGAATGCATTCATGGCTGAGCCACGCAACGCGGTTGTGGCTGGGATCCGGGCCGATGGTCGGCCTCATCTCACGCCAAATTGGTTCGTGTTCGATGACGGGAAGTTCTTCATTTCGACCACCAACGATCGGGCGAAGTATCGGATCTTCAACAATGACCCTCGTGCCCAGTTGATCATTGATGACGTGACCGGGTTCCGTTATGTCGTGGTTGACGGTGTGGCCGAGGTCAGTGAAGACAACGAGTTTGGTCTGCCGTATTTCAAGGCACTGCGCAACAAACACGGCCGCTTCGAGGCAGACGATGCCGAGCTGCTCGCCGAGATGGAACGCGACGGTCGAGTGCTCCTCATCGTGACGCCGAACAAGCCGCAGAACGAGTGGCACCAAAAGGGTTTCGACAGCTAGACGGGGTTTGAACGCTGGTCCGGTTGGGTTCTGCGGTTGTCCGGTGTGCACCTTGAAAAAGGGGCCGAAGTCCCGGTCGGTTCGGCCGGAGAGCGACAAGACTGGCTGTGTGTTCGAGCTCAATCCTGGCGACAGCATTCCCGAAGACATCGCTCGAGTGCTCGACGGCGTATTTGATGACGCCGAGGGCAGGCTTGATGCCATGGGTTCGCCCAACCCTGTCGACGTTGAACACGCGGTCCATCAGTTCCGGAAGCGGTGCAAGGAGCTTCGTGCCGTCGCACGGTTGGTTCGGCCCGCTCTCGGCCCCCGTTTCCGTGACTTCAACCATCTGGTCCGAGATGCGTCGGCCCAGTTTTCTGCATCTCGTGACGCTCACGTCATGGCGGAGACCATCGATTCGCTTGCTCCCGCAACTGGCCTGTCGCCCGACCTGCTCGCCATCAGGGATCGCCAAGTGGATGTTGCTGCGGCGGCAACCATTTCGCTGCAGCAAGGTGACGAACGCACCGGCGTTGCCCGCGAGCTCGTTGCAGCGGCACGTGTCGCTGCGAACGGATGGGACCTTCCCGACGACGCGGCTCCCATCGTCAAGGGGCTCACGCTGAGCTATCGACAGGGTCGGCAGTCGTTCCGTGCCGCCAAGCGGAAGCCGACCGACGACCGCATGCACGAGTGGCGTAAGTCCACCAAGAACCTGGGGTACCACGTCCAACTCCTCGTCGCCACCGATCGCGATGCCCTGGCTGCACTGGTCGTCGATCTCGATGCACTCGGTGACCTGATTGGCCAGGACCACGATCTTGCGGTGCTCATTGAAGGTGTCAGGGGTACCGACGAAGGCATGGAGGCATGTGAGTTGGCCCGCAAACGACAACACAAGGTCCGCAAGAAAGCGTTGCGGCTTGGCAAACGTATCTATGGCGAGCGGCCCGGCGACTTCGCCGACCAGGTCATGGCGGGTTGGTCTCGCTGAACGTGCAACCCGCCACGCCCAAGTTGTCTCTAGAAGAAACAGATTGCCGTGGGGCTCAGGGGCGATGGCCAAGTCTGGCGAGCTACCGTCCAGCTCATGAGCGAGCTTCAGCTGAACATTGTGGGAACGACCGGCGTGGGGGAGCGGCTACTCGTGCTGGTGCATGGTTATGGGGCCGACGAATACGACCTGGCAGGTTTGGTTCCACACATCGACCCCCAGGGCCGGTTCTTTACGGTGTGTCCCCGAGGCCCACTCTCGGTTATGGGGATCGGCGCTGGCTGGTACGAACGCGGCGACGACGGCACGATCGACCCGGCAATGTTCCTGGGTTCGGTCGACGCACTCGATGCCACGATCGATACTGCGTGCACCGACGGCGGCTTCGATCGGGCGCAGGCCGTGATCATCGGGTTCTCGCAAGGCGGCGCGATGACGCTGGCTTCGGCGCTCCGCACGGGCGGAGCAATCCGCCCGGCTGCCATGGCCTGCCTGTCAGGGATGCTGACCGAACTCGACGGCCTCGAGTACGCATTCAGCGACGCAACGAACGATGACCCGTTGCCCGAGATCCTCGTCCACCACGGCACCCATGACCCGGTGGTCGTCGTCGACCGAGGCAGGACAACTCGTGACACGTTGACCACACATGGTGTCGCCCACACCTATCGCGAGTACCCAATGCAACACGAGATCAACATGACCTCGATCCACGACCTGAGGGACTGGCTGGCAGCGCCCGGCACTTCGCGCGAGCGGTGATATCAAGCTCTACCCCGGGGGCGACGCCACCGCCAGCACGAGGCCTCAGCCGTTGACACCGCCCCAGAGCGCGTCGGCAGTAGCGACTACCAGTTCGAGTTTGGCTCGTTGATCATCGACCGTGATCTCGTTGCCTTCTTCGGTCGAGGCGAAGCCGCACTGGGGTGCGATACCGAGTTGATTCATGTCGACATACTCACTCGCCTGTTCGAAACGAGCCTTGAGTTCATCGATCGATTCGAGGTCGCTGGTTTTGGTGGTGATGAAACCGGGCATGACCCGTTTGGTGCCCTTGGGTAGGAGTCGCAGGGGCTCCAGGCCTCCGGCACGTTCGGTGTCGTATTCCATCAGGTAGACGTCGACGCTGGTGCGGTTGAAGATTGCGTCGACAGCAGGGTCGTAACCACCCTGCGCGACCCATGTCGAGCGGAAGTTGCCCCGGCACATGTGCATGGCGATCGTCATGTCGTCGGGTCGGTCGGCGATTGAACGTTCGAGCATGTCGGCGTAGGTGACGATCAACTCGTCGGGATCGAAACCCTCGGCCCGCTTGCGTTCACGTTGGGTCTCGTCGCACAGGTAGGCGAAGAAGATGTCGTCGAGCTGGAGGTAGCGACAACCTGCGTCGTAGAAGGCTTGTACTGCTTTCGCGTAGGCCGCGCTGATGTCGGCGAAGAGGAGCTCGGTGTCGGCGTATTCGGGTGGGGCGATGTCGTCGGCTGCCGTCCGGAAGTGGCAGGCACTCGGACCCGGGATCGAGATCTTGGGGGTCACGGTGGCGACCGAGGCCAGATACCGAAAGTGATCCAGCATCGGGTGGTTATCGGGAAAGTCGATGCGCTCGCTGATTTCTGGGAAGTACGGGCGAAGTTGTGGCCCCGAGAACTGCACGCCGGTGCGATCAGTGCGTTGCACCACGTTCAGGCCGGTAAGACCATCCATGAAGTCGTAGTGCCAGAACGATCGTCGAAACTCACCATCGGTCACGAGCCCGAGGCCAAGTGACTCTTGCATGGCGACGACGTCGGCGATAGCTGCGTCCTCGGTCGGCTTGAGATCGGGCGATGTCAGCGCTCCATCGGTGAGTGTCGCGGCCCGGGCTTCGACGATTGCCGGTGGCCGAAGCAGGCTGCCAACATGATCGGCTCGGAAGAGAGGATTTCCTCGGTTCGTCATAGCGGTCTCCGCTCTGGTTCTGGTTTCGTGGTTCTGGGTTCGTTGGCAGGCTGTATTCCCAATACACACAGTATTCCCAATGCACACAGTCCGGGGTGCCACTAGCAACGTAGTGGATCACAGCCAGCTCAGGTGGCTGGCGGCACTTCGATGGTGAGCGGTGTGATCGTCGCCCATTCGTCGTCGTCTGGCGCGTCGTTCTTCCACATCATGACGGCGAAGCTCGCGTCGCGATCGAGTGCAGTCAGCGAGCCATGCCAGATACCGCGACCGATGGTCACACCGGTCATTCCATCGGCGATGAAGGCTCGTACCTGGCTGGAATCCGCCGCGGTAGCTGCCACGATCAGCCACCGGCCAACGTCCAACGGAAGGAACGTCTGGCTCGAATGAGGATGGCGTTCTAGCCGATCGATGATGAACGGTGCCGGCCTGGCGGGTGTGTGGGTTGTCGAGAGTACGGGCGGTCGGTCGGCGTGTGCGAGCGAGTCGGTGAACGTCTGGCGGCCGTAGGTGTTGGGCGCTGTGATGACTTGACCAAAGGGTTTGAAGCCCTCGGTCGTGATTGGCTCGGCGACGATCTTCATGCTGGGCTATCTGGTCGGGATCGTGGTTGTGGCGGATGGGTTGTTGCCCAGTGGTGTGCAATCTCGATCCGGGGTGCGACCCAGATGCCGGGGGTTGCGGCGACATGGTCGAGTACCCGAGTTAGTCCGGCGAAACGGGCTGGCTGGCCGACGATGCGACAGTGCAAACCGATCGACATCATCTTGGGTAGTTCTTCGCCCTCGGCCACCAGCACATCGATTGCGTCGGTGATGAACGCGGCCCACTGAGCGCCGTTCATCGTGAGGAGTTTGCCGTCGTTGGTCGTCAGTGAATACGGCACGACCAGGTGAGCGGTGCCGTCGACGGTGCTCCAATAGGGAAGGTCGTCGTTGTAGGCATCGGAGTCGTACACAAAACCACCGTGCTCAGCGAGCAACCGCCGGGTGTTCACCGACGGCCCATAACGGCAGTACCAACCGGGAGGCTGGTAGCCGAGGGTGCGTTCGAAGCTCTCGACCGCGGCACGGATCTGCTCGCGTTCCTCGTCGGCCGTGAGGGAGCGATGGTTGATCCAGCGGTAGCCATGACTGCACACGTCGTAGCCAGCGTCGGAGATTGCGGACGTGATCGCGGGGTTGCGTTCGAGTGCCAGCGCGCAAGCGAACACCGTCAACGGGAGCGAGCGACGCTGAAACTCGCGGTGGATTCGGAAGAACCCCGACCGGCTTCCGTACTCGAACAACCCTTCGGCGGCAAGATCCCGGGTCGTACCTAGTGCCATAGTCGAGTCGGTCAGACGGTTCTCGGTATAGCCGTCGCCATCGGGCACCGACGGTTCGGAGCCTTCTTCGACATTGAGCACGAAGTTGACGGCAAGCCGGGCACCGTCGGGCCAGTTGGCATGCGGTGCGGTGCCGGCATATCCGACGAAGTCACGAGCCGGTTCACTCTCCATGCCACATCCTGGCAGACCGACACCGATGCGGCCAGATACCCCAGTGCTGTGCCGGTCTCACTGACCGCCTAAGTTCGAGCCCAAACCGGGGAGGTTGTAATGGTCAAGATGAATGACGAGCGTCGCCAGGTGCTCGAAGCCGAGATCCATGCGTTCATGGATCGGTACAACACGGCATTCACCAGCGGCACCCGGGCAGACCTCGAGAGCCTGGTGCATCTGCCGGTGATCTATGTGTCGGAGACCGAAGCCCAGGTCCGCGAGAAGTACCCGTTTGACCCTGAGCGGATGCGAGAGGTGACCGGCTTTGATCACCCTGAAACCGAAACCAGGATCACGCACCTCGAGGAAACGCGCGCTCACCTGACCATCGAAGGCACCCGACATCGGGCCGACGGATCAGTCATCGAATCAATCGACAGCTTCTACATACTGCACAAACAAGACGACGAGTGGAAGGTCTCGGTCTTCTCCGGGATCCGCGGTGCCCGCGACTGATCAACCTGCATGGCCAGACTCATTCAGGTCTGGGAAGAACATGCCGGTTTGCCCGACGTTACTGCGCGTCGCTGATTCGCGGCTCAGCGACGGCGAGGGCCTCGCAGCACCCGCGCGGGGAGCCCCAAGATTGCCTTGATCAGGTCGAGTACACCTTTGACCGAAATGCCAACGATGCGCAGCGGCAAGCTGATCAGCCACACGATTGGGTAGACGATGAGGGCGATCAGCGCGAGCGGCCACGCAATCACCGCCAGGATGAGCCAAAGCAGAAATGATGCCACAGCCTGAACGTTCTGGACCGCAGCCCACCGCTGCTGTCAGGCTGTTGCGCTGCAACCTGGCGGTATGTTCGAGAAGGTCGACGCGGAGACCCCATCATGTTGTGTAACGAGGTCGGGATCTACACGGGTTTTGTGTTCGTTCCGTATGACAACATCGGATGGACGAAAACTTCTCCGGTCACCGCGGTAGGGCAGTGTCATCTACCGTCGGTGGCCTTACCATGACGAACCCGGCCACCACCATGAATGGACAGAACGAACCGCTCGGCAAGGACGGAAGCGGAGACGATGGTGTGCTCGCTCAGATCGAACGAGCGGTGTTCGGTGTCAACTACGGCGGAACCGCCTATACGACCATCGGTCAGGCCGACCTGATCGCCGAACGACTTGAGCTGGGAGCAAACCAACTTTTGCTTGACGTCGGCACTGGCAGCGGGTGGCCCGGTATCTACCTAGCGGCGTCGACGGGATGTCGAGCGGTGCTCGCAGATATGCCTGCCGAGGGATTGCAGCGGGCGCTCGATCGTGTGCGGCGCGACGGACTCAGCGACCGGGTGGCTGTCGTCGCTGCCAATGGGCAGAACCCGCCGTTTCGCCCCGAGAGTTTCGAGGCAATCTCGCATGCTGATGTGTTGTGTTGACTTCGCCAGAAGCTCTCCGTGCTGAGGGCAAACCGGCGGCTACTCAAGCGGGGAGGCAAGTTGGCATTCTTGACCATCGAGGTAGCGGGTGATTTGGGCAAGCGTGATCGGCGCCGTGCCGCTGCTACAGGGCCGCCGGCCATTGCGACGCGCAGCACCTATCCGTCGCTGCTGCGCTCGGCCGGTCTGGCCGACATCGATCGCATCGACGTTACCGCTGACTATCGAGTGACAGCCGCAGCATGGATGAACGCACGCAATGCTCACGCCCAGGCGTTCGCGGACGAATTCGGAGCCGACGAGCTCCGCGAGAGAAATGCAGAGGGTGAACGACGGCTGAGCGCCATCGACGACGGCCTTCTGAAGCGTTTCCTGTACGTGGCCCACCGACGGTGAATCCGAACCTGTACGGGCTCGTCGGCTGGCAATCTCGAGGTCATTGTCGGGTTTCCGGAACTCTTCACGAGCAAAAGGTGCCGGTCTGACACGTTGTCGGGGCCCGGCCTGCCGCCGAGTAGGTTCGTCGAATGAGCGACGACCTACTGCAGCAGGCACTCGAAGTCGAGGCGTTTATTGCGTCGTGCCAGGTTGACGGAGCTGCGGGCCCACGGTGGTCACGCCGTGCCGGTGGAAGCGGAAGTAGTCGGAACAACCTCTATCACGGCAATGCGGGTGTCGTCCTCTTCTATCTCGAACTGCATCGGGCGACCGATGAGCGACGTTTCCTCGACATAGCGATCGCTGGTGGTCGAGAACTGGTCGGGTCGGTGGCAGACGCCGATGATCTGTCAATCGCCATTTACAGCGGGCTACCGGGTTATGTGTTCGTCCTCAACGAGTTGGCAAAGGCCAGCGGTCTCGCCGAGTTCCGGACTGCTGCCGTGGTGCTTATGCAGCGGATTGCCGATCAGTCGCAGCCGCTCGGATCAGGCATCGGCTGGGTCGAACCCATCCCGTTTTCCGAGATCACCGGCATTACTGGCGAGCGCGAGGTGCTGGATCTGAGCATTGGCGCAGCGGGCGCGGGCATCGGGTTCCTTTACGCGTATCGCAATGTGTTGCACCGTCAGGCGCTCGACTTGGCGACACAAACGGCCGACCGGTTGATCGAGATGTCGGTCGACGGCGACGGCGGACCGAACTGGTTGATGATGGCCGACATGCCGTTCCCGTTCGACGCTCCGAACTTTGCGCATGGTGCTGCCGGTGTGGCCTACTTCCTGGCCGACCTGCATCGGGCAACCGGCGAGCAGCGATACCTCGACATAGCGATCGCGGCCGCCGGATACGTCGAAGCGCACACATCGGCGAGTGGCGATGGTCATCTCGTTTGCCACACCGAACAGAAGCCGGACCTGCATTACCTGGGTGTGTGTCATGGTCCGCCAGGTACGGGACGGTTGATGTTCTTGCTGTACGAGATCACCGGCGACGACCGCTGGCTCGACTGGCTGCACGCCAATATGGCTGGACTCTTGGCTACTGGTGCACCCGAAATACGATCCGACGGCCTATGGAACAACTTCGGTCAGTGTTGCGGCGATGCCGGCATCGGCGACTACGCGCTGTTCTTACATCGGGCGACAGGCAAGCCCGAGTATCTCGACCTGGCAAGGCGTGTTGCAGCGGTTATTGCCGACGCCAGCGCGGTCGACGACGGCAAACGTTGGTGGCTGCAAGCCGAACATCGTGACCGCCCCAATTTCGTCGAGACCCAAACCGGTTACATGCAGGGCGCAGCTGGCATCGGCAGTTTCCTGCTCCACCTGGCTACCAACGACGCCGACGTCGTCGCAAAGATTCCCCTACCCGACGTGCCGTTCACCTACTGACGCGCAACCACCAATCCGAGCATCGCCCGATGGCGCGGCGGTTAGCCAGTGGCGTCGATGGGGGCAGCATCGATGGGGACGTTAAGCGAGTAGATCGGGCGGGTTTCGATCGTGCCCGCGTTGTTGGTCACCGCGAAGGTGGGGCGGGTGGGGTGTGGTTCCCACGGGCCCTGGATGAAGGCGCCGTTGCCTCCGTAACGTTGGCTGAGTTGCTGTTCGACGTTGTAGTGGGCCGTTGCTGAAAGTTCCCAGGGGCCGAGCTTTTCGAACACCTGTGAGCAGTGGGGGCGATTGTTCACGGGGTGGTATTTGTCGGGGTCCCACGCAAGCATGTCGTCCCAGGCACAGTTGAGTGGTTCGTCGTCACCGAAGTTCCATTCGACGTAATCGAGTGTGGCCCGGCCTCTGAGGAAGAAGGTGCCCCTGTCGCTAAGACCGCTGACTTCGATCGGTGGCAGGTTGCCGTCGATCCAGAACCAGCTGGGGAAGTTGACGATGGCAACCCGTTTCTCTAGGGGTGGTGTCATCTGGATGTCGGGGGCGCGTGCTTCGAGTCTTTCGAAGAGTTCGTCGATGAGCCTGTTCGAGACGGTGTCCAAGTCGTACTCGGCTTCGACGTCGGTGTCCCATCCGAACGACACGCTGTAGGTCGGGTCGTAGATTTCGAGCGGCCCAGACGCTCCGCTGCGGCAGTAGTAGAAGACGGGAAGAAGGAATAGCTCGTTGGGTTCGCCCAGGTTGCCGGCCAGGATGTCGGTGTTGAGTAGGTCGAGGTCGATGTCTGAATCGGGAGCGACCGGTCCACCTGCGGCCGCGAGGTTGCTGACAACTGTGAGGTACTCGGCGTAGACCCCGGATGCGTCGCTGGCGGAGAGTTTGCCGGTGTAGAGGTCGTCGACCCGTTCGCCTCCGCAGTGCCAATAGGCGACGCACTCGTAGTTCAGGTTGCCTTCGCCATCGCTCGACACCACACCCACCCTGGCGCAGGCACGCTCGGCCGGGCTGATCGACACATGGTCCCGCTCGGCCGCAAACACCGCCATAAAGTCGGCCACAAACTCCGCCGACGCCGTGAACTCGACGACGGCCAACTCATCAGCTAATTCGCTTCCACCAAAAGGATCGGCGCCTTGAGCTTGTGCATCGAACGTTTGAACGAGCGTGAACATGACGAGAAGGGCCGTCGCCGTTGCCTTGAACCTCACGAATCGAGCAACGCCCAAAGTGGAGGTGGCGGCTGCCAACCTCCGACTGCACCTAGCCAATCGCCTGTGTTGAAGCAGTCGCCCCAACCCGATCCTGCGGTGCCGTCGACTCTCCAACCGAGGCTGCTATCAAGGGAGGCAATAAGGCGGTATAGATCAACTCGGTGGGGGCCATCAACGGAACCGTCCTTGTAGTCATCGAGCAGGAGTTCGCCCCGATAGAGGCCATACGTTGGGTCCATCGGTATGCACGACACGAGCTCGAGCACACTTTGGTTGTTGTCGTCGCTGTACCGGCGCCAAGCCAAAGGTGCCACAAGGTCGTCGGGGATGGTGCCAGCATTCGTGCCCCGCACGATCACGTCGTCTGCGAGCCATTGGTTTGCCAGTGTCTGGGAGTTTTCGAAGCCGAAGTCGGTGAACAGTTGGGCGGGGACGTCGCTGTCGGCGAAGGTGTCCGGTACCAGCGCCACGGACTCCCAGAATTCTTCTTGGAAGTTCGCAGTGGCGATGGCCGATTCGATGAGTTGGGTATTCAGGCAGTCACCCGAGGTGGGGGACGACTGGACGTTGCTGGCCTCGATCGTGCCGCCGTCGGTAATGGTCGTGATGTATTTGACGTCGCGTGTGGCGTCGTTTGCGGTGAGTCCGTCCCAGGTGCACATGGTGAAGGACACCTGGTTTTCAAAGACGCTGGTGTTGAGCACATCCCAGGCAATAGTGCCTTCGGGCTGCGGCGCTGCCTGGTAGGCGGCAAGTGCTGCCGCGATCAGGTCGTCGTCCTTGATCTCATCTAGCTGGAGCGTCCCACCAGGTTCACTCGAAGATGTCGTTGGCTCAGCCGTGGATCCGGTGGTGACGTTCTCGGTGGTCGGCGTGTCTTCCGGGGTGACCGCATCGGATCCCGACGAGCTGCATGCAGACAACAAGACACACGCTGCGAGCACTGCTGCGAGTGTCTTCTCATGATATTTCATCCCGCATGATCCTATGACGGCGCGGAGTCGGGCGCAAGTGGTCTAGCCAACATAAGCCAACTAAACCAGCGATGCCTGCCATCAGCTTTGATGACCATCTCAAGCTGAGTCGGACAACTCAGCAACGAGAGCTGCGGGATGTGGATCAACCTAAGGTGTCCCCGCCGCCAGTGGCACCCAGGAACTAATTGCATCCTGACGCCAGGACGTCACTACTGTTTGTTTGTGGTTGCCGCCGGTCTCGCTGTCGAACTCGCCAAGGCACTGGGCGAGGCTGGAGTGGGTGCAGCTTTTGGTGTGCCGGGCGGTGGGCCGAATCTCGATCTGGTCGGAGCACTTCTCGATATCGATATCGACTTCATCCTTGCTCATGCCGAGTCTTCGGCAGCGATCATGGCAGCGACACACGGTCTGATCACTCAGACACCAACCCCGGTCATTGTCACCCGTGGGCCCGGTGCCACCTCGGTAGCGAACGGCACAGCCCAGGCCACGCTCGACCGGTTCCCGCTGATCGTCGTGACCGACACTGTGCCCGCGGCGCAACGTCAACGGGTTGCGCATCAGCGGGTGGACCAGCGAGCGTTCTTTGCGCCCATTACCAAGGCGTCGGCAACCGTGGCCGCCGACGTCGATGCCGAGACACTGGTCGGGTTATTGACTGTGCCGACCACGTGGCCGTTTGGCGCGGTGCACCTGGATTACGACGCCAGCGGTCACCCAGACGCAGACGCACATCTTGAGGTCGTAGTCGCTCCTGACACGGGGGCCTTATCTGCAGCTATATCCGCCGCGGTCGATCTGGTCGGCCAGGCTGAACGCCCGGTCGTGATTGTCGGCATGGAAGCTGCGGCGACGCCGGAACTTGCCGAGATCCTTGTCCGGTTCGGTGCGCCCGTGTTGAGTACGTATCAAGCTGCCGGACTCGTGGATACCAACGGCTCGGTTGGCGCCAGCCTGTTCACGAACGGAGCGCTTGAGCGTCCGGTACTCGATGCGGCCGACCTGATCATCACCATTGGTCTCGATCTCGTCGAACCCATCCCTGCACCATGGACGCAGGCCGCGCCGGTGGTGCGTCTGTCGTCTGTTATTCAGCTCGACGACTATCTGCCGGCGACCATTGATGTCGTCGGACCTCTCGCCGAGACCGCACGAACCGTCCTGCAACCCAATCACCGTTGGGTAGATGGTGAAGCAACCGCCTTGTGTTCCCAGGCTCGCGACCATATTCGTCATGCCGAGAGCAGCGACACGTTCGGCCCGGTGCAACTGGTGGAAACCGCTATCGCAGCGCTGCCCGAGACCATCACCACGACGGTCGACGCCGGAGCGCACTTCCTGGCCGTGATGCCGCTGTGGCCGGTTTCGGAACCCTTCCGGCTTCTGATCTCCAACGGACTCGCGACCATGGCGTTTGCGGTGCCAGCAGCAATCGGCGCAGCGATTGCCCGGCCAGGCGAACCGGTCCTGGCTTTCACCGGCGATGGCGGCATGTCGATGACCATGGCCGAACTCGAGACCATTGCCCGTCTCCAACTACCGATCACAGTTGTTGTCTTCAACGATGCAACATTGAGCCTCATCCGCATCAAACAAACGGCCGAACACGGCGGCGATCGCGCCGTGGCCTACCAGCTCACCGACTTTGCCGAGGTAGCCCGGGCTTCCGGTATCGACGGATATGTGGTGAACTCTGCCTCGGAGTTCCGAACCGTCCTGGCCCAAGACTGGGATCGTCCTCGACTTATCGATGCCCGTATCGATCCGTCGAGTTATCCAGCGTTGCTGGCCGCGACCCGCGGCTGACGCACACACAAGTCCGCGCCGGTTCCCCGGCACCGAAGAGAAAAGGGAAAGTTATGTCCGTTCCAGTTGCCAAGTTCTTGGATGTCTCCGAGGGCGTCCAACCCAACCAGTTCTCGGTTGGCTCACACGAGTCGATCACCAGCATCAGCGATCTGGACCCCACCT
>Ga0213868_10004777_pt1 | contig 12342 bp, 11 predicted proteins | sample PICome_9_FD_160087 | JGI IMG/M metagenome (GOLD analysis project Ga0213868, IMG submission 160087) | Coastal seawater microbial communities near Pivers Island, North Carolina, United States - PICO127 | ecosystem: Environmental > Aquatic > Marine > Coastal | place: USA: North Carolina...
TCCCAAAAGATGTAAAAGCATTGGCGCGAACGGGCCGCGAAAACGGACACACCATGCGCATCCTCGAAGCTGTTGAGGCAGTGAACGACGATCAGAAGAGTGTGCTGTTCAATAAAATCAACGCCTACTTCGGCGGCGAACTTCAGGGCAAGACTGTTGCTTTCTGGGGATTATCATTTAAACCGAATACCGACGACATGCGTGAAGCACCGTCGGTGGTATTGGCTAATCTATTGACTCAGGCAGGGGCACACGTTCGTGCCTACGACCCGGTCGCTATGGAAGAGGCCAAGCACGATTTGGGCGATACCATCACCTACTGCGAAAGCGATATGGATGCGGTTCAGGGTGCAGATGCTTTGGCACTGATTACCGAATGGACAGAGTTCCGCGTGCCGAATTGGGACAAGGTAGGTGCAGCGATGAAGACACGCGTGGTCTTCGACGGTCGTAACCTTTACCGCAGAAAGATCGTTGGCGAAGCAGGATTTGAATATTACGGAATAGGAACATGCAAAGATATAATGAAAAAAACCTGTTAAGAACTTATGTATTCGAAACTGGGCGTTAATCTGTTCTCAACAGGCATAATTGCTCTTATTAAGTTTTTGGAGTTAAGATATCTTTCTATCCAATTATCTGAATATGAACTAGGTGTCTATGCAATCCTGGCAGTTTACATAAGTATATCGCAAATGATTGTCGAAATGGGTATACAGAACGCTGTTTACTCAATAAAATCTATTGCAAAGATAAATTCAGATTTAATAGTTATTGGCTGGATTAAAGCATTATCATATGTTCTTATTTTAAGTCTATTGATACTATTTAACGATAAATATGAGCTAATAGACATTTCAAATTTTACTCATGTTTTTTATGCGGCCTTACTTATTGTTTTAATCATCTCCCCGATAAGGTATGTTCGAAATAGTATAATATCCAGTGGTGGAGTGAAAGAAATTGCAGTATTAGAATTTGTATCAAGTATTGTTGCGTTCTCATTTTTTTATTTTTATATAAAAGAAATAGGTCTAATTGCTGTCGTTATTAGCATGCTAATAAAGTCTACTATTGAGGCGGTATACTATTATACTTATTCTATAAGAAGATATGGATTCAAATTAAGCTTGAGATGGTCGTATTTAAAAGATACGATAACCATTGGTACGTGGGATTCAGCGAGTCAATTATTAAACATATTATCAAAGGAAGTAGATACATTTATCATTGTTTCTAGGCTGGGTTACGAAGTAGTCGGTGTATATGGTATAATTAAGCAGTTTTTGACGCGGTTAATACGAATATTTATTCCGCCAATAAACAATGTATTTTATCAGTATATATCGCCGAGAAACAGTCTTTTAAATAATGCAATAAAACTACATAGAAAAGTAGTTTGGTTAGCTGTCCTACTGTTGTTCTCGATAGTGTCAAGTACAAGTACTTTTTGGTTGGATTATTTTTTACAAATCCCATCAAAAACTGTCTCGCAATGGTTGAACATGCTGATAATAGGAGTTGCTTTGAGAGCCTTGTGGGGTGGTGTGGCTCCCTATATTTTGTCTTTTGGTATCACCAAAAGAGCCTTTTATTTGAATCTGCTAGTCTTCTTTATAATTGTACCGACATACCAAGTATTTGGAATGTCAATTACGGGTTTTGTCGCGATATATTTGATACAGGTGCTGATATTGATTACACTCGGTTGGTACGTGTATTACCGTCAGCACTTGGATTTGACGCAATATTATATACCAGTAGTGAGTGTAATATTAATTTTATATTCTATTGAATATCTGCCGATAATTTTTGATTTACTATTAGTGCTTTTAGTGGTTGTATATATTGCGTTCGATGTGGTTAATACTGTTCGAGGAAATGAATATTTCGAAACTAAAGGTTAGAATTCGAATAATCTTCCGATTTTTGGTAGGTTTTGTGATGGCCAATATAGGAGCTGTTTTCTCAGGTATTGAAAAGAATCGTTTGAAGCCATTTTTAGATGTTACAAGAAAAGACGGACGTGTTTATGGTAAAAGATTTATGGATATTTCACGTGAGTATGGATCTTATATGTTGGCTAATAAATACAAGATATCGCCACTTGTTTCTTTTCCGACTGATGTGGATGTTCGAGTATTGTGGGAATGGTCGCGATTTGAGCATGTAGGTGCGGACAGTGTTGAGGAGTTCTTCAAAACTGAGTATATTTACCTGCGAGGGTATTCAATAATTGGTTTTGGTCCATTATATATAAGTGGTTTAGAGACTTCTATGCGACTTATTAACTTATTGTATCTCTATGCGAATAAGGCGGAACGTGATTATTCTATAGAGACTTTTATTTACCGACTCTTTTTGTGGACATATTATAATGTCGAGAATCAAGAAAAGGAGTTTAAAGGTAATCATTATTTGATAACCAAAATTGCTCTATTTATAGCAAGTAGTGTTCTTTTTGGCAATAGTTCTAATAAGTATGGAAAATTACAGAAGGAGTTGCTAAAAGAATTGCCAAAGCAGTTCAACGCGGACGGATCATATTATGAAAATAGTACTGGTTATCATGGTTTCGCTCTTAGTGCCTTGTTGATTTTGGATAAATTCACGCCTCTCTATAATGATGTGATTCGTAGGTATTTAGATATACTCCTACCTAAAGCGATGGATTTTTATAAATGGTGTACAGTTAATGATGAATTTTTTCTAAAAGTTGGTGATTACGATGGGGCAAAATTTTTGAGCGCACCTTCTTTATATGAAAATATGTATCCTTTATCATATACGCAATTGTCAAAATCCAATTTAGAAAATAGCGCCTATACTTTTGAGAAACAAATAGATGAATCTACGATATCATATAAGTATTTTGACGATTTTGGTTTATTTATTGTGCGTGGTACTAATTTTTACTTTGCCCTAAGAACCGGAACTTCTGGTGGTAAATTGACTCATGCGCATTATGATTACGGAAGTTTCTCTTTGTACATAGACGGCTTTCCTATTTGGACCGACAAAGGAAACAGCAGTTATAATCTAAATTTAAATACTAGAATTCAAGATCGGAGTTCGGTCAGTCATAATGGTTTGTTCAACGAAACCGAAGAAAACCTTGAACGCTTTAATGATATTGAACTTCAATGTTTTAGTATCCGACATGAAATAACCAATGGTACTTTGCAAATTTTCTACAAGATGAAAAGGAATGGTATTGATTATAACAGGGATGTTGTTATTTCAGCTGATCATTTCGCAATTATTGACTCTAAAAATGTTAAACCACTTAGTGAGCAGAAATACTTCTACATAGATTATGGAAAGAGACAGAATATTACATATTCATGAAGTATATAAGCCGTATTCCGGTGGAGGAGCTATTAGGATTTCAAGACTGCTTGAGAATTCCAAGCATACTTTACCAACAGTATTGTGTAGTTTTAAAGGCGCGGAAAATTCCCCTCGTAGAGAGACAATAAATGGGGTTGACGTAATAAGAGTTAAATACTTCAAGTCACCTGTATTACTATTTTTCGTTGTGCGGTTATTGTTAAAGTATCGTTACCGTAACATTCATGTACACAATAGTTGGGTTCAGTTATTAGTTCTTCCTTTGGCATTGTTTTCGCCGCTTATTCTTGAATTACATAGTATTAAAGCTAGACGAGGATTGAAAAGCATTTTGCACAGGGCTGCAATTAATTCTGCCAGAAAATATATTGTTCTCTCTCAAAGTGCAAAAGATTATATTAAAGGCAACTTCGGCATCGACGACACTAACATACATGTTGTATTAAATGGTTTTATTGCAAGAGAATTAGGTCTAAAATCAGAAAGAGTAAAATCGGAAAAAAAGCTGAAGCTCTTCTACGCTGGAAGTTTATACGAATGGCAAGGAATTCGAAATGTCTTAGATTGCGCTAAGTTTTTTGCTGCTGATAAAAACTACGAATTTTATATAGTTGGAGATGGGCCAATGTTGGCCGAAGTTCTAGAATTTATAGACGTCAATGACCTACATAATATTAGTGTTATAGAAACATTGAAGGGGGCGTCATTCTTGCAATTTATTTCGCAAATGGATGTTGCACTAGTTTTAAGACCTTCCAAGCTTGAAACTGAAACAGCATTCCCATTAAAAATACCGGAGTATATCTATTGGGGTATACCGATACTGTTGACGGATAGATCGGCGCATTTTGAATTAAGTGACTACGAAAAAAGGCATGATTTATATAGCATAGTTCGAGACTCTTGTGTATGCGAGGACGTGCAGCAATTAACAAATAACCTGGGGCGGTTAAAAGCAAAAGCTCAAAAATTAAAAGAGTCGATAGATTGGTCTGAATATACTTGGAACATTTCGGCTGAGAAATATGAAGCAATATATGATAGAAGTAAGCCACATTAGTTCTGTTCACCACTATAATGATAGCCGTATTGTAAAGCGAATGGTTACATCATTATTGTCTCAAAAGACTTTTAAAGTTAAGTGGGTAGCGCAGCAGGCTTCATTGAGTGATCTGCCTGGAGATGTTTGTTTTGACTTACCAAAAGTAAAAGGAAAAATATGGCGAATGTTATATCTGATTCCTCGGGTCTTTCATTACGTACGTGTCTCAAGATCAGATTATTATCACCTACATGATCCTGAATTATTTCTTTTGGTTTATTTTTTTCGTAGTAAAAAATTTATTCTTGATATACATGAGAATTATTGGATATCTATAGAAAATAAGCAGTACATACCACTATTCTTAAGATCAATAATTCAGAGTTTAGTGAGAGCGATACTTGACAACGCTGTAAAGCGTGCTGAAAAAGTCGTGGTGGCTTGGCCTTCGATATCTGATGAAGTAGATATAGAAACTTTTGTTATTCAAAATTACCCAAGTATTGTTCAAGAAACGGACAATGATTTGCATATTAAATCTTCCGATGAGTTAACCTTTTTGTACAGCGGATTAATTTGTTTTGATCGTGGTTTTAAGGAGTCTTTGGAGGTTTTTAAGAAAATATCTAAGTCTAATAATTGTAGGTTCATACTTATAGGTAGGTTTAAAACAGAACATGAAAAGCGTTATTTCCATGATAATAAAGGTGATGAGAATATTCATTACTATGAATGGATGAATCAGAAGGAACTATACTCATGGATGAGGATTGCACATTTTGGCTTCATCTTCTTTAAGGACTTGCCGAATCATCGCTATTCAGTGCCAAATAAACTATTTGAATACATACATATGGAATGCATACCATTGCTTAATGACTTGCCTTTTTTATCTACTTTTAACAGATACCATAGCGTCGGATTAACTGGGAACATATGTAACCTTGATGATTTTATCAATAAGATTCAAAAGGCCATAGATAATGGTTTAGATGATTTTCATATTAATCATAAGTTGATTAAGAATTCTTTTACATGGAAATCACAAGAAAAGGAATTTTTGCACCTTTATAAATAGTGGCAGTAGTCTTAATTATTTTTTATATTGTTGGTGGTATAATTCTGTTTGTGAGAATTAAAGATATATTTGCAGAGAACAATATACTTTACTTCTCGTTTGGTGCTGTTTATTTGTTACCACTATTAAATGCTAAGTCGCGTCAGTCGTGGTTAGATGATACTGGCTTTTTGTTGCTGTTGTTAGTCTGCAACATGATTGTATTGGTTTTTTCGCAGGCATCTCTTATTAGGTTTTCGGGTTTTAGAAAGAATTTAGTCAAAAGGAATGTAATCTGGAAATTACTATTGCTTATTACTGTTTTATGGCATACCATTTTAGTTTGGAGTAAACTGGCTCCTTATAATTTCAATATCTTAGAATTACTTATTTCTGATAGGGTAGGAGACTATTTAAATCAAGTCGAAGAAACTTCAGGTTTGCTTCTAAGATTGAATTACATATTTCACATGCTTGGAGCAGTATATTGGTATGATTTAAAACAAAGAGGGAGAAGAGTATCTAGTATGCTGTTATACTCATTAATTCTGTTGACGATTGTGGTTACTACACATACAAGGTTTATAGTACTGTCGTATTTGATGATACCAGTTTTCTATCGACATTATTATATAAAGTCGATTCGGATTGGATATGTTGTTATTCTATTGTCCATTGCCGGTTTATTTTTAGCATACACAAATTATGTAAGGACTGGTATTTACGAGGAATTCGATTGGAAAAATTCATTTAGTGTAGTGATAGATCAATTGGAAATTGAAAGTGTGGAGGATTTCTACATGATTCGAAATAGAATAAAGCAGGGTTCTATAGACTTTGATTATGGTGCTCAGTACTTTTATTATTTACCAATAACTTTCATTCCTCGTTTTCTATGGGAGGGAAAGCCAGTGGTAAGCTATTTTTGGCGGCTTACTGAAGAAATATCTGGCTCTCCGCCTGGTCCGAATAATTTCGTTTTGACAAGTACACTTTTTGGTGAAGGATATCACCAATTTGGAATAATTGGACTATTTTCTTCGCTAGGTATGTGGTTTTTACTGGCATCGGCATATAAAAGCCTTTGTTCAAATATTCCTAATTTTCAACCAATTTGGTGGTTGTTCATTATCCATATACCCATGGATTTGAGAGGAGCGATAAGTAGTCAAATACCAATATTCGTATTCAATTTTATTCTCTTATTAATCTTAACAAGGTTACTATATAAATCAAAATTATGCATATAACAATAGTTGCAGGAGCTCGTCCAAATTTTATGAAGATAGCTCCAATTATACATGAAATAAAAAAGCGACGGGCAGAAGGCGTAGATATAGACTATTCTTTAGTACACACAGGACAACATTACGATAAGAAGATGTCCGGTGACTTTTTTGAGCAATTGAATATTCCAGAACCTGATGCAAATCTAAACGCGGGAGGGGGGACTCAGGCAGAACAGACAGGAGCAATCTTGATTCGTTTTGAAGATCACCTAGTAAAGAATCCAACGGATTTAGTGTTAGTTGTGGGTGACGTTACTTCTACAATGGCGTGTGCGATCTCTGCCCAAAAGCTTCAAATAAAGGTAGCTCATGTTGAAGCTGGAATACGATCCAATGATTGGTCTATGCCAGAAGAAATTAATCGCTTGGTAACGGATTCCATAACGAACTATTTTTTTACTACTTCTGATGTAGCGAATTCAAATTTGAAAGCATCAGGCTATGGCGATGACCAAATCTTCTTCGTAGGAAACTGTATGATTGATACTCTTATCAAAAATAGATCCAGATTCAAGCAACCATCTATTTGGGAAGAGCTTGGACTTATTGAAAAAGACTACTTCGTGATGACGTTGCATAGACCAGCCAACGTTGATGAGGCATCAAAGTTGAAAGAATTAATGGATGAGATTATCAATAATACTCATGATAGGCCATTAGTCTTTCCAGTTCACCCTAGAACGAAAAAGATAATTAATGAGCTAGGAATAAAGCATCAAAGATTACACATGGTGGATCCGATGAGCTATTTAGAGTTTAACTACTTGATTGAAAGATCATTTGCAGTCCTGACAGACTCAGGTGGAATTACTGAGGAAACTACGGTGATGGGAGTCCCTTGTTTAACACTGCGTGACAATACTGAACGTCCTGAAACTATAACCTTGGGAACCAATGAACTTATTGGAACAGACCCAAAAAACATTGCTCCAGCAATGAAAATTCTATTTGCAGGAAAATGGAAGAAGGGCGAGATTCCAGAACTTTGGGATGGTAATACATCTAAGAGGATAGTTCAAAAATTATTGGAGCTAAAATGAAACTATTTGATTCGTTAGTTTCGGTTATAATGCCAGCGTATAACTCGAGTTATACGATTAAAGAGTCAGTTGAATCAGTAATTAATCAGACTTATGACAATTTCGAACTAATTATTATCGATGATTGCTCAAATGATAATACTATAGAAACAGTATTAAATAGTTTCGAAGATGACCGTATTATAATTCAACGACTAAAAAAAAACGGCGGTGCCGGAATTGCAAGGAATGAGGGGATTAAAATGGCTAAAGGGAGGTTTATCACATTTTGTGATTCAGATGATAGATGGTTACCTGAAAAGCTCTACAAGCAAATCTCATTCATGATTGCAAAAGACATATCACTTTCATATTCAGGCTATTTTATATGTAATGATTCTGGAATGCGTACACATGAGGTCGATATCTTACCTAGTTTAAATCATTCTATAATGCTTAAGAATAATTATATGGGTTGTCTTACGGTTGCATACGATATTAATAAGTTAGGTAAGCGATTTTTTCCTGAGTATCGCAAGAGACAAGACTGGGGACTTTGGCTTGATATATTACAGTCTGTGAATAGTGCTCAGGGTATTTCTGAGCCCTTAGCTGTTTATCGAAAGGGGAAAAACTCTCTTTCTTCGAACAAAGTGGATTTGATTATTGAGACTTACAAATTTTATAAAAATTGTGTTGGAATGGGATATCTCAGGTCGCTTGTTTGGTTATTTAAATTTCTTTATTACTACGTTGAAAAGAATAAATTAATTTCGAAGTTATGATTCTTGTGATAGGTGGTGCTGGCTTCGTGGGGTCTCGATTAAATACGGAATTAAATGATGCGCATGTATTGGATAAAAAACTAAAAGATGGTGCTCGATTTGTAGATATTACTGATTCAAAGACGTTAGCTTCAAAATTTAGTGACGATAATCCAATAGTTTTGTTGGCTGCTGAACATAGAGATGATGTTTCGCCAATATCCAAGTACTACGAAACAAACGTACAAGGAACTCAAAATGTCCTTGACGAAATGGATCATGTTGGATGTAAACATTTAATATTTACTAGTTCCGTTGCCGTATATGGATTAAATAAGGTTAATCCTGATGAAAATCATCCTGTTGATCCGTTTAATCATTATGGAAAAAGTAAGTGGGAGGCCGAGAAAGTGATAAAAGCGTGGTATGATAAAGATCCTGAAGGGAAATCGGTTACCATTATTCGTCCTACTGTGATTTTCGGAGAAAAGAATCGAGGGAATGTCTATAACCTACTTAGACAAATCGCTTCAGGTAAGTTCTTGATGATTGGAAAGGGTCAGAATAGAAAGTCCATGGCTTACGTTGGTAATGTGGTAGCTTTTATAAAACACAGATTGGAATTGGCCGAGGAAGGATATCATGTCTTCAATTACATAGATAAACCAGATCTAACTATGACATCCTTACTTGGAGTTATAGAAAAGAGTCTCAATAAGAAAATACCATCTATCCGTATTCCGGTATGGTTGGGATACTTAGGCGGATTTGGTTTCGATGTGTTAGCATTTGTAACAAGAAAGAAGCTTGCCATTAGTTCAGTCCGAGTTAAAAAGTTTGTTGCGACCACTCAGTTTGATGCAACTAAAGTCCATTCGAGCGGATTTAAAGCGCCTTACACCTTAGAGGAAGGATTGGATAGAACTCTGAACTACGAATTCGTCCAAGAGCGTTCCGATGATGATGAGGTGTTTTACACTGAGTAAGTAAGCTTTCTACCTATTATTTAAAAGCCGACTCATTGAGCCGGCTTTTTTCGTTGTTAATTACTGTGGGAAAACCCGAGCTTCTTGGACTTGCCTTCTTTCGGAATCGTGATTATGCTTAAGGCAAGAATCACAAAAACAGAAGATTATGGGAAAGTTTACTTCAGAAACGGCACGGATCGCAGGTCAAAAGAGTAAAAGAGGCAGAGCTAAAAGAGATCCAATCGTTCATGATGCTATGGTGAGGTGGTCCCGGAAATTAGGACAGCGATTTAGAAATTATAAATTGCGAAACTATGAAGAGGACCAAACGCGTATTCAGTTCAGCGTTCAAAGCTGAAGTAGCCCTTGAGGCGATTAAAGGAGTAAAAACGGTATCAGAACTGGCCCAGAAGTATGAGCTTCACCCTGCACAGATCACCCAGTGGAAGAAGCAATTCTTGGATCAAAGTGCCTCTGTATTCGAGAGTGACAAGAAGAAAAACGAGGAGTTGGACCAACTAAAGAAGGAGCGGGACGAGCTTTTTCGTCAGATGGGTGAGTTAAAATTTGAGAACAACTGGTATAAAAAAAAACTCAAATGATGCCGCCATCAGAAAAGATGAAGCTTGTAGATATGCGTAGTTCAGAGGTCTCCGTTGCACATCAATGCAGACTACTAAACCTCTCTAGGAGCCGCCTGTATTATACTCCGAAGGGTATTCCTAGCGATGAACTAGAGATGATGCGTCTATTGGATGAGTTTTACATCCAGGATCCTACACGTGGGACGCGTAGAATGCGTAATGAGCTGCGTAAGCACGGTTTTGATATTGGCAGAAGGCGTACACGTCGTTTAATGCAAGTGATGCGCCTAAAGACCATTTATTGCCGTCCACGCACTACGGTTATTGACCCTGCGCAGTACAAATATCCTTATCTATTACGCAACTTGGAGATTAAGCATGTTAATCAAGTATGGGCGATGGACATTAGTTACATCCCAATGAAAACAGGATACATGTATCTACTGGCTATCATTGACCTTAAGAGCAGATACATTGTGGGTTGGAGCTTATCCAATACCATGGAAACCGCTTGGGTAAATGCTACCTTAGAAGTGGCCTTTGGCAGGTACGGAACCCCTGAGATCATCAACACCGATCAAGGGAGTCAGTTTACCTCTAGCGAGTATATAGACTTCATTACATCCAAAGAAAACATTCAGATATCCATGGATGGAAAAGGAAGGGCCATTGACAATGTGTACATCGAAAGGTTCTTTAGAACCATTAAATACGAAAAGCTGTACCTTCAAGAACTCTGCAATGGGCACCAGGTTGAGAAAGCTTGCAGTGAGTTCATAGACTATTACAATCTACGTAGAGACCATTCTTCTCTTCAAGACAAAACACCTTTCCAGGTCTATTCCTTGGCTGCTTAAAAACAATCATTAACTTTAACTAACTCAAAAGCTGTTTAACAAACGGGACCAGCTCAATGGAGATCCTTTTGACTGAAGGAATGGCTAAGCTCTATGAGAAGATGGATGAGCTTAACGCCAGTCAGTTATTAAAGCTTGTTCAAATTTCAGCGAACTATGTTTTACCAAAGGCTAAACCACAAGATGATCGTTTTACTCAAGAGTTTAAGGATAGTAGATCTTTAGATTGGAGCAGGAGTAAAACGGATTATCTAAACGAGGAACGCGAGCGTAAGTAATTATAAGTTAGCTGCTCGCATCATAAAAGCATCCGCCATCGCATCCTTATTTGGGTTGGCGCCTATGTAGGAAAGGAATGTAGTTTCCTTGGAGTGTCCGGTAATAGACATTAAAATAGGTGTCTCTACTTTACCGAAGTAGTTAGTGGCAAATGATCTTCTTAGGTCATGGGCACAAATTAGTTCATACTTTGGGAAGATTCCCGGTTCCTTTCGTCTCGTCTCTGGATTCTGTTTGAATCCTTTCACGTGCTCCGTCATCCCAGCTTTTTTGCATACCTCTTTGATGTACTTATTAAAGAGTATCGCAGATAACGGCTTTGGGAATTCTTCCTTAATAATCTTTATTGTCATTGGGTCGCTTACACCAATGGTCACATGCTTACCCGTTTTTTGTTGGGTCACATCTATATAGACGCCATTCATTGCATGTCTTATCTGTGCTTCCGTAAGTTTTAGTAGGTCGCTTACTCGTTGGCCTGAATAGAAGCCTATCAACATCCACTTTCTTGTATTCTCGAGCTCTCGGCTTAGATCTTTCAGTTTCTTGATTCGTTCTATTTCTTCAAAACTGATGGTATGGATGATCCGCTCGGACCTGCGCTGACGGAAGCCTTCGATGTGTTTGGTGAATGGATGCACCTGTAATCCATTTCGGTCGGCCTCTTTGCAAATGGTCTTTATCTGCTTTAGTTGATGTCCAGTATTATTAGTGCTGTATTTCTGAACCTTGAGCATCCAGTGCGTAAAGCTGTCTATTAGTGCTTTGTCGATATGTTCAATGAGTACGGGTTGTCCACGGTACTCTTCGAAATTCTTGATGATCTTTTCGAATAGTTCGTAGGAGCGTATGGTATTATAAGATAAGCCGATGCTTCCAGTGGATCGAACACGTTTGGTATCTGCCACATTAATGTAGCGACGTATTTGATAGGTGAGCTTAGATCGGTTGTCTTTATCCGGTCTGTTGAAGCAAGCGCTGATCTGGCTTTCAAGCCAACCTCTAGTAAACTCCTGAGAACTGGAGTGGAGATTGTTGTATTGGAAAACAAGATGTCTTTCCAGTTGATCGAGATATCCGTTCAGACGGACACCATTTTCATCTGAGATTCTGGCGCGCATTTTCTTGATGT
>Ga0213868_10004782_pt1 | contig 12341 bp, 12 predicted proteins | sample PICome_9_FD_160087 | JGI IMG/M metagenome (GOLD analysis project Ga0213868, IMG submission 160087) | Coastal seawater microbial communities near Pivers Island, North Carolina, United States - PICO127 | ecosystem: Environmental > Aquatic > Marine > Coastal | place: USA: North Carolina...
AAAGGGAAACTTACGGCCGCGATCATCATGACAAATGCGGTCAGCGCCAAGCTGAGGACTTGGGCAATTGCCGCCGGTTGCGACGTCATCAAGACAATGCCACAGCGCTGGCAATGGGCGCGCGCGCCGTCAGGCAGGCTTTGGGCACGGTGAAGCGTGTCGCATTGCGGGCAAGCGACGAGGTCATCTAGCTGTGGTAAGGTTGCGCTCACTTCACGTATGCTCCTGCGGGGACTTGCCCCAATCTTTGCGCGACGTTATCGCTTGGGCGACTGATATGCTATGCCTGACCCAGCCACAACTCAACTGACCGAGAGCGCCATGACAAAAACCGTTTTCCCGCCGTGCCAAGCACCAATCATCCCCGTTGTCGGCCAAGATGGTTTTCCTGTGGGGCGCATTTTTTGCGTCGGGCGCAACTATGCGGACCATGCTGCTGAAATGGGCCATGAAGTTGACCGCGAAGCCCCGTTTTACTTTACGAAATCCGCCCATGCTATTTTGCTGTCCGGCCAAGATATGCCTTATCCGCCGCGCACCTCCGATTTGCATCACGAGATGGAGTTGGTCGTCGCAATTGGCGAGACGGCAAGTAACATCCCGATAGATCAAGCGATGAGCGTTGTCTTTGGCTATGGCTGCGGGCTTGACATGACCCGCCGTGATTTACAGGCAGCTGCAAAAGAAAAGCGGCGGCCCTGGGATACAGGCAAGGATTTCGACAATTCTGCGATTATTGCACCTTTGACGCCAGTGGCTGATGCAGGCGATATTGAGCATCTCGCGATCAGATTGTCTGTGAACGACGAGGTCCGCCAGATATCGACGCTTGATAAAATGGTTTGGTCTATCCCCGAAATTATCGCTGACCTATCGACGCTATATACTTTGCACGCCGGTGACTTGATCATGACAGGAACACCAGCGGGCGTGGGTCCCGTGGTGCAAGGTGACGTATTACGCGGCACAATTGGCGATTTCGCCCCACTTGAGACGCGGATAGTCTGATTAACTCTGCGTTGCGCTTCCCGCGCCAACGCCCCAATTAACGCCCAGTCGCTGACTGATGGAGGACCACGATGACCACATCCCGCCGCACCCTGCTTGGGCTTTTGACCGCAGCATGTTTGTCTACAACTGCGACCGCCCAAGAGGTCACCTTGCGCTTGCATCAATTCCTGCCTGCGCAAGCGAACGTGCCCGCACATATTTTAGACGTCTGGGCCGACCGTGTCGAAGCGGACAGCGATGGTCGTATCAAAATCGACCGGTTTCCATCGATGCAGCTGGGTGGGTCGCCGCCGCAACTGATCGATCAGGCGATCGACGGTGTGGCTGATATTATCTGGACCGTTGCGGGTTATACGCCCGGCCGTTTCCCGCAGCTCGAAGTGTTCGAGCTGCCGTTCATATCCCCCGACGCCGAAGCCACATCGCGCGCCTATTGGGAGCTGGCAGAAGCGCGGATGATAGATACTGATTTTGCAGATTTCAAACCATTGGGCCTTTGGGTGCATGGCCCGGGTGTGATCCACGCTAACCGGCCTGTGACCGATGTGGCTGACCTGCGCGGGCTGAAACTGCGCGCTCCTTCGCGCACTACAACGACGATGTTTACTGCGTTGGGTGCGACATCGGTCGGCATGCCCGTGCCAGCCGTGCCCGAAGCGCTTGCGCAGGGTGTTATCGACGGTGCCGTGATCCCATGGGAGGTTGTTCCAGCGCTCAAGGTGCAAGAACTGGTCACCTACCATACCGAATTCCCCGGTGATGCGCTTTACACGCTCGCATTCATCTTTGCGATGAACCAAGACGCCTACGACGTGCTGCCAGCGGATTTGCAGGCGGTGATTGATGCGAATTCCGGTCTCGAGTTTTCTGCCTTCGCAGGGCGCGTGCAGCAAGAGTACGACGCACCGGGTCGGGCTTTGGCTGCTGAGCGGGGTAATACGATTATCACGTTGGACGAGGCCCAAGTCACTGCATGGCGCGCAGCTAGCCAGCCGACAATCGACAACTGGATTGCCGAAGCCACCGCTGCAGGTCTTGACGGGCAAGGCATATACGACGATGCGGTTGCCCTGATCGCCAAGCATAACGCAGGCAACTAAGCGCCAAACGAGGACCGCAATTGCTGCACACAGCAATCCAAAAGCTCGCTCAATTCATGGCACTGCTCGGTGGGGCGGTGCTATGTTTTTTGGTGCTCATGGTTTGCGTCAGCATCAGCGGGCGCGAGTTGAGCGATCTAGCCTTTAGCGGCGCACTAGGCGAGTTTGGCGAATGGCTGATCGGGCAGGGTGTTGGCCCAATTTTGGGTGACTTTGAACTGGTCGAGGCTGGCGTAGCTTTCGCGATCTTCGCGTTTCTACCGCTCACGCAGCTTAGCGGTGCACATGCCAAAGTCGACGTATTCACCAGCGGTCTGGGCGCAGGTTTCAATCGTGCCTTGGCGACTTTCTGGAGCATCGTCATGGCCGTAATAATTGTGTTGATCACGTGGCGTTTGTTCATCGGAATGCAGGACAAAATCCGTTATGGCGAAACAACCTATCTAATCCAGTTCCCGATCTGGTGGGCCTATGCAGCGAGCTTTGCAGCCGCGATCACCGCAAGCATTGTCAGCTTTTATTGCGCCGCGATGCGCCTGAGCGGGCAGCGCCATGAGTGATCTTGCGCTGGGCTATTTGTCCTTTCCAGTTCTGCTGCTCTTGATCCTCCTGCGTGCCCCCATTGGGCTAGCGATGCTGCTCTGCGGAATTGGCGGGCTGTGGTTGGCAACGGATGGGACAACCGTGTTCATGGCGCGCCTGAAATCAGAAGTTTTTTCGACATTCTCGAGCTACAACCTGTCGATTATCCCGATGTTTCTGCTGATGGGGCAATTCGCGACCCATTCAGGCATGTCGCGATCCTTGTTCAAAGCGGCAGAGGCTTGGCTGGGCCACCGCAAAGGCGGCATGGCAATGGCCGCAGTTGGGGCATGCGCAGGCTTTGGTGCGATCTGCGGATCATCCTTGGCGACAGCGGCGACCATGAGCAAAGTGGCGCTGCCTGAATTGCGCAAATACGGGTATTCCGGCGGGTTTTCGACGGCGACATTGGCAGCAGGCGGAACTCTAGGTATCTTGATCCCGCCTTCGGTGATCCTTGTGATTTATGCAATCTTGACCGAACAAAACATCGCCAAGCTATTCGCCGCAGCCATTATTCCCGGTATTATCGCAGCCCTTGGATATATGATCACAATCGCAATCTACGTGCGGATATATCCCGACCAAGCAGGCACCAAAGAACGGATGCCATACAGCGATCGGATCAAAGCAATAGGCGCAGTTTGGCCTGTTCTGTTGGTGTTCGGATTGGTCGTCGGCGGTATCTACAATGGCTGGTTCACGCCAACCGAAGGGGCCGCAGTCGGTGCGATGGGCACCGGATTAATTGCGTTCTTTTCAGGGTCGATGAACTGGGCAGTGTTCCGTCAAAGCATCTTCGAGACAGCAACCGGCACCGGCATGATCTTTTTCATCGTTCTGGGGGCGGCCTTCTACAACGGATTTTTAGCACTCACCCAAGTCCCCCAAGAATTGTCGGCATTCGTCACCGAGCAGGGGTTCAGCCCTTGGACGGTCATGGTGCTGATCTTGGTGTTCTACCTGATCCTTGGCTGCCTGATGGACAGTTTGTCGATGATCTTGTTGACCGTACCGATTTTCTGGCCGGTGATTTCGGGGCTAGACTATGGCATGACGACCGAGGAATTAGCGATCTGGTTCGGTATCCTCGTGCTGATCGTCGTCGAGGTAGGGCTGATCACACCGCCAGTCGGGATGAACCTGTTCATTATTAACAGCATGGACAAAGAAACACCGATGACGGCGACCTATAAGGCGGTGCTGTTCTTCGTAGGCTCTGACGTGGTGCGGGTGTTCATCTTGCTGATGTTCCCCGCGATCACACTGGTCCTTATCTAAGAATTCCGTGCGGGCTGACCGTTTAGGTCAAAGTCGCACTGCAACGCGCGATCTATCACGCGCTGGGCGTTGGGAATGTCGTTGCCTTCGGCGCGGCGGGTAGCCACAGCAGAGGAATGATTGAGGCTCAGCCAGCGTTGGATCAAACGCGCACGCAATTCAGGCATGGGTACGTCGACACGCACCGACACATCCCACAGTTTGGCTAACGCAGACCAAGGCGCCTCATCGAACATCAGATAGTTGCCTTCGACGATCACCACGCGGGCGGCGGCGGGCACGGCGACCGCTCCTGCAATTGCGATGTCGCGTGTGCGGTCAAAAGTCGGGGCAAAAACCTCATCGCCTGATTTGAGCGCATGTATCATCCGCAAAAAACCCGGCGCATCAAAGGTTTCCGGTGCACCTTTGCGTGGACGCAAGCCGCGCGCATCCAAAATCGCGTTATCAAGATGAAAACCGTCCATCGGAACAATGGCTGTCTTGCGGCCTTGTGCATTCAGACGGCGGGAAAGTTCTGTCGCCAGCGTGGATTTGCCGCTGCCGGGTGCGCCTGCGATACCGACAAGATAGCGGTCGCTGTCCTGCGCCAAAATATGCTCCGCCAACGTGTTGACGTGATGGGTCAGTGTATTCACGAAGTGTCCTGCCTGCTTCTTGGGCTTTGCCCTATTTTGTCATCAGCCTACCCTGACTTATTAATTTGCGCGATAGGTTTTTTGAAGCGCCCGTGGGAAAGCGAGTAGACCTTATGACCTTTTTGCTATGAGCCGTGGCAAACCCTGCGCGTTTCGCATAGATTTCATGCAAGCAATAACCGAAGGTAGGGCGCCGTATTGATGGCTAGAATTCTTCAAACATGGCGCGTTTTGAGTGCCGTATGGAAGACCGCAGGTGAAAAGCACCTTGGCTTGATCGCTGCAGGTGTGGCGTTTTCGGCATGTTCGGGATTTTTCCGGGCATCGCGGCTGTGATCGCGATTTTTGGTTTGGTTGCCGATCCGGTGGTGATCGCTGAACAGTTATCACTGATGGAAGGGATCATCCCCCCCGACGCTTACGGCTTGATTTCGGTGCAGATCAACCGCTTGATCCTCGCGCCTACGCAAGCATTGGGTTGGGCCACAGGCGTATCGATAGCGCTTGCGCTTTGGTCATGCCGCGCTGGGGTAGGGGCGTTGATTGGCGGACTGAACGCTATTGCGGGCCAGCGAATGCGCAACAGCATTTGGCAAATGGTGGTTGCGTTGTTGCTGACGGTCGCTTTGGTTTCGCTTGCCATCGTCGCGCTTACGGTTGTCGTGGTTGTGCCTATCGGGCTTGCGTTTATTCCTGTCGCCAACTCCACTGCGTGGCTGTTGGAAGGCATCCGCTGGGTGATCGCACTCGGTGTTTTGATGATGGGGCTTAGCCTGCTTTACCGCTTTGGTCCCGCACGCATTGGTGGCCGTGGGCGTTGGATCACCGTGGGCGCAGTTGTTGTCGTGATCCTATGGGTCGCGGCATCCGCAGGTCTATCCTACTACCTGACCAATTTCGCCAGCTACAACGAAGTCTACGGATCAATCGGCGCAGTAATCGGCCTTTTGCTATGGCTTTACGTCAGCGCCTATCTGATCTTGCTGGGGGCTGCATTGAATGTCGAAGTACATGGCGGCGGGTTGCCACCAGAAGCCCGGCAAGACACGACCTATATTTAGGATCAGGTCACGCGTGACACTTGTTTATAAACCGGATCATCCCACAGCTTGTTCGTCATCACATCGGCAATGATCTGCACCGCGTGGTCGACATCGCCTGCATCAATGAACAACGGCGTAAAGCCAAAGCGCATGATGTTGGGCGCGCGGAAATCACCGATCAGATTGTGCGCAATACAGGCCTGCATTGCGGCGTACCCATGTTCAAACGCGAATGAAACTTGGCTGCCGCGCGCCTGCGGATCACGCGGACTGGCGAGGGTTAGCATAGGGCAGGCGGCTTCGACGCCTGCAATGAACCGTTCGGTCAGCATTATCGAAGCATCGCGCAGGGCTTGCATGTCCACCGCATCCCAAATGTTCAGCGCGCTATCAAGGGCGGCCATTTGCAGCACAGACGGCGTACCCACGCGCATCCGTTCAATCCCCGTGCCGGGGCGGTAATCAAGATCAAATGCAAAAGGTGCCTGATGCCCCAGCCATCCCGAAAGTGCGGGTTGGCAAGTGTCGATATGACGTGGGGCGACATAAATAAATGCAGGGGCGCCGGGCCCCCCATTGAGGTATTTATAGGTGCAACCAACCGCAAAATCCGCATTGCAGCCTTGCAAATCTACAGCCATTGCGCCTGCGGTATGGGCCAAGTCCCAGACGGTCACGGCGCCAGCAGCGTGTGCTTTTGCAGTCAGTGCTGCCATGTCATGCAATCGTCCAGTCCGGTAATCGACTTGGGTCAACATCAGTACCGCCAGATCATCATTGATGTGATCCGCGACATCTTCGGGTGCGACCACGCGCAACTCAAGCCCGCGTCCAAGGGATTTAATCAACCCTTCAGCCATGTAGATGTCTGACGGGAAATTGCCGCTATCTGTCAGAATAACCTTGCGGTCCGGTACAAGATCAATTGCCGCAGCGAGCGCTTGGTAAACCTTGATCGACAGCGTGTCGCCTAGCACAACATGCCCTGCTTCAGCCCCGATCAAGCGCCCGATCCGGTCGCCGTATTCGGTCGGCTGCGCCATCCAACCTGCGCGGTTCCAACCGGTGATAACTTTTTCACCCCATTCGGCGGTGACCGCTTGTTCCACACGGGCGGCGGTTGCTTTTGGCAATGGCCCAAGCGAGTTACCATCAAGATAGATCATGCCCTTTGGCAGATAGAACATCTCTTTGGTTGCTGCAAAATCGGTCATCAGACCTGTCCCCCTGAAATCTGTATCGTCTGGCCGTTTACACTGCGCGCCCCGTCAGAGCAAAGCCACATTGCAGCGGCCGTGGTTTCATCTACTTCGAGCAGCTTTTGATGGCGATTGCCCTTGGCCATCAATCCGCGCGCGGCGTCTTTGTCGACATCAAAGCGTTTCATCAAACCGGGCAGTTGGTTGCGCACAATATCAGTGTCCACATAACCCGGGCAAAGCGCGTTAAAGGTGATGGGCCGCCGCATGTACTCTTCTGACAGACCTCGGATCAGGCCAATTACCCCATGTTTGGTCACTGTATAAGGAACCGCATTCTTAAGGCCACGCACGCCCGCGATAGAGCTGATCACAATCATCCGCGCGGGCATATCTGCGGGCAAAGTCGCCAGCGCTGCCTGAAACGTCAGGAATACGCCGTCAAGATTGGTGGTCATCATTTTGCGCCATTGGGCGAGCGTTGTTTTTTCGAAGGGTCCGCCTTCGGCGATCCCCGCATTAGCGACACAAACCTGAATTGGACCTCGGTCTGATGCGGCCTTTGCAATACCGTCACGCACCGACGCCTCATCATCTACATTCATAACAAGCGTATGCAGGCGCTGATGTGTGCTTGCGATCTGTGCCAGCTTGTCTGCGCGGCGCCCTGTAATTGTGACCACGGCACCTGCTTGTGCCAATGCGACCGCGATCCCAGCGCCAATACCTGTGCCACCGCCCGTTACCAGCGCGTGCTTGCCTGCGTGTTCCATTATGGTCCTTTCGTTCGCCTTTATGCTAACGGGCGGACAGGCATGGACAAGGGCAAAGCGGTAGGTCTAAACCAATGACATGAAATGGATTGATATACCCCCTGTTTGGCTTTTGCTTGCTGTCGTGATCACGTGGTGGATAGGGCAGTTGCAACCCGCATCGTTTGCGATTGGTGGACCTGTCACGTCGCTTTTGGGCGGCTTGTTAGTCGGGGGCGGGATCGTGTTAATTTTGCTTGCTGCGTCAGAGTTCCGTCGCCGCAAAACGACGATCATTCCCCATTTGGAAGCCGATCAGCTGGTCACCACCGGCATCTTCAAACGCAGCCGCAACCCAATCTATCTAGGCGATGCGCTGATCCTTGCCGGACTAGCCCTGCGCTGGGAGGTCCCAATCGCTTTGCTGCTGGTGCCGTTGTTTATGGGAACCATCACGCAACGCTTTATCGTACCCGAGGAAAACCGTCTCCGCGTGAAATTTCGCGCCGATTTTGCGCGCTATTGCCAAAACACGCGCCGTTGGGTGTGACTGTTAGCGTATGACATGAAGTGTCATAGCGGCCATTCCCTTGTGAAATATTATTGCGCCCTATAATGCTTTGACAATGCGTTAAGAAATATGGGGGACATTCCGTGAAAATCGGTACACCAAAAGAAATATTTGAAGGCGAAAACAGGGTTGCGATGACTCCGGCCTCCGCAAAAGATTTGCAAAAGCTGGGTTATGAATGCGTGATCGAAACGGGTGCCGGTGCGGCAGCTGGGTTCAATGACAAAACCTACAAGGATGCAGGCGTTGAAGTGGTGAAAACCGCAGCGGCGCTGTTCAAAACGGCTGATGTCGTGGCCAAAGTGCGTCCGCCCGAGGATGTCGAGATCAAGCGCTTGCGCGAAGGGCAGACACTGATTTCTTTCTTCTACCCCGCGCAGAACAAGGAATTAATGGAGGCCGCCAACGCCAAAGGCGCCACCGTGATTGCGATGGATATGGTGCCACGCATCAGCCGCGCACAGAAAATGGACGCACTGTCGTCGATGGCAAATATTGCAGGCTACCGGTCTGTGATCGAAGCAGGTAACAACTTTGGCCGCTTTTTTACTGGTCAGGTGACAGCCGCCGGTAAGGTCCCGCCTGCCAAGGTGCTTGTTGTCGGAGCTGGTGTTGCGGGTCTTGCCGCAATTGGTACGGCAACGTCGCTTGGCGCGATTACCTATGCGTTCGATGTGCGCCCTGAAGTGGCTGAGCAGGTCGAATCGATGGGCGCGCAGTTCGTGTTCCTTGATTTTGACGAAGAACAGCAAGATGGTTCGGCGACAGGCGGCTACGCTCCAGTGTCGTCACCAGAATTTGCAGCTGCCCAGCTTGCCAAGTTCCGCGAAATTGCACCTGACATCGATATTGTCATCACGACAGCGTTGATCCCTGGCCGTGACGCACCAGAGCTTTGGACCAAAGACATGGTCGACGCGATGAAACCCGGTTCGGTCATCATCGATTTGGCCGCAGAGCGGGGAGGCAACTGTAAGCTGACCGTCAAAGACGAAAAGATTGTCACCGACAACGGTGTCACAATCATCGGCTATACCGACTTCCCAAGCCGAATGGCGGCGCAAGCATCCACGCTTTATTCCACAAACATCCGTCACATGATGGCCGACCTGACACCTGAAAAGGATGGGACGCCAAACCACAACATGGAAGACGACGTGATCCGTGGCGCGACTGCGACGCACAAAGGCGAGATTACATTCCCGCCGCCGCCGCCAAAGGTTGCTGCGATTGCGGCAGCTCCAAAAAAGGCAGCGCCTAGGGAACTGACACCCGAAGAAAAACGCGCCGCTGAAACGGCCGCGTTCAAGGCGCAAACACGCAACCAAGTCACTTTGCTGACTGTGGGTGCTGTGTTGTTGTTGGGCGTCGGACTGGTCGCACCAGCCAGCTTTATGCAGCACTTTATCGTGTTTGTGTTGTCGGTGTTCATCGGCTTTCAGGTCATTTGGGGCGTGGCGCATAGTTTGCACACACCACTTATGGCGATCACCAATGCAATTTCTTCGATCATCATCTTGGGCGCGCTGACGCAGATCGGATCAAGTTCGTCCTTGGTCGTGATCATTGCCGCCCTTGCGGTCTTTATGACCGGCATTAACATTTTCGGCGGCTTTCTTGTGACACGGCGCATGCTCGCCATGTTCCAGAAATCCTAAAGGGGTAGTAGAACAATGGAATTTGGTTTCACAACAGCGGCTTATGTCGTTTCAGCAGTTCTTATTATCCTTAGCTTGGGCGGTTTGTCCGGCCAAGAAAGCGCAAAGCGTGCGGTTTGGTACGGCATCGTCGGCATGGCCTTGGCTATTGCCGCGACACTGGTCGGACCGGGGTCGGGGTTCTGGCTGCTTTCACTCGTCTTGATCGCCGGTGGCGGTGCAATCGGGTATCAGCTGGCCACAAAAGTCCAGATGACCCAGATGCCAGAGCTTGTGGCGGCGATGCATTCGCTTGTCGGTCTGGCAGCGGTGTTTGTGGGCTTTATCGCGCATCTGGAACTCAACCGTGTGTTGGGCATGGATGCCGCAGGCAAAGACGCGCTTGAGGGCTTCGCGGCACTTCTTGCCAAGAAAGAAGCAGTCGAGATCAACATCCTGCGGGTCGAGCTATTTTTGGGTATCTTCATCGGTGCTATTACGTTCACAGGCTCTGTTATTGCTTACGGCAAGCTGGCAGGCAAAGTAGACAGCTCTGCGACAAAGCTACCGGGTGGTCATTTACTGAACGCTTCTGCGGCTGCGATTTCGCTGCTGTGCTTGGTTTGGTACTTTAATACCGGTGGTTTCTTGCCGTTGTTCTTTATGACGCTGGCGGCGCTGTTTATCGGCTATCACCTGATCATGGGCATCGGCGGCGCGGATATGCCTGTCGTCGTGTCGATGTTGAACAGCTATTCCGGTTGGGCTGCAGCGGCGATTGGTTTCAGCCTCGGCAATGATCTGTTGATTGTTGTTGGCGCGCTTGTCGGCTCGTCCGGTGCGATCTTGTCGTACATCATGTGCAAGGCGATGAACCGGTCGTTTGTCAGCGTGATCTTGGGCGGCTTTGGCGGCCCTGCGGGCGAACAAATGGCGGTTGAGGGCGAACAGATCGCCATTGACGCAGATGGCGTTGCGACGGCCCTGAACGAGGCGGACAGCGTCATCATCATCCCGGGCTACGGCATGGCTGTGGCGCAAGCCCAGCAGGCTGTGTCCGAACTGGTGCGCAAGCTGCGTGCGCAAGGCAAGACCGTGCGTTTCGCGATCCACCCAGTTGCGGGGCGTTTGCCCGGCCACATGAACGTGCTGCTGGCCGAAGCCAAGGTGCCATATGACATCGTGATGGAGATGGACGAGATCAACGACGATTTCCCGACAACGGACGTCGCGATTGTGATCGGCTCTAACGACATCGTGAACCCTGCAGCGCAAGACGACCCGAACAGCCCGATTGCGGGTATGCCGGTTCTAGAGTGCTGGAAGGCCAAGCAGGTGTTCGTGTCCAAGCGCGGGCAGGGTACGGGCTATTCCGGCATCGAGAACCCACTGTTCTTTAAAGAGAACACACGGATGTTCTACGGTGACGCGAAAAAGTCACTGGACGAGTTGCTGCCAAAGATCGACTGACCATCTGGCGAGCGTTGCGATATAGAAAAGCCCCGTTGCATGATGCAACGGGGCTTTTTTGCGGCCTCAATTTGGTTGGCATAGGCAAGGCACTCTAGTTCTGACCATTGCACGGTCGCGCGCGAAACCCGCGTTACCCGTCGCGGCCGGGTTCGGTCGGATCGCTTGAGAACAGCGCGACCTTGTTGCCTTGCGGGTCGCGCAGGTAGCCCACATAGAAATGGGGTCCATACGACGCGCGAAAGCCCGGTTGGCCTTCGTCAACGCCGCCTGCGGCAAGTGCTGCTGCATGAAGGTCACGTACCTGTTTTTGATTGCGCGCTTCGAAAGCGACCATCGTGCCGTTGCCAGCCGAGGCTGGATTTCCGTCGAAAGTTGGTTTCACGTAAAAATCCGGCGGAATTACTGACTGACCCGATTGGACGGGCAACGCATAACTCAGGCCTTCGGGGCCTTCTTCGAGTGCGTAGTTAAGGGCTGGCAAGAACGCTGTGTAAAACTGCTTAGCGCGTGCGATATCATCAGCACCGACGGTGACATATGCAATCATGCGGGAAGGTCCTTTCTGGGAATTTTATCATGCGCCGTGTTTGTCGGTGAATAGTAGCGCAACACATAAAGAGGCTCAATCACGGCGCGGGGTCGGCAGCCTAGCCTGAACTTTTGTTTAAAGAAAACGCTTTTGAAGGCCCCCAAAATGAAAGAAACGACGCAAGCTAGTGAAAGCCTGCGTCGTTCATGATGTTGCGGTTGATTGACGCTACAATCCGCGAATCCGTGGGTCCAACGCATCCCGCAGACCGTCACCGATATAGTTCACGGCCAATACGGTCAGCGAAATCGCCAATCCGGGCCACAGGACCCGCTCGGGAAATGCTGTCATGCGGTCAACACTGTCAAACAGGATCTTGCCCCATGTCGGAAAGTCGGATGGAAAGCCAAGGCCAAGGAAGGACAAAGCACTTTCCGTAATGATTGCTGTTGCCAGCCCCAAGGTCGCGGATACCATGATAGGGGACAGCACATTGGGCAGGATGTGGCGCGTGATCATCCGGCG
>Ga0213868_10004784_pt1 | contig 12339 bp, 12 predicted proteins | sample PICome_9_FD_160087 | JGI IMG/M metagenome (GOLD analysis project Ga0213868, IMG submission 160087) | Coastal seawater microbial communities near Pivers Island, North Carolina, United States - PICO127 | ecosystem: Environmental > Aquatic > Marine > Coastal | place: USA: North Carolina...
ACCGGGTCCGGGACCTCCTCGAACATGAACATGAATGAGGTGCTGGCCACCCTCGCCACCACCCACGGTGGTGTGGAGGTTCACCCGAACGACCACGTGAACGCCTCACAGTCCTCCAATGACGTATTCCCCACGTCTGTCCACGTGGCAGTCACCGAAGCGCTGCTCAACTCCCTCATCCCAGCGCTTGAACACCTAGCGAGCGCTCTGGAGGAAAAGGCGAAGCTGTGGAAGTCCATGGTGAAAGCCGGACGCACCCACTTGATGGATGCCACCCCGGTAACGCTCGGCCAGGAATTTGCCGGCTATGCGCGACAGGTTCGACTCGGCATTGAGCGCATTGAGAGCGCGATTCCCCGGGTCGCCGAGGTTCCCTTGGGCGGAACTGCCACCGGCACAGGAATCAATACTCCTCTCGGCTTCTCCGAGAAAGTCATCGCTGAGCTTGCGAAGGCGACCTCGTTGCCCATCACCGAGGCTAAAGACCACTTCGAAGCCCAAGGGGCGAGAGATGGTCTGGTGGAAGCATCAGGTGCTCTTCGCATCATTGCGGTGTCACTCACTAAGGTTTGCAACGACATCCGGTGGATGGGTTCAGGTCCCAACACAGGCCTTGGCGAGCTTCACATCCCTGACCTGCAGCCAGGAAGCTCGATCATGCCCGGCAAGGTGAACCCTGTAGTCCCCGAAGCAGTCCTGATGGTGTGTGCACGGGTTATCGGTAATGACCAGACCGTGGCATGGGCCGGAGCGTCAGGAAACTTTGAACTCAACGTCGCCATCCCTGTGATGGGAACCTCGGTGCTCGAGTCCATTCGCCTGCTGGCGAATTCCACCCGGGTGCTCGCCGACAAGACAGTCGTTGGTCTAGAGGCCAACGAGGAGCGCGCTCGCGCGCTCGCCGAGTCCTCCCCCTCGATCGTGACACCGCTGAATCGCGTGATCGGCTATGAAGCAGCGGCCAAGGTGGCGAAATACTCCGTGGAACACAAGAAGACCGTTCGGGAATCGGTCATCGAGATGGGTTTTGTGGAGCGCGGTGAAATCACCGAAGCAGAGCTTGATCTGGCACTCGATGTGCTGAAGATGACAGCACCAGGTCTCTAGGCGACCTGGTTACCCTCTTCCAACAAATCGGTCACCAGAGCGGCAATCGCACTGCGCTCTGAGCGCATCAGGGTCAGGTGCGCAAACAAAGACTGACCCTTCAGAGCTTCGATAACGCTGGCGACACCGTCGTGGCGTCCCACCCGGAGGTTGTCACGCTGGGCAACATCGTGGGTGAGGACAACACGAGAGTTCTGTCCGATACGAGAGAGCATGGTCAACAACACGTTTCGCTCGAGAGACTGAGCCTCGTCCACGATGACGAAGGCATCGTGGAGGGATCGTCCTCGGATGTGGGTGAGGGGAAGAACTTCGAGCAGGCCCCGCTCCATAATCTCCTCCACCACGTTGTGGGACACGACGGAGCTCAGAGTGTCGAAGGTGGCTTCAGCCCACGGGTTCATCTTCTCGGTGGCATCACCGGGCAGGTAACCAAGGTCCTGGCCGCCCACAGCGTAGAGCGGACGGAACACCATGATCTTGCGGTGCAATTGGCGCTCCAGCACGGCCTCGAGGCCTGCGCAGAGAGCCAACGCTGACTTACCCGTACCAGCCCGTCCACCGAGAGACACAATGCCCACACTGGGGTCGAGAAGCACGTCGATGGCCAGTCTCTGCTCTGCAGAGCGGCCATTGAGACCGAAGAGGTCACGATCCCCTCGCACCACAGAGATAACTCCCGGTGAGGTGATGCGGCCGAGAGCGGACCCGCGCTCGGAGGAGATGACCAGGGAGGTGTTGACCGGCATGTCTTTGACGGTCTTCGACTTCATAGTCTCGGCGTCATAGAGCTCCGCCATCTCATCGGCACCCATCGCGATTTCTGCGATGCCAGTCCAGCCGGACTCGGGGGCAAGCTCGGCCCGGTATTCCTCCGCGGCGAGACCCACAGACGCAGCTTTGACACGCATGGGGAGGTCTTTAGAAACCACCGTCACCTCGAGGCCCTCGTTGGCGAGGTTCAGAGCAACGGAGAGAATTCTGGAGTCGTTATCCCCCAGCTGAAGACCACTGGGAAGAACGGACTGGTTGGAGTGATTCAGCTCCACCCGGAGCGAACCGCCCTCCCCCACGGCAATCGGGAAATCCAAGCGCTCGTGCTTCGAGCGAAGCTCGTCGAGATTCCGGAGAGCTTGGCGCGCGAAGTAGCCAATCTCTGGATCGTGGCGTTTCTTCTCGAGCTCCGAGATCACCACCACCGGAAGGACAACCTGGTGTTCCGCGAAACGGAATATGGCCCTCGGATCTGAGAGCAACACCGAGGTGTCGAGGACGTAGGTCCGCTCCCCCGTCTTCTTCTTCTTGCTTGTGGATTTTGACGTTGTAGGGGTAGCGGATTTTTCCACGGAGGCTCCTTAGCCAAGTTGAGAACCGATGACTAGAAAATACGGGAGCAACGAAAGAACAGAGGTGAGTGACACGCCTTCAACTATTGGACGAAGGTTAACTTTTGGAAGAGTCACTGCCCATAACGACGTTGCCTCGTGCCAAAGTCACGAAGGGCACGAAGAAAGTCGATTTCTCGAAGGTCTGGGCCGAGCGCTTCTACGAAATAGAACTCGGAGTGGGCGCTCTGCCAGAGCATGAAATCACTGAGGCGCTGCTCTCCTGAGGTGCGAATGACGAGGTCCGGATCGGGTTGACCCTGCGTGTAGAGGTGGTCAGCAATCGCTTGGACGCTGATGTTGTCCGGAAGGCTATCGAGTGTCCCGCCGGAGTCTTTGTGTTTTTCCACGAGCCTCGCCACTGCTTGAGTGATTTCTTCGCGACCCCCATACCCGACCGCCAAGTTGATGTGGAGCCCTGAGTTACGAGACGTGCGCTCCGTGGCTCCCGAGAGGGTGTCTTGCAGGTGAGGCGGGAGGGCTTCCCTGTTCCCCACATGCTTCACTCGCCAGTTGGAGAACCTGGAGAGTTGATCCGCCAGGTTCTCGATGATGAGGGCTAGGTCATCGAGCTCGCCTGGGTCCCTGGCTCCAAGGTTGTCAGAAGAGAGCAAGTAGAGGGTGACTACCTCAACACCCTGCTCTTCACACCAGCTCAGGAACTCAAGAATCTTGTCGGCTCCGGCCCGGTGGCCGTGAGCGCTGGATTCCAGCGCTCGCAGTTTTGCCCAGCGCCGGTTGCCATCGAGGATCATGGCAACGTGTTGAGGCTTAGCGAGCCCCTCAATTTCTTTGATGATGCGACGGCGGTAGAGGCGATAGAGCAAGCCTTCACCTAAGAGATACCGCAGCCACTTCACAGAACAACGGTAGTACTTTCTTTCTGGCTTGGTTACTGCCTACAACAACATCTGGAATTCCTAGGGTGTAGTCATAAGGTGAAGGCATGAGTAGCGCCGGGAGCGAGCCCACCGAGAGCGACACCACGACCGATGGTCTCCATATTCCGCTACTCGAAGAGTCACTCGCGTATGAGAAGGAAGACCCCAAGCCCTCCTGGCGAGGGTGGATTCACTTAGGAACACTCCCGCTGGCGATCGCCGCGGGAATTGTCTTGATTGTTGTGGCTGATGGTGTGGCAGCCACGGTGACCAGCGCGATTTTTGCCACATCCTCGTGGTTGCTCTTTGGGATCTCGGGGACCTACCACCGCTTCAACTGGGGACCCACTGCCAAGGTGGTGCTCAAGCGCCTGGACCACGCGAACATCTTCCTACTGATTGCCGGGACCTACACGCCGATTGCCTGGTTGGCACTGCCTCAAGACAAAGCAGTGATTCTACTGAGCCTCATTTGGGGTGGGGCGCTGTTGGGGATTGGGTTCCGGGTGTTCTGGATCAATGCACCACGGTGGCTGTATGTGCCGATCTATTTGGGGCTCGGATGGGCAGCGGTTCTCTACATCGAGGACCTTTTTGCGGCCAACCTGGCAACCATGATTCTGGTGATCGTGGGCGGCCTTGCCTACTCAGTGGGTGCGGTGGTCTACGGGATGAAGAAACCGAACCCCAGCCCGAAGCATTTCGGGTTCCATGAGATCTTCCACGTGCTGACGGTCATCGCGTTTCTCTCGCACTGGACCGCAGTGCTGCTGATCGCTATTCGTCCTCCGCTGGCGGGGTAACACCATCGAGTTTGTCCGCGATCTCTTGGCGGTAGCGAACGCGTCGAACGCGGCGCACCATGTCGATAACTAAGAGCAACACCGCAATCATGACCCCGAAGGTCATGATGAAACCAATAACGCCCGGCGTCACCGAGTTGGGGTCGACCTCAATGGCCGGAATCAGCTCCTCTTCCATCAGAACAAGGTTGGTTAGAAACCTCATGGTGGTGATTCCCCGCTTCTTCTCACGCTGGATTACTACTCTGGTTCTAGCGTAGCGAGGGAAGACCTGGAGATGACCGAGACACAAACCCGCCTGGATGAGCGCTATGGCAGAACTGCCCGCTCGTCCCGGAACAACAGAACCATCGGCATTGTCACGGCTGTGGGGTTCGCAGCAGTCCTCGGTGCGTGGCTGTGGTGGGGCGGGGTCTTGGAGACACCGTCTCAACTGCAGTACCGGGATGTTGGCCACACCATCGTCGATGAGACCGAAGTCTCCGTCACCTATGAGGTGACCACCGCTCCCGGCACCGAGGTCACCTGCGCCGTTCAAGCCCTGAGTGCCTCCTATGGCATTGTCGGCTGGCAGATTCTCGACATCCCCGCCAGTGAGCGCTGGACCCGAGTCTTTGACACCACCCTTCGGACCAGTGAACCTGCTGTGACGGGCTTGCTCTACGAGTGCTGGTTGCCGTAATCTTCCGGTGAATACAAACCGGCCCCACGGTGAGGCCGGTTTCTTCATTACGAGGAGACACTGATGGCATCCACCGAGTCTGAGAACACGGTCTGGCTCACCCAAGAGGCGTATGACCGTCTTGCCCTCGAGTTAGAGCAGCTGACCACTGTCGGCCGTGCCGAGATTTCCAAGCGCATTGAGATCGCCCGCGAAGAGGGCGATCTCAAAGAGAACGGTGGCTACCACGCGGCCAAGGACGAGCAGGCCAAAATGGAGGGCCGCATCAGGAACCTCACCGACATGCTGAAGCACGCCATCGTGGGCGAGGTTCCCGCAAGCTCCGGTGTGGTGGAGCCAGGCACCGTCGTCACCGCACACATCCACGGGGACGAGGAGAAGTTCCTGTTGGGTTCTAGGGAACTCGCCGGTGACACCGACTTGGATGTTTATTCGGAGCAGAGCCCGCTCGGCCAAGCCATCATGGGTCTCAAGATCGGCGAGAGCGGCACCTTCACGGCGCCCTCAGGGGCTGAAATCGCCGTCGAGATCCTCAACGTCGAAACGTTTATCCCTTAGAACTCAGTCCGTGGTTCATAGCCCTCGTCGCGCAAGGCTTTTAGAACCTGTTCGGCGTGCTCGGGTCCCCGGGTTTCAATATGAAGCTCGAGTTCCACCTGACTGATTTGCAGACCCGTGCCGTGACGGGTGTGGAGGACCTCCACCACGTTGGCATTGTTATCCGAAACGATTCGTGAGGTTTGAGCGAGCTGACCGGGACGATCGGGCAGCGGGATTCTCATCTTCATGTAGCGCCCAGCGCCGGCAAGACCACGAGAGATAACCCGCTCCATGATCATCGGGTCGATGTTCCCGCCACTGAGGATGACAACTGTGGGGCCCTCAGCTTTCACCTTGCCCGCCAGGATGGCCGCAACACCGGTCGCCCCGGAGGGCTCCACAACCATCTTGGCGCGCTCCAGAAGCACCAGAATGGCGCGCGCTGTCTCGTCATCACTGACGGTGACGACTTCGTCGACCGTGCCTTTGATGATGTCGAAGTTCAATGCCCCAGGCTTCCCCACAGCGATTCCATCGGAGATGGTGGGTTTCACCTGAATCTCGATCGGGTGCCCCTCCTTCAAAGACTGGGGGTAGGGGGCAGCGTTTTCGGCTTGAACACCGATGACGCGGATCGTGTGACCCAGCTTCGCAGCCTGCTGGCGCATCGCACTCGCAACACCCGCCATCAGGCCGCCGCCGCCAATCGGAACGATAACGGTGCGGACGTCGGGGCGTTGCTCCAGAATCTCCAACCCCACGGTTCCCTGCCCGGCAATGATGTCGGGATGGTCAAAGGGGGGAATACGAACAGCCCCGGTCTTTTCGGCAAACTCTTTGGCTTTCTGGAAAGGCTCCAGCATGTCATCGCCGCCGAGCACGACATCAGCTCCATAGGCTTTCGTGGCTTGAAGTTTCGGCAGGGCAACGCCCATCGGGGTGAAGATGGTTGCCTTGATGCCCTGCTCTTTGGCAGCAAAGGCAACACCTTGGGCGTGGTTGCCGGCGCTAGCCGCCACCACGCCTTTCGCTTTTTGTTCGTCGCTGAGCTTGGAAATGCAGTAATACGCACCGCGAATCTTGTAGGCACCGGTGCGCTGAAGGTTTTCACACTTCAAATACACCGGAACACCCAGTACTTCCTCGAGGTAGCGGGAGTACTCCATCGGTGTTTCCTGGGCTACGCCCTCGAGGACGCGTTTCGCGTCCTCGAAATCTTCCAGCGAGGGACCGGGTATCGACGTTTCTGTGGGGTTACTCAGCAGAGTCATCGGAGCACCGGGTTCTGTGTTGTGGGGAGAGCTTCGGGGTCTCCTCGCCAATCTCCGGCAGCCAAGTATTTGACCGCCACGTTGGTAAAGGCCACCACGGGAACAGCAAAGAGGACACCGGCTATCCCCGCGAGGTAACCACCGGCTGCAATTGAGAGAACCACGGCGAGGGGGTGGATGCGAAGAGCCGGTCCCATGATGAGGGGTTGGAGAATCTGACCCTCCAGCTGTTGAACTGCTAACACGATGATGAGCATGATGAGCGCGGTGACGGGACCCTCATAGACCAGCGCCACCAGGATGGCGAGCGCTGCCGCCACGGTCCCACCGACAATGGGAATAAAAGCACCCAGGAACACTGCCACCGCGATGGGAACAACCAAGGGGAGACCCAAGAACAACGCTCCCACCCCGATTCCCAGGGCATCCACGAACGCGACAAATATCTGGACCTTAACAAACTCAATAAGGGTGGACCACCCGGAGCGAGACGCTCCCAAGATCGCGGGTCGGGCCAGCGCAGGGAACCAGGACACCACGTATTCCCAAATGCGGGCACCGTCGTGGATGAAAAAGATCAAAGCAAAGATGGCGATACCGGCACCCACGAGCCAGGAACCCACCGACGACGTGACTGACAGTGCACCGCTGAGAATCCACGACGAGTCGATGTTGAACTCTGTGGCCAGGGCGGTGACCCACTCATTCAGTTGGGACTCCTTCACCTGCAGGGGTGAATCGAGCAGGTACTGCACGAAATCGTCATAGGCGAGAATCGTCCGAGCCTGCAGGGATTCCCAGCCGCGCACGACCTCGTTGACGACCAGATAGACGAGTCCGCCCACCACCACCAAAAACACGACCAGAGTCGTGATGGTCGCCAACCAGCGGGGAAAGCGGAGCTTCCGGAGCGCAATCGAGACCGGTGCGGCCAGCGCCGCAAGCAAGACAGCGACAAACAGCGGAATGACCAAGAAACTGAGTTGCGCCACCAGAAAAAGGCCCACAGCAATCGCTGCCGCGATCAGCAACAGTCGCCACGACCACTGCGTGGCGCGCTCCAGACCCGCGGGAATCACCACGCGGGGACCCTGGGCTCTCGCCGTCTTGCGGGACGTAATCATGTATTTAGTCTAGGCGCGATGCTCGCCACACACACCTAGAAGCGTGCTTTGTTCTCCAGCAAGCGCGCCACCCGATCCTTGATAGGGGGGTGGGTTTGGAACATCCGGTCAATCACACCGGGTTGAATCGGGTCTGCCATCCACAGGTGAGCCATCGAGGCCTGTTGTTTCTTGAGGGGACGGCCATACTGGCCCAGTTTCTCCAGTGCGCTGGCGAGAGCTTCCGGGTGACGGGTCGTCAAAGCGCCGGTGGCGTCGGCGAGGTATTCACGCTGCCGGGAAATTGCTGCCTGAATGAGCGCTGCCAACAGAGGGGCGAGAATCATCGCAAGAATCCCCACCACAAGAATCAGGGGGTTTCCACCACCATTTCGACGCATTCCTCCAAAGAAGGCCATCCGGGCGAGGACATCGGCGAGCAACCCCACGACGACGACCAGCCCAAACACGATGGTGGTCACCCGAATGTCGAAGTTTTTGACGTGGGCGAGCTCGTGAGCCATCACTCCCTCGAGTTCGGCGTCATCCATGATCTCCAGCAACCCCGTGGTCGCTGCGACCGCAGCGTGCTCGGGGTCACGGCCGGTGGCAAAAGCATTGGGGGCGGGATCCTCGACGATGTAGACCTTCGGCATCGGCAAACCAGTGGTGATCGCGAGGTTTTCGACGATGCGATACAACCTCGGGTTGTCCGCCTTGGTGATGGGCTTTGCACCCGCCATCGAGAGTGCTTGATTCCCGGCGGAGTAGTACTGGATCGCCACATAGATCAGGGCGCCAATCACCACACCGTAGAAGACGACTCCTGTTCCTCCGCCCGAAAAGTAAAGGTCAAAGACGTAGCCGAGCCCCGCGATGATCGCCACAAAAAACACCATGATGACCCAGGTGTTGCGTTTGTTGGCGGCTATAGCCCGATACACAGCAGGTGAGCCCTGTGCCTAGAACTGAACGCGGGGTGCGGCAGCGATTGCCGAGGGGTCCTCGACCTCGAAGAAGTCCCGCTCGCCAAAGCCCAGGCTCTTCGCAAACAGGGTGTTGGGGAAGAGCAAGACGCGGGTGTTCATCTCACGAACGCCCCCGTTATAGAAGCGCCTCGAAGCTTGGATCTTGTCTTCAGTGTCGACCAACTCTGCCTGCAACTGCAGGAAGTTTTGGCTGGCCTGGAGCTGCGGATAGGCCTCTGCAACAGCAAAAATGCTTTTCAGGGCACTCTGCATCATGTTTTCGGCTTCCGCCGCCGCACTCGGGTCACCGGCACCGAGCGTTGCCGCTCGGGCTTTGGTGACGTCTTCGAAGACTTTGCTCTCGTGCGCGGCGTAGCCCTTGACTGTTTCGATCAGGTTGGGGACGAGATCCGCACGGCGCTTGAGCTGAACGGTGATGTCGCTCCACGCTTCATCGACGCGCACATTCAAGGTCACCAAGCCGTTGTAGGTGACCCAGAGATAAATTCCGACGATGGCGGCAAGACCCAGCACAACGCCAATAACGATCAGTGATTCCATAGCCCCCAGAGTAGGGTGCTTTTCTGTGGAACGGGTGAGGGTGCCCCGGCAGGGACTCGAACCCTGACTGGGACGATTTTAAGTCGTCTGCCTCTGCCAATTGGGCTACCGGGGCGGTGGCCCCAATCCTAGCGAGCGGCGACTTTTTGCTTGGTCGCCTTTTTTGCGGCTTCCGCTGGCCTGCTCGCAAACTCTTCGAAGAAGTCTCGGGGGCGCTGAATCTTGCGAACACTAGAGAAATCGCGTCCCCAGAGCAGGTGCACAAACCAGTTGGCAAAGACCCGAGCTTTGCGCTCCCACATCGGGATAGCAAAGCCATGGTAGAACCGGTGGGCAAACCAGGCCAGAAGGCCTACAAGAGCAATGTTGCCACTCTGGAACACTCCGTAGCCCACACCGAGACCCGCAACGGCACCCAGGTTCTTGTGGACGTAGTTCTTGGGCTCTTCGCCCCGCAGCACCGCCACCAGGTTCTTGGACAGAATCTTTCCTTGCCGAACAGCGTGCTGGGCATTGGGGACACAGTAGCCACCGACACCGCCGCCACTGAGGTCAGGAACTCGTGCCACGTCACCCGCAGTCCACATGCCCTCCAGGATGGTGTCACCGTCTTCCACGCGGAGATCGGCGCGAGCGCAAATGCGCTCGCGATCATCCAGGGGAATTCCCGTGCCTCCGAGCATGGACTGGGCTTTCACGCCGGCGGTCCAGATAACAATGTCGGTCTCCAGCGTCATGCCGTTGGAGAGCAACAACTTGCCATCCACTGCGCTGGTGAGCTGAGTGTTGAGGTGGATGAAGGCTTGACGCTTCTCCAAGTTCTTGACAACCCAGTCGGCGCTCTTGGCGGACACCTCCGGCATGATGCGATCCATCGCCTCGATCAGGTGGAAGTGGGTGTCATCGATGCTGATGGTGGGGAATTCTTTGAGCATCGCCGACACCAGGCTTCGCAGCTCCGCAAACGCTTCGATACCGGCGAATCCACCACCCACAACCACCACGGTGAGGAGGCGGTCTCTGGCGGGTCCCGGAGGCATGTCCGCTGCCAGGTGGAGATTATCGATCAGGCGGTCTCGGACCGAGACGGCCTCTTCGATAGTTTTCATACCAATGGCGAAGTCTGCGACCCCGGGAATCGGGAACGTTCTCGAGACAGCACCAGCGGTGATGACGATGTGGTCGTACTCCAAACTGAAGTCAGGCTGACCTTCGGGGGTCACCGTGACGGTCTTGGCACTGTGGTTAATCCCGGTCACTCGTGCAGTAATCACTCGGCACTTGTTCAAGTGGCGACGAAGCGGAACAATCGCGTGACGCGCCTCAATGGAGCCGGCTGCCACCTCCGGGAGAAAGGGCTGGTAGGTCATATAGGGAAGTGGGTCGATAACGACCACTTCCGCTTCTCCGCGACGGAGAAGCTTTTGCAGTTTCAACGCTGTGTAAAAACCGGCGTATCCACCGCCAACAATCACAATTCGAGTCACAGGACACCTCAGAGAGTGGAAACAAGAAGACTCTGACTAATCTATCGCTTCCTCAAGCGCCACAGAACCAGCACAGCGCCGGTGAGCACCACCACCAACAGCAGGGAAACAAAGCCCACGGTCACCACGTAGGGGAGAAATCTCCATTGCGGGTCATCGCGCGCGGGGATGCGAGGGGGCAGAGCCTGCTCCTCCTCGGCCACAGTGGATTGGGGCCCGAGCGGCACCACGATCGGGTTTCCCTCCTGCTTGCGGTGCAGGACCACCCAGTCATCGAGGGAGCCCAGCGGATTGTCACTCACGAAAGGAACATCCGCGGTGAGGGCGGCATACGCGTCTACCAATCCATACCCATAAATCGGGTCGGGAACCGTGTCGGTCACCCGGTTCGCACTAAGGAGAACCCGGTTGATGACGTTTGCGGCGTCCAGGTCCGGGTAAGCGGAGCGAACCAGGGCCACAATCCCCGCCACAATCGGGGTCGCGCCACTGGTTCCCGACCACGACACATAGCCACCGCCGGGGGTGGCACCCACGAGTCCCTCACTGGGGGCCATTACGCCGATCGTGATTCCCTGGGAGGAAGCAGAATCACTCGCTTGCCCGTCTTGGTCCACTCCCCCGACAGTCAGAACACCGGGCATGGTCGCTGGTGCACCGACTGACACGGTGCCGCTGCCTCGATTCCCGGCAGCGGCAATGACGACCACGTCATTGTCTGCCGCATAGCCAAACGCTCGATCCCATGACTCTGGCCAGTCCCTGGTGTTCCGTGTGAGGGAGAGCGAGATGATGTCGGCGCCGTTATCCACCGCAAACCGAACGGCGTTGGCCACCTGCTCATCCGGTGAGACCGTGCCGCCCCCAAAACTCATGGACAGGCTCAACAGTTCCGCCTCCGGGGCGCTCCCCAGGACACCATCAACACCATTGTTTCCTCGACCGGCAGCCAAGGAGGCCACCATCGTGCCGTGGCGTCGCTCGGGTCCCACCGGGGTGAGACCATCGGGGCTGCCGAGGCCCGAGAAGTCGGCCCCGCCCACGAGCGCTCCGGCGAGGTCTTGGTGGCTCGCGTCAATGCCGGTGTCGATAATGGCGATCCGAACACCCGCTCCGCGGGTGATTTCCCACGCATCGGTGATGCGGTAATCCTCCAGCCAGTACTGGCGCTCACGAACCTGGTCAGCAATCGCCGGGGTGTCCTGCACTGCCACGCTTGGAACCCCCAGCAGGGCACCAACGAGTGTGAGAACCAGCAAACGAGGAGCGTTCCTGCGGCCTAGCACGCACACACCTCTCGACTCCACGGGGTGTCGGCAAGCGCCCAATCCCCCACCGGGTTCACCCCGGGCCCCGCCGAGAGAGAGTGTGCCATCAGGGAGTGCAAGCATTTGACGCGGGTGGGCATTCCCCCGGCAGAGATTCCCTCAATCTCCTCAATCGCACCGAGTAGAGCCCGGGAGGCGAGGAATGCCTCGTGCGCGAGGCGATACGCCCCTCGCGCGTCCTCGTCTTCGGCGAGTCGATTCTGATACTCGGCCATTTTGCCCA
>Ga0213868_10004788_pt1 | contig 12332 bp, 13 predicted proteins | sample PICome_9_FD_160087 | JGI IMG/M metagenome (GOLD analysis project Ga0213868, IMG submission 160087) | Coastal seawater microbial communities near Pivers Island, North Carolina, United States - PICO127 | ecosystem: Environmental > Aquatic > Marine > Coastal | place: USA: North Carolina...
CTTGAAGAGAGGCGGTCGTAAGCAGTATTTCAATATGTTCCATTTTAATTCCTCTTGAACTTAAATCCAGCAGCACGAAGGCCACCTAAGACTCCAACAATAGCAGCGATAGCAGGTGCTACAAGAACTTGCGGCTTCGCCGCAGGTGAGGCTTCTTCGGCTTGGTATTGACTATCTGGGTTGTATTCTACTACGGTTTCGTAACCATAGTATTCGGGTGTATCTGGATACCTAAGAGTAATGTAAGTTTTGAAATCATAAGAAACGATGTCAGTAATTGTGGGTTGAGGATAAGGTAGTGAACTCTCGTTGGTTTCGGCTCCACGAACCCATCGTTGGCTTTTGCCCGCAGGTTTGACTTCCCACATATTGCCGTCGTTGCCTCGCATTCGAGTGCCAATCTTTCGCTTAGTGGCTGAAATATCGGGACTCTGGCGACCAGCCTTAGCCTTAGTAGCCTTTGGCTTGGCTTTAGCCGAGGCTTTTGTAGATGTGGTGAAAGTTTTTCGCATTAAACGGGTTGATAATTCATCATCAGCATAAAAGTATAACAACATAATTTTGTTATCTTTGGTTAAGATTTCCCAATCTCCATCTTCGCCCATGTGGTCGGGGCTGTAATCACCGGGTTTTTTCCAACGGGCAGTTCCATTAAAAATGTCGGTTGTTTCGCTCATAATATGTCTTTCATATTTACATCGTGCGGTTAAATCTTTGACCCACGGCTTCCATTGTGGGGTTTTTGCCATTCGGCTCCAAATCCTTGGTCCATACTTAGAATTATAACTAACCCGCTTCCAACCATCTTTTTGGGCTTTCTTAACAGCAGGTCCAATAGTAAAACGACCAGCATATTTACCATAAGATTCTTGAGCCGCTTTTGTTCTGGGGTCGTCACCATAGTCATAGTATTCCCATACAAAACCTTTGTTAGTCTTGGGTGCTTCAAAAGTTTCTGCTTCGTTTTCTTGTTGTTCTAAATACTCATCGTATTCTGGGGTATCGTAGATAGCCATTGTTTGCTCATACCAATCTTCAAAAGATAATGGTTCATCTTGTTCAGAAACCTCTTCGAGATACTCTTCATAAGCCTCAAGAGCCATTTCTTCTTGGTGAATATGATTGTCCCACGCATCTGATTCTGCACGTTGAGACAAAATCTTTCGGAAATGTTTTTGCTCTGGACCCGAAGAGAGTTGCTGATTGTAACCTATATTTTTACGACCATCGTTGTGGCCTTGAGAATAAGCAAAAGTGTAACCATCTTGTTCAGAATCCATTCCTTCTGCACCCGCCATCCATCGTTGAGACTTTCCTGATTTCTTGACTTCCCACATTTTGCCATCGTTGCCTCGCATTCGAGTTCCAATCTTTCGCTTAGTGGCTGAAATTGTAGGTGCTTTGCGGCCAGCCTTAGCCTTTGGCTTGGCTTTAGCCGTGGTTTTCTTGGCTTTTGGCTTGGCTTTACGAGTTGTAGTTTTCTTGGCTTTTGGCTTGGGCTGTGGCTTGGCTTTACCGAGAATTATATTGGTTAAAGATTTGAGTTCCCTAACAGGGATTTTCTCTCTTTTGCACTCATTCCAAAAATCATCATAATCATCAAGATATTCCCAATCCCAATTGTTCATGTTATTCATGGCCTTGATAACGGGTCCACAATGTCGGCACTTGGCCGCAGAAGAAGCGGTTCGGTGAACAACTTGTTTATCATACTTGGAAAAAATAGCCTCTTGAGTAGCGAAGAATACATCACTCGAAATTAGGTCCTTATCGTAACGCTTTTCTAATGCAGCAAGTTTTCTTTTGTCAGCCGCACTAAAGTTATCCGCATCAGGTTCGCCATCTACGATACACAGTTCATAGTATATGTTGCCTGTATCGTAACCGTTTTCATAGGAATACTTTTCTTCCAACTCATCTGGAACTGCACCTGCGATATTTTCGATAAAATCGTAATAGGAAAATGGAAGGGCTTCTCGTAAGATAGTATCTCCAGAAGGGCTGGCTGGACCATAGGCTCCGGATTGAACCGTTTTTACATGGTGGTCCCACCAGTCCCAATCCTCCAAGTAGGCATCATAGTATTCATCATCACCACGCTCGGCTATGTATTGTTTGCGAGAAAGTTTGGGGCCACGACTTTCTTTGAGGTCTTTCAACCAATAAGGCTTGAGAATTGCTAAAAACTTCTTCTGGGCTTGAGATTTTGTCATGGTTTTCGGGGCTTCAAAAGTTTCTGCATCAAGATAAATCATATCTCTGGGGTGTCTATACCCATATTCTTCGGCACAATCCTTACAAGCGTCTCCGCCCAGCGTGGACATCATAGGACCGTGTTCCCCATCAGATTCTTCAGGAGTCTGGTTACAAATGAAACAAACTACTCTCTCATCCTCAGCCTCATTTGAAACATATTTTTGAGAGATTCTATGCTTAGTTGAACCCTTAACGAATCCAAGAACCAACCAACCGTATTTATCGGAAAGATAATCAGCGATTTCGTCTTCTTCTAAGTCGGAAGGCACCATAACGGTTGAAGGCAATTCGTTGCCTTCTCCATCTTCGGGAATGATTTCGCCATCGGTGTCCCAATTTATATCATAGATTGGCATTTCAGCACCAAAAGTGATGCAGGGGTCTTGACCACAACCGCAATTTTTCTGAGCCATGTCCAAAACTTACCAGTTCTGATACTTAAAGACTATGGTGGGCTTGCCAAGATTTGAACTTGGGTCTAACGGCCCCCAGCCGTCAAGTATAGGCCAAACTAACCCACAAGCCCATTCCTACGGAATGAACCGCAGGTTGGTGTAGCCCACCGACCCGTTGGAGGCGAGAGGAGACCGAAAAGAAGAGGTCACGAGCCGGGGACTACAAGACTATGTAGATAGAATCACCCACTTAAACTTACAGTTCTGTGGCGGCTACTGCTTCAGTGATAACTGCTTCAACAACTTGGGATTCTGAAAAGTCCAAATCACACACGTCGTTATCACAAAATCTTTCGACGACAACTTCTTCTCCTTTGATTCGACCAAAGGAAAGTTTGCCCAGTTTTGACTTAATGGAATGGTAAGTATCAGCATCAATGCTTTCGTAAGGCATTTGCGGGTAAGCCCCGAAATCAAGTTTCGGCAAGAAAGAAATACCTTTCAATTGATATTGGTAAATATCGAGAGCATTAGCGATTTGAGAACCTTCTGATTCTGGATTGAAAGTTACGGTGCATGATACTTGATTGTCTGCCCAATATCGTTGTGCCAGTGCAGCCATACTCAATTGTTCCCACATGGAAACATCGTCGAGGGTTCGCACACCTTCTCCCAAATCAACTGGGATTTCAACTACTAATGTCGTTTCTTCGCTACCAAATGCAGGTTCAATTTTGTAACCAGCCTTTTCCAAAGGAGCCACAAGGTTAGAATCCTTGCCGAGTCTCATGCGTCGAATGTAATATCGAGATTCAGGGAAGTGGATTCCCGGTGTAGCACCTGCTAAAAGACTAACTGTTCCTGATGGCTTAATGCTGGTCGTCTTGATGGACTTTGGAATCGCAAACCAGTTAGAATACTTTTCATCAAGTTTCTGAATGTGTCCGTAGCCAACATCCATCCATGAACGAAGTTCTCCGATACCACGATTGGCTACAAATTGTGCAATACCACTCATGGAACATCCGATACGACGGTTTCTTAGCATAACTCGATTGGTTTCTGCCCAATGAGTTTGACCCAGTGTAACGGTTTTAGCGTAAAGATACGCATACTTGAGAGTTTCGAGATAATCGTCGAGTGAATCGTGATTGTTCGGGAAAGTTTCAACCAAACAGCAAAGTTCGTGGGATTCCAATGTTTGTTCCAAACAAGGGTTTCCACCCATCGCTCGATGGTCTTTGTAGTCTGGGGCATCAGCCATACGACCATAATCTTTCATGTTTTCTAACCAAGCATAGCCGGGTTCGCCGTTGAGTCTCACACGTTCTGCCGAGGGTTCATAGTTCATACCGAGTTCAGCAAAAATTGAATTGTTAGAAGTCCAACCGTATTCGGCTCGGTGAGGATTAGCCTCGTAGTTTTTGAGGTCAAGATATTCTTCGTTGTCTGGCTCTCCAAACACAATTTCAGCAGTTCGACGAACGTTTCCTGCAACGACACACTTACCAATGAGATTCATAATATCAACAATTGAAGTGATTGAAATAGGACCTCCTGTTTCAGCGTTGAGAATCCTTCGGACATCATCGTGAAGTAAAACCAAAGGTGCGGGTCCAGAACTTTCACCTCCGAAACCTCGGATGCGAACTCCAGCAGGTCGGATTTTAGAGTAATCGAACTCCAGTGGGGCTGTGCCGTAGGCATACGAATCCAACAAAAGTTTCAATGAATCTACCCAGCCCTCACGAGTGTCTGGAATAACGATTGTTTCAGATGAGCGATGTTCGGCGGGTCCTTTGATAACCATTGTTTCAGCACCTTTGGTGTCAAAACCAACTCCGACTCCCAGCATGGAAGCATCCATCAAGAATGTAAATGGCTTAGAAAACTCTGAAGCAATCTTTTCGGTAGAAACGAAAGCACAATTGTTGAGGGCTGCAAAAAGTTTCTTTTCTTCTGTGATTGGTGTTCCCATAGCCCAAAGACCTCGACCGGGTGGCAAGAACTTCATGTTAAAGATTCGGTCATACATGGCTTGTGCCGAATGTTGTGCTTTCCAAGCATTCCAACCAAGACCGTGTGATTCAATGTGTCGCTTTTGCATATTGAAAGTTCCTTCCACAACTCGTTGAACTGTTTCAAACCATTGTTCGTTCTTTCCATCAGTTTTCAAGCGAGAGTAAGTTCTGTTATAGACTAATTCTCCAAGTCCGTTGAAACCAAAAGGAGCCTTACGTCGGCGGTATTTATTCACGAAATTGTCTGAAAGGTTAAAACGGTTTTGATTGTTCATGGTATCATCTCTGGTCAGGATTTGGTCTTATTCTGTGCAACTACTTAATGCTTTGCTTCGGCAGGTTTTCGGTCTTAGATGTAGTTTCAAGACCCCGCAGTTATGCGATTCTCTGAAACTCTGTGGGTCCACGCTTGGTTTTGATAACCAAGAAATCTGGGTCTTGTTTCATGCGAGCAGACAAACTGCGTTTGGTTGGGATTTCACGACGACGAGATTCGATGAGTCGGCCAACCATAACTTCTGCCGTAACGGTTTCACCAACGATAACTAAGCGTTTAGCGGCTTCATAATTTGTGGGTTTCGTTTGCATAGTATCAACTCCTGTTGGCTACCATAGCAATAACACGGAATCCGTCGTGAGGTGTCCATTCGGCTCGAAGTGGGATGTCTTGTCCTCCTTGCAGAGTCACCGGTTGTTTTCGGAGTGTAGCACCGAGAGTAGCCAGAACTTCTTCGGTAGTGTAAGTAGTGGATGAAACATCGCTGGCAGTTAAAACTCTTTCTTCTTCAGATTCTGTATCGAAAACTGGTTTCCATTCAATCGGTTCATCATCGTTTTTGCTACGCCAAAGCAGTTCAGAACTGCCTGTTTCTGCATTTCGGAGGATAGCATCAAAAGCCATTGTTTTACCCAATGCTTTCAGATAATCTCGAATGTCTTTGGAAATCGTTGTTAAAGAGTAAGAATAAGAAAATTGTGGGAGGCTATCTACTTCATTCATGTATTCCAAACGAAGTAGTTTGATTACACGGCGAAGTCCTTTGGATTCCAAAACAAACTTGCCTTCTTCGTAAGAGAAATCAACTGTGTCTTTAGAAGTAAGTGTTTTTACAATGTCTTTCAAGCGTTCATTGACAACTCCTAACTTAACGGTTTCAGGACAATTGTATTCTCGGAAGGCTTCAGGCTTAAGCCAAATGTCGGCCAGTTTGAAACGGTGAGCGCAGACTACACGAATACGAAGTCCTTCTGGAGTCCATGTATAAATGGCTTCTTCTGAGAGTTTCGATAAGATTGAGAGCAAGGTTTTGACGGGTTGCACGTCAATAGTGGCAAAGAACTTTGGGGATTCAGTCATAACATCAATTCCTTTGAGCGAGAGTCTCGCTGTTCTGTGCAAGCCATGACTCTGTTATGAAGTTAAGGATAGTTTTGTAAGCAACTGACTCAGGTTTGATTCCCGCAGGTGGGTTGGCTTCAAAGGTGGTTACGAAATCTCCAAGTGATTCAAAATGGTCGTAGATTTTCTTACCTGTGGTGCGACCAACTTTCGGGATTTGCTCTAACAAAGCATGGTGCTTGTTGCGAGTGGAACTAACAACTGTGACTGGTCGAACTAAAGACCCAAACTCACCTGCTTTGACACGAGCGATTACTGAGTTGAGATAACGGAAAGTTTCATCCATTGATTCTGTATAAACCACAGGAAGTGATTCTACGGAAAGACGATTCAAATGTTGTTGCAGAGAACGAATGCGGTCTGGACTAACGCCGTAAATATCTCTGGGTGAACCTTCAATAAGAAGCACAGTTCGGACACCAGAGGTGTCTGCCGCAGATTCAATCAATCGAGAAACTTGTTCTTGAAGTCGCTTAGAGTTGAAACTACCGTAAGCATCACTCCAAGTTTTACGTTCAACTTTAACGGTTAAAGGTTGTTGATGGAAGTCTTTTCCAATTACCCAAAAATCGCCTTCGGGTAAAGTTTCAATTTCGGCATTAAGAATGAGTTCTGCCATCGCTCGAACCGAACCATGTTCGTGAGCATCCACCAGAACCTGAGCATCGCTGGACATGATTTTATTAGGGTAAATCACTTACTTAAACATTAGTGTGCCACTCTCGACGAATGGTGTAAAAATCTTCTGAATCGGCTTGTGAAACCTTGATAAATTGGGGTTTTCCTGAATAATCATGGTAAAAAATCCTTGAAATGTTGGCTTCTGCAAGGGCTTCAAAACAATGCCGACAAGGTTTGCTCATACGATGCGAACCATCTGCTCCAAATCGAAAGATGTGTATGTCTGCACCTTCAGAACCATTTTTCTGCCATCGCAACTGACGTAGTGCATCCATTTCAGCATGAATGCTGGACCCTCGATAACCCTTACGATTGTAACCCACAGAAAGAACACGTCCTCCTTTAACAATTGTAGCCGACATGGGCGTTTCACAATCTGATGACTCAACGGCTCGACGCATCAGACGAGCGTAATTCTCCTTTCGGGACATTGAAATCTCTCACTTCAAATGATACGCATAACCACAACCACACTCATAAATGCGGTTTGAAAGATACAGAATCAAACTTCTGTAATTGCCACAAGCAGGGCAATTGATTCGTTCTGGTCGGTCAGCATGAGTTTTAGCCTTCAATTTGATACTCTCCTTGTTCTGCATCGAAACTCACTTTTTTGTTTTGTAGCAAAAGGTCACAGTATTCAGCATAGGGTTCAGAAAGTTCTCCGTCATGGTCACCATTAAACATTACGATTTTCCATTCATCTCTGAAAGAAGCACCCATCATGTGTAATTGTTTAAGAATGTGATAAAGATAACGGTTTTCAATTTGACCACCGGGTCCTGCATCGGAAAGAAGTTCTAACAGCCTTTGTTCATCAAGAAGTATTTCCTTCATGGGTGGACTATGAAAGTTCACTTACTTAAAACATCCTCCGTTTCAACATTTAGAAAGCCCGTAATCCAAGCCTCACTTTTGGAAAAAACTTGTGAGTCCCAACAAGAATGCCGATACCAAGTAGCATCTGAATTGTATTTTGAGGACATTGGTAGTTCTGGTTCATCATTTGGTGCGAACAAACTTCCTAATCCTTCAAATCCGGGTTCATATTGAATTACAATGGTAATTTCGCTATTTGGAGTCAAACCATCTTCTTGAACTGAGGTGATAAATGCCTTTCCGATGTCTTCCTCCAAAAGTTTCAACCGTAGAGTTTCAAGAGTTTTGCCTGTGCCAACAATGGTTCTAATTGCTGAATCTTCAGGAACGTAGCCCATCTCAGGACTGTTGAGCAATTGTTTGAGAGTTCTTTCTTTCAAATATGCTTCATTGGACATAGCGGTCCAATACGAAAAAGTTGGTGAAATCCAATTAAGAATCTCTTGCACTTCCGCAGATTCCGCAGGTTCTGGCTCAGAACGGATGGGGATTAAGGTTCTTCTCTCCATACGACCACAAGTAGTTCTGAGTTGTGGCTACTATTTAAAGTTTCGTATGGCTCTTAAACAAAATGTGTGAATCATTAAGTAGTCGTGCAAACGAAGTTCAAATATGGCAAAAAAGAACCGCCGTAGCGGTTCGTCTTTGGTCAAAACAAAGGCGGGTCATAAAGTTCGTAGCCAAAGTGAAGCCAAAATTGATGATTGGTTGTTTAGTCAGAAACTCAATTTCGTTTATGAACCTATTTTTTGGATGGGTAATCGAAAGATTGAACCTGATTGGGTCGTTATGCCCAGCGATAATCCTTGTGTGGTTAGACCAATAATTGTTGAGTATTGGGGATTGTCATATTCTAAAAAGGATTTGAAAACTGCTGCACATTGGGTCAAAAATGCCAAAGAAGGGTATGAAGCACGTCGAAATCGAAAAGAAAGTTTCTATTTAGAACAGAATACTTACGATTACATCGGGATTACGCCCGATAATCTCAAAAATCTAAAACGATGGTTGCCTCAACAACTTCAAAAGTTGGGTGTGAAATTGCCTATTCCTCAGTTGGGTTCTGAGTCTCCAAGTAAGCAAACCATTGTTCAGGGTCGCAAAGATTGGTCGGCTCAGACGACCAAGAAATCTGGCGGTCTGGGTCAAAAGGAAGTTGAATCAATCTTAGGTTTGACTCCACCATTGGGCGAAAATCAACGAACTCAAGATATTCGGAAGAGATTACCCGAAGGATGGAACTACTTTCCTCGAAAGTAAGATATTCCTTTTTACCTTTTTCTAAAGATTCCCAACAAGTGCCATAATCTTTCTTGACTCGATACATTGAAAGTTCTTCAGATTCTCGGAACTCTTTGAGATGCTTTGCCAGCAACTTTGGTTTCAAGACCCGATAGCGGGTCAAAAGATTGGCTGGAATGTCAGATAAATGACCGTATTCATTGAGAAGTTTGGAGGCTGCTTTGGGTCCAACTTTCGGAAGTCCAAAAATGTTGTCTGATGAATCGCCTACAAGTGATTTCCAAGCAGCATACTTTTCAACGGGGACTCCTGTGGTGGTTTCAATGTCTTCAATCGAGACTTCATTTTCAATTTTAGACAATATCAATTCTGAACCTGTGGAAGAAGGCCATCCCAAAATCTGATGCAAATCAGAGTCTTTAGAAAAAACGACAATCTTACGTCGCTCTGGGTTTTCTAAGGCTTCGGCTACGGCTTCTGCTATCAAATCATCGGCTTCTTTTTCGGCATCGTAAATACCGACCCAACCGTTGCGAGGCAACATAGGATTGATATTCCATTTGGTAAAGTCATCTCGCAAATCACGGATTTCATAAGTTTCGGCAGAATATCCTTCGGCGGCTGCATCATCGTCAGCAATAATAGCACGGTTGGCTTTGTAAGTGTCTTGATGTTTGCCACGAGCCGCACGTCCAGAAATACCATCATAACAAACGATAACTTCAGAGTTGCCGTATTGTGGGTGAACACCCATTTGTTTCATGCGGTATTCGAGATAAGTGAAATCATTAAACACAATTTTTCGACAACGGTAATAAAACTTGTATGGATTCGGAGGCTTTGTGCGAACCATGTGGCGACGATGCGCTCGCCTCATGCCACCTTTGGGCGACCAATGACGGGCGTTGCGACCTACAAACCAACCTGCATCAATCAAAACGAGATTTTTCTTGGTATCAGCCATCGTTTAAAACCTCGGTGAGTTGGGTGCGAAGTGCTGAGGGTCGAGCATCAGAAAGAATGTTTCGGAGTAGGTCGAGAATGTTTTGACAATCAGAATCCGAGAGTTCAGCAGGGTTACTGACTGAAGATTGGAATCCATTAGCAAACTTGTCGAGAGGGGCTTTAGCAGCGATGTCGCAATTACAATCAGCACAATGCCACAGCGCACAACCATAACCTGCGGAAACCCATTGAAGTTTGGGTGACATAGGCCAATGGCATACTGCACAGTTCATGCAAAGCCTACTGCTTCAGACCTACTTAAAGGTTCTCACTCGATTTTTTCAATACCTGTGGGTAACTTATCTTCAGGGTCCAATGAGGTGTGAGGCATTCCGGGCCATGTCGTTGTCCTTTCAGGATTATACGTGACATTGTAAATGTGGTCTGGGGCAGCATGATAACATTCAACATTGAATCCCGAATCACTTGGAAGTTTTCGCATGAGTCTTTCCTTATAACTAAATACTCGTTCGTCATCTCTCATTGGTCTGACAAAATATACAGTAATTGGGTGCATATAGCCCGGATGTTTTATAGATTTCAGCAAGTGAAGTGCTTCTGAGAGGTATCTGTCTGTGTCATCTCCATCATCAATGAGATGAATCCCTGCTGGATATTCTGAAATTACGGCTGCTAAACCCAATGTATTGATGTAATCATCTCCCGTCATCATAGGGAGAAATGGTTGGGTATATCTCCAAGTATCTCCATCAATATGAGTCACATAATCGGGGATTCCTGTTCTGGCATCATTAACATAGAAATCTGCTCCAACAGCATAACGAGCGATAGAAGAAGTGATAGAAACGGTTTTTTCAAGACGGCCTGTTGCCATCATAGAACCACTATTATTCAAGATAATTGCTGGACATTTTGGTGCTACTACTTTGGTAATTGAGGGTCTATTTAGATAGGTCATAATACTTTTGGAGTCGCTTCTGATACTTAAAGGTTAGTTAGTATTTAATCGAAGAGTCCACTCATACCAGTATTTTCCAGACCAGTCGTTTCGATTTAATTGCCAGAACCAATAATGAGTCTGAACACAAGAATTACATTGGGTTTCTGGTGGTTCTTCGGAATCACGAAAGTCTCCGTAAAGAAAGCCGTCGGCACAAGGGCAAACACGAGTTTCCTTATCATCCAAGTAGTGCATAAATCAATGCACCTCCAACAACCATTCCTCCAATGATGGTTTCAAGACCCACTTCGGTCTTAGTTGAGGACCCGCCAGAAATGGTTTCAATGAAAGTTTCGGGTTCTTCAGTTTCGGGTTCGAGAGTAACGTCTTCTTGACCCCAGTTCTCAGGTGTGGCTACGGTGAAAGTTTCACGTTGGGCAAGTTTAGGATTGGAACATGAACCTGAGCCGATGGAATCTACTGTGATGGTCCAAAGTCCCGGTGAATCCACAGCAAAATAAGACACAGCAGGTTGAATGAATGTTTTACCTCCTTCTTCAAAAGTAGTAGATGAACCCGCTAATTCGGAATCATAAACTGTGCGAACCACTCCTTCAAACTTGTTGGTAATTTTGATACTAATCTTGTGTGCTGGTGCATCTTCGTAATGGTAATCTGTTCCCCACACGTCGGCGTTGAAACTTTCTGCTCCGAAAATACTGTTCCAAATCTTTTTGGCGTTAGAAGGTGCAGTAGTAACCCATCGAACAGGCATTGAACCATAGTAAGCAGTATTGTAGCCATAGTATTCTAAAGCAGAGGCTTCGCCTGTATCATACTTTTCTTGCATAATGTCTTTGCCTTCTTTAACAACTCTTTCATATTCCAAAGGGTCGAAAATTAAGGTTGTATAGGCTTCACCAACGAGACCTGCTCCGGATGTGTCAGCGGCTGTGAATAAAATTACAATGCTACTTTCAAAAGGAATGATTTCACCTGTGTCCGTAGTGGTTACTCCCACGATGACATTATGCTTAGAAGCACACAGAGTATCTGGGTCTTTAGAGCGTGACTTTTCACCCACTTTTTGGATTTTTGTCCCTGATTTGAGACCGGGGTATGTCAGTAAATCTTCTGACTCCATCAATCTGTGATTGTGATTACCAAAAGGAAGATTATTCATTGGATTCACCTCTTGGCTTGGTCAGAATCAAAAGGGCGGCTACTAAGGCCGAACCACCTGCAATCCACGACCACATTTCAGTTTTAGGAACTGCGTAAGCCGAAAGGCTTACTTTGTCAGCATGGTCTGAGATTCGAGACACAATGGCTTGAGTCTTGGCTGTGGATTCAGTTTCCGTTCCTGTTTCCTCGTCTATAATGGTGACTGGTTCATCGAGAGTAAAGGTATAACTGTGATTGAATCCCATGATAGGGAATAAGCATCCATGACGGTTTTCATCAATTGCACCGAAACCTGAACCCAAATAAGACGTAGCAGCATAAGCGATGTCCACAGCACCGATAACGAAGGCTGTGCCAACCAAACCTGC